>CAJHYS010000446.1_pt1 | contig 16115 bp, 13 predicted proteins | sample 9198801 | NCBI WGS metagenome assembly CAJHYS01 (sample SAMEA7708368, study PRJEB35096) | sediment metagenome | biome: marine neritic benthic zone biome [ENVO:01000025]; feature: sediment [ENVO:00002007]; material: shallow marine sediment [ENVO:03000034] sea grass bed [ENVO_01000059] ...
CAGGCACAAGGCGACTTTGAGAAAGCTTCAGGAACGCGTCTGAAACGGTCCGTGCTCGACGAGTTGGACAAATTGGCAAGCTTTGCACTTCCCGAAAAGATGGTTGAGCAGGAGTTCGACGGCATCTGGGGCCAGGTGATGCACGACATCGAGCATCACGGCAAAACATTCGAAGATGAAGGCACGACCGAAGAAGAAGCCCGTGCGGAGTATCGCCAGATTGCCGAGCGCCGCATTAGGCTCGGACTTCTGTTGGGCCGGGTGGGCGAGCAGGCCGGCGTGCAGATCGCAGAAGAAGAGGTGCAGGCCGCCTTGATTGAGCGGATCCGCCAGTTCCCCGGCCAGGAGAAGGAAGTCTATGATTTCTACCGCGAGCAGCCTGAAGCCATGCTGGAGTTGCGCGGACCGATCTTTGAGCAGAAGGTCGTCGATCACATCGTTGCGCAAGCTGAAGTGACCGAGAAAACGGTCAGCCGCGATGAACTCTTCAAGGATCCTGACGCCGACGACACTGAGGAAAAACCGGCCCCGAAGAAGAAGGCCGCAGCCAAAAAGAAACCGGCCGCAAAGAAGGCGCCGGCCAAAAAAGCTGCACCTGCGAAAAAAGCGGCCAAAGCCAAGGACGATTGAGCCTGATTTGCCCGCATCCGGTGCCGTTTGGGCCGGGTGCGGACAATTGTTTTGATCGTGGCCCTTTTGGATTTGTCCACAATCGCCTATTTAATGAAGTGCATTTCTAAGCGAGGTTGATTCGGGCTTACCTGTTCAGCGCCAACTCGCCTTCTTCATAACCAAGGACAGACATGAAAGATCCGATCGATACCTATATGAACCTCGTTCCCATGGTGGTCGAGCAAACCAACCGCGGCGAGCGGGCCTACGACATCTTCTCCCGGCTGTTGAAAGAGCGGATCATCTTTGTGACGGGGCCTGTGGAAGACGGAATGTCGGCCCTGGTGACGGCCCAGCTCTTGTTCCTTGAAGCCGACAATCCGAAAAAAGAGATCTCGATGTACATCAACAGCCCCGGCGGCGTGGTGACATCCGGGTTGGCGATCTACGACACGATGCAGTTCATAAGGCCGAAGGTGTCAACCACTTGCATCGGCCAGGCAGCTTCGATGGGCTCTCTGCTGCTTTCGGCGGGCGAGAAGGATATGAGGTTCTCCCTTCCGCACGCGCGAATCATGGTGCACCAGCCCTCCGGCGGGTTTCAGGGCCAGGCCTCGGACATTGAGCTTCATGCCAAGGAGATTCTTGAGCTGAGAGCCAGATTGAATCAGATCTACGCCACCCATACCGGCCAAAAGGTGGACGCCATTCAAAAAGCGCTTGAGCGCGACAACTTCATGACCGCAGACGCGGCCAAAGACTTTGGTATAATCGACACCGTGATCGCGAAGCGCCCCGATCAGGAGGAGGATGCAACAAAATAGGCTGATCTGTACGCGTCAGATCGCAGCAACTTGACCAAATTTGGGGCAAATTGGTTTGCACGGTTCCTGCATACGTGGGAAAAAGGCGTTAATTGGGGCTAAAACAGGCTGTTATTAAGGATATCTTGAACGCTCATCACATACCATGGCAGGATGTTTGCTGGCATCGTTACCAAAATGGGACATGTCAGCGGCCTGAAATGAGCGTTTTTTGTTTGACTTGCCGAAGTCAGCATATCTGGTAGAGACAGAAGGCTGATAGAAGTATGCACAAAATTACGTCGCGTTATTGAAGAGTCAGGAAGACCAGATGAGCGATTCAAAGAACACATTATACTGTTCGTTCTGCGGGAAAAGTCAGCATGAAGTCCGCAAACTGATTGCTGGCCCAACAGTGTTCATCTGCGATGAATGCGTCGAATTGTGCATGGATATCATCCGCGAAGAGAACAAGTCTTCTCTGGTAAAGTCGCGGGATGGCGTGCCCACACCTGATGAAATCAATCAGGTACTGGAAGATTACGTCATCGGTCAGGCTTATGCGAAGCGGGTTCTCTCAGTTGCGGTTCACAACCACTACAAACGTTTGAACCATGGCTCGAAAAATAGCGATATAGAACTCCAGAAATCTAACATTTTGCTGATTGGCCCTACCGGTTGCGGCAAGACATTGCTGGCACAGACCCTGGCGCGCATTCTCGATGTGCCGTTTACCATGGCCGACGCCACGACCCTGACCGAAGCCGGCTACGTGGGCGAGGATGTTGAAAACATCATCCTGAAACTCCTGCAATCTGCCGACTACAATGTGGAACGTGCCCAGCGGGGCATCGTCTATATTGACGAGGTCGACAAGATTTCCCGCAAATCGGACAATCCCTCCATCACCCGGGACGTTTCGGGCGAGGGGGTTCAGCAAGCCCTGTTGAAGATCATGGAAGGCACCGTGGCATCGGTTCCCCCGCAAGGCGGGCGCAAGCATCCGCAGCAGGAGTTCCTGCAAGTTGACACCACAAACATCCTGTTCATCTGTGGCGGCGCCTTCGCCGGTCTTGAAAAGATCATCGGCGAGCGCGGCAAATCCACCTCAATCGGCTTTGGCGCCGACGTCTCCTCGCCGGACGACCGGCGGACGGGTGAGGTGTTGCGCGAGATCGAACCTGAAGATCTTCTGAAGTTCGGGCTGATCCCGGAATTCGTTGGCCGTGTCCCTGTTCTGGCCACTCTTGAGGACCTTGATGAGGAAGCGCTGGTGCGCATCCTGAAAGAGCCGAAGAACGCCCTGGTGAAGCAGTATCAGCGTCTGTTCGAGATGGAAGACACCAAGCTGACCTTCGCCGAAGAGGCCCTGAAGGCAATTTCCAAGAAAGCCATCGAACGCAAGACAGGCGCGCGCGGTCTGCGCTCCATCATGGAGGGCATTCTGCTCGACACCATGTTCGATCTGCCAGGCATGGAAGGCGTCGAAGAGGTTGTCATTTCAGGCGAAGTGGTCGATGGCGAAGCCAGCCCACTACACATCTATGCAGATGCGCCCGAAGAAGCAGAAGTTAGCACTTCAGCCTAACCATCTGTTTTTCCAACACTAAGCGCTTTTTGACCGGGGCAGAGTTCTGTTCACGGAATGCCGATTTCGTGAGCGGTCAACACTTGAATTGCCACACGAGCATGGCCACCTAGTTAAGCGAACGAGACGTGATCCACAGGTGTTGGATTTCGTAACTTTATTTGCAGCCAATCATGGCGCGGTATTGCGAATGCCCCTAAAATGCAGAGCAGGGCCACAACGCGAATCGCCCCGCTGTTTAGCTGCCCCAATGCACCCGCGTTCTGCGGTTGATCCGCATCGAACCAAAGCAAAAGAGACCGAGAAAGCCTCATGAGTGACAAGATCGAAAACATCAGCTCATCACCACCGACCGGCGCAGTGGACACCTACCCCGTCCTTCCCTTGCGTGACATCGTGGTGTTCCCACATATGATCGTGCCGCTCTTCGTGGGGCGCGAGAAATCAATCAAAGCCCTCGATGAGGTGATGAGCGACGACAAGAAAATCTTGCTTGCTGCTCAGAAGGAAGCCCATGAGGATGATCCGGCAGCCGACGCCATTTACTCCGTCGGCACCATTGCCTCTGTGCTGCAACTGCTGAAGCTGCCTGACGGCACGGTAAAAGTCCTGGTGGAAGGCGGCAGCCGGGCGCAGATCCTGTCCTATACCGACCGCACCGATTTCCATGAGGCCCGTGCCGCCGAAATCGGTGACGACAGCAGCGACCCTGAAGAGCTGGAAGCTCTGGCCCGGTCAGTGGTTTCGCAGTTCGAAACCTATGTGAAGCTGAACAAGAAAGTGCCGCCGGAGGTTTTGGGCTCAATCAATCAGATTGACGACCATGCCAAGCTGGCAGACACGGTTGCTTCTCATCTGGCCATCAAGATCTCCGAAAAGCAGGAACTGCTGGAACTCAGCTCCATCGCGGCCCGGCTTGAGCGGGTCTATTCGATGATGGAAAGCGAAATCTCCGTCCTGCAGGTGGAGAAGAAGATCCGTTCACGCGTCAAGCGCCAGATGGAGAAGACCCAGCGCGAGTACTATTTGAATGAGCAGATGAAGGCCATTCAAAAAGAACTGGGCGACGGCGAAGACGGCAAGGACGAGCTTGGCGAACTGGAAGAGCTGATCACAAAGACCAAGCTCAGCAAAGAAGCCAGAGAGAAGGCTGACGCTGAGTTCAAGAAGCTCAAGCAAATGTCGCCCATGTCGGCCGAGGCCACGGTCGTGCGCAACTACCTGGACTGGCTTCTGGGCATTCCCTGGAAAAAGAACAGCCGGGTCAAGAAGGATCTGGGCTTTGCTGAAGGCGTGCTGGATACCGATCACTATGGCCTGGAGAAGGTCAAGGAACGGATTATCGAGTATCTCGCCGTTCAACAGCGCACAAACAAGCTGCGCGGCCCGATCTTGTGCCTTGTTGGCCCTCCCGGCGTGGGTAAGACCTCGCTTGGCAAGTCCATAGCGAAGGCAACGGGCCGTGAGTTCGTGCGCATGTCGCTTGGCGGCGTGAGGGACGAGGCCGAAATTCGCGGCCACCGCCGCACTTACATCGGCTCCATGCCGGGTAAGGTCATTCAGTCCATGAAGAAGGCCAAGAAGTCCAATCCCCTGTTCCTGCTCGATGAGATCGACAAGATGGGCATGGATTTCCGCGGCGACCCGTCTTCAGCACTGTTGGAAGTGTTGGACCCGGAACAGAACTCCAGCTTCAATGATCACTACCTGGAGGTCGATTACGATCTGTCCAACGTGATGTTCGTGACGACGGCGAACACGCTCAACATTCCAGCCCCGCTGATGGACCGGATGGAGATCATTCGGATCGCCGGCTACACCGAGGATGAGAAGGTTGAGATTGCCCGTCGGCATTTGATCCCGAAACAGCTGGAGAACCACGGCCTCAAACAAAAGGAATGGGAGCTGGACGACGCTGCATTGCAGATGATGATCCGGCGCTATACCCGCGAGGCCGGCGTTCGAAACCTTGAACGCGAGCTTGCAACTCTGGCCCGAAAGGCGGTCAAGGAGCTGGTGACCAGCAAGAAACGCAAGATCAAGATCACCGAAAAGAACCTGCCGGACTTCCTGGGCGTTCCAAAGTTCCGTTTTGGCGAGGCCGAACGGGAAGATCAGGTGGGCGTGGTCACCGGCCTGGCATGGACCGAAGTGGGGGGCGAGTTGCTCACCATTGAAGGCCTGATGATGCCGGGCAAGGGCAAGATGACCGTCACCGGCAACTTGCGCGACGTGATGAAAGAATCGATTTCTGCGGCTGCCTCCTATGCCAAGTCGCGGGCGGTTGAATTCGGCATCGAACCTCCAAAGTTTGACGTGAAAGACATCCACGTCCACGTTCCTGAAGGCGCAACGCCCAAGGACGGCCCTTCGGCCGGTATTGGCATGGCCACGGCGATCATCTCGCTGATGACCGGGATACCGGTTCACAAGGACATCGCCATGACGGGTGAAATCACCCTGCGTGGCCGGGTGCTGCCCATTGGCGGTTTGAAGGAGAAGCTCCTGGCAGCGCTGCGCGGCGGCATCAAGAAGGTGCTGATCCCAGAAGACAATGCCAAGGACCTTGCCGAAATCCCCGACAATGTGAAGTCGGGCCTGGAGATCGTTCCGGTTTCCACGGTGGACCAGGTTCTGAAGCACGCGCTGACCCAAAAGCTCAAGCCCATCAAATGGGATGAGGAAAAGGAGCGCGCGGCTGAGGCCGCCCGGCAAGCGGCGATCGCCTCTGACGACAGCTCGGGCCTCACCGCACACTGAATTGAAGCCCCGGCCAAGCGCCGGGGCTTTTTCTTTGAGGTGCCGGCACAAAAGGCGTTGAAGCCCCGATCAGCCTATGGGAGGATCGGGCATGTCCTTCCAAGATATAGCGAAAAGCGGCTGTGTGGCTTTGGTCACGGGAGCCGCAAGCGGCATCGGCAGAGCCGCGTGCCGGCGCTTTGCCGAGGCCGGCATGTCCGTTGCTCTTGTCGATCTGCCTGGCGACGAACTCACCGGCGCATCAGACGAGGTGGCCCATTGTCACCCGGAGGGTGCAAGCAAAATCGCCGTCTTCCCCACCGACCTTGCTGCTGATGGCGCCGTGTTGGAGCTTGAACGGCAAGTCATTTCCCGCTTCGGCAGGGTCGATCTGTTGATGAACAACGCCGTGACGCGAATGGGACGCGGTCACGATGCCTCAATTGATGAGTGGCGCACGGCGATGGAGGTCAATTTCTGGGCGATTGTGCTCACCGTGCGGGCCTTCCTGCCGGGCATGCAGGCGAGGGGGGAGCCTGGCATGATCGTGAACGTGGGATCCAAGCAGGGCATCACCAACCCTCCGGGGCATCCGGTCTACAATATCTCCAAGTCGGCCCTGAAAACCTACACCGAAGCCCTGGAGCACGAGTTGAGATCTCAGGGCAACCGCAATGTCACCGCCCACCTCCTCATTCCAGGATGGACGACAACCGGAAACAAGGCCCACCAGACGGGAGCGTGGCTGCCGGACCAGGTGATCGATTTCATGGTCGAAGCGCTGGACCAAGACGTCTTCTACATCCTCTGCCCGGATGACGAGGTGAGCACAGAGCAGGACCACCGGCGGATCATTTGGGGCGCCGAAGACATCACGAAAAACAGGGCGCCGCTTTCACGCTGGCATGCCGACTACAAGGACGACGCCAAGAAGTTCTGCTGAGCGCCATATCCTTCCAGCCAAGGAGCTTACCGATGTCCACTGTCAAACTATGGTCCGATGCCGATGTGGAGAAAGACCCACGGGTGAAAGCGGTCTTTGACGATATCCGGGCTGTGCGAAAAACCGATTTCATCAACAATTTTTGGCGCGGTTTGGCCAACCAGCCGGAGGTTCTGGAAGCCACATGGGGCCGGCTGAAAATCGTCATGTCGGCTGAAGGGAGCCTTGATCCGCTCACCAAGGAGTTGGTCTACATGGCCGTGTCCATTGCCAACAATTGCCCCTATTGCATTCATTCCCACACTGCGGCCGCCCGGGCCAAAGGCCTCAGTGATGAGCAGTATGAGGAGTTCTTGGCCGTGGTGGGCATGGCCTTTCAAACCAATGGGCTTGTCACCGGCCTACAGATACCGCTGGATGAACAGTTTGACGCTTCGAGTTAAGAGGGAGTGCCGCGCGTGCTGTTCAGAGGAACTCGCGTCCCATAATCTCTTTGCTCAACTTGTTGACTGCAAGCTGTACGTCCGGGCGGACGGTCTCGCTGTTCACATTGGCCACCGCAACGCAACCTTTCAGGAACCTGCTCTGCACGTCCTCAGGCGAATTCGTCAATTGGGCAACCGACTTGCTGATCATGTTTTCGGTTGCCCGCAGCTGCTTGATGTAGCGGGCAAGGGCGGGCCGCTGTTCCAGCGTCGGGGCAAGCTCCACGCTCGACAGGCAGGCCGTGCAATAGTCCATGATCGCGTTCAGTTCGTCTGAGCCGAATTCCCCGTCGGAATCGGCCAGCAGCCGCAGCAGATGCACACCGTGATCCCTGCAAACTTCTTTTTGTATCTTGAGAGTTTCCGCTGATTTGGACGGCCGGCGGGCGGATTTCTTTTTTGCTGATGAGGCTCTGGGTGCCATTCCGATTTCCCCTCTCGATTGAGAACCACCCAGCAAGATTATCTTAGCCTGCGATCGGGGCGATTCGGCAGACGTGGAAGAAATCCCATCTGCTGCGTTATGGTTGCCGGAGAGTTACACAAGAGTCTTTTGAAACCGTGAACGGCAAAAACCATTTCAAACGCAATCGAGCACTGTATTTCGACCGACGCATGGTTTGGTTCCCCTCGATTTAGCCAGATTGCGCGTCTGCAATAACGGTCTGACAAGTTGTTGAGCTTCAAATTGGCTGATTATGTTTGACACTGTTCATGTGTCTAGTGTCTGCTCGTGTTGTGATTCGGCTTGCGCGACGTACGTCGCGCGAGCAATCAGACGACAATCGGACCGGACAAATTGGACATAAATCGCATGTCAGATCGACCTGAAGACCACACAACGGGCGAACAAAAAACAGAAAGCAAAATCGACAGGCGCAGTGTGCTTCGTGAGTTCGCCCGTACCGGCAAGTATGCCGCGCCCGTCGCAACGGTGCTGCTTCTGGGCGCCAAAGACGCGATCGCAATGTCCGACCAATAGGGCACGAACGGGCCGCGTCTCAATCTGGTGTTTATGGCCGGTTTTCGGTGCTGGTGCCGGTTCATTCACTGCCCTTCGCGAGGAGGTTCGCTTGCAGCCGCGTTCACTGGATACAGATTTCGATCTTGGAACGCTGAACGTTGTTGCCTTGGAGGATGAGGCATTCGCCGTTTCATCTGACGAAGGCATAGTCCTGCACGTCAACGCGACCGGCCGCCATGTGCTGGAGGCCATACGGGCCGGGGCAAGCCTTCGCGAGGTGTCCCAGGCCATGGCCGAGGCATGCGCGGTACCCCCGGGGCAAGCCTGGAACGATGTGACGGCGTTCGCGCACGCGATCGGGAGCATCTTCAGCAATCCTTCTGCCGGAAGGCAGCCTGCGCACGCGGCGGCACCGCCGCAGCCTGCGCAGGAGGTGCGGACCACATACCACCTGTTTGGGCGCGACGTGGCGGTGCGGTTTCCAAGCCACGAGCTGGCCGCGACATGTCATCCGCCGATGGCCCCGTTTCAGGTGGCCGCCGATCCAGTCAATCAGCTGGACGTCGACATCTCTCAGACATCGGAAAGCTTCACCGTTCGATGCGGGCTAGCCCAGGTTAGTATCGCAAGATCAAGCGGGGCGCTGATGACTGCCTTGCAGCGTGCCATCCTCTGCCATGATGTTGCGGACCCCGGTTTGTTCGATGTTGCCGTGCATGCCGGAGCCGTTGTCGGATGCAAGGGCGCTTGGCTGATCGGGGGAGTGAGCGGTAAGGGTAAGTCAACTTTGGTGACACGGCTTGATGCAATGGGCCTGAGGGTGTTGAGTGATGATGTGGTGCCGGTTGAATTGGCGGCCGGCTGTGCGTTGCCCATGCCGACCGGCCTCTCGGTCAAGGCGGGTGGCTGGCGATCCGTGGCCCGCTTCCGGCCGGATGTCGCCCAGATGCAGCCGTGCATTTCTCCAGCCGGAAAGCGTGTCAAATACTTGAAACCTTTGAACCCGGCGACGGATGCGGACCGAAAAGGCCATCCTATCGCCGGGCTGTTGCTCCCCCAGCACAAACCCGGCGCATCGCCGTCCATTCGGCCACTTGGGCTGAAGGAAGCGATGGTTTGCCTGTGTGATAGGTTTGGTCGGTTTCCGGTGGATCCGGTCGATTTGGAACGCCTTATCGCTTTGCTCGGGTCCAAGCCCCGCTATCAGCTCACCTACAACGAAGTTGATGACATCTTGCCGGAGCTCACCGCGTTGCTATGAAACAGGTATTCGGCCGGCGGCAAACGTTTGAAGCGCTCGCGTCCTTGGTGACAGGCAACCGACTTCAACAGACCGTCGATTGGGGCTCTGAGGCGCTTTGGCGCCAGGTGCTGCCGTTGGCGGAGATGCACAAGGTGACGGCCATGCTGCCGTGCGCCCTGAAGCGCGTGGATGCCTTTGACCACCTACCCAACGACGTTGCCGATTTTCTCGATGCCGTTCATGCATTGAATGCAGCACGCAACAAAGCTCTCACCAACCAGTGTCTCGACGTGCTGGCAACGTTGCTTCAAGAGGGCATTCACGCTCTGCCCCTGAAAGGGCTTGCCTATCAGATGCTCGGACTTTACTCCGACGATCCCGGTCAGCGGATGACCATAGACATTGACGTTCTGGTGCCGGCCAAAGATGCCGAGAGAGCCCAGAAAACGCTGCGATCCGATGGATATGCGCCCCGCACGCACTATGAGATCGATGCGCGTGAGCACCATAATTTTCCGCGTTTGATGCCCGACGCGACCAAGCGCAGGCCGGGCTCCATTGAAGTGCATTTCCGGGTGGGGCGGAACGAAACCGATGCGCTGCTGCCGGCGCAAAAGGTGTTGGATGGCGCCCAGACCGTGGAGGTTGCCGGACAGCCGATAGCCATTCCCGACACCCTGGATCTACTGGATCATGCGGTCCTGCACAGCGCAATCGGCCATATTCACGCTGTGCGCCGAACCCTGCGCCTGCGAGATGCAGCCGACATCAACAAGCTTTGGCTGCTCGCCAGGTCGCAAGGCATCCAGCCAACAGACTTGCGCATTTCGCAGCACCCATTGGCGATGAAGTATTTTGGGGCCTGCCTTCTGCTTCATGGCCACCGAGCTGATGCCCTCGGGCCAATGGGTGAAACTGCCAGCAGATATTTGGAGCAAGTCCTCAAACGACAGTCCGTCGCCGAGCGGGCGAAGCTGGAAACCGCAATCATCGCCAACGCGAAGCTGATCGCACAGAACCCTGGGAAGCTGGTGTCGAAATTGTTCGACGCAAGATTCTACCGCAGCGCGCGCACGTTAATGAAGTCACGAACGGTCTGATTCTGCGGGCAGGGCGCGCGAACGTGCTCTTTCACACCGCTGCGGAGTAGCGCGCTGCGTTTGCGTTCAGCCGCGCATCGAACCACGAGGCAACAATGCGCGTGTAGGCCTTTGCGCTCTTGCTCACCTTGAAGACATCGCCGTCAAATTCGGAAAGCCCAAGTCGGTCTTCCTCAATCACGTCCAGAATGCGCCGCTCGAGGCGCTCTACCAAGATGCCGTGGCGCATGCGCAATGCGGCTACGCTAAACTGGAAGTTACACATGATTTGCTCGATCGCATCGCCATACAAGCGATCTTCCGCCGTAAGTGCGATGCCACGCACCACGGGCAGGACCCCTTCGGTGACACTGCGCATGTACCGCGCGGTCGCCACTTCGTTTTGGAAATACCCTTCGGCGAGTTTGCCGATTGAAGAGGCGCCAAGCCCCAACAGCGTGGCACAATGATCGTCGGTGTAGCCTTGGAAGTTTCGGCGCAGCCGGCCTTGCGCGGCTGCAACCGCAAGCCCGTCACCAGGCCGCGCGAAATGATCGATGCCGATGGAAACGTAACCGTTTGCGGTCAACAGGTCGCTTGCGATCTTCGCTTGCGCAAGCCGTTCGCCTGTATCGGGCAGTGCCTCGTTTGGGATCAAGTTTTGGTGCTTCTTCATCCAAGGCACGTGGGCGTAGCCAAACAAGGCTATCCTATCGGGCTCCAGCGCGATCACTTGTTTGATTGTTTGCTCAATCGTTTTTTGGCTCTGATAAGGCAAGCCATAAAGCGCATCGATATTGATGGAGGAGACCCCCAAATTCCGCAAGGCCTCAACCGCACCGGCTGTTTGGGCGTAAGACTGCGGACGATTGATGGCGCGCTGGACGCGTTCGTCAAAATCCTGGACGCCGATGCTGGCACGGGTGATGCCGAAGCGGGCCAAGGAGGCAAACTCTTCGGCGGTTTTGTCTGAAGGGTCCAGTTCCAGGCTCACCTGAGCATCGGGGCTGAAGCGGAAGTTCTGATCGAACGTCGCGCGCAACCGCTCAAGGTCTGCATCGCGCAGCATACTTGGCGATCCACCGCCCAAATGCAGCTGACGCAATAACGGCGCAAATCCAACCGCCTCACGCAGAAGCTCTATCTCCTTCTGCAGGACGCCGATATAGATGGCGACCGGATCATAACGCTTCGTCTGCTTGGTGTGGCAGCCACAAAACCAACACAACCGGTCACAATAGGGAATATGGGCATAGACCGACACCCCGGCGTCGCGATCCAGGCGTTTCAACCAGCTGCGGTATTGCCCTTCACCGATACGGCCATGAAAGTGCGGCGCCGTGGGGTAGCTGGTGTACCGCGGCACGGGCGCGCTCAGCATTGCTGGGGGCGGGCTTGTGTCTTCTTCAGTCCTGATTGCTTCGCTCACGCTCATCACAAAGCTTGAGTACCATCAGGTTCGTCTGGGCGAGTTGACTTGAGTCAATTCACCATTCAACGCAGATTCGGGAAGAATTGGCGGAGGGGGTGGGATTCGAACCCACGAGACGGTCTCCCGCCTGCCGGTTTTCAAGACCGGTGCCTTCAACCACTCGGCCACCCCTCCGCGTTGAGGGCCCCCGCGCATAGCGCAGAATCATCGCTTGCGAAAGAGGCCCCGCACATTTTTTTCGCTAGGAGGCGTAACTTGGATCCTTTCGGTCCAAAAGCTCCGTGGCTTGCGCAAAATGATCTTCGTGCGAACCCGCGATGAACCCCGTCCATTCCTCACTAACCTGCTCTGCCAACTCATCTGGCATCTCACTTAGAGGTTGGCCTGTTGCATAAGCCAGCACCATGGTGCGGCACGCGCGTTCCAGATGATAAAGATCGTCGAAGGCACGCGCGACCGTGTCACCCACAACCGTAACGCCATGATTGCCCATCATCATGATGCGCCGGTTCCCAAGGGCGCCGGCAATGCGTTCGCCCTCCGCTTCGCCTTCGGCAATCCCGCCAAATTCCAAGTCATAGGCCACGTTGTCGTAAAAACGCGCGGTCACCTGATCGATAGGCCGGATTGTGGGGTCCTTCAGACCCGCCAGCGCGGTTGCATATGTCGGGTGCACGTGCAGAACACAACGGGCGTTTGGGTGCAAGCGATGGATTGCACCATGGATGCTCCAAGCTGAGGCGTCAGGTGCGTTCGGCGCCTCCATGATGGAACGGTCTTCTGCATCCAAGAGCATCAATTCACTCGCCTTGACCAACGAAAAATGGCGATTGCGGGGGTTCATCAGGAACCGTTTGCCGTCGTCCGATACCGCCAGTGAAAAGTGGTTCGCCACGCCCTCGTGCCAATCGTTCTCCGCAGTCAGGCGGAAGGCTGCAGCCAAATCAACGCGCATTTGCCAGTCGTCAGAGGTGTTGAGCGCAGTCACATTGCTGTCGGTTAAGCCCATAGCGCAGTCTCCTTCAATGTACTCCGGAAACCATACACCTGAGCTGAGTGAGATCGTATTGAATTTTTCTCTCCTGGCGGGAAGCGTTGGCGACCATTGGGCTTGCATTGCGCCATCCGTCCGGCTAGGTTGCCCAAAATTTAGGCAAACAGCAAACGCGCGCAAAATATGGGCATTAAGATCGGTTCCATAGAGACCCGCAACTCGGTGTTCCTGGCCCCGATGTCCGGGGTCACGGATCTTCCCTTCCGCCGATTGGCGCATGCATTAGGCGCCGGTTTGGTGGTGTCTGAGATGGTGGCAAGCCAAGAGTTGAGTGGCGCTCGTGAGGACACGCTGCTGCGCGCCGCCGGGCAGGGTGCCATTACGCCGCTTGCCGTTCAGCTTGCCGGCCGAGAGGCCCACTGGATGGCCGAGGGTGCGCGGATTGCCGAAGGCCTTGGAGCCGACATTGTCGACATAAACATGGGGTGCCCGGCCAAGCAGGTGACGCGCGGCCTCTCCGGTTCGGCACTTATGCGCGATCTCGATCACGCCCTGTCGCTGATTGACGCCACGGTTGCCGCGGTCAACGTCCCGGTCACGCTGAAAATGCGTCTCGGGTGGGACGAACACACCGTAAATGCGCCTGAGCTGGCCCGGCGCGCCGAGCAGAGCGGCGTGCAGATGATAACAGTGCATGGCCGGACGCGCTGCCAGTTTTACAAAGGGTCTGCAGATTGGCCGGCGATCAGCGCGGTGGCGAGTGGGATTTCGGTTCCTCTCGTGGCCAATGGCGACGCCGGGTCGGCGGCCGATGCCCTTAAGATGCGCAATGCCAGCAAGGCCGACGCCGTGATGATCGGACGAGCTGCCTATGGCCGTCCGTGGCTGCCAGGCGTGATCGCCGCCGAGCTGGGCGAAGAGGGCGGGCATATACCGGGCCGGAAGGAGCGGGGCGACCTGATCTGCGAGCACTATGACGCCATGCTCTCCCACTACGGCACGGAAATGGGCGTGCGTTGTGCCCGCAAACATCTGGGATGGTATCTGGAAACAGCAGCTGGAGACGGCTTGATCGCCGCTGCTGACGTTGCGCCGTGGCGCGCCCGGTTGTGCCGCGAAGAAGCACCGGCAAACGTGATCACCGCATTGAGTGAGCTGTTCAGCGGCCCCAACCTTAAGGAAGCTGCGTGACCAGACCTGTTGAACACCACGGCGCGGTCAACGACGTGCTGCCAGGCGCCGTTCTGGGCGCGCTTCGCCATCCGGTTCTCACGATTGGGGAAGACAATGCCATTCACTATGCCAATGCGGCGGCGGAAAACTTCTTTGCCACAAGCTGCACCGTTCTTCTGCGGAACCGGATTGAAGCCTTTGTGCCATTTTCAAGCCCGCTGTTGAACCTGATCGATCAGGTGCGGCGGCACAACAAGTCCATCAACGAATACAATGTGGATATCGGCACCCCGCAAACCGGCGGCGAACGGCTGGTGGACCTGCAGGTTTCCCCCGTCGGCGAACAGTTGCCCGATCAGTGCCTGGTTCTCCTGCAAGAGCGCAGCATGGCGCAGAAGATCGACCGCCAACTCACCCACCGTAGCGCGGCACGCTCGGTCACCGGCATGGCCTCTATGCTGGCCCATGAAATCAAGAACCCCCTGTCGGGAATTCGCGGGGCGGCCCAACTTCTGGAAATGGCCGTGGATGAGGACAACGTCGCCCTCACACGGCTGATCTGCGATGAAACCGACCGGATCTGCACGCTCGTCGATCAGATGGAGGTATTCTCCGATGAACGCCCCCTCGAAACAGAACCCGTCAACATCCATGCGGTCTTGGGACATGTAAGGGAGCTCGCCAGAGCAGGCTTCGCATCGGGCCTATCGATTGCTGAGGTGTATGATCCGTCTCTCCCGCTCATTTCGGGGAACCGGGATCAGCTGATCCAGGTTTGCCTCAACCTGGTGAAGAATGCAGCCGAGGCGATTACCGGCGCAGGCGAGAGTGGGGAGATCATCCTGGCAACCTCTTACCGGCCGGGCATACGCATGTCGATCGCAGGCGCGCCCGGCAAGGTGAGCCTGCCCCTGGAAATCAGGGTTGAGGACAACGGTCCCGGCATTCCGGCCGATCTTCTGCCCCATTTGTTTGAGCCATTTGTGACGACGCGCGCCGGTGGAAAGGGGCTGGGGCTCGCTCTTGTTGCGAAAATCGTTCGCGACCATGGCGGTGTCATTGAATGCGCGTCGCAACCGCGCCGAACGGTCTTTCGGATGCTTCTGCCGATCTATGCGCCCAACTCCAGCACGCCCAAGGAGCAAGAGACACCATGAGCGCAAGCAAGACTATCCTCGTCGCCGACGACGATGCCGCCATCAGGACCGTGCTCAATCAGGCGCTCGCCAGAGCCGGCTATGAAGTGAGGTCGACCGGCAATGCTGCAACCTTGTGGCGCTGGGCGGCGGAGGGCGAGGGCGACCTCATGGTCACGGATGTGATGCTGCCGGACAGCAACATCTTCGACATCCTGCCCCGCATCAAAAAGTTTCGGCCCGAATTGCCGATTGTGGTGATGAGCGCACAGAACACCATCATGACCGCGATCACGGCAGCCGAGCGCGGCGCCTACGAGTACCTTCCCAAGCCGTTTGATCTGAATGAGCTGGTAGAGGTGGTCGGCCGCGGTCTGGAACAGGTGTCGGCACCGCAGACCTCAGCCCAGACATCGTCGGAGGCCGAGCAAGCCTTGCCCATCATCGGCCGTTCAGCTGCGATGCAGGACATTTACCGGGTCATCGCGCGGCTCACGCAAACCGACCTGACGGTGATGATCATGGGGGAGTCGGGCACCGGCAAGGAGTTGGTGGCTAAGGCGCTGCACGACTATGGCAAGCGGCGCAACCGGCCGTTTGTGGCCCTGAACATGGCCGCCATTCCGCGGGACCTGATCGAGTCGGAGCTTTTCGGACACGAGAAAGGCGCCTTCACCGGTGCCGGCGCGCGCTATGCCGGCCGTTTTGAGCAAGCCAGTGGCGGCACTCTTTTTCTGGATGAAATCGGCGATATGCCCATGGAAGCGCAAACCCGTTTGCTGCGCGTGCTGCAGGAAGGAACGTTCACCACGGTTGGCGGCTCAAGGTCGATCAAGGCGGATGTACGCATAATCGCGGCCACGCACCGGGACCTTGAGCGGTTGATCCAACAAGGCCTGTTTCGCGAAGACCTTTATTTCCGGC
>CAJHYS010000380.1_pt1 | contig 15931 bp, 11 predicted proteins | sample 9198801 | NCBI WGS metagenome assembly CAJHYS01 (sample SAMEA7708368, study PRJEB35096) | sediment metagenome | biome: marine neritic benthic zone biome [ENVO:01000025]; feature: sediment [ENVO:00002007]; material: shallow marine sediment [ENVO:03000034] sea grass bed [ENVO_01000059] ...
CACAAGTGTTGATGGTGTCTATTCAGCAGATCCTAAAGTGGACCCGGCCGCAACCCGTTTCGACAAGCTTACGTTTGCAGAGGTGTTGACGAAAAATCTCAAAATTATGGATGCGGCCTCCATAGCGCTTGCACGGGACAATGACATACCCATAATCGTATTCTCGATCAAAGAGCCGAACGAAATCGTGAATGTTATCACGGGGCGAGGCACCAGTACGCTGGTCAGTCAGGGCTAGATTTGCGTGAAACCGCCCAGTACGGCAAACTTAGTGAGTATGCACAGAGAAATGTGGAGGTAGCCGATGACCGATCAACAACTAGATATGAAGGATCTGTCCTATCGGATGAAGCGCTCGGTCGAGGTCTTGCAAGAGGAGTTTGGAGGCTTGCGTACGGGTCGCGCATCGACCAGCCTTTTGGAGCCTCTAATGGTCGACGCCTATGGTGCGCAGATGCCCATGAACCAGGTGGGGACGGTTTCGGTGCCCGAGCCGCGCATGCTCTCAGTTCAGGTGTGGGACAAGAGCCTGGTGGGGGCGGTGGAAAAAGCAATTCGCGAATCAAGCCTTGGTCTAAATCCTATGACGGAAGGACAGTTGCTGCGGGTTCCGATCCCCGAACTGACGCAAGAGCGTCGGGTGGAGCTTTCAAAGGTGGCCGGACAGTACGCTGAACATGCTCGGGTGGCCGTGCGCAATGTGCGACGCGACGGCATGGACACACTGAAGAAGCTGGAGAAGGACCACGGCATGGGCGAAGACGAACACCACGACCGGGCCGCGGAGGTCCAGAAGCTGACGGATGAAATGATCGCCAAGATCGACGAAGCATTGGCGGCGAAGGAAGAGGAGATCATGCAGGTATAGGCGGATTGCGCCAATGTGCACCTCATTGCCTGCATGCAGCATGAAATGAATGCTAGTCCTGAACGGTTAGGCTCGGACGCGGCAAGCGCCCCTCGCGTCGCATCGGTTCCCCAGCATGTTGCCATCATCATGGATGGCAACGGCCGCTGGGCACAAACGCGATCATTGCCGCGAACATCTGGCCACAAACAGGGAGTAGAGGCCGTGCGCCGCACCGTGCGGGCCTGCCTGGAACTTGGGATCCCTCATCTAACGCTCTACAGTTTTTCATCGGAAAACTGGTCCAGACCGCCAGAGGAGATCAAATTTCTGTTCAATTTGCTGCGCCGGTTCATCCATCAGGATGTTGCGGACCTTCACTCAGGCGGTGTGCGGGTGAAAGTGGTGGGCAGCCGCACAAACCTGGATACGGACCTCATCTCATTGATTGAGGAATCAGAGGCGCTCACGGCCCAGAACAACAAGATGACCTTGGTGGTGGCCTTCAATTATGGCGGGCGCGATGAGATTGTTCGGGCCGTCCAACACATCGCTGGACAGGTGGCCCGCGGCGATATGATGCCAGACCATGTGACAGAAACGGCAATTGGTGCCCATATCGACACGGCAGGCATACCAGATCCGGAAATGATCATCCGTACATCCGGCGAAAAACGATTGTCGAATTTTCTTCTTTGGCAGTCTGCCTACTCTGAATTCGTGTTCATCGATGAGCACTGGCCGGACTTCAACCGCGAATTGCTGGTGAAGGCAATCGAAGCCTTTAATGCGCGAGACCGTCGTTTCGGGGGTATCTCGGCAACGGCCTCTTGAGCCAATCCTTTTCGGCAATGACAACACCTTCCCGAGACAGCGCCTGGCGCGACCTTGGCGTGCGGGCCGCTGCGGCCGCGGTTTTGATCCCGGTTGTTCTTGCCTGCGTCTCGTTCGGGGGAACCGCCTATGAGCTGCTGCTGCTGTTGACCGCGGGCCTAATGATCTGGGAATGGTGCCGCCTGGTCTTTTCAGACCAGGAACGCCTGGTGCAAGTGGCGGTGTTTGCGGTTGGATGTGCTGTTTCCTTTGGGAGCGCGAAAGCGGGCCTTCCGATTTATGCACTCGTTGCCCTGGCGGCGGCCTGGGGCCTGTCTGTAGCCCTGGCGGTGGTGCGCGGAAAACTGACGATGTGGCGCTGTTGCGGCGTCCCGTATCTGATCTTGCCGATCCTTGCCATGTTCTACTTGCGCAGCGAACCTTTATTGGGCCTGGTTGCGATTATCTGGCTGTTGGCGGTGGTTTGGGCGACCGACACTGGAGCGTATTTCGCCGGGCGGTTGTTCGGCGGCCCCAAGCTGGCGCCGCGTTTCTCTCCCAAAAAGACCTGGTCGGGCCTTGTTGGCGGAATGGTTGGGGCTGCGGCAGCGGCCATCCTTGTGGCCTTGTTTGCTGATTTGCCCGGATGGCTGATGGTCGGACTACTAGGAGCGGTTACGGCCGCGGTCTCGCAGGTTGGAGACATTTTTGAGAGCGCCGCTAAACGTCATTTTAATGTGAAGGACTCTGGTGCATTGATCCCGGGCCATGGTGGTATACTGGACAGGGTGGATGGACTGCTGTTCGCCTCCGTGTTTATTGCCGGCGTGGGGATGGTGCGGCACGGAGATGTTGGGCTGGTGGCCCATTTCTTGTTGTGAGGAGGCTCGCTTGAGCGCTGTTGAACTTTCCGGTGAAAGACCGCTGGTTGACCGGCCCCGGAAGATTACCGTCTTGGGATCTACCGGGTCCATAGGTTGCTCCACACTTGACGTTGTGGCTCATCAACCTGAACGGTTTGACGTTGTAGCTTTGGTTGGCAACCGCAACATTGATTTGCTTGCCGAACAAGCCATCAGCTGCGGTGCGGAAGTTGCCGTCACCGCAGACGAGAGCCTGTTCGGAGCGCTCAAGCAGAGGCTGTCAGACAGCGGTGTTGAGGCTGCCGCCGGTATGGGCGCCGTCATGGAAGCAGCCCGCAGGCCGGCGGAGCTGATTGTTGCGGCCATTGTAGGGGCGGCGGGCCTGAAGCCCACGCTGGCGGCGGCCGAGCAAGGAACCACCATTGCGCTTGCAAACAAGGAATGCCTGGTGTGCGCGGGCGAGGTTTTCAACGCGGCTCTGCGCGAATACGGCGCACAGCTTTTGCCTGTGGATTCTGAACACAGTGCTGTGTTTCAGGTGTTTGAGCAGAACCAGATCGAACAGGTTGACCGTATCATTCTGACCGCTTCGGGCGGCCCTTTCCGCACGGCAACATACGATCAGTTGAAGAATGTGACCCGCGAACAGGCTCTTGATCACCCGAACTGGGACATGGGGCCGAAGATTACGATCGATTCAGCGACCCTGATGAACAAGGGATTGGAACTTATCGAAGCCTATCATCTGTTTCCTGTGCAGCCAGACCAATTGGAGGCGGTAATTCACCCGCAATCGATCGTCCACTCCATGGTGTCCTATTGCGATGGCTCTGTGCTGGCACAACTGGGTGTGCCAGATATGCGCACGCCGATCGCCTATGCCCTGGCCTGGCCAAGCAGGATGCCGGCGCCGGTGGAACGGCTTGATCTTGCTAAAATCGGACAGTTAACATTTGAGCCAATAGATTCAGATAAATTCCCGTCAGTGGGGCTGTGTTTGGGGTGTTTGGAGACAGGGGGCAGTGCGACCGCGGTTATGAATGCAGCAAATGAGGTTGCGGTCCAAGAGTTTCTCTCCGACAGGATTGGGTTTCTGGGAATCACCGAGTTAAGCCGTGCAGTTTTGGACGACGCGGCCCGGGCGGGCATGCTGGGCGCAATGGCCAGTTTGGATGATGTTTCGGAGGCCGACCAGTTTGGCCGCCGGAAAGCCATGGAAATGGCCCAAAGATTGCACACGTGAAGAGCTATCGCGCACATCGCTTGAGAGAATGTTTGGTTTTCTGGGGCGCTAGTGTATTTGTCTTAATGCGCACGCTAGGTGTGCCGATGAAAAAGTAGAGCGGCGGTTATGGATTTTCTTTCTTTGTCCGTGGGCGGCATCCAGGGGTTTTTCACAGTCATTGTGCCCTTCTTGGTGGTGCTGACTTTGATCGTGTTCGTCCACGAGATGGGGCATTTTCTCGTCGCCAGGTGGTGCGGCGTCAAAGTGGATGTGTTTGCGGTCGGCTTTGGCCGGCGCATTGCGAGTTTCGTAGATAAAAAGGGAACCCGGTGGCAAATCGGATGGATCCCCCTGGGCGGATTCGTCAAGTTCGCCGGTGATATGTCTGCGACGAGTGCTCCTGACCGGGAAGCGCTGGCCGAAATGTCTGCCGAAGAGTCCGAAACGTCGTTTCACAAGAAAAGCGTTGGTCAGCGGGCGGCCGTTGTCGCCGGCGGCCCATTGGCGAATTTTCTGCTGGCGATCGTGATTTTTGCCGCGATTGTAATGGTGGTTGGCCGTGTGGTCACAGCGCCGATCGTCGATCAGGTCCGTCCCGACAGCCCGGCTGCTGCTGCCGGATTCGCGGTGGGGGACAATATCAAAAAAATCGGTACAAGTGAGATCGTCTCGTTCAATGATCTGCAACGGATTGTTTCAGGCAGTGGCGGCAAGGAGCTGGCGTTTGTCGTTGAGCGTAATGGCAAACTGGTGACATTGCAGGCCACCCCGGAACTGCGTGAGGTTCAGGACGGGCTGGGAAACAAGATACGAATCGGTGTGCTTGGAATCACCCGGAATGTTCAGAACGACCGGGTGGTTGAAAAGCTGGGTCCGATGGCCGCTCTCAAGCACGGCGTTGACCAATCCTGGTTCGTTGTGGAGCGGACATTCAGTTACCTTGGAAACGTGTTCGCCGGTCGAGAAAAGGCAGACCAGATCGGCGGACCCATAAGAATCGCTCAGATTACCGGACAGGTGGCATCGGTGAGCTTGACGGCCCTTCTCAATCTGGCGGCTGTTTTGTCCGTAAGTATAGGTTTGATTAACCTTTTTCCGGTCCCAATGCTTGATGGAGGTCACCTTTTATATTACGCCATTGAGGCTGTGCGGGGAAAACCGCTTAGCGAAAGAATGCAGGACTACGGGATGCGGGTGGGCCTTGCACTGGTGGTGATGCTGATGCTCTTTGCAACATACAATGATATCAGGCATTTAAGTATCTTTTAGAGCGTCAAAGTTTGTCCGCATTTTAAACGCAGGTTGGGTTTGCAAAGTTCGTGGAACGCCGTTAAACCTGAGCACCTGCTTTTGCGACTTGATGGTGTGGTGGGCACTAGAGGGCTTATAGTTACCAATGCGGTATAGAGTTGTTATTGTTGGGCTATTGGCTCTTGGCATGTTGTTGGGCCAGCACATGCCATATTTGGGTCTGTCGACCCCAGCACAGGCCCAAGCCAATTCGGTCTCCCAAATCGTTGTTGAAGGCAACCAGCGGATTGAGGCGGACACCGTTCGCTCATACATGCAAATCCAAACCGGTGATCCGTTCAGCCCCGATCTCATAGATGAATCGCTGCAAACCCTCTTTCAGACCGGCCTTTTTTCCGACGTGCGCATTTTCCGCCGCGGCCGTGATCTTGTTGTGAGTGTGGAAGAAAATCCAATTATCAACCGGATTGCATTTGAGGGTAACAGCGAGCTCAAGAATGACGCCCTGCAAAAAGAGATCGACCTGAAGCCTCGTGTCGTGTTCACGCGGGCCCGGGTGCAGGCTGATGTAGATCGAATTATCACTCTATATCGCCGCTCCGGTCAGTTCAATGCGCGGGTTGAGCCGAAGATCATTCGGTTGCCGCAAAACCGTGTTGATCTCGTTTTCGAGATTACCGAAGGTGCCAAGACGGTCGTGCAGAGCATATCGTTCATTGGAAACCGGAAGTTTAGCGACAGCCAGTTGCGCTCGGTTATCGTCACGGAAGAGACAACGTTCTGGAAGTTCTGGAGCAATGCGGACACTTATGATCCCGACCGTCTCAACTACGACAAAGAGCTATTGCGCCGGCATTATCTCAAGAACGGTTACGCAGATTTTCGCGTTTTGTCGGGTACTGCGGAGCTTGCGCCGAATGGTCAAGACTTCTTCCTGACCTTTTCCGTCGAAGAAGGTGAACAGTACGCGTTTGGTGAGATCACGGTTGATCCGGGGCAAACGGAGCTGAATGCTGAAGCCTTGTTGGCTGAAGTGACAACCTTTTCTGGGACGACCTACAACGCCAGCCAGGTAGACAAATCGATCGAGAAGCTAACGTTGGAAGCAGGCAAGCGTGGATTTGCCTTCGCCCAGGTGCGGCCAAGAATCGAACGCGTTCCCGATCAACTGGTGATCAATCTTGTATACGAGATGAATGAAGGCCCGCGGGTCTATATTGAACGCATTGATATCGTCGGCAATGTGCGGACATTGGATAAAGTGATCCGCCGTGAGATACGTCTCGTTGAGGGCGATGCATACAACCGCATTCTGGTCGACCGCTCCCGCCGACGCATCACAGCACTCGACTACTTTGAGAAAGTCGACATTCTCGAGCAACCGGGCTCCGCGCCGGACAAGGTGGTTTTGATCTTTCAGGTCGCAGAGAAGTCGACCGGTACGCTCAATTTCTCTGCGGGTTACTCGACGACAGAGGCGGTGCTGGGTTCTGTAAGTATTTCTGAGCGCAACCTTCTGGGGCGCGGCTACACGACGAGCTTGGCAACGTCTTTGAGCTTTAAGCGTCAGTCGGTAGATTTTAGCTTTGTTGATCCGTACTTTTTGGATCAGAACATGTCTGCAGGCATCAATGCGTTTACTGTCGAAACCGACCAACAAGATGAGTCGTCCTTCAACTCGCGGGAAACAGGTGGCGGCTTCAGTCTAGGATTCCCAGTCTCGGAGAATGCCCGTATCCAGACGAGATATGGCATTACAAACCGACGGATCAAGAATGTGTCTCCCAGCGCCTCCGCCGCAATTCGGCTATCTGCAGGAGAGACCAACAAGTCACAGGTTGGTGTGAGTTATCTCTATAACTCGCTTGATAACCCGTTGTCTCCGACGCAAGGCCTTCGCGCTGCGCTGTCTGCCGACCTCGCCGGCGTAGGTGGAGATGTGTTCTTCTGGCGAGTGGACGGCAAAGCCTCATACTTCCACACGATCTATGATGGCGTTGTGCTCAACTTGAAAGGCAGTGGTGGCGTCATGGATGGGTGGAACGGCAAGTTCTCGCCCGTTCTGGACCGTTTCTTCAAGGGCGGCAATACGTTCCGCGGATTCGAACGGGCGGGGATCGGACCGCGCGATACCGCAGGCGCTACATCGAATGACGCTGTGGGGGGCCAGATATTTGCGATCGGGACCGTGGAAACAACCTTCCCGCTAGGGTTGCCGGAAGCCTTTGCTGTTCGCGGTGCCGTCTTCAGTGATTTCGGGACTCTGTTTGACGCTCCTGGGCAAGCTGCAGCATTCAGTACAGTTCGTGACAGAGCGAGCCTTAGGGTCTCCGCGGGCGTTGGCGTATTGTGGAATTCACCGTTCGGGCCCGTTCGGTTGGACTATGCTGAAGCGCTCGTGAAAGACAGTCTTGATAAAACCCAGAGAATCCAATTCTCCGCTGGTGCGTCCTTCTAACTAAGCACACCAACGTTTGAACTGGTCGGGACGCACCTGATCAAAGCGACGTTTTGCGCGACTGGTGAGCTTGCACACTGAAGCTTGCGCCTATGCACATGGACATTCAGATCTGGGACAGACCAGCCATCAAGCCCGGAAGGTTGGTGGTTTACGAATCCAGCCTTCCGGATTTCTCTTGATCTTGGCGGTGAACAGTTACCTGTCGGCCACCTGTATGTAGTCTCTTGGCGCTGGACCGGTGTAAAGCTGCCGAGGCCGGCCGATCTTTTGCTTGGGGTCTTCGATCATCTCTTTCCACTGGGCGATCCAGCCAACAGTGCGGGCAAGGGCGAAGAGTACCGTAAACATGGATGTCGGGAAGCCAAGCGCTTTCAGAGTGATGCCTGAATAGAAGTCGATGTTCGGATAGAGGCGCTTCTCAACGAAATACTCGTCCTCCAGCGCGATCTTCTCCAATTCCATCGCGACTTCGAGCAGGGGGTCATCCTTGATGCCCAAGACTTCCAGCACTTCGTGACAGGTGCGTTGCATGATCTTGGCGCGAGGATCGTAGCTCTTGTAGACCCTGTGGCCGAAGCCCATCAGCCGGAAAGGATCATTCTTGTCCTTTGCGCGCCGGACATATTCGGGAATTTGGTCTGCCGTGCCAATTTCGTTGAGCATGGTCAGCGCAGCTTCGTTGGCGCCGCCATGTGCAGGGCCCCACAAACAGGCAATGCCGGCCGCGATACAGGCAAATGGATTGGCGCCGGAAGATCCCGCCAGCCGTACCGTGGAGGTCGAGGCGTTTTGCTCGTGGTCGGCGTGAAGAATGAAGATACGGTCCATCGCACGTGACAACACCGGGTCAACCTCATACTCCTCTGCCGGCACTGCAAAGCACATGCGCAGGAAGTTCGATGCATAACCGATGCCATTGCGCGGATAAACGGATGGCTGACCGATATGATACTTAAAGGCCAGGGCCGCAATAGTCGGCATCTTGGCGATCATCCGCCGGCTGGCAATTTCACGCTGCTGCGGATCGTTGATGTCGGTTGAGTCGTGGTAGAATGCGGACAAGGCCCCAACCATTCCAACCATGATCGCCATCGGGTGTGCATCGCGCCTGAAGCCGGTCAGAAAGCGGTGCATTTGTTCGTGGATCATGGTGTGGTAGGTGACCGCGTTTTCAAACTCTTCGCGCTCTGCGGGTTTTGGAAGGTCACCGTACAACAGCAAATAGCAGGTCTCGATGAAGTCGCCGTGTTCTGCCAATTGTTCGATGGGATAACCGCGATAGAGCAGCACGCCTTCATCGCCGTCAATGTAGGTGATTTCAGAATCGCAGCTGGCCGTGGACGTGAAGCCGGGGTCATAGGTGAATTTCCCCGTGTCACGGTAAAATGAGGTTATGTCGACGGCTTCCGGCCCGATTGTTCCTGAATAGACCGGCAAATCAAATGATGTGTCGCTCACCTTGAGCACCGCATTTTCTGTTGATTTGTCAGCCATATCGCTCACCTCTTTGTTTGTCAGTTGCACAAAAACGGGGCAGAACTCTTCAGTGATCGTCCCGGTATTGGTTGAGAATGGCGCCGAAAGTACGAAGCCGCCCCGCTTCGTCGCCCCATATCCGCATCGTTTCATTTGGGCCCCTTAGGCCTAATGCATTCATCCTTATGCTGCAAGTGCTCCCTAAGTAGTGCGCTGCACAATCACTTGTTCACGGGGTGATTTGATCGTGCATGCGCGCAACGGTTTCGCCTTGGCCAAGCGCGGCCATCACCTCGAAAATTCCCGGGGACTGTGTGGTGCCGGTCAAGGCAGCCCGCAAGGGCTGCGCGACCTTTCCAAACTTCAGCTCATGTTTTTCCGCGAATGCGCGCAGAGACGCATCAACGGATTCAATCGTCCATTCCTCCGCATCGTCCAACTCTTGGGCGAGCGCCGATAGGACCCCCTTGGCTTCGTCGGTGAGCATCTTTGCCGCTTTTTCATCAATCTCCAAAGGCCGTTCGGCGAAGAGGAATTGAGCGCCCGCGGCAAGATCAACCAGTGTCTTAGCGCGTTCCTTCAGGCCCGGCATCACCATGAGAAGTTTGCTCCGTAAGTCGGCATCCAGCTTCGCCCTCATACGCGCGCCACTCTCGATAAATGGCAGGAATTCTTCCAATGCTCTGAGCAATTCTTCATCTGGAAGGTTCCGCATGTGCTCAAAGTTGATGGCTTCCAGTTTGGAGAAATCGAATCTGGCCGCTGAGCGGCCAACGGCGTCCAGGTCGAACCACTCAATGGCCTGCGCTGTGGAGAATACCTCGTCATTGCCGTGGCTCCAGCCCAACCTGACAAGATAATTGCGCATGGCGGCCGGCAGATAGCCCATATCCCGATAAGCTCCGACACCGAGAGCTCCGTGCCGCTTGGAGAGCTTCGCACCGTCGGGGCCATGGATGAGGGGAATGTGGGCAAACTGCGGGCGCTGCCAATCAAGAGCGTCAAAGATCTGCGCCTGGCGGGCCGCATTCGTCAGGTGATCGTCTCCGCGAATGACATGGGTAATGCCCATATCATGATCGTCCACGACAACTGACAACATGTACGTGGGAGAGCCATCGGATCTAAGCAGGATGAGATCGTCCAATTCTGAGTTGGCCCATTTCACGTTGCCTTGAACCAGGTCATCTATCACTGTCTCACCGTCCCGCGGGGCCTTGATGCGGACGGCGTACGGGGCGCCTTCCGGAGCGTCGGCAGCAGGGCGATCACGCCAGCGACCGTCATAAATAGGGGGGCGTCCCTCAGCGCGGGCCTTCTCGCGCATCTCGGTAAGGTCCTCTGGTGTGCAGTAGCAACGATATGCCCGCCCGGCAGAAAGCAGCATTTCTGCTGCTTCGCGGTGTCTGTCCGCCCGCGTGTGTTGAAGCACCGGGTCTTCATCGGCCTCCAAACCCAACCAGGAGAGGCCATCGATGATCGCTTCTATGGCGTCATCGGTTGAACGGGCGCGATCTGTGTCTTCAATGCGCAGAAGCATCTTACCGCCGTGATGGCGTGCATAAAGCCAATTGAAAAGGGCGGTGCGCGCGCCTCCAATGTGCAGATAGCCCGTTGGAGATGGGGCAAAGCGGGTGATGACTGGCGTGCTCATGGGCGCCGGTTTCCGTTTTTTGGGTTTTTGCTGATAGACTGGACAAGTTAGCGTGATGTTAGCATGACATGGCTTGTGCGAACAATGTCCTGCGCGATGCCAACCGGGCTTGGCGTGTAAGAATTCGGGGGAATGGGGGGTGGACGAACTCTGGTCTGGCAGCCCAGGCGCGCCTGCAGTGCCGGTCCACAGAATGGCGTGGGCCGGCCGATTGGCGTGGTTTTTTACGGCACCATTCCGTCAGCTACATGCTGAACGGTCGCGATGGGTGCTGTGGTTGCCCGTGCTACTGGCCTGCGGAATTGCGGTTTACTTTCACCTTCCGGTGGAACCTCCGGTATGGGCGGTGGCAGGATTGGCCGTCGTGGCGATAGGTTTCATCTTGGGTGCGGCGCGCGGTTCAGTGTCGGTGGTCGTTGCGGCATGTGTTGCCGCTGTACTGGCAGGGGTCTGCTTGGGCAAAATTAGAGTACTGACAGCCGGTCCCGGCAGTTTGATTTTGCCGCACGGTGTTGTTGATGTGGCAGGTTGGGTTGAGCGCATCGATCAGCGTTCTGGCGCGCGAGGGTTTCGGCTCTCAATCGCGCCCACGTTGATTGGTGCCGGTGTTCCCAAGCGAGAATTCCCAAAGCGCATAACGCTGATCTGGCGCGGGAAGCTGAACGGTGGTGTTCAGCCTGGCGATCATGTGCGTGTCCGGGTCAAGTTTCTAATGCCGCCGGGGCCGGTCTGGCCGGGGGGGTATGACCCGAGTTTTGCCCGATGGTTTCGGGGGATTGGTGCCAACGGAATTGCGCTGCATGCACCCGAAAAAGCTTCAGCAGCCGCAGCGCGGCCATGGCATGTGGTTTGGACGGCCACTGTGGAGGGCGTGAGGCTTTCTGTTGCCAACCGCATCCGTGCCGCGTTGCCGGACACCGCCGGTGCGGTGGCGGTTGCGTTGGTCACCGGTGACAGGTCTGGCATTCCAAACGATGTTCGTGACGATCTTCGTGCTGCGGGCTTGGCCCATCTGCTGGCCATCTCCGGATTGCACATGGCGTTGTTTGCCGGCGGCGTGTTTTGGCTGATCAGGGCCGGACTTGCGGTGAACGCAGACTTCGCATTGCGCCGGCCCATCAAGAAATGGGCGGCCGCCGTCGCGCTGCTGGCCGCGGGCGGTTACCTGCTTCTTTCTGGCGCAGGGCTTGCGACGCAGAGAGCATTCATCATGATCACGATCATGTTTGTGGCGGTCATTGCTGACCGACCTGCACTGAGCATGCGCAACGTGGCACTGGCCGCACTGATCATACTCGTCCTGACGCCGGAAAGCCTGTTGTCGGTCAGTTTTCAGCTTTCATTTCTGGCCGTGATTGCTTTGGTCGCCCTCTATGAATTCCTTGGTGAGGTGGGGATTGCGCACACCAAACCTTTCTTAGCGACCGGCTGGACCAAGCGGATTGCCAATTTTCTGGCCGGGTACTTTTGGACCGTCGGATTGACGACCCTTGTTGCGGGATTGGCCACAGCCCCCGTGGCGGCCTACCACTTTAACCGCGTGGCAGCCTTTAGCCTCCTGGGAAACTTGCTTGCGGTGCCGGTTGTCGGAACCTTTGTTATGCCGGCGGCAGTTGTCGGATTGATTGCCATGCCCTTTGGATTGGAGCGTTGGCCGCTGTTTGTGATGGGGGAGGGGATTTCCCTTGTGGTTTGGGTGGCGAAAGCTGTTGCCGAGTTGCCAGGTGCCGTTCGCATGCTTTCGCAAATGCCAGTCAGTTCCGGCTTGTTATTGACCCTAGGCTTGCTCTGGCTGTGCCTGTGGCGCCGATCATGGCGTTTGTTTGGACTGGCGGTGATGCTTGCAGGTGCTGGAAGTTACCCGCTGGCGCAAAGCTTGCCGACGATGATGGTGGCCGAGCGGGCTCAACAAACAGCCGTTCGGGGAAATGATGGAGCTTTGGTGTTCAGTTCTTCGCGTGCAGGCAAATATGCTTCCGAACGCTGGCTGCTGAAATTTGGAGACCCGGCATCGTTTGAACAGGCCGTCAAGCGAAAAGGTTTTTCCTGCGATGCCTATGGCTGCACGATTTCTCCTACCACGGGCTGGGAGATATCGGTTGTGCGCCATCCCTCCATTCTTGACGAAGAGTGCGCGCGGGCGAGGATCGTGATCACCACATTCAAGATCAGAGGTGTCTGCCCATCGGCGCATAAACTGATCACACCCAGAGAACTGGATGAGAAAGGGGTTCATGTGCTCGTATTGTCAGATGAGAACGCTGCGCGTCCAGACGCACCGTCGGCACTGCGAGTACAGGTTAGAACCGCCAGAGCCTATCCGGGCGACAGACCTTGGACGGCCACACCTAAACGGTATCGGAAACCCGGCAAGAATTTGCGTCGCGCCCCAAGGCCCCGGATGCCGCCCCCAAAGAAAAGGGATCGCACGACACCTCCGGCGCCCCCATTGCAAGTTCGCATTTAGCTGGAAAGCCTTGCCCGTCCAAATTCAGTAACGGCGGATCAGGCCCACAAGCTTACCCTGGACATTGACCCGGTCCGGGCCAAAGATCCGCGTCTCATAGGCGGGGTTTGCTGCTTCCAAGGCGATGGAGTGTCCTTTTCGCCGGATGCGTTTCAATGTGGCTTCCTCATCGTCCACAAGCGCGACCACAATGTCTCCGTTCTCTGCAGAGGGAACCTTCTTTATGAGCACCGTATCGCCTTCAAGGATGCCCGCTTCAATCATGGAATCCCCCTTGACCTCGAGGGCAAAATGTTCGCCGCCACCCAGCATTTCCGGTGGAACATCGATATTGTGGCTGTGGTCCTGAATAGCTGAGATCGGTACACCGGCCGCAATCTTACCCATGAGGGGCACTGTGGCCTGCTCCGCAGCAGCGCCGCTGCTGCCGCTTTGTTCTTGGTCTTCTGAAGCTCTGCGCCGGCCAAGAGAGCCCTCAATAACACTTGGATTGAAACCGGTTGATTTTCGCGGGGCAAGGCCAGGGGCCATTGAATCTGGAAGCTTGACCACCTCCAAGGCCCGGGCGCGGTGGGGCAAACGCCTGATGAAACCTCGTTCCTCAAGCGCCGTCACAAGACGATGAATGCCAGACTTTGACCGCAGATCCAGAGCCTCCTTCATTTCTTCAAACGAAGGAGGAACGCCGGTCTCTTTCAGGCGTTCATGGATGAACATCAGCAGTTCATATTGCTTGCGTGTGAGCATGATCGGGTCCATTTTTGTTCGTTGGTTGTTCCCCGTGTATTGCGTGTTTCGCTGTGCCGGAGGAACAAATCAGAAACATGTCTACATGTTCTTTTTATGTTCGGCAAGGGTTAATTTCAAGTTAAGTTAAACAGTGGTGTTGGATGCCGAAAAATTAGATCCACATGCTCGTGAACAATTAAATCCAAATCTTTAGGTGCGCGAAAGCCGGTAACTTATTGAAAATCCGGGGAGAAGCGGAATGTGCAGGGGTTGTCCAATTGGCGAACAACACGAAGCCAGTGGAATGATTGCCAATAATTGGTATGTTGTTGAAACAATGAGCTTTTTTGGTGAACCATTAGCCAGCCAGGAAACGTTCAAAAACTGCGTCCTGGCGTGTCATGCTTGAGCTTTCTTGCTTTCAAGATTCAAATCGTCGGTGTCTTAACTATTGCCATGAATTCAGCGGTTAGGCGTGACTGAGGCGAGCCTCCTCGGTCACATCCAAGAAACTCTTCATGAGCCGCAAATCCTGTTTCGCTTCGTGCGTCACCAGATAGTTCGTGTAGTTTTCTGGCATTTCCCGAATAGGCAGCGCCACCAAATCTTCTGAGGGAAAGTGGCTGTCGTCCAAAAACAAACCGATCCCGATGCCATGGAGAACCGCCTCCTTCATCACCGGAAAGGTGGTGGTCTTTACGACATGGCGAAAATCAAGGTCGTGGGCTTTCAGTTTCTGCTTAACAATTCTTTGCGTGAACGATCCATCTTCCGGCAAAACAATTGTTTCCTGAACGAGCTCCTTCAACGACAACTGTTTGTGGCGGGCAAACTTATGGCTTCCCGTCGTATAGGCGACGTACCGCGTGCTGCCCACTGGAATCTTGGCAAGAGATGATACTGCTTCAGGTTCCGTCATGACCGCCAAGTCAACCGCTTTGTCGGTGACGGCGATCATGCATTTCGTCCAGCTTTGAAGTGTGAAACTGATCTGCACCAGGGGATAGCGCCTGGCGAAGGCTGCGATCATGGGCATGGCCGGGCGCGGTGCTGTCGCAACGATGCTCAAATGACCTTCATCCATCCGATTGAAGGCCTGGATCTTTTCTTCCACAAGCTGCTCAATATCGATCAGCCGATCTGAGATCGAAAAAAGCTCACGGCCCGCGCGGGTCAGTTCGAGCCCGTCGCGCCGTCTTATGAACAGGCGCGTGCCCATCGACTGTTCGAGCTTGCCCACATGTTGAGACAGAGAAGATTGCGTGACCCCAAGTCTCAACGCAGCCTGGGAAAAACTGCGCTCCCGGGCGGCATGGGTGAAGGCGTGGATCTGGAAGGGGCTGTACCTCATATGCGCGTGAGACTCTGCCAGCCATTAGTGACACTAATATTTCGTCACACAAACTTTAACCGCGCTCGTTAACCTTCTGTTTACCATCAAGGCCAGGAGGGCATCGGCCATGGCGTCGATCGAGCTCAAGCAAATTTCAAAAGCGTTTGGCGACACCACGGTTCTCAAAACCCTCGATCTTGCAATCCATGCAGGCGAGTTCCTCACCCTGGTGGGTCCATCCGGCTGCGGCAAGTCCACCTTGCTCCGCATTCTCGCCGGGCTTGAGGCGCCGGACACCGGCACCATCGATATTGCTGGCACCACGGTCAATTCGGTGCGGGCCTCTCAGCGAAATCTTGCCATGGTGTTTCAGTCCTATGCGCTTTATCCGCATTTGAACGTGGCCGAGAACATGATGACGCCGCTCAAGCTGCGCGATCTTAGTTTTGCTCAGCGGTTGCCGGTGGTGGGCCCCTTATTGGCGCGGCAGAAGTACCGCGAGCTCCTTGGGCAGGTGGAGGACACGGCGAAAATCTTGAAGATTGAAGAGTTGCTGCACCGCAAGCCGGGCCAGTTGTCAGGCGGGCAACGCCAGCGTGCAGCTCTGGGCCGCGCCATGGTGCGCAAGCCCGTGGCCTTCCTGATGGACGAGCCGCTTTCAAATCTGGATGCTGAATTGCGCATCCATATGCGGGCCGAACTGGTGCAGCTCCATAAATCTCTGGGCACAACCTTTATCTATGTCACTCACGATCAGGCCGAAGCCCTGACCATGTCAGACCGCATGGCCGTGATGCGTAACGGACGGATAC
>CAJHYS010000078.1_pt1 | contig 15855 bp, 11 predicted proteins | sample 9198801 | NCBI WGS metagenome assembly CAJHYS01 (sample SAMEA7708368, study PRJEB35096) | sediment metagenome | biome: marine neritic benthic zone biome [ENVO:01000025]; feature: sediment [ENVO:00002007]; material: shallow marine sediment [ENVO:03000034] sea grass bed [ENVO_01000059] ...
CCGCAGTCGGTGGAGCCCAATATCGAACACTTCGCCATGTCCGCCACAGGGCTTGCGGATTTTGTGGAGCGCCTGAACGCCTCGGGGACCGAGTTCCGCGCGGTGCGCGTGCCGGGCATCAATATTCTGCAGATCAATCTGTTCGATTGCGACGGCAATCACATTCACATTGATTTCACATCTGAAGAGGCAGACGCTGCCGGATTATAGCCTGCAAATCCCAAGGCTCAAAAAGGTCACGGCCGCCCCGAGGGGCGGCCGCAATCGCGACGGGCAAACCAGCGTCTTAGACGCCAGATTCAATCCACTCAGCCAGCTTACCTTTAGAAGTGGCGCCGATTTGAGTGGAGGCGACTTCGCCGCCCTTGAACATCATCAGCGTTGGTATGGACCTTATACCATACTTTACCGGCACATTGGGATTATCATCAATATTGATCTTGGCGATGGTCACCTTACCATCCAGATCCGATGCCAGTTCCTCAAGCGCGGGGCCGATTTGCTTGCACGGGCCGCACCATTCGGCCCAGAAATCAACAACAACCGGACGGTCTGAATTCAGGACCTGGTCCTCAAAATCAGCATCGGTGACTTGGATTGTATTCGACATAAGAATTCCTTTGCATTGGTGGCCGCGCGATTCGTGGGGCCGTTGCCTCGGCAGCCAACGTAGGTATCCCGACCCCCCGGGTCAAGGTGGGTGGCCAATCACCCACAATCATGTGAAGGCGGTTGTCAGGCGTTCTGCAGGCACTTCCATGATGGCGGCATCATAGGTCCAAACCAGCCAGGCACGCACAGTCCGGCCGGGGTAAATCGCTTCAAGAGCCTTTGTATAGGCGGCAAGCTGGCGGATATAGGGCTGTGCCACGTCGTCAAGCTGTGCGGGCGGCGGGCGGTTTGTCTTGAAATCGATGATCAACACTTCGGTTTCACTCAGCGCCAGCCGGTCAATCTGGCCGGAAATGACAATCGGGCGACCTTCCGCGTCAAGCACGTCGAGTTTGGCCGTAATCGGAACCTCCGCGAGCGAGGAGGGCGAGAAAACGGCCTGAAGGGCCGGGTCGGGCGAACCCAGCAGGGCAAACACCTCATCGGCCACCGATCGGCGGGCCTCCTCATCAAGCTCTGCTCCATGGGCGCTCAGAAAACGTGCCGCAGCCGCCTCGCGCTCGGGCTCGGGCAGCGCGGGAAGGGTCTGCAACAGCCTGTGGATCAATCGGCCGCGCAGGAAGCGGTCCTCAGTCTGCTGAAGAATGGGGGAGGCGGCAGGTTGCTCCTTGAGCTCGACAATGGTGCCGTCGTCGGTGCGCACCAGTTCAAGCCGGGAGGGCGCAAGGGGCTTTGGTTCCGGCGGCTCTTCGGGTGCGGGCCGGAGCATCCATCCGTCCGGAGCTTCCGGGAGCACCGCCTGCGTGCCGCTCTCTTCGGTGTCTTCGGTGTCAGCGGTCTGATCGCCCTCAAGCACCCAGCGCCCGTCGCCGGTATCGGTGGCGCAGGGCTCCAGCGCCCGGCGGACCAGTTCATACCAGCAGCTTGACGGCAGCTCGGTCTGGCTCTTGGTGCCGCCCACATAGAGCCGGTCGCGGGCCCGGGTCATGGCCACATAGAGCAACCGGTTCTCTTCTTCGCGCTGTTTGTCGACATCGGCATCGACCAAGGCGGAAACCGCCCGGGGCTGGGCGGCCGCCGCCAGGCGCCACACGGGCATGCCGTTCGGAAACGTCAGGATGCTGGAGACTTTGCGCGCATCGGGCACGCGCGTGCTGTCGGGCAGAATCACGATGTTGGACTCAAGGCCCTTGGCGCCATGAACGGTCATCACCCGCACTTCATTCTTGCCGTGCTCCATGTCGCGCTTGATTTCAGCGTCCGCATCGGTGAGCCAGGTGACGAAGCCGTGGAGGGTTGGCGGGTGGGCGCGCTCAAACTCGGCCGCAAGGCTGAGCAGTTCATCCAGCGGGTCGTTCACCTCTGCGCCCAGACGTTCCGCAAAGCGGCGGCGGGCGCCGCTCACATCCAGAACCTGGGAGAGAAACTCAAACGGGCGTGCGGTTCGGGCCAACGTCCGCCATCCCGCCAGCTGCGCGGCCGCCTGAGCAAAGCCCGGTGCGCCTTCCAGCACTTGGGTGAGCGAACCTTTGCGCTGCGGCGCAACCGCAATCAGGTCATCATCCGTGATGGTCCGGCCCTCATCGTGTTGCAGCAGGGGGCTTTTGAGTACGCAGGCCAGGGAATAATCATCCTGGGGCATGTGCAGCGCCCGCGCCAGGGCCACCAGGTCCATCACCGCGATGTGGCTGTTGATCTTGAGGCGGTCCGCCCCGGCCACCGGAATGCCGGCTTCGCGCAGAGTGCGCACAACGGCGTCGGCCAGCACGGTTCGGTTGCGCACGAGAATGAGGACGTCACCAGGGCGCACCGGCCGCCCGCGCGGCGTCAGGATGTCTTCCCCGGAGATCCAGCCTTTGATGGTTGCCGCGATGTGGCGCGCCAGCTCCAGGCGCGGATCGGTTGCCCCCGGCGCATCGACCGGATCGTACGGATCGCGCTCTTCTTCCTCGGGCTTTTCAAACAACGGCCACAGCTCAACCCGCCCGGCCTGGCCCAGCCGGTTGGCCTGATGCAGGATTTCATCATCCGCCATGCCTCGCTGTGCAAGCGGATCTGCAAACACACGGTCCACCGCATCCAAAACCGTTTGGGTGGAGCGGAACGAGATGTTCACCCGCACATCCTCAAAATCTTGGCCCGCATTGCCGACACGGGTCTCGAGCTGGGCCTTCTGGGTGACGAACTCGTCGGGTGCGGCGCCCTGGAACGAGAAGATCGACTGTTTGTGGTCGCCCACGGCAAACAAGGTGCGGGCTGTCTCACGCGCGCCCTCGCCGGCGAAGAACTCCCCAGTGAGCTGGCGCACGATGTCCCATTGCTCCGGGCTGGTATCCTGGGCTTCATCGATCAGCACATGATTAATGCCGCCATCCAGGCGGAACAGAACCCAGTTTGCATCCAGGCGGGTCAAGAGGTTGCGGGTGTAGATCACCAGGTCGTCATAATCGAGCTGGCCGCGGCGTTCCTTCTCGCTCTGAAAGCGGCGCAGAATGACGCTGGCCAACGTGAAGAGGGCGTGGCTGGCATCGGCAGTGAGCGCGGCTTTGCGGCTGTCCTCTGCGGCCACCACCCGCCGTTGTTCGTCTTCCAGCCATTGCCAGTCCGCTGGGTGCCCTTCCTTGATGGCTTTGGTGGCCAGGCTTCTCTCGCTGCGCGGCTCGCCCTTGGCGGTGAGGAAAACCGTGCAATAGCACGCCCAATCTTTCTCGCTGGTGGCCCGTGCCAGGGTGGCCGCGCGTTCCTGATCGGTCTTGCTCTTGCTTGCCGCGAACGCCTGAACGGCGTTCTCGGCGCTGGCGCTGTCCACGGCTGCAAGGGCCTCGGCGACCACCGTCTCGACTGTCTCGCCCTCCTCCAAGCCAAGCTCGCCGTAGAGTGCGGCCTTCAAGTTGGCCCCGGCGTCTTCCAGCGACCAGCCGGCAACCAGCGGCGAGCGCTGGTTGAGCAAAGTGGTCAGCACGTCATCAAACCCGGCCGCCTGGGTGTGGACGATGATCCGCTTCAGGGCATGGGCTTCGGGCGAGCCCGCATGGCTCTCAGCGGCCAGGGCCAGAACGTCTTCGCGGGCTGAGCGCATCAGTTCTGCCGACGTGCGGTCATCCATGATGGCGAAGCCGGGAGCGATTCCGGCCTCAACGGGAAACCGTTGCAGAACACTTTCGCAGAACCCGTGCAAGGTCTGGATTTTCAGCCCGCCCGGTGTTTCCAGCGCCTGGGTAAAGAGACGCCGCGCCAGGCTCAGGTTTCCGTCCCAGTCGTGCCCCGCACCCAACGCGCCGATGGCCGCGCGCAGCTCCTGATCATCCAGGACGATCCAGGCAGACAAGCGGCGGAACAACCGGGTTTCCATTTCGGCCGCCGCAGCGCGGGTGAAGGTCAGGCACAAGATGCGCTCCGGGGGGGCGCCGGCCAGCATGAGGCGGATGATGCGGTTGACCAGAACATAGGTCTTGCCGGAGCCCGCATTGGCCGACACCCAGGCAGACGCATCCGGCCGCGAGGCGCGCGCTTGCTGCGAACTGGCTTCCGAAAGGCGCGGGTTGCTCATGGCGCCTCCTCGGCATCACCGGCCAAGACCGACCATTCGCGATGCCGGCTCAAATGGTCGTAGGGCAATGTGGGGGCTGCGTACTTGGACAGAACGCGCGGCCTGTAGGGCTGGCGCGCATCCAGGCAATAGCGCGCAATGTGGCGCTTCAGGCTCTCCATGATGGACTGGCAGATGTCGTTGAGGTCCCGTTTGATGGGAGGCCTGGTGCTATAGGGGTCGATCTTCTTGACGGTCAAGGCGGGCTCGCCGCCGGTGAGTTGGATGTACATCAGTTCAGAGGCTGAAGCTGCGGGCACCCCGTCGAACGCGCCTTCAGCGACCATGCCCGCCTCCAGCAACAGTTGCGGTGCGTACCCGGTCAAGGCTTCCTTCGCACCGGGCGGCGCGCCGGTCTTATAGTCAATGATCCGGGCGCTGCCGTCGTTCATGATGTCGATCCGGTCGGCGCGGCCTGCCAGGGTGAAGACCGTATCGCCGGCCACGGGGATGGCCAGCTTGCCTGACGTTTCAATATGGATGGTGCCAACATCTTCGCGTAAATGCGGCTCAAGTTCCGCAGCCGCTTCGGCCACGCGTTGAAACCGAGGCCACCAGAACGCCGCAACATCCGGATAGCGCTCCCACCCGGCAAAGCAAGTCTCGCCGATCCGTTTGAGCTCGCCTGCGATGTCCTTGGGCAGGGCGGCCATAAATTCGGTGGAGAAGCGCTCGAAAATTTCGTGGAACAGCATGCCGCGCTCGCGCGGGCCGGGGGGCAGGCCCAGCTCCTCCAACGGCTCAAGCTCCAGGATGTGCCGAGCATAAATGGCGTAGGGGTCGCGCAACCAGGTTTCAATCTCGGTGAGGCTGAGGCGCATCGGCCTGAGGTTCAGCGGCGGGGCCGGGGCCGGGCGTTCCACCGGTTTGCTGCCTGAGGCCTGGTCCAGGCCCAGTGCCGCGGCCAACAGCTTGCGCCCGCGCTCTTCCAGATCCGGCCCTTTCAGCGCTTCAAGAATGGCGCCCAGACGCAACACCCAGCGGGACGGCACGGCAGGGGCGCCTTCGTGCTTGTCGGAATAGGTGAAATAGACAGGGCCCGACGCACAGGCCGCTTGCACGAAATCGTGGGCGCTGAGCCCCATGCGCCGCTCCGGGCTGGCCAAGCCCAATTCGTCCCGCATGGGCCGGTTGAGCCAGGCATCGGACTGGGTCTGGGCCGGCCAGGTCTTCTCGTTGAGGCCGCCGAGGATCACCACATCATGATCGGTCATGCGGGCTTCCAAAAGGCCTAGGATCTGGAGGCGGGGATGGGTGCCGTAGCGCGGCCGCACGACCGGCTGGGCCATCAGTGCCATGACCACCCGGCTGAGGTCGGCCGGAGCAATGAGCGGGCCGTCTCCGCCGGCCTCCAGGAGGCCGGAAAAGAACTGGGACAGGTGCTCGCCCGCCTCGCCGCTCCACAGAGCAGACGCATCGCCTGTCTCGTCCGCGGCGATGGCTTCTGCGGCCTGAACCGTGGTCTCCACAGCCACTTGCAGTTTCATCGGCTGGCCTGCGGCCGCCAGATTGATCAGGTGGGAAAAAGGGGTTGGGATCATTCGGGCGGCCGCGCCGGCCTCTGCCCAGTCCCGGTCGTCCCATCGGGCGAGATGGGCAAACCAGTGGGGTTTCTTGGCCACCTCGTTGCGGCGTTGGGCGAGGGCCTGCGGCAGTGCATCCAGGCCGGCCGGGGCCACCCCGCGCAGCACCGCCAGTTCCAGCTTGCGGGCGCCGCGCGCCGCGGCCCCCCGCGCCAGACCAAAACGCGAGAACGGGTGGGCGCACAAGGCCACAAGGCTGGCGGGGCCGAAGCCTGAGTCCACGGCACTCAAGATGAGATTGATGAAGGTTCCCGCAAGGGTTCGCGAAAGCGGCACACCGGCGCTGTCATCCACGTTCAGGTTCCAGCGCTTCAGGTGGGCTGAAACCCGGCGGCCCAGATTGCGGTCCGGCGTGATGAGGGCCGCGGTCTGGCCGGGCGTCTCGGTGGCCTCGCGCATTCTAAGGGCAATGGAAAGGGCTTCCTCGCGCCGGCCGGGCGCGCGCACAACGGTGAGACCGCTCAAAGCGCTGCCGAGCTCAGGCCGAAGCTGCGGCAGGGTGGATTGCCAAAGATCGGTGGTCTGCGATGGGCGCATGGCCTCGCTCAGAAGCCGGCTGCGCGCCTGGCTTTCCGGGTTGCTGTCTCCCAGGCCTTGCACGTCCGCGCGCCGGGCGCCCAAACCGCCCAGAAGCTCGTGCAGGCCGAATTGCGGATGCTGGGGATCGAGCTGTTGCCAGCTCTCTTCATCCAGCGCCATGTCGAGGCCCGGCAGCACGATAGCGCCGTTGGGCAGATGCGAGATCGCTTTCAACAGATTGGCGGTTGCGGGAATGGAGCCGGTTGAACCGGCGGCGATATAGGGCGCTTCAGGAAGTGCTGCGCTGAGGCGGGCGGCCTCGGCGTTCAGCAGCAGATTGCGCCGTGCGGCCGGGCCGATCATCCCGCGCGCCTCCAGCTCGACCGGCAACTGCCGGCGCACAACGTCAAGCACGTTCAGAACGTCGAGCCAATAGGCTGCGAAGTTCTCTGGAACCAGATGGGCGAGCTGGTTTAGATCGACCTCTTCGGTTTCCAGCTGATCGACCAGCCGGCCCAGATCCGCGGCCACCTCGACCGCTTGTGACGGGTGGGCCAGAAGGGCTTTAGAGAACTCGGCATCAAGGTTGGCTCGCGCCCAATCCATCAACAGGCGGGCCAAGATCAGTTGGCGGCGAAGGGGAGAGACCGCTGGCGGGAGCTCCAGGTCTCCTTCGAAACCTGCCGGAGAAAGCGACAGCTCTTCTTCATCCACATCACCCAGGGGCTGGATGCGCGGCAAGAGAAGGGCGGCTCCGTCGCTCACATTCAGAAAGGCGGCAGCCAGCTCGCGGGCAGCGCGCCGGGTGGGCACGAGAATGGTGTAGGTGCTGAGCTCGGCCGGCCCTGGCGCAGGAAGGTCTGGAGAGGGAAACCCGCCGTTCAGTATTGCGCGCGCCAGGGTCTTCAGGAACGGCGCGCCGGAGGGGATGGACCAGATGTTGGGTGAGCCGCGTGTCATGCGGACGACAATGCGCGATTCCGGCTGTATTGTCAGCGGCCGAGATCAATGGCTCAGTGGACAAGCGGAGATACAGCATGAGATCGAACCCACCCGGCGTTTGGCAACCGAGGGGACGGGGCTTCAACATGGTGGCTGTTCAGCCGGCGGGCCGTGTGGTGCATTTCACCGGCCAGGTGGCCTGGGATGAACATGAGAATGTTGTGGGTCCAGGCGACGTTGAAGCGCAAACGCGGCAGTGCTTCGCAAACATTGAGCGCAGTCTTGCGGCGCTTGGCGGGTGCATGGAGGATATCGTCTCGATCACCACCTACTACACGCACCCCGACCAGCTTGCCGCCATACAAAAGGTGCGAACAGCATTCTTGAGAGAGGATACAGCGCCGGTGAGCACGTCGGTGATGGTGGCAGGTCTGGGGCATCCGGATTTCCTGGTGGAGCTTACGCCCATTGCCGTGATCCCGGAGGCGCGGTTCACCCCGCCCTAATCTCGCAGCACGTGCTCGGCGATGGTGATGGCTTCAGGCGTGTTGATTTCCATCCACAGACCATCATGGCGCAGGCCCTTCAGGCGGCCGGCTTCAATGGCTCTGTCGAACAGCACATTCATTGAGAACTTGCCTTTCGGGGCGCCTTTGAAGATGCGCGGGTGGACGAGATAGACGCCGGTGAACACGAAGGCAGCAATTTCGCTCTCCGAGCGCCGGGCGAGGGTGCCGTCCGGTGCGCAATGAAAGTCGCCGGGGCCCGAATAGCCATAGCTTGAGGTTGTGCTGCAGAGCAGCAGCAGCATGTCCATGGTCTCGTCGTTCCAGGCCTGGCGCAAGCGCTCCAAACTGGGTTGCGCGCCTTCGGTCCATAGGGAATCTGTGTTGACCATAAAGAACGGCTCGCTGCCCAAATGGGGAAGGGCCTTCACGAGGCCGCCGCCGGTTTCCAATAGCTCTTCGCGCTCGTCTGAGATGACGATCTTGGGGGCGTCCATCCCGCTCATGTGCGCTTCCAGCATCTCCGCCTTGTAGTGCACATTGACCACGGCCTGTTCCACCCCAGCATCGCGCAACCGCTCCAGGGCATGGTCGATGAGGGGTTTGCCCGCGACTTCGATCAACGGTTTGGGGCGCTCGTCGGTAAGCGGGCGCATGCGCGTGCCCAGGCCGGCGGCAAGCATCATGGCGCGGCGGCCAATCTGGATTGTGCCGGGTTTCGCCATTATGACGCCCCCCCGACCTGGCGGGCAGCCTGCGGGAAGGCTTCGTCATACCAGGTCTTCAAATCGCGCAACACGGGTGCCTTGAGAGTGTGTTCCAAATAACGCCACAGGCGGGGAATGTGCTGCAGATAGCCGGGCTTTCCATCGCGTTCCTTCAGGCGCATGAAAATGCCGAGGATCTTGGTTGCCCGTTGCGCGGCAAGAATGGCGTAGCAGTCCTCAAACGCATCGCAGTCGAACGCGCCGTCCGACTGGCCGCGCTGGTTCAGATAGAAGTCGAGCATGCGACGTTCAACGTCCCGATCGACATCCACCCGTGCGTCTTGAAGCAGGGAGGCGAGATCGTAGGCCGGATGCCCGCGGACTGCGTCCTGAAAATCAATGATGCCCACCCGTGCGGGCCCTTCCTTGTCTGCCCGCCAAATCAGGTTGGGCGAATGATAGTCGCGCAGACACCAGACAGTTTGATGACTGCCAAGGCGCGGCCAGAGCGCCCGCCAGATGGCCAGAAAACGGTTGCGCTCCGTCTCGGGCGGAGCGGCGCCATGAACAGTGGGCCAGTACCAGTCCAAGAGCAGTTCAGCTTCAATTTCCAGAGCCCCCTCATCGTAGCGCGGCACCCGGTAATCGATGTTTTCCGGCAGAGTGATGGTGTCCGGCAAAGGGCTTTGGGCAATCTTCAACAGCACCTCGACAGCGTTCTGGTATGGCTCTTCCATGTCCATCGATTTGGATCGCACCATGTCTTGGTAAACCTCGCCGCCCAGATCCTCAATGACCAAGAGGCCCGCATCCAGATCGGCACTGTAGATCTGAGGAGCGGCAAGACCGATCTCTCTGAGGCCCTGATCCACGGCCGCGAAGGCTGTCACGTTCTCGGCAATATGGGCGATTTGGCTGTAGGGCAGGCCGTTGCGCACCGGAGGGCCGTCAGCCATTTGGGGAGAATCCATGAAAATCAGTGGCGCAGCTCCCTTGCCCGGTGGAACGAGCTTCTCATAGCGCCGGGCCGAGGCGTCGCCGAGCAAGAACGTGCGGGTGTGACTGCCGTAGCCGCCTGCCTCCAGGAACGCAGCGATGATCTCCATCCGCGCCGCCCTGAGGGCCCAGGCGCCGTGGCCCACAAGAGTGAGATCGCGCGCACCGGCGCTTGTGTCGTCCTTAAGGGTGATGTCGAGCCGGTCGGCAGGCAGGAAGGATGCTGCGCGGTCCGGCCACTCTGCCAGCAGCACCATGGTGTCGGCGAGGCCAGGAAACCCCAGTTCGGGCACCTCTTCAGGATCGGCGATGCGGTAAAAGTCAAAATGGGCGACCGGCAGGCGCGTGAATTCGTAGGTCTGGACCAGCGTGAACGTGGGACTGGGCACGTCAAACGCTCCATCGCCCGAACCAAGGGCGCGAAGGAACGCGCGGGCGAATGTGGTTTTGCCGGTGCCCAGATCGCCGGCCAGGGTGATGACGTCGCCGGTGCGCGCAAAAAGAGAGAGTTCCCGGGCGAAGGCCTCCGTTGCGGCTTCTGACGGCAGGTGCACGGTGCGGCAATATGGGGTGCCGGAGGTCATGGGCAGGGGTGTGTCCGGCCTAACCGACGCTCAGGCGGGGGCTCTCGGCGAGGGGCACGCTGACGCTCGCATCGGCCAAATCGCGCTCTTCGGGGCCGGCTTTGGGCAGAGTCAGTGTGATGGTCGTGCCTTCGCCGATCTTGGAGTCCAGGGCCACGGCGCCGTCGTGCAGCTCCACGAAGCTCTTGACGATGGAGAGGCCCAATCCTGCGCCCCGGTGGCCGGAGCGGGCCGGCTTTGCGGCAAACCTGTCGAAGGCTGATTTCTGGGTTTCCTCGTCCATGCCGCGGCCGGTGTCGCTGACCCAAATGCGCACCCGGTCACGCTCGCGGCGGCAGCCCAGGCGCACGGTTTCGCCATTTGAGCTGAAGCCGATTGCGTTGGACAGCAAGTTGAACAGAACCTGTTTGAGGCGTTGCTCATCGCCGGTCAGCATCTCCGCTGCATCCGGGATGACCACCTCAAGGGTCAGGCCGTGCTTCTTGACCCGGTCTTTGACCAGGGTTGCGGCATCGGTGAGCAGCTCGGTGACATCGATCTCAGCCAGGTTGAGCTCCATTGCGCCGGCGTCAATGGAGGCCAGGTCCAGAATGGAATCGATGATGGAAAGAAGCTGGCTGGAAGAGCTTTGGATGTCTTGCAGATACTCTTTCTGGCGCGGGGCCAGATCGCCGGCAATGCCCATGGCGAGCGCTTCGGCAAAGCCGTTGATGCTGGTGAGTGGCGTGCGCAGTTCGTAGGAGACGTTTGACAGGAAGTCGGTTTTCAGCTTGTCGGCCGCCTCCAGGGCTTCGGCGCGTTCGCGCAAGGCGTTTTCGATCCGCGATGAATCCGTCACATCCACGTAAGTCAGCAGCGTGTTGCCGTCGGGCAGGGGCACAATGGCGGAATCGAACACGCTGCCGTCGGGCCGGGCGATCCGGTCTTTGGAGGCCGTGCGCTCGCTCTGCAGCGAGGTGATGGCGATCTTCAGCTTGTCCCAGGCCGCATCCAGAGGCAGCAATTCGCGGCACCAGGCCACCACCTCGTCCACATGGGGCTCGCGTTCAAGGGCGGCCGCATCGATCTTCCAGAACTGGGCAAAGGGCGGGTTGAACAGTTTCAACCGGCCATCGGAGCCAAACAGCGCCAGGCCTTCATTGAGATTGTTGAGGGTCTCGCCCTGCACGCTGGTGAGCTCGTTATAGCGGCTTTCAAGCTCAAGCCGTTCCGTGACATTTTCAAACAGATAGGCCACGCCGCCCAGGGGATGCTGCTCGCCGGTGACCCGGATGGTCTGGCCGTCGGGCAGATACCACCAGTCTTCGGCGGTTTCCGCTTGCGAGAACGCAGCCAGCTGCCGGGCCTTCCAGTCGCGATAGTTGGCCTGCTCGGGAAGCCGGCGCTCTTCGCGCAGCTTGTCGAGGATTTCGGCATTGGACGGTTGGGTTTCCAGCCAGGCCGGCGCCAGCTGCCAAAGCTCCGCGTAGGGCGTGTTGAAAAACCGCAAGCGCTGGTCGGGGCCGAAAATGGCCACGGCCGTCTTCAGGTTGTCCAGAGTGCGCGAATGGGCCTCGATGTGGCGTTCCAGTTCCTTTTCTGCGTTCTCCAGCTCTGAGACATTGATGGCGAACCCTGCCGTGCCGTGCTCCACGGCAACCTCCAGCAGGTCGAGCGCACGCTTTTCGCCCGCGATCACCGTGTGAGCCCGCATCCGGCCACCGGGCTGCAGCGCCTCTGCGGGGAGCTCTTGCGGCGGGACGATTTCAATCTTCTGCTGAACGATCTGGGTCACGCTTTCCGCCTCAACGGCGTCCACATAGGCCTGGTTGCACCACACCAGCTGCCGGGTGGCGTTGCGCAGCCATATGGGCATAGGGGCAGAATCGAGAATGGTTGAAAGCTGAGAGACCTGCAGTTTCAGCTTCTCTGCTTCCGAGGTCAGCTTGGTGTTGTCTTCGCGCTCGCCGATCAGGGGGCGCAAGCGCAAAGTGGCCATGCCGCCCGCAGTGCGGCCATCCGCTTCGATCAGCTCACCGCTGCGGGTGCGCACACCGAAGTTGAAGGCTTCGCCGGAGGTTCTGAGCTTGCCAAGATGTTCGATCAGTTGGCTGGCTGACTGGGGTTCGAGCCAAAACGGGAAATCGGGGAGGCGGGCAGCTTCCTTGGGCACATTGCACGCCCCGCGCATGTCTCCGGACACCCTGTCCGGGATCGAGGTCTGGCCCGTCCAGATGAACAGCAGATGCGGTTCAGCCGATAAGATGAGTTCGGCATCGTTCAGCTTTGCCTCAAAGTCGGCGAGCTGTTCGCTGACCGACGCAACCTGTTGCCTTGCGCGGTGGGTGATGATGCCGGCTGTCAAAATCACGAGCACGGCGAGGGCGGCCATGATGATGAGGAGAAGGTCGGCGGAAATCCGGTCCTGGAACGACCAGCCCGACGGCGCGCCGCTGGCTGGGCCCGCACCGATGAGGAAGACCGCGCCGGCACACCCGCCTGTCTGCCATCGCTCCGCCCAAATTGCCCTTATCGATCCGCCCGACATTGTGGATCGGCCATTCCTTTTTTACATTGTTGTGCCGAGGGGCTGGTCCCATAACTGCTGCCCGCCCGGCAGTATCTCTCCCCATCACGCCCGATACTCACCCTGTGTGCTTGATGATCATGTTCTGACAAACGAATCACCTGAACAGACAGCTTTGCCGGTATACAACAAGGTTTTGCTGATTTGGTAGACCAGGTTGCGTAAAGCTGGTGATTTTGCATGAGGGCCGTTGCTTAAAACACACGGGCGTGCAGCGGTCGCGCGGCCTGACGCAAAGAAAAACCCGGCGCCGCAAGCGGGCGCCGGGTTGTCGCGTTCGATCGTGATGAAGCTTAGTAGCGGTACTCTTCCGGCTTGAAGGGGCCGGATTGCTCGACACCGATGTAAGCGGCCTGTTCCGCGGACAGCGTGGTGAGCTGCGCGCCCAGCTTCTCCAAATGAAGCGCTGCAACCTTCTCGTCCAGGTGCTTGGGCAGCACGTAGACCTTGTTCTCGTAGTTGTCGCCTTTGTTCCAAAGCTCAATCTGGGCCAGGGTCTGGTTGGAGAACGACGCCGACATCACGAAGCTCGGGTGGCCAGTGGCGTTGCCCAGGTTCACCAGGCGGCCTTCAGACAGCAGCACCATGCGCTTGCCATCGGCAAATTCGATCAAGTCCACCTGGGGTTTCACATTGGTCCATTTCAGGTTCTTCAGGGCGGCCACCTGGATCTCGTTGTCGAAATGGCCGATGTTGCAGACAATCGCCATGTCCTTGAAGGCGCGCATATGGTCGATGGTCACAATGTCCTTGTTGCCTGTTGCGGTCACCACAATGTCAGCGCGGGGGGCGGCATCTTCCAGGGTGACCACTTCAAAGCCGTCCATGGCCGCTTGCAGCGCGCAAATGGGGTCGACTTCGGTGACCAGCACCCGGGCACCGGCCCCGGCCAGTGACTGGGCGGAACCTTTGCCCACATCGCCATAGCCACAGACAATGGCCACCTTGCCGGCCATCATCACGTCGGTGCCGCGGCGGATGGCGTCCACAAGGCTCTCGCGGCAGCCATATTTATTGTCGAACTTCGATTTTGTGACGGAGTTGTTCACGTCAATCGCCGGGAAGGGCAGCTCGCCGCGCTCATGAAGCTGGTGAAGGCGCATCACGCCGGTGGTCGTTTCCTCCGACACGCCTTGTATGTTGGCGCGCACCTTTGAGAACCAGCCCGGATCAGCCGCGAGACGCTTCTTCACCTGGGCGAAGAAGTATTCCTCTTCTTCCGACTGGGGATTGTCCAATACGCTCGGGTCGGTTTCCGCTTTGGCGCCGAGCAGCACCAGCATGGTGGCATCGCCGCCATCGTCCAGGATCATATTGGCCGTTTCGCCATTGCCCCAGTCCAGGATGCGGTCGCAATAGTCCCAATATTCCTCAAGGGTCTCGCCCTTCACGGCAAACACCGGAACACCTGAAGCGGCAATGGCCGCGGCCGCATGGTCTTGGGTGGAGAAGATGTTGCATGAGGCCCAGCGCACTTCGGCGCCCAGGGCCACCAGGGTTTCGATCAAAACCGCGGTCTGAATGGTCATGTGCAAGGAGCCGGCAATCCGCGCACCCTTCAGGGGCTGGCTTCCTTCATACTCGCGGCGCACCGCCATCAAGCCGGGCATCTCGTGCTCTGCCATGGTGATTTCCGTGCGCCCGAAACCGGCGAGCGAAATATCCGCGACAATATAGTCTTTTGCGTCAGCCATTTTTCAAATTCCTGGAGATTGTTGCGCGCTTATAAAGGGCGCCTATTGGGTCTTCAAGGGCCCTCTTATCAGCCGGATAGACCGATTGCAATAGCATATAAACTAATCTTTATGTGACCGCCTAGTCGGCCTCGTCAAATTTTCGATCCACCAAGGCGCTCAACGCCTCCAGCGCGCTTTCCGCCTCCGGACCTTTAGCTTCCACCTCGACATCACAGCCTCTAGCGGCGGCCAGCATCATCAAACCCATGATCGACGTGCCCGGCACGGTGAGCCCGTCTCTGGAAACGCTGATTTCTGCGTCGAAGGTTTCGGCGCATTTGACGAATTTGGCGGACGCGCGGGCGTGCAGGCCTTTTGCGTTGCAGATGTTCAAGGTACGGCGATGCATAGGGTGGGGCGGCTCAACTGTTTTCACCAGAAAGGATGCGGCTGGCAATATTGATATATTTGCGTCCGGCATCCTGGGCATCGTCCACTGCTTCGGCGAGAGATTTGGCCGCGCGGGAACTGGCAAGTTTGATCAGCATAGGCAGATTGACGCCGGCGACCACTTCCACATTGGCGCTGTCCATCACGGAGATAGCGAGGTTTGACGGGGTGCCGCCAAACATGTCGGTCAGAAGAATGACCCCGGCCCCACTGTCGGCCCGGGCCACGGCCTCCAAAATATCGCTGCGTCTTTGCTCCATATCGTCATCGGGCCCGATGGAGATGGTCTCCATATTTTCCTGCGGTCCGACAACATGCTCGAGCGCCGCGCGAAATTCAGACGCGAGTTGTCCGTGCGTGACCAGAACAAGTCCGATCATTGGCCCAAGTGTCCTTTCATCCACCCCTCACTTCGGTGTCCCTCATCCGATATCATGCTGTGAAGCTGTCCGGTTCGCAAGCTGAGACTTAACCCTTTTTGGAAAACAAAGTCTGGCAGAGAGCGGCCGCACTGCGCACTTTAGCTGGGGCTGAGGCCTGGAAAGGCTCAATTTCCAGGACAGGCAGAGAGAGGCCCAGAACCTCCAATTGGTCAATGTCCGGGCCGGGCAGACGCTCAATCTTGCCGTTCGGCACCAGACGCAGAGCGAGCCTGAGGACAATTTCTTCAACCGATGGCGTCGGCAGAAGGCCAACACCGCGCACTTCAAGCAGACCCTTCAGGGCAGGTGGTGCAGAGGCCAGAAGCCGCTCTCCTGAGCGGCGCACCAACACCTGGTCGTCGGCCACCAGACGGGTTGTCACGAGATCTCCACCTGCGCCCCGTCCGGGTTGGTCGATCAATCTGAGCGCAAGATCGGACTTACCGCTGCCGGGGGCCCCCAACAGCAAGAGGCCGCGCGTCCCAACCGCAAGGCAGGTGCCATGCAGGTTCGTTTGTTCGGGCATCAAGTCTTGTCAGTGCTTTGGCTGGAGCCGCGGCGGCGTTCGCGCGGGCGCACCGGCAGGCGAACCGTGAACCGGGCCCCTCCGACCTTGGATTCGGTGCTGCCGGAGGACTGGGTGTACCAGTTTTCCGCCCAGATGCGGCCTCTGTGGGCATCTACGATCTGTTTGGAGATGGAC
>CAJHYS010000416.1_pt1 | contig 15831 bp, 12 predicted proteins | sample 9198801 | NCBI WGS metagenome assembly CAJHYS01 (sample SAMEA7708368, study PRJEB35096) | sediment metagenome | biome: marine neritic benthic zone biome [ENVO:01000025]; feature: sediment [ENVO:00002007]; material: shallow marine sediment [ENVO:03000034] sea grass bed [ENVO_01000059] ...
CGCAAGACGGGTGCCTCCTCAACCTCGCCCCGATGCGATTCGGCCAGCGCGGCGAGGCGGCCCACAACATCCTGAAACACCTCGTGCTCGGGCGGGGCTGCATTCAAGTCGTCAATATCGCGGATGGCCTCCAGGCACTGTCCCATCAGGGCCATCACGTCCGGATCCTCGCCATGGACCTCGGCAATCTCGACGAGCACGTCGGCAACATCTTCGGGCTCAAACAGTTTCTGATCTGAAATCCGCAAGAGCGACCAGGCCGCTTCGCGCTGATTGGCTTGGGCCTTGCGCAGCTTTTGCAGTTTGCCCCAGGCGGACGCCTCTTCGCCCGCTGAGACCTCTTCCACGATGGCATCTTCAAGGGTCTCGATTTCGTGCGTCGCCAGCACTTTGCTTAAGAACCAGGCCATGGGCAAAACCTCCGTCGCGCAAACGATTCGCTGTCATACCAGGGAAGTCTTAATGGCCGCTTTGCCGGCACCGCCGCCTACATGGTCACCACAATGTTCCCCACATGGGCCTTCTGCATGAACGCCTCTTGCGCCTTCGCAAGCTCCTTCAGCGGATACGCCTCAGCCAGAAGCGGCTTCAACAGCCCCTGCTCGATCAGCCCCACCAGGCGCCCCATGGTGCCCGGCGGCACAATGGTGGCGCCGGTGAGCGCCAGATCCTTGTAGACCAGCTGGCGCAGGTCGAACTCCACCATGGGCCCGGCAATGCAGCCGGATGTGGAATAGCGCCCGCCCTGGCGGAGCGCGTTGATCAGCGGCATGAACGTCGCCCCGCCCACCACATCCAGCGCCACATCGAGCGGACCTGCCGCCGCTTCCCTAAGGGCGCCATCAAGGTCCGGCTCGGCGCGGTCCACCACCGCAGCGGCGCCGAGCGACGTCACCAGTTCGGCTTTGGCCGCAGACGCGATGGCGATCACCTTAGCGCCGCGCAGGCGGCAGAGCTGCACGGCGGCTGAACCCACGCCGCCGGACGCCCCGGCAATGGCCACGGTTTCGCCCGGTTGAAGATGAGTGCGCGCCACCAGGTTTTCCGCCGTGGTGTAGGCGCACGGGAAGGTGGCAAGTTCGGCATTGCTGAGGGCGCTCTTCACCGGTATGGCATTTTCCACGCGCACCTTGGTGTAGTCCGCATAGCCGCCATCGCATTCTGAGCCGAAATAATCCGAAGCGCCCGCATCCTGCCATTGGCCCACAGCGAGCAACCAGGGATCGATCATCACCCGCTCACCGAGGCGCGCTTCGTCCACCCCGTCGCCGACGGCGGCGATGGTGCCGGCCACATCGGCCCCTTGGATGCGCGGGAAGGTGATGGCGCTGGAGCCCCAGGTGCCCTGGGTGGCATCGGCTTCGTTAAAGCCGCTCTTGCCGCCTTCATCGGTGATGCCTTGGGTGACGGATTTGGAATACCATGCTGTGCGTGTGTTGATGTCTGTGTTGTTGAGGCCGCAGGCGCCCACCTTCACCACCACCTCGCCGGGCCCCGCTTCAGGGGTTGGCCAGTCTTCCCGGTAGCTCAGCATGTCGAGGCCGCCATGGCCGGTCAGCACCACGGCGCGCATTGTCTTGGGCAGGGTCATTGCTGGTTTGGTGTCCTTGCTAGAGCGAGATGAGGTCAAATTGAACCATTTGATGGAGTCACATCAACCCATATCCAAGGCGCGAAGCGCAGTGCGATGCGGGGTATCGGACAAGCTTCGCAACGCAGGAGATGGGTTGATTTGGCCCACCGAAGGCCGCTTTTTCGCGCCCGCTGAACTTCGTTGCGGGCCACTTGTGGTCGGCCAGACCACCGCGTGTCCCGCGCCTCGTCAGCAGACGCGAAAAAGCGGTCAAATGATTCAATTTGCCCTCATCTCGCTCTAGGTCACGCGGTAGACGTGGACTTTGTGGCTGATCTCCGGCTCCCCGTAGGGCATGGACTGGAAGCTGGGCGTGGCGAACACCGGGCTCCAGGCACCGGCCGCCTTCAGGCGCACCAGGGCGGCCGGGTATTCCGGTTCCTGGGCCGGATCATCGCGCATGCTGAAGATGATGAGCGCACCGGGCCGGGAGATGCGGATAATCTCATCAAAGCTGTGGGCCGGGGCATGGCTCGGCGTAATGCAGCCACTGGAGAGCACGGCTGCAAAATGGTCGTCCTCGAAGTCCAAATGCTCGCCCAGGGTCATCTGGCGCAATTCGGCATAAAAGCCCTTGGAGCGCGCCACCCCCAGCATGCCGTCGGAAAGATCAATGCCCGTGATCGGCCCATAGCCCAGCATGGCCAGCGGCTCGGCCTGAATGCCCCCGCCGCAGCCGGCATCCAATATGGGCGCCGTGCCGGGCTCCACATAGCGGGCAAACACCGTGGGCACCACCGCCGGGATGCGGTTGCCGAAGGCACAGAGGTCGGCCTCATATTTGTACGCCCAGTCATCATAGGCAGCCTGCTGCTCATCGACGGTCTTGGCCGCGTAGGATCTGGCAACATGGGTATGGTCCTGGCTCATGCCTTTGCTCCTTCAAACTTTGAGGCGTTCATTGTGCGGATCATGGGGCGGGCCTGGCAAGACCTCCGCGTCCACCATCTCTCCCAAAATGGAGATCTGCAGCGCAGTGCCCGGCGCGCGGGCCTCCTCGCGCAGGAAACCCATGGCCAGGCTTTTGCCCACCGTGTGCCCGTAGGCGGCCGAGGTCACCGAGCCCACCAGCCTTCCAGACATGAACACAGCCTCGCCGATGAGGGCCTCGGTGGTCTCGCCTTTCAGCGCCATCAGGGCAATTTTGGAGGGGACCTCGCGGGCCAGCATCGCCTCCTTGCCGACGAATGTCCTGTCCGCTTGGGTGAAGCGCATGAGCCCGGCGTCGCCCAGCGAGGCATCGTTGGCCAGCTCATGGCCGCCCCGGTAAGCCTTCTCCAGGCGCAGGCTGTCGAGGGCCTTGGCGCCGAAGGGCGAAATGCCATGCGGCTGGCCGGCTTTCCAAAGTGCGTCCCAAAGCTCACCGAGGTGCTCATTCGGGCCATAAAGTTCATAGGCCAGCTCGCCGGTGAACGACAGGCGCAGCGCCAGGCAGTCAATGCCGGCAACCGTGAGCCGGCGCGCCCTGAGCCAGGGCAAGACGTTACAGGAGACGTCGTCTTGGGTGCAGGTCGCCAAAACCTCGCGCGCCTTCGGGCCGGCCAGGGTCAGGATGCCGATATCGTCCGTGCGATTGATCAGGTCGGCGTCCCCCATGGCCACGCCGCAGTGCAGGGTGAGCCAGTCCCAGACCCGGCGATCGGATGGGGCGCCGGTCACCAGATGGAAGGTTTCGGCGCCGGTGCGCGCGACCACCAGTTCGCCTTCTATGGTGCCGCGGCGGTTAAGCAGATGGGAGAGGCGCGTGCCGCCCACCTTTGCTGGCGGCCGGTTGGCGCAAACGGCATCAAGGAAGGCGGCCGCCCCGGGCCCGGCGAGCTCGAACTTGGCGAAGGCTGAGAAATCTCCGAGCCCGACCCGCTCGCGCACGGCCTGACACTCGGCGGCCACGCTCTGGAAGGTTTGGCTGCGCCGCCAGCTGAGGGGCTCCTCACTTGCGTACAGCCGTGGGCGCTCCCAGCCGCCGGCGTCTTCATAAAGCGCGCCCAACGCCGCGGTTTGAGCGTGGGCGCCGGAACGCTTGATGTCCCTCCGCTCAGCCCGCTGGTGCTGGGGATAAGGCATGGCCTGGCGCAGGGTGTAATCCTCCGTCGCCCGCGCTTTGGCGTAGTCTGCATCCGCCCAGAGGCCAAAGCGGCGCGGATCATAGGCCCGCATGGAAAGATCGGCCGAGCCATGCACCATCCACTGGGCCAGCTCGCGCCCCGCGCCGGGCCCCCAGGCAATGCCCACGGTGGCGCCGCAAGCCAACCAGTAGTTTTGCAGGCCCGGCGCCGGGCCCAGCAGCATGGCCCCGTCCGGGGTGTAGGTGATGCCCCCGTTGACAATGCGCTTGATACCCCTCTCGGCCAAGCCAGGGCAGCGCTCAAAGCAGTTTTCCAGCCAGGGGCCGATACCATCGAGATTGGGCTCAAACAACTCGTTCTCGCTGTCCCACGGGCAGCCCTCCAGCCACACCGCCTGAGGGGCTTGTTTGTCGTAGAGCCCGATCAGCACGGAAGCCTGCTCGCGGCGGATATAGCCGCAGAAATGGTCATCCCGGGTCACCGGGATCTCGTGGTCCATGGCGGCAAATTCCGGCACGTCGTCGGTGATCACATAATGGTGCTGCAGGGTGGTGATCGGCAGGTCGAGCCCTGAGAAGGCGCCCACCTGGCGGGCATGATAGCCGGCCGCGTTGACCACGTGTTCGGCGACGATCGCGCCCTTGCCGGTCAGCACCTGCCATTCGCCCGAGGCAAGCCGGCGCACATCTTCCACCCGGCATTGGCGGATCACTTCGGCCCCCATCTGCCGGGCGCCCTTGGCCATGGCAACGCAGGTGCCGGCCGGGTCCACATGGCCGTCGCCGGGCGTCAAGAGCGCGCCGAGAACCCCGGCGGCCTTCACGTCGTAGAGCGGATTAAGGGCTTTCACTTCATCTGCGCCGATGATCTCGGCCGCCTGGCCCCGGGCCAGAACCGCGTCCCGGATATGATTGATCCAGTCCATATGATCAGGCGAGGTGGCCACCCGCAGCGAGCCGCAGCCGTGCCAGCTCACCGCCTGACCGGTCTCCGCCTCGATCGCCTGATAGAGCTCCACCGCATAGTCGTGCATGGAGCCGAGGGAGTGGCCGCCCACCATGCGGCTCACCAGCCCGGCCGCATGCCAGGTGGCGCCGGAGGTCAGCTCGGCCTTTTCAATGAGAACGCAATCGGTCCAGCCTTCCCTGGCCAGATGGTAGAGCACGCTTGCCCCCATATTGCCGCCGCCGATCACCACTACGCGGGCATGAGATCGCATGAAAGAGCGCCTTCCTGCCGGACGGGAGCGTCAGCGCCTGAGGCTGATCGGGGTGTTGGCCCAGACCACCTTGGCCACCACCTTGCCCGGATTACGGTAGGTGTGGGGGATGCTGGCAGGGAAGGAAAAACTGTCGCCGGCAAATAAAAGGAAAATCTCTTCATCCAGCGCCAATTCGATTTCCCCCTCAATCACCAGCCCGGCCTCTTCGCCCTTGTGGGTGTAGAGATCATCGCCCGATGTGCCGCCGGGGGCATATTCGGACAGTCCCAGCGCCAGCTCGCCATCGAGGCCGGCAGAGAGCAGATAGTCGGCAAAGCCCATATAGTCGGTCGTCGATGCCATGCCCGAATAGGTCAGCCGGCGCCGCCGGTCCCGGCGCACGATGTAGGGGCGCTCATCGGCGGGCACCGGCCCGTCGGTCTGGAAAAACCAGCCGATGGGGACGCTCAGCGCCTCGGCAATGTCCTGCAGCGCAGTGATGGACGGGCGCGCCAGGCCGCGCTCGATCTTGGAGATGAAGCTCACCGATTTGCCCGAGGCTTCGGCCAGATCCTGCAAGGTGAGCCCATGGGCCTTGCGCAGTCCGCGCAGTTCCTCGCCCAGTTGCTGCACCTGGGTAAGGGTCTCCGTTTCCGATTTCAGTTTGACATCCATGAAAATTATGACATCATATTTTTCATATGATTGCAATATCAATCGGAAAACGGAGCACGAAACCTTGAGGACCTGCTCATGCCCCAAACAGTCCCTGCGATCACCGATGAGATCAAGAAGCTCATAGGCGAAGAGGGCTATACCCAGGCCTTCGCCCCCATTGACCAGCCCTCGGGCCTGCCGAACGCGGCCTATTGGTCGGCCAACTGGCTGGATTTGGAGAACAAGCGCATCTTCCAGCGGTCCTGGGTCTTTGTGATGGCCGATGCCGAGCTTGAAGGCCCCGGCGCCATCAAACCGGCTGAGGTGGCCGGCACGCCGATCGTGCTGGTGCGGGATGACGATGGCCAGGTGCGCGCCTTCCACAATGTCTGCCGTCACCGGGGCACCCAGTTGGTGGGCGAGGCGTGCGTCGCCAAAACCATCACCTGCCCCTATCACGCCTGGGCCTACCGCCTGGACGGCACGCTGAAATCGCGCCCCCACTTCCACGGCCCCAACCGGCTGGAGCGCTTCGAAAACGGAGAGGCCGAAGACCTGGCCCTCCACCCCGTCCGCTGCGAGGCCTGGAACGGCTGCCACTTCGTAGATCTCTCGGGCCAGGCCCCCGATCTGACCACGTGGCTCGATCCCATGCTAAAGCGCACAAGTGCGTATGACTTTTCTCAGATCCGTTGGATCGGCAAGAAGGGCTACACCATCAAGTCCAACTGGAAGCTGGTGCTGGAGAACTACATGGAGGGCTACCATGTGTTCGCCGCCCATCCCCGCCTGATCGCCCACGCGCCCATGGACGTGCGCTGGTCCGGGGAGTGGAAGGAGAATGTCTTCTACAACGATTACGTGGCGCCGGGCATATCGGAAGGGCGGGGCGACGGCCTGCCCCACTATCCGCACCTAAGCACCGAGGACAGCCGGCGGGGCCTCTGGTTCGTCTGCATGCCCAACTTCGCGGTGGAGGTCTATGCCGACCAGTTCGTGGTTCTGGCCACCTATCCCTTGGCGCCGGATGAGACTTACGAGGAGCTGCACTTCTTCGTGGTGGGCGATGCGGCTGCAGAGGCGGAGAAGTATGCCGCCGGCCGCGAGGAGCTGATCACCATGTGGCATGATCTCAACCTGGAAGATGTCGGGCTTCTGGAGCGCCTGCAGCGCGGTCGCCGTTCGATGGCGTTCGACGGTTCCATCATGTCACCGGCCTGGGAGGGCCCGGCCCACGAACTGGCCCAACAGGTGATCCGGGCAATGGAACGGGAGTAGGGTGAACGCGCCGCCATCCGTCGCCCCGGAGTTTGCGCAGCAAATGTCCGGGCCCCAGGGGCCGCGGGCTCGGGTGGCGCGCCTCCACCCCCCGGCGTTCGCGGGGATGACGATCTGTTGGAGAGGTGAAAATATTACAACTTCCGCGCCGCACTCCACGCTGCCTTTTCGCATGCCGGCAGGATATGCTGGCGGTCAAAGCATAGGGCCCGAGCACGTTGATGACACACCCCTCCCCCGAACACATGGTGCTTGCCGACGACTGGAGCAATCTGGCACGCTTCAGAACCCCGCCTGAGATCGATCAGGAGCGCCTGCGCGCCTATCGCCTGGGCCGCATCAAACAGGGCCTCAAGCGCCAAGACGCCGCCCTATGCCTCCTGACCAATCCCATCAGCATGCGCTATGCCGTCGACTACAACACCTATCTGCAGTTTCAGTCACACATTCCCTCAAGCTATCTGGTGGTGCCGCAAGACGGCCCCGTGGTCATGTACAACGCCTACGGCCCCCCTCCGGGCGCAGATGAGGCCAGGTCCGGCCGGGCGCTGGCCCATTTCGACGGGGGCGATGAACTGGCCGATCAGGCCCGCCTCTTGGCCGACGACATTGTCAACTTCCTCAGCGAGATCGGCACCGACAACCGGCGCGTGGCGCTGGAATATGTCAACCCGAGCCTCACCCAGGCGCTTCTGCAGCGCGGCATTGAGGTGGCCGACGGGGTGATGATCTCCGAGGACGCCCGGGTCATCAAATCGCCCGACGAAGTGGAGTGCATCCGCTGGGCCGTGGCAGTGGCCGAGCTGGGCATTGCCAAGCTTAAAGAAGCCTTGCGGCCCGGCGTCACCGAACTTCAGCTCTGGGGCCTGCTCAACTACACCAACCTTGCCAATGCGGGCGCCTGGCATGACGGGCGCATGCTGGCCTCGGGAGACCGCATAAACCCCTGGCTGCAGGAGGCTTCGGACCGGGTCATAGAATCCGGCGATCTAGTTGGTTTCGATACCGATATGATCGGCCCAAACGGCTACTTTGCGGATGTTTCGCGCACCTTCCACTGCGGCCCGGCAAAGCCCACGAAGCGGCAAAAGCAGCTCTACCGGTTCGCTCTGGACGAGATCGAGCACAATCTCAAACTCATCAAGCCGGGGATCAGCTTCACCGAGCTGCAACGCCTGGCTTACCCGATCCCCGAAGAATTCCAGGACAATGCCTATCCGTGCCTCGTCCACGGCGTGGGCATGTGTGATGAATATCCCAAGATCGATCCGATCCACCGCCGCATCAATGTCTATGACGGTGAGGTGGAGAAAGGCATGGTGCTGTGCATCGAAAGCTACATGGGCGCCGTTGGGGAACGTGACGGGGTTAAGCTGGAACAACAAGTGCTGGTGACCGATGATGGTTACGAACCACTGTCAACCTATCCGTTTGAGGAATGCTTGCTCGATTGAGGCCACATGAAAATCACCAGGCTTGAGGTTTGGAACTTCCGCCCCCTCATGCGCGATGGGCCCTACGCCATGTCCCATGTGACCCAGGACAGCGCATACGGACGCATCTTCAAGGTCCACACCGCGGAGGGAGCGGAGGGGCTTGGCGAGGTGGTGTTCCCGCCTTCCGTGCCGCAGGCCGCGCAAATGGGCCAGATTGCCGAAGAGCGTGCTTTCCTGCCTCTGCTCATCGGCCAAGCGGCCGAGACCCTGCTGGACCTGGCCGACGATCTGCGGGCCCGGGGCAAGACCTGGGGCGGCATCGCGTTTGGCCTTGAAACGGCCTGGCACGACCTTGAGGGCCGGCACAAAGGCCGCCCGGTGTCCGAACTTCTGGGCGGGTCTCAAAACCCTGCCGTCGCCGATTACTTTTCGATCTCAGAGCGCACCGAAGAGCGCATCCGCGAGCGGGTGGCCCTCGCCGGTCCTGAGCGCACGGTGTTTCAGCTCAAGCTTGGTGTGGGCAAGATCGAAGATGATGTTGCCCAGCTGAGTACGGTGCTGGCGGCCATGTCGCCAGGCCAAATCGTGCTCGCCGATGCCAATGGCGGCTGGTCGGTGGACCGGGCCTGCGAGACCATGACCAGGCTTGATGATCCGCGCATTGTCTGGGAAGAGCCGTGCAGCCGCTATGAGGACAATGTGGAGGTGATGCGCCGCTCCGGCACACCGGTGATGGTGGACCAGTCGGTCTCCGACGCCGCGACGGCCCTGAAGGCGGCAGAGGACGGGCTTGCCCATTCTGTCTGCATCAAGCCGGCCTTCCTGGGCGGCCTGACCGTCGCCCGCAAGGTGCGCGATGCGGCCGCGGCCGCCGGCATGAAGATGCGCATTGACGGGCCCTGGTGCGGCGACATTGCCACGGCCGCCAACCTGCACCTGGCGGTCGGCGCACCGCCGGAGCTTCTGATCTCCGGCTGCGATTTGCGTGAGCCGCTGGCTCTTGAGCCGTGCTTGGCGGGCATACAAAACCTGCCGGACACCCGCATCGCACCCATCGATGCGCCAGGCCTTGGCGTTTCTGCGCCCGCCGGCGCCTTGGGCACCCCGGAAGCCTGCTATCCATAGGATTTCGGGACGTCTGCCGAATTCCCGCCGCTTTTGCTTGCCACAAGGCGCACCTCCTTCATCCTTGGAAAGACAGATCAATGATCGAGGCCGCCATCATCGCGATGACCGTCATGGGCTGCAACCACCAGTCTGAAGACTGCAAAGTCATCGCCCAGCCACCGAAGGTCTGGCAGAGCCAGAGCGCCTGTGACGCGGCCATTCCGAAAGTCATCGAGGGCTCATTGCAGGCGCCTTATCCGGTGATTGTGGCCCGCTGCGAAGCCAAGGCGTCCAAGACCGCTGAAGCAAATCCGGCGCCCCGCAAGGTGGGCACGGCCAATCCGGAGGTTCAGATCGTTGAGTTGCCCGCCCCGACCCCGGGCAAGACGGAGCCTCAGGGGGAAGACACAAAGCTGCCGCCCATCGCCAAGCTGGCCGTGCAAAAGACCACCGAGGGCTGGACCCTGGTGCGCAAAGGCGCAAACGATGGTCTTGAGCGCCTCAGCGACGGGGTGAAGGGTGCCGTCGGCGGGGTGAAAACCGTGGTGGACGATGCGGTGGATCTCGCCGTTGACGGCGCAGAGGCCGTGCGCGACGTGCTGCTTCCGGAGAAGTGAGCGGCTAGCCGCTCCCCTTCGTCATCCCGGGGCCGCAAAGCCCCGATCTCTGCCGCTATGGATCACCGCCTTCGCGGGGATGACAGTTCTGGGCCAGGCGCCTATCCGCCGGAAATCTGCTTGGTCGCATAGGCGATCGCATCAGCGGTCTGATCCAGATCTTCCTGCGTCAGTGCCAACGACACATAGGTCTTGGCATCCGCCTTCAACAATCCCTTTTCGCGCAAGTGCACATTGAACTGTTTCTGCAGCGCGCCGTCGGCCTGGAAGATATCCCGGTAGTTCTTCACCGGGCGTTCGGTGAAGATCACGTCGAACAACGTGGGATCACCGACGATCTGGTGAGCAATTCCGGCCCTGCCCAGATTGTCCCGCAGCGCCTTCATGATGAACTCGCCATTTTCGCGGATCTTCTCATAGGCGCCGGGCCGGCGCAGAATTTCCATGGTCTTCAGACCCGCCACCGAGGCCACCGGGTTGCCGCTCAACGTGCCATGCTGGAAGGTGAAGCCGGCGGCGCCCACCTTGGCCTTGTCGAAATGCTGCATCACCTCCGCCTTGCCGGCCACCGCCGCCAAGGGAAAGCCGCCGCCGATGACCTTGCCCATGGTGCACAGATCCGGCACCACGCCATACTTCTCCTGCGCCCCGCCATAGGCCAGCCGGAAGCCGGTGACCACCTCATCGAAGATCAGCACAATGCCGCGCTTCTCGGTTTCCTCACGCAAAGCTTCCAGAAAGCCCGGCTCCGGCGGAATGAGGCGCTGCAACGGCTCCACGATGACGCAGGCCAGCTCCTCACCATATTCGCTCATGAGCTGGCGCGCCGTTTCGGCATCGTTGAACGGGGCGATGATCATGTCATTTCGCACGCTTTCCGGAATGCCGGCGCTATCGGGCACCGCGTTCGGATAGTTCTCCAGGCGCTGGGGCGCCAGGCTCATCAGCGCCTCGGCGCACATGCCGTGATAGCCGCCTTCGAACTTCAGGATCTTGTCGCGCCCGGTATGGGCCCGGCCCAGACGCATGGCATACATGTCCGCCTCGCCGCCTGTGCTCACGTAGCGCACCTGTTCAGCGCAGGCCACCGCGCTGCAAATCTCTTCAGCCAGCTCAATGCCGCGCGCATTGTTGGCAAAGAACGTCATGCCCTTTGAGAGCTGCTCGGCCGAGGCCTCGACCACTTCAGGATGGCCGTGACCCAGGAGCATGGGCCCGGAGCCAATCAGGTAGTCCACATATTCCCTGCCGTCCTCATCCCACACCCGGGCGCCCTTGCCCTCGCGCACCACAACGCCCGGATCGAAATTGCCGAAGCCGCCGGCGGGCAACACCTTGTTTGCGCGGTCAATCCAGTCCTGTTGGGAGATATTGGCTTTCATCGGCTTGCTCCGTTCACTCATAAATCGCTGTTGGTTCGCCAAGAAGGTCGAGCTCAGGCTCAACCCCAAGTCCGGGCGCATCGCCCACCCGCAAATCGCCATCCTCGTTGCGGGTGCCTTTGCCCGGCGCAATGTCCACCGCCAGCATATCCTGACACGCCCAGGTGCCCAAGCGGGATTCTGACGCGATCGACTGGGCCAGATGGGCCGCCTCGCTGTCGGCCAGGACCGTTCCGCCGGTGGCCATCACATAGATCTGGATGCCATGGGCCAGCGCCATGTCGCGGATGCGCCGCGCCTTGGTGGGCCCGCCCACCCGGTTGAGCTTGATGTTGACCACTTCGGCCAGCCCCTCGCGGGCAATGCGCGTCATGTCCTGCAAGGTCTCCAGGCGTTCATCCACGCTGATGGGCGATGAGGTGATGGGGCGGATGGCGGCGATATCGTCCAGGGTCTCGCACGGCTGCTCCACGGTGATGCCGAGCTCGGCCACCGCGTTCATAACCGTGATGGCCTGAGCCCGCGTCCAGGCGCGATTGACGTCATAGAGGATGCGTTCATCGGGCTTGCGGTTCTCTTCCAGGAAGCGGATGCGTTCGATGTCGGCCGCAATGTCCGCGCCCACCTTTACCGAATGCACCCGGTAGCCCATCGCCCGGTATTCATCGATCAGCGCCAGCATCTCTTCCGGCGTGCCGGTGGAGATGGACGAGGCAATCGGCGTGCCGTCCTCATAGCGCCCGCCGAAGAGGTCCGCCATGGGAAGGCCGTAAGCCTTGCCCATCAGGTCCCAGCAGGCCAGGTCAACCGGTGCCTTGGCATAAAGATGGCCGGGCAGGCAGATGTCCATGGCCCGCTCCACATGCTCCACCTTGCGCGGGTCGAGGCCGAGCACGGCGTGGGCCATGGTCTCAATGCCGGCGCGGATGCCGGGCCCGTGGGCGGGCAGATAGGTGTGGCCCCAGGGCGTGCCTTCGCCCCAGCCGGAAAGCCCCGCATCGGTGTCGAGCCGCACAAAGGTTGCATCCAACCTCTCAAACTTGAGCCTGCCGCCCGACAGCCAGTAGGGCTTGGAGAGCGGCAGGTCCTTCTGCCAGACGGTGATGCGGGTGATCTTCATCGGCGCTCTATTCGTCCTCTATCCAGCCGCCGCGGCATCAAGACTGGGGGCATCGGTTCTGGGCAACAGACTTTCCGGATCGTAGGCCGGCTCGGCCAGAACCCGCGCCGGGCGCTCTTTGCCCATGATGACCACCTCGAGCGCCGTGCCGGGCGTGGCGGCTTCCGGCTTCATATAGGCAAAGGCCATGATGGCCCCCACCGTGTGGCCATAGGCCACCGAGCTGGTGGTGCCCACAACCTTGCCGCCGGCCAGCACCGCCTCGCCGCCATGGCCGTCTTCCACACCATCGGCTTCGATCGAAAGATAGGCGCAGATCCAGGGCAAGTCGCCGTCCAGGCTGGCTTGGGTTTCCGCCTTGCCCAGAAAGTCGCCTTTATCCATTTTGACAAAGCGCATCACGTCGGCTTCCGGCAGGGTGACTTCGTTGGTGAGCTCCCCTGCCCCTTTGAAGCCCTTCTCCATGCGCATGGCGTTCATGGCAAACGAGCCGTAGTCCACCACACCGAACTGTTCGCCCGTGGCCCACAGGGCATCGTAGACGGCCAGCATGTCTTCAGCAGGCCCATGCAGCTCCCAGCCCAATTCGCCCGCATAGGACATGCGGAAGGCCCACATTGTTTTACCGGCGATGGTGATTTCCTGCGCGTTGAGCCAGCGGAAGCTGGCATTGTCCAGCGCGGCACCGGTGTTGGCCGCCATCACATCACGCGAACGCGGCCCCTGCACCGTCAGCGCGGCCCAGGAGGTGGAGCGGTTGATCACCTCGATCTGCTGGTCGCTGCGGCGCAGGTTCAGATGATCGAGCAGGCGCTGCTCAAAGAACGCCGCGCACACCAGATAGAACCGGTCTTCGGCAAGACGCACGACGGTGATCTCAATCTCAATGCGCCCGCGCGCATTCAACAGATGGGTGAGCGCAATGCCGCCCACCTTCTTGGGCAACCGGTTGGGCACCAGCCCGTCCAGGAACGCTTCAGCGTCAGGTCCGGCCACCTCCACCTTGGTGAAGGCGGTGATGTCCATCAGGCCCACGCCGGCCCGCACGGCCTTCACCTCGTGGCCCACCATGTCGTGCACCACATTGCGCCGGAAGGAATAGTGATCTTCCTGGCGCACCCCGTCAGGGGCAAACCAGCGTGGGCGTTCGTGGCCATAGACCTCCTCGAACACCGCGCCCTTGGCCTTCAGGCGCTCATGGAGCGGGCTGGGTTTGATGGGCCGTCCCTCAAGCCGGTTGAAATGCGGGAACGGGATCTCATGGCGCAGGCAGTAATCCTCCTTCGCCTTGGTCACCTGCCACTCTTTCACCGCATAATCGCCAAAGCGCCGCGGGTCGAACTCGCGCATGGAGATGTCGGCCGCCCCGTGCACCATCCAGCGGGCCAATTCGCGGGTCAAGCCGGGGCCCCAGCCGATACCGATCTGCGTGCCGCAACAGCACCAATAGTTCTTCACGCCCGGCGCCGGGCCGATCAGCGGGTTGCCGTCCGGCGGATGGGAGATCGCCCCATGCACCTCGCGCTTGAGGCCAAGCTCGGCAAAGATCGGCATGCGGTCCATGGCGTTTTCCAGCCAGGGCATGATGCGGTCATAGTCGGCTTCGAACAGCTCATTCTCCGCCTCCCAAGGGCAATGATCGAGCCACACCGCATTGGGGTTCTCTTTTTCATAGATCCCGATGAGCCCCGACTTCTGCTCCATGCGGATGTAGCCGGAGACCAGCTTGTCATCGCGCACCACGGGAAGTTCATAGTCAAGGTCCTGGAATTCCGGGACCGTATCGGTAACGAAATAATGGTGTGTCATGGAGGTCATGGGCAATTGCAACCCGCTCCACTCGCCCATCTGCCGGGCATAAGTGCCGCCGGCATTGACCACATGCTCGCACACGATGTCGCCAAGCTCGGTGGAAACCTTCCACTCCCCGCTCGGCAATTGCTTGATGTCGGTGGCGCGGCAGCGGCGGATGATCTTGGCCCCAAGCTGACGCGCCCCAATGGCCATCGCCTGGGTGACGCCGGAGGGGTCCACATGCCCGTCATCGGGCGTGTGCAGCGCGCCCAGAACCCCTTCCAGATTGTAGTAGGGATGCAGCGCGGCAATCTCATCCTGGCCCACCAGCTCAATGTTGAAGCCGAGCGAACGCGCCACGCTGAGCGTGTGGCGCAGCCAGTCCATCTCATCTTCGGTGTAGGCCAGACGGAATGAGCCGCAGCCATGCCAGGTGACAGACTGGCCGGTCTCCTTCTCAAGCGCGCCGGCATAGAGCCCGATATTGTAGTCCACACATTTGCCCAGACCGAAGCTGGAGGTGGAATGAGTGATCTGCCCGGCTGCATGCCAGGTGGATCCGGAGGTGAGTTCCGCCTTCTCCAGAAGCACCACGTCGCTCCAGCCTTCATGGGCCAGATGATAGGCCAAGCCGCAGCCCATGACGCCGCCGCCGACAATCACCACCCGCGCCGTAGCAGGCAGTTTTGATGAGGTTTGGTTTGACACGTCTTCGCGCCTCCGTTGGGCTACAAATTGATGACGATTTCGATGGACACATAAATAGTACAAATGTACAATCGTCAACCATGAATAACATGATTGTACCAAATTCTGAAACCCCCGCCCCGCAAGCGATGCTGCAGGCCCTCGGCGCCGGGCTCGATAACCTGACGCCGGAAACCCGCAAGGCGGCAGCATATGTGCTTGAAAATCCGAACGATGTGGGGGTCAGTTCGATCCGCGAAATCGCCGAGGCGGCGAAAGTGAAACCCAACACGTTCGTGCGCATGGCGCGCTCTGTGGGTTTCGAGGGGTACGAGGATTTCCGCCAGCCGTTCCGCGAGGAGATCCGCCTGGGGCGCGGCACGTTCCCGGACCGGGCGCGCTGGCTGCAGTCGCTTTCCAAGGGCGGGGAACTCGGCGGGCTCTATGCGGACATGGCGGCGCAGTCGATCGCCAATATCGAGCAGACCTTCGCGGCGGCGGTCGAGGAGCGGGTCAAGGCGGCGGCGGACGCGATCGTCGAGGCGCGCAACACCTATGTGCTGGGCGTCGGGGTGCTCCGGGCGCTCGCGCGCAACTTCGCCTATCTCGCCGACATGGCGGTCGACAACGTGCGGGCGATCCCGCGCGACGTCAGCGTGGCGGTGGACGATCCATCGACGAAGGGCGTGTCCCCGGCGGTGGGTAAGACTTGAGCCGTGATGTCGACGTCCCGGGGGCCGTTCACGTCCCCGTCATCAGAGACTGCGAAGAGAAATTCCGTGGAACTTTCATTGGCGGGTATGACGACCGTCGGGGGGGTCGTCAACTGTGTTGGGTCGCTGACACTTAGGGA
>CAJHYS010000093.1_pt1 | contig 15805 bp, 11 predicted proteins | sample 9198801 | NCBI WGS metagenome assembly CAJHYS01 (sample SAMEA7708368, study PRJEB35096) | sediment metagenome | biome: marine neritic benthic zone biome [ENVO:01000025]; feature: sediment [ENVO:00002007]; material: shallow marine sediment [ENVO:03000034] sea grass bed [ENVO_01000059] ...
CTGGTTGGCGGCGGTCTCCACCAGCTCTTCATTGCCATAGCCCAGCGACGTGCACCACAGGCCGGCCAAGCCTTCAATGTAGGGCTTGCCCTTGTCGTCATAGACATGGATGCCCTTGCCCTCTTCCAGGATGAAGGGCCCCTGCTCGCGGTGTGTGGCGAGGTTCGTATAGGGGTGGATCACCGTTTCGATGTCCCGAACGGCCATATTGGAAAGCTGGTCCATAGTTTTCATCCTCTAAGGGCTTACGCTGATGACAGCTCTATGCTAGCGCCTTTGGGGCAGCCACACGAAGAGCAACATCAAAGTGGTAGAGCGTAATTGGGCGAGGAACAATCAAAATGTCAGACGACCTGATCAGAAAAGACGCAACCGAGATTGTCGACACGCTGAAGGCCGGCGACGTCTCGGCCCACGAGTTGCTGGACGCCCTGGAAAAGCGCATCGGCGAAGTGGATGGCGCTGTGAACGCTCTGCCCACTTTGTGCTTTGAACGCGCGCGCAAGCATGCCGACGGCCTGATGGCGATCCCGGCGAGCGAACGCGGACAGCTTGCCGGCATGCCGGTGCCCATCAAGGATCTCGCCAATGTGGAGGGGGTGCGCTCCACCATGGGCTCGCCGATCTATACCGATGCAGTGCCGGAGGTCTCCGACATTCTGGTGAGCCATCTGGAGCGTGAAGGCGGCGTCATCTATGCCAAGTCCAACACGCCGGAATTCGGCGCCGGCGCCAACACCTTCAACGAAGTGTTCGGCCGCACCCTGAACCCCTGGAACACCTCGCGTTCCGCCGCCGGCTCATCGGGCGGTGCGGCCGCGTCGCTGGCCACGGGCATGGCCTGGGTGGCGCATGGCTCCGACATGGGCGGCTCGTTGCGCAATCCGGCAAGCTTTTGCGGCATTGTGGGCATGCGCCCCTCGCCCGGCCGGGTGGCCACCACCCGCGGCGGCAAGATCAACGGGTTCATGGGGGTTGAAGGCCCCATGGCGCGCAATGTGGAGGATCTGGCGCTGCTCTATGACGCCATGCGCGGGGAAGAGCCGGGCGACCCGATCTCCTTGCCTCATGACGGTGTGTCCTATCTGAAGGTGGCGCGCGGCGGCTGGATGCCGAAGCGTGTGGCGGTGAGCCGCGACCTTGGCATCACGCCGGTCGAGCCGGAGGTTGCTGAAATCGTCATGGCCGCGGCACAGCGCCTTGAAGAGGCCGGGGTGATTGTGGAGGAGGCCCATCCGGACCTTTCCGAGGCCCATGAGTGTTTCCAGACCTTGCGCGCGGTGTCGTTTGCCACAGCCCACGACGGGCACCTGCGCAACCACCGGGACAAGTTGAAACCGGATGTGATCTGGAACGTGGAACAGGGGCTGAAGCTGACGGCTGCCGACATCGTGAAGGCGGAACACCAGCGCACAGCCATGTTCGACCGTACGCGGACCTTCTTTGAAACCTATGACCTGCTCCTGTGTCCCGCCACCATCGTCTCGCCCTTCCCCGTGGAACAGCGCTTTGTGGAGCGCTGCGACGGCACGGAGTTCGGCAACTATGTGGAATGGCTCGCCATTGCCTATGCCATCACCAACGTGGCCTGCCCGGCGCTCTCCATCCCCGCCGGGTTCACCTCAGAAGAGCTGCCGGTGGGCATCCAGGTTGTGGGCCCGCCGCGCGGCGATGCCCAGGCCATCCGCGGTGCAAAGGTGCTGGAGGATGTTCTGGGGTTCAGGAACCTGACGCCGATTGATCCGCGGGTGGCGAGTTAGAACCGCCGCCCTGCGCGCTTCTTCATCCCGGAATTTTGCACAAGCAAAGGGTCCGGGATCCAGAGGCGGCAAACGTCGGTAGCAAGCCGCCCCTGGATCCACGCCTTCGCACGGATGACGGTGTCTAGGAGGCATGCCTGTCTTCATCGACGCAGGACGAAACCCACCAAAAGTTTGACCTTGTGACCTATGTCATAGCGGCCCCAAGGCCGCCTGCCTACTTTGCCCCTCATGAAGTGAGTAGCTTGAGTTGCCGTCGCGAACCAACCGCCTGGTGAGAGGTCGAAAGCCATGCAGAACATCGATCTGGGAACGTTGTTTCTGATGCTGATCTCCGCCGGCGCCTACGTGGCGGCAACATACTTCATGAAGCTCTGGGTCAGCCATCATGCGTTATGGATCTCCGCCCTCATCGTCGCAGCCCTCCTTGTGGGCGTGGTCTGCGAGCTGATTGTCCTGAAGGACGAGAAGATGGGCCAGGTCTATCTGGTGATCATCGGACTGGAATGCGTTCTGGTTGCCGCCTTCGCCAAGCTTGCCCTGAACGAGAGCTATTCGGGCACGGAGCTGATCGGATTGTTCCTGATTGTGGCAGGCGTTGCGGTTCTGCAACTGCCGGACACGATCAGCGCCAAGCAGGACGAGACGGCCGCCCGCGCGAGCTCCGGCAGCAACACGGTCCTCCAAGCTCCCCAGCGCAGCCGGAAGACCAATAAGCTTTCCGCTGCGCTCTAACGCAGCAGCCAGGCCGTTTCATCGGCCTTGCAGATGCCCTTCAACCCGCCCGGCACATCCGCACTCTCCAGCAGCGTAATCGCGTAGTGCGCCTGATAGCACCGCTTGATCTCGTCTGTGTCGACGGAAAATGGGGGGCCCGGCATCTCGGTCTGATCGTATTCACAGCAAACCAGAAGCTGCGGCGCCCGGCCGGTGAGCGCGACCAGGTGCTCCGCATAGCGGCTGCGCATCTCAGCCGGCAGCGCTATCAGGGCTGCCCTGTCATAGACCGCATCCACCGGGCCGGCCGCCTCCGGGGTCAAGCTGAAGATGTCGCCCACGAACACATCGATGTTCGCCGCGCTGTAGTGCACCAGATCGCCTTTGGGTGCGCAGGACGGCTCCACCCCCAGATCAACGAACAGCTGCTCAATCGCCACTTCGCTAAGCTCTGCGCCAACAACCCGGAAGCCTTGGGAGAGCAGCCAGCCAATATCCTTCGTCTTGCCGCAGAGCGGCAGGAACACGGTGGCGCCTGGATCAAGCGAAAGTGCAGCAACATGACCCACCAGCATGCGGTTGGGGGCGTTCTGGTGGAAGCCCAGCTGGTTGCTTTGCCATCTTTGATGCCAAAAACTTGCGTCCATGAGCGCGGCCCCCTAGCTGGTGACCGGGCTGCGGGCATCGCTCAAGATGCGCCCGCCGATGGTAACGAAACAAACGCCAGCGGCGCGCTCAATCCAGTGGCGGGCGTTCTGAAAGCGCTTGATCACCGGGGTCGACGACGTGAACACGCTGACCAGGGCATACCAGGTGAGCGAGCTTGCCATCACCAGGCCGATCATCAGAGCCATCAGCCAGAACGGGGTGCTGTCGGTGATGGCGGTGGCGAACACCGAGGCGAAGAGGACGATGGCCTTGGGGTTCGTCATGGTGACCAGAAACCCGAAGAGACACGGGTGCAGCCCGCCGCGCCGGGGGGGGCCGTCGGAAACGTCGATCGCCTGCGGCTTGGTGAGCAGGAGCTTGATGCCCAGATAGATCAGATAGCTGCCCCCCAGAACCCGCACCAGCCAGGTGAGCCATTGATACTCCACCAGGATCGCCGAAAGGCCCAGCAAGCTGAGCGTGGCGTAGAGCCCCAAACCGGCCGTAACCCCCAATGTGGTGAGCAAGCCGGCGCCGGTGCCCCTCGTCATGGAGGTTCTGACCACGGCCACGAAGTCAGGTCCGGGCAGCATCAGGGCGGGAATGAAGATCGCAAACACACTGATGAGAATGAATAGAGACTCCATGTGTCTTCCTGTAGCTTCTGCTTTAGTGTTTTGAACTTGGGATGGGGGCACCTGGACCCGTTACTTGCCATCTATACAGGCTTTCGACCTGTTCCCCCAAAACCTAAGTCGTTTCTCCGATCTGATCAAAGTGCATTTCGATCTTGGCAACTTGGTTTTCTTCCACCGGGTGGCGCACCAGCCTTGGTAGCACGCGCCCCTTCGCGCGAAACACTTTGAACAGCTGGTGCGATAAACCTTCGCATCAGCTTCAGAGACAACCACACCTCCCGGCACATTTGGCAGAAGCCCTAGAACCGCGAGCGCCAGCATGGCTGGGTATAAACTTTTCATCAAACATTCCCCGATCTCAGCAGGCCAAACTCTACCGAACAGGCCGCGCAGCGGTCAATCAAATCCGGGCGGGGCGGCAAAGCCACCCAATTCAGCCTCCAAAAGACCAGCAACAGCCAAAGGTGTCAGATCTTCCTGCTGCGGTCCGATGATCTGAACCCCCAGCGGCAAGCCTTCCTTGCTGAGTCCCACGGGCGCGGCGGATGCCGGCAGGTGACAGACCGTGGCCAGGCCCGCCCAGCGCAGCAGCTCCATGTAATTGCGCTCTTGGCCATTGACCATGATCCGCCGGTCGGGCACCCGCCGCTCCGTGTCATGCGGAAAAGCCGGAACAGCGGTGACCGGACAAAGCAGCCCATCATAGCGCTCGAAGAAAGCCGACCATTTGGCCTTGAGGGCCTCGCGCTTGGAGTTGAGGCCAAGGTAGTCGCCATAGGTAAGCACCGTGCCGCGCGCCTGCAAGGTCAGATCATCGGTCGCATCGGCAGGCGCCTTGGCGGCATGCTCGCGCATGAACTCCAGTGTGGATGGCGTCCAGTCGGTGCTGATGATCGAGGAGAGGATGCTGAGATACGTGGCGTGCGAGCACTCGATTGACGAGAGGATCGTGTGATAGTCCGCATGGGCCTGCTCAAACCCGAAGTCGGGGCGCGCCTCAAAATCCAGCTCGCAGCCCGCATCGGCCAGCGCCCTGGCGGCCGTCTCAACGGCGCCCTTCACCTCGTCGTCCACCGGAGCAAACGCATCATCGGCCCACACGGCGATCCGCTTCACCGGCCGTGCCGCCGGAAACTCGATGCGCACAGCCTTGTCCGCCGGGTTGGGCCCCGCCATGACACCGAGCAGCATCTTGAGGTCCGCCACACTGCGCCCGAGGGGGCCGGAGACCCCAAGATCGGCGGCCCCCAATCCCCAAGGTGCGGGCGGAATGTGGCCGCGCTGGGAAACGGCACCGAACGAGGGTTTGTGGCCGTAGAGCCCGCAAAAGCCTGCCGGAACGCGGATGGAGCCGCCGATGTCGGAACCGATTTCGGCGGCCACAAGACCGGCGCTCAGAGCCGCCGCCGCGCCGCCCGACGAGCCGCCCGGAGTGTGGTCGAGGTTCCAAGGGTTGTTGCTGCGCCCGTAAAGCTCGTTGTAGCTCTGCCAGTCGCCTGAATAGAGCGGCACATTGGTCTTGCCCAGAATGACCGCGCCCGCCGCCCTCAGCCGCGCCACCGGATCAGCATCGGCTTCAGGCACGTGGTTCTTCAGCTCTTCCGCACCGCCCGACGACACCAGGCCCTTCACCTCAAAGGCATCCTTGATGGTCATGGGCACGCCATGGAGCGGTCCCCAGCTTTCCCCGCGCGCGGTAGCGGCGTCGGCCTCGTCGGCCCGGGCCCTTGCGCCGCCCAAGTCCTGCACCACAATGGCGTTAAGCGCCGGATTATGGGCATCGATGCGCGCTGCATAATGGTCCAGAAGCTCGCGGGCGCCGAGTTTGCGCGCAGAAATCAGACCGGCCAGCTCCGTGGCGGGCTTGAAGGCAAGATCAGGCATGGGGCACCTCCGGTTTTCGCCATCCGACAAGGCAGTTGTGACAAGTTTGATTGAGCGTTATATCCTGGCGCCCAAGCAAGACCAATTGCGCACAAAACGCAAGGTGGAGGGAGCACAATGCAAGGATTAATGCAGGACTGGCCGCTGTTGACCCATAAGGTGTTGGATCATGCGGCGATCTATCATCCAAACCAGGAGATCGTTTCGCGCAGCGTGGAAGGCCCGATCCACCGGCAAACCTATGCAGATCTCAGCCGGCGCGCCAAAAAGCTGGCCAGCGGTTGCCAGAAGCGCGGCATCAAGCTGGGCGATGTGGTGGGCACCATGGCCTGGAACGGCTATCGCCACCTGGAGACCTGGTACGGCATCATGGGCATCGGTGCGGTGGTGCACACTCTTAATCCGCGGCTTTTCCCGGAACAATTGGTCTACATTATCGACCACGCCGAAGACTGCTGGTTCTTCGTGGACCTCACCTTTGTGCCGATCCTGGAGGCGATCCAGGACAAGCTGCCGAAGATCGCCACGTTCGTGGTGATGACCGACCGCGAGCACATGCCCGAGACCAGCCTGCGCGGCGTCTTGTGTTATGAGGAGCTGCTGGCCGAAGGGGATGATGATTTCGTCTGGCCGGAGTTCGACGAGAACACCGCCTGCGGCATGTGCTACACCTCCGGCACCACCGGCAACCCCAAGGGCGTGGTCTATTCCCACCGCTCCAACGTGCTGCACGCCATGACCACCAACATGGCAGATGCGCTGGGCTTCCGCAGCACCGATGCGGTAATGCCTGTTGTGCCCATGTTCCACGCCAATGCCTGGTCCACCGCGTTCTCCGCGCCGATGTCCGGCGCCAAGATGGTGATGCCCGGGGCGATGATGGACGGGGCCAGCATCTATGAATTGCTCGACACCGAGCAGGCCACGATCACCCTGGCGGTGCCCACGGTCTGGCTCATGCTGCTGCAATACCTGGAGCAGAATCCGGAGAAGAAGCTGGAGGCGTTGAAACGTGTTGTCATTGGCGGCTCGGCCTGTCCGGAATCCATGATGAAGGCGTTTGAGGAAGGTTATGATGTGGAGGTCATTCACGCCTGGGGCATGACCGAGATGAGCCCGCTCGGCACGCTGGGCACGATGAAAGGCGGCATGCAGGACATGGGCCAAGACGACTGGTGGCCGATCAAGCTGAAGCAGGGCCGTCCGCCCTTCACGGTGGAAATGCGCATCACCGATGATGATGAAAAAGAACTGCCGCGCGACGGCAAGGCCTTCGGCCATCTCGTGGTGCGGGGGCCGTGCATCTCCAAAGCCTATCTGAAGGGCGAAGGGGGCAACATTCTCGATGGCGACGGCTATTTCGACACGGGCGATGTGTCGACCATTGATGAGTATGGCTTCATGCAGATCACCGACCGCTCCAAAGACGTGATCAAATCCGGCGGGGAATGGATTTCGTCGATCGATCTGGAGAACATCGCCGTGGGCCACCCGGATGTGGCCGAGGCGGCGGTGATCGGCATCGAGCATCCCAAGTGGGACGAGCGCCCGCTTCTGGTGATCGTCAAGAAGGACGGTTCGGCGCCGGAGGGGGCGGACATTCTGAAATTCATGGAAGGCAAGATCGCCAAGTGGTGGATGCCCGACGATGTGGCGTTTGTAGACGAAATCCCCCACACGGCCACGGGCAAGATCTCGAAGCTGCAGCTGCGCCAGCAGTTTGAGGGCTACACGCTGCCAACTGCGTAGTCCGATCCTCTGTTCGCTGCCGTCCTCGGGCTTGACCCGAGGACCCAGGGCGGAAAGCTCTGATCTCTCGCGGCCCTGGACCCTCGGGGCAAGCCCGAGGGCGACACCAGAAACGACGTATTCAAATATACCTTAGAGCTTGCCAATGCCCACGAGCCGGTCGATGGGGGCATAGTCGTCCGTCAAGAGCGTCGCCCCGGCCCTGGCGGCTCGTTCCTGGAGCCTGTCCGGCGGCAATTTCACGAAGCGCCTGGTTTCATCGCGCGGGTCATCCGCCCGTGTGAGGCCACCTGGCGCCTCGGAGGCAAAAAGCACGAACGTGGTGCGCCCTCCCGACGCCAGATCACCCTCCTCGGCGAAAACCTCCACGTGGGTGAACACCGTCTGCAGCGTGCGACGCACGGCCAAGAGGGCGTCCAAACGCTCGGCATGATCCACCACGTTCATGACATAGACGCCGCCGGGCTGCAGGCGCCGCTTCACCAGGGCGAAGAACTGCTGCGTCACCAAGTGGGACGGCACGGCAATGTCGGTGAAGGCATCTCCCACGATCACCCGGAAACGGCGTTCCAAGCGATTGAGCACCACTCTGGCGTCGCCATGGTGAATGTCCAGCCCCTCTGCCGGCAGCCACATGTCGCGGCGCGCGAGCGCGGTCACCGCCGGATCGACCTCCGCAATCGTGAGCTGCGATGAAGGGGCGGCAGCGCGCCAGGCCCGCGGCAGGGTGTAGGCCCCGCCGCCGATGAAGAAGGCGGACGATGGCGGAGCGCCGAACCTCAATGTGAGCACCCGGTCCATCAGCGCCACATAAGGGGTGATCAGTTGCTGAGGGGCATCGGCCACGTTGATGCCGTGGCCCAAATGGTCCAGCACCATGAGTTTGGCCGCAGCCCCCACCTGGCCGGAAAAATCGATGATGCGGATGCAATAGTAGCGGCTCTCTTTCGTACACACTTGCGCAGCGCTGAGGTTGTAGACGCCAAGGGCGAGGGCGACCGCGGAGATGATGGCAGTGCTCCAGCGATGAGACGCAGCGCCTGCCGCCAGATGAAGCAGGACCGCCAGCGCGATGTAGACCGCCACAACCACGAGGATTGTGAGCGCGGTGCCGAGCCAGGAGATGAAGACAAACCCGGCGGCCAGGGTGCCGGCGATGGCGCCGAAGGATCCGGCGGCAAAGATTGCGCCCAAGGCAAGGCCCTCTGCGCCCGGCTTCAGGCCCACCACGGTTCTGGCCAGAACCGGAGACGGGATGCCGGCGAAGAACGAGGGCAGAAACGCAATGATGCAGGCCAGAGTGAGAATGGCCGCCCCGGCATTCTCCACCCCGGAAATGACGCCGCCGGCAACAGCCCGCAGAATGATCAAGGTGAGCGCGGTTGAAAGGGCGGCCAGCGCCATGGCCAGCGCCGTTTGCGCCAGGGCCTCCGAGGCCGGCCTCTGGGCAATGTGCCCGCCCGCCCAGTGACCGAAGGAGAACCCGGCCAGCACCACCGCGATGACCGCCGTCCAGGTGTAGAGCGACATGCCAACATAAGGGGCAAGCATGCGCCCGGCCAATATCTCCACCACGAGGCCGGCCGCGGCCACAAGCACCTGAACCAGGATCAAGGCAGGCAAGGTGCGCAAGCGGCCCGGCGGAACGGCTTCCCCGACAGATGTTTGATCAACACTCATTGAGGGCCGATTAGACCCGGGGTGCGGCCTTTCTGTCTAGCGTTGATTGCCGCTGCGCCTCCATTGCCGCGGCCTTCACCGGGCCGAAGCCCCGCACGGCGAGCGGGGCTTCCAAGAGCTTAAGCCAATGGCTGTGCTCGTCCGGCTCATAGTCTTCCTGACAGCGCTCCATAAGCGCCTCGAACTCTGCAATCATGGCGCGCTCGGCGCGGCGTTCGCGGGTATGGCCGAACGGGTCGAACGGCGTGCCGCGCAGGAAACGAAGCCGCTTCAACAACGCAAAGGCCGGTTGCACCCCGAACCCCATGGCCACTTTCCGCGGCCTGCCGCGGGCATCCTTAGCGAACGCCAAGAGAGGCGGGGCAAGATGGTGGACCAGTTTCACCTTGCCTTCAAAGCGCTTGGCAATCTGGGCGTGAAACTCTGCATCGGTGTGCAATCGCGCCACCTCATATTCATCCTTGTAGCTCATGAGCTTGAACAATGACTTGGCGGCAGCGCGGGCGAGATCGGACGGAGCAGAGGCGGCGAAGGCGCGCACTTTGGCGCTGTAGCGCTCGGCCCAATCCTGGTTCTGATAGGCGGTGAGAAACGCCGCACGGCGGCTCACGAGGTCCTCCAGCGATTGCTCGGCCGAATTTGCCGGCACATCGCGGGCGGGCAACCTTGCCGGATCGCAAACAAGAATGCGGCCCAGGGAGAAGGCTGTCTTGTTGTTCTCAACGGCCACATTGTTCAGCACGACCGCCTGCATCAGAGCCTCCAGGGAGAGCGGCACAAGCCCCCTCTGCCAGGCGGCGCCCAGCAGCATTACGTTGGCATAGACGCTGTCTCCCAACAGGTGCTCGGCCTCGGCATTGGCATCGAAACCGAAGACCTGTTCCGTCCCCACGGACTTTGAGAGCGCCGCTCCCCGCGCCTCGATCGCCAAATCCGCATCGCGGTGAAGAACGATATCGCCGGTCGGCATGGAGGCGTGATTGAGCACAAGTTTGGTGTTCGGGTTGTAGCAGGACGATGCCTTCGCGGACGACGCCACCACCATGTCGCAGCCGATCACCGCGTCTGCCGCGCCCTGATCGATGCGCGCCTGATGGATGGCCGCCGGGCGGTCGGCCAGGCGCACATAGCTCAAGACCGCACCATACTTCTGGGCAAACCCGGTGAAGTCGAGCACACTTGCGCCCTTGCCCTCTAAATGGGCCGCCATGGTGATCAGGGCGCCGATGGTCACCACCCCGGTGCCCCCCACGCCGGTGATGAGGAGATTGAACGGTTCAGCCAAGGTTCTGGGCGGCGGCTTGGGCAGGCCGGCGACCAAGGCTTCGACATCGGCAACCGCAACAACACCGGTCTTGCTTAAACGGCCTTCAACGGTGACGAAGCTGGGGCAAAAGCCGTTCAGGCAGGAATAGTCCTTGTTGCAGGAGGACTGGTTGATCTGGCGCTTGCGCCCGAACTCGGTTTCCACCGGTTCCACGCTCAGGCAGTTGGATTCCACCGAACAGTCGCCGCAGCCCTCGCACACAAGCTCGTTGATGATCACGTGTTTGTCCGGAGCGGGCACCTCGCCCCGCTTGCGGCGCCGGCGCAGTTCGGTGGCACAGGCCTGATCATAGATCAGGACGCTGACGCCGGTGACTTCGCGCAATTCGCGCTGCACGGCATCCAGCTCCGTCCTGTCGTGAATGGTGCTGCGCTCAGGCAGGTCACGCAATGAAAAGCGTTTCGGTTCGCTGGAGACCAGGGCAATGCGCCTCACCCCCTCCGCCCGGCAGGCATGGGCGATGGCCGCCACGCTGATGGGCCCGTCCACCGGCTGGCCGCCGGTCATGGCCACCGCATCGTTGTAGAGGATCTTGTAGGTGATGTTGGCCTTGGCCGCGATGGCCTGGCGGATTGCCATCGAGCCGGAATGATACCATGTCCCCTCCCCTAAGTTCTGGAACACATGGCCCTTTCCGGTGAACTGGGAAGAGGCCGCCCAGTTCACGCCCTCACCACCCATTTGGATGAGCGAAGAGGTTTCCCGGTTCATCCAGCTTGCCATGAAATGGCAACCGATGCCGGCAAGGGCGCTGGAGCCTTCAGGGACCTTGGTGGAGGTGTTGTGCGGACAGCCGGAACAGAAATAGGGCGTGCGAACCGCGCCGTCGATCTGGAGGCTGATGGGCTTTGCGCGGGTGAGCATCGCGGCTCGTTTCAGGAAATTCTCATCTGGGAAGATGCCGTGCAGCCGGCGGGCGATGAGCGGCACGAGCTGAAGCGGCGAAAGCTCGCCGATCCAGGGGATCAGCCGTTTGCCATATTCGTCGTTCTTGCCCACCATGCGTTCGGGCTTGTCGCCCGGCCAGTCATAGAAATACTCCTTGAACTGACTTTCGATGATGCCGCGCTTTTCTTCAACAACCACCACCTCGCGCTTTCCGCGCACAAACTCCATGGCATCCTTTCGCGCCAGCGGCCACACCATGCCAACCTTGTAGACGTCGATGCCGAGCTTCCGGCAGCGCGCCTCGTCCAGACCCAACAGGCGCAGAGCCTCCATCAGGTCCAGATGCGCCTTGCCGGTGGTGACGAATCCGAAGACGGCGTCCTTGGTGTCGTGGATGCGGCGGTCTATCGGGTTGGCCTGGGCGAAAGCCTGCACGGCATGCTTCTTCGCCTCCATGCGCTCTTCGATCTGGGGGCCCGGCAGATCAGGCCAGCGGTAGTGCAACCCGGTGGGCGGGATCTCGAAGCCGGGTTCCTTGAACACACGGTCCGGCTTCAGCTCCACGACCGCAGCGGCCTCAACGGTTTCCGACACTGCCTTGAAGCCCACCCACATGCCGGAATAGCGCGACAGGGCATAGCCGTAGGCGCCGAATTCCAGATATTCGGCAACACTGGCCGGGTTCAGCGTGGGCATGAACCAGGCCATGAAGGCCACATCGGACTGATGGGGCATGGATGAAGAGACGCAGCCATGATCATCGCCGGCCACCACCAGCACGCCGCCATGGGGCGATGAGCCATAGGCGTTGCCGTGTTTCAGGGCATCGCCGGCCCGGTCGACCCCCGGCCCCTTGCCGTACCAAAGTCCGAACACGCCATCCACCTGGCGGCCCGGCTGGCTCTCAACCTGCTGGGAACCAAGCACGGCGGTCGCCGCCAAATCCTCGTTCACGGCCGGCTGGAACTTCACCCCCAGTGCTGCCAGCTCCGCTTCTTGGCGCCAGAGTTCCATGTCGAGACCGCCGAGCGGCGAGCCGCGGTAGCCGGAGACATAGCCGCCGGTGTTGAGGCCATTGCGTTTGTCCCGGCGCGCCTGATCGAGCACCACCCGGACCAGCGCCTGGGTACCGGTGAGAAACACGCGGCCCGCCGGCTCGGCATAGCGGTCGGACAAACAGTAATCTGTGAGGGGGAAAGGGTGAACCGTCATGGGAATCTCCGAATTCCCATAAGAATAAACCGGTTCGCCCGGAAATTTTTTCCAAACATTGCTCTGCAGCGAGATTTTTTGGTATGATCTACCAAATTTTTCAATCAACGAGGTAAAACCTTTCAATGCCAGAGATCCGAGATACAGACCGCCCCTTGCTGCGCGCCCTGCAAGACAATGGGCGCATCTCCAATCAGGACCTTTCCGCGGCGGCCGCCATGTCCACGTCGGCTTGCTGGCGGCGCATGAAAGCGCTGGAGGAGGACGGCGTTATTGAAGGCTATGCCACGCTGCTGAACGCCGACGCTTGCGGGCTGACGTTTCATGCCATTGTCCACATCACGCTGTCACGCCACCGGGCCGAATTCGTCGAAGAATTCCTGAACGCCATCGTGGAACGCTCAGAGGTTATGGACTGCTTTGCCACCACAGGTGATGCGGATTACTTCCTGCGCGTCTGCTGCGCCGACCTCGACGCCTACAACGCGTTTCTGGAAAGCTTCCTGTTCCAGCTGAGCGGGGTTGCCAACATCAAGACCCACCTAGTCCTGCGCCGCATCAAGCAAAGCACCCGGCTGCCGGTTTAGGGTTTTACTTCACCCGGTATTCGCTGCTCAACGAGGGCGCCCCGTCGGTGACGATCTTGCCGCGCTCCAACAGGTGTTCAATATGGGCGAAGGTGGACATGGCCGCCGCCGGGTGGAGCTTGGGGTCCACTTCCGAATAGACCGCCTTTACGATCTCCGCGATGGTCCGATCGCCCTTTTGGATGCGCCGCAGAATGGCCTCCTCGCGCATCTTGCGGTGGGTCACAAACCCCCGCACGAAGTCGCGCGGCGCTCTTTTGGGCGGCCCGTGCGTGGGCCAATAGATCTCGTCGCTGCGCTGCAGCACGGTGTTGAGCGATGAAAAATAGTCCGACATGTTGCCGTCCGGCGGGGCAATGACGCTGGTGGACCAGGCCATCACATGGTCACCGGAAAAAAGGGCGTTCTCCTCGTGCAGCGCGAACGCCATGTGATTGGAGGTGTGGCCCGGCGTGAACACCGCCTCAAGGTGCCAGCCTGCACCCTCGATCACGTCCCCATGGGCCACCGTGACGTCGGGAACGAAGTCGGCATCACCGCTGGCATCAAGACGCACATCGCCGCTTTCCACCTGGCGCGCGCGGCCTGAACCATGGGGCCCGTAGGCATAGGTCTTGGCGCCCGTGTCGGCCTTCAGGCGGGCGGCCAGGGGCGAATGGTCCATATGGGTGTGGGTGATGATGATGTGGCTGACGGTCTTGCCCTCAAGGTCGCCGACCAGCGCAGCATAGTGCGCATCGTCAATGGGGCCTGGATCGATGACCGCCACACTGCCGGTGCCCACAATATAGGTGCCGGTGCCGGTGAAGGTGAACGGTCCCGGATTGTTGCAGATAATACGGCGGATCAACGGCGACACCTGATCGGCGCGGCCATGGGCAAATGCCAACTCACGCTCAAACGCCAAACCGCTCATACCAGCCGCCTCCTTATCAAGGCGAGCCTTTTAGCACGGTCAAACTTTGCTTGTCGCGGGCGATCAAGCCCAATATACCACCGGCCACACCCTCGCCTTTGCCGGAGCGGCCCGTTGAGCCTCTTTGCCGCCAAACATCCAACGATCTCCGCCGTGGCCTGGCCCGACCATTCCTTGCTGCGCAACATCGTGCTCTCGCTTGGCGGCGTGCTGTTGCTGGCCATATCAGCCAAACTTTCCATCCCCCTTGCGCCCACCAGCCTGTTTCCGGTGCCGGTCACCTTGCAAACCCTTGTGGTTCTGGCGCTGGGAACGGCATATGGCTGGCGCCTCGGCGGGGCCACCATCCTGTTATACTTCTCGCTCGGTGTGCTGGGGCTGCCGGTGTTCGCGCAAGGCGGCGGCATTCATCATTTGTGGACGGCGCCTACGGCCGGCTATCTGCACGGTTTCTTCTTCGGCGCGCTGTTGATGGGCTGGCTGGCCGAGCTTGGCCTCGACCGGTCGGGCGCGCGGCTGTTTCCGGCCATGCTGGCCGGCCATGCGGTGATCTATCTGTTTGGCCTGATGTGGCTGGCGGGCTACGTTGGCATGAACGCCGCGTTCGCCATCGGCTTCAAACCGTTCGTGCTTGCCGACATCCTGAAATGCGCCCTTGGCGCACAACTTTTCCCGCTCGCCTGGAAGGCCCTCAAAACCTGAAAAGGAACACATCCAAAACATGCCCACCCTCGATATCGATTTCGTCCGCAGCCAGTTTCCCGCCTTCTCTGAAAGCTCTCTGAAAGATCAGGCCTTCTTTGAGAGTGCCGGCGGCTCCTATGCCTGCGGCCAGGTGATCGACCGGCTGACCCGCTACTACAGGCAAACCAAGGTGCAGCCCTATTGGGCGTTTGCCGCCTCGGCCCGTGCGGGCGCTGAGATGGATGAGGCTTACGCGCGCATTGCCGGGCTGATGAACGTGAGTGCCGATGAGGTCAATTTCGGGCCGTCGACGTCGCAGAACACCTATGTGCTGGCCAATGCCTTCCGCCCCCTCTGGGCGGAGGGCGATGAGATCATCGTCACCAACCAGGACCATGAGGCCAACACCGGCGCCTGGCGCCGTCTGGCCGAACGCGGCATCGTGGTGCGCGAATGGCAGGTGGACCCAGACACCGGCCAGCTTGATCCGGCAGATCTGGACAGCCTGTTGAACGAGAAGACCCGGCTGGTGACGTTCCCCCATTGCTCGAATATCGTCGCCCACATCAATCCGGTGCGCGAGATCGCCGACAAGGCCCACAGCGTCGGGGCGCATGTGGTGGTCGATGGGGTGTCCTATGCGCCGCACGGCCTGCCGGACGTTGAGGCCCTCAGAGCAGATGTCTACCTGTGCTCGCTCTACAAGGTTTACGGCCCCCACCAGGGCCTGATGGTGGTGCGCCGCGGCCTGCTTGATCAACTGGCCAATCAGAGCCATTTCTTCAATGCCGGCGTGCCCCGCGCAAAGCTGACACCGGCTGGGCCGGACCACGCCCAAATCGCCGCGTCCGGCGGCGTGGCCGATTACTTCGATGCGGTGCATGCCCACCATTTCAGCGATGAGGCCGATGCGCAAACGCGCGGTCAAAGAGTGCATGACCTGTTCCGCGGCCAGGAAGAGGCCCTTCTGACGCCGCTTCTGGACTATTTGCGCGGGCGCAACGATGTGCGCCTCATGGGCCCTTCAGATGCCAGCGTTCGGGCACCGACCGTCGCCATGCAGACCTTGAACGCAAACCCTCATGAGATTGCAGAAGCCTTGGTGCCAAAGGGCA
>CAJHYS010000258.1_pt1 | contig 15587 bp, 14 predicted proteins | sample 9198801 | NCBI WGS metagenome assembly CAJHYS01 (sample SAMEA7708368, study PRJEB35096) | sediment metagenome | biome: marine neritic benthic zone biome [ENVO:01000025]; feature: sediment [ENVO:00002007]; material: shallow marine sediment [ENVO:03000034] sea grass bed [ENVO_01000059] ...
ACGATGCCACCATCACCGGCCTGCATGTGTACAAGCCCAAGGAATATGAGAGCCAATACCGGCGCTGGATCCCGGAAAGCGTTCTGCAGAACATCCAGGAGGCCGAACTGTCGGCCGAGCGCTCCATCGGCGAGGATTTCCAGGAGCAGGTTAAGGCGGCCGGCGCGAAGACAAAGGCCAAATGGATCACCTGCGAAGGCCGGCCCGATGTGCTGATGCCGCGCTATGCGCGCTATTTCGACCTATTGGTTGCCGGGCAGTTCCGCGGCGTTGATCAAAGCGGCGGCGGCTCGCTCAATGCTGAAGAGCTGTTGCTGCGCTCCGGCAAGCCGATCATCGCGGTGCCGGCGAGCTACGAACCCCAGCCCTTCAAGGAGGAAGCCGCCGTGGCCTGGGATGGCAGCCGCGCTGCCGCCCGCGCCCTCACCGACGCCATGCAGATCCTGGAAACCAAGAAGCGCCTGGACGTAATCCGCCTCATTGACGATGAGGAAGATGAGCACAAGCGCGTTTTGCCCGAACATGACCTGATCGCCCATCTGACCGCCCACGGCATCAACGCCAATCTGGTGCAGCTGAAGGCCAGCAAACGGGCCGCCGGGCCGACCATTCTGGACCATTGCGCCAAAACCCAGCCAGATCTTCTGGTGATGGGCGCCTATGGCCGCGGCAAGTTCGGCACCTTCCTGTTCGGCAGCACCGCACAATACGTGCTGAAAAACATGACGGTGCCCGTGCTCATGTCCCACTGACCGCGGACAACAGCAAGATGAGGTTTGGGCGCTCAAACTAGAGTATCCGCCCGGTACTGCCGTCCTCGGGCTTGACCCGAGGCCCCATTGCGGTGAGCAAGCAAGCGTCCGGCCCTGGGCCCTCGGGTCAAGCCGGAGGGCAACAGCAATATACCTTTTCGATTGGCTGACACGCCTTGACGCGAACTGATCCAGATCAACGTTTGTCGCCTTAGTTTTGTCCAAACTCCTGCAAATTACTTGTTCAGGAGAACGCGCATGCCCATCCGTACCATCCTCGCCGCGCTCAACACCGTTGACCGGGCTGAAGAGATCATCCGCATCAGCGCAAAACTGGCCGCGAGCCATGAAGCACATCTGATCGGCCTCTTTGTCATCCCGGGCGTGCGTTACTACGCAACGCCGGCTGCCACCCATGCTGCCATCGACATCAACGCAGAGCAGCGTGCCTATTATGAGAGCCACCTGGATGAGGTGAAGCAAACCTTCGAAGACACGGTGCGCAAAGAGAATGTGCGCGGCGAATGGCGCGCTCTGCAGGCCGAAACCCCGCTGATGTCCGGCGTGACGGTCGCCCACGGCATGCAGGCCGATCTGATCGTGGCCGGGCAGACCCCAAGCGACGGCTTTGACAGTTTTGAGCCGGAGTTCGTCGAACACGTGATCATGGATGCCGGCCGGCCTGTTCTGGTGGTGCCCCACGAGGGCACTTTCGCGAACGTGGGCACCAACGTTCTGGTGGCCTGGAACAGCAGCGCCGAGGCGGCCCGCGCAGTCTCAGACGCCATTCCACTGTTGAAAAAGGCCGAGCAGGCCACCGTGGTCTGGATCAACGCCGAAGAACATCAGGGCGGGAACCTGCCGGGCACCGAGCTGGCGCAGATGCTGGCCCGCCACGAGGTGAACGTCACGTCGGAAGCCCTCTACACCGGCAAATGGGATATTGGCGAAGTGCTGCTCACCAAAACGGGTGACCTTGGCGCCGACCTTCTGGTATGTGGCGCTTATGGCCATTCGCGCCTGCGGGAATATCTCTTTGGCGGGGTAACGCGCCATTTGCTCGATCACATGACCGTGCCGGTGCTCATGGCGCACTAAGCTTCACTCACAAGGCCAGCTGTCCGGCGCGCTGAGCCCCGCCGGCAGCACGGTCTTGGCATTGCCGCAAGCCACCGAGAGCTGTTCGGCGGTCAATCCGGCGGTCTTGCTCAGGTCAGTGTCCTCAAAGCGGGTCAGCAGCGCATAGGCCCCGGCAAAGCTCACGCCGGCAAGGATTGCGCCGCGGAAATCAGCCCGCGCCACGTTGGCATATTTGAAGTTCACCTCCGACAGGTCGGCGCCGGCAAACACCGCACGCGAAACATCCGACTTGCTCAAATCGGCCTTGTTCAGGCGCGCGCCGTCAAACTGCGCCCGGCTGAACTCAGACTTGGTGAAATTGGTGCCCGAAAGGTCAGCCTTCTTGAAATTGGCCCTTGGCCCTTGCGCCTTGGTGAAATTGGCGCCCTTCAGGCTGGCGCCGGCCAGCGTGGTCTTCACCAGCAACGCACGCTCCAGAACAGCATTGTCGAGGGTGCTGTCACGCAATACGGACAAGGAAAGATTGGCCCCCACAAATTTCGCCCCGCTCAGATCACGCTCTTTCAGGATCTTGTTCTGCTTCTTGCAGCCCGACCAATCCACGCCGGCCTCAGGGCCGTCACTGCAGGCAGCCAAGGCCGGCATCATGGGCAGCCCTGCGAAAAAAGCGCCGGCCAACAGCGCGGCTCCAACGTTGCGGTTGAGTTGCATGGTGTTTGTCTCCCTAACCCCAACTTTACCCATTATTAAGTTAAGGGCCGCAACACAACGGCGCAAGTGAGGTAACACGTCTCATCATCATCACGCGTTCGTTAACTTGACGGTACCGATTCTTCGATTACATATGTACATTAGCTATACCGGGACGGGTTGGGACGTGCGTTGGCACGCGGGTTGAAGCTGGCAAAGAGTATGGACAGCAGCGTCAAAGAGGTGCAGCGCAAAGCGCCCCCGACAGACGTGGGCGACCCGCAATATTTTCATAAAGTGGTCGACTGCCAATATGCCTGCCCGGCCCACACGCCGGTTCCTGAATATATCCGCCTGATCGCCCAGCGCCGTTTCACCGACGCCTACATGCTGAACTGGGAGAGCAATGTCTTTCCCGGCATTCTGGGCCGGGTCTGCGACCGCCCGTGTGAGCCGGCCTGCCGGCGCGGGCGGATTGAGGACAAGCCGGTTGCCATTTGCCGCCTGAAGCGGGTCGCCGCCGACTACCGCGACGACATTACCGAACGGCTTCCGGCAATCCCCGCCGAAGGCAACGGAAAGCGCATCGCCCTTCTCGGCGCCGGGCCCGCCTCGCTCACCGTGGCGCGCGATCTGATGCCGCTCGGATATGCTTGCACCCTTTATGACAAAGACCCCAAGGCCGGCGGCCTCATGCGCACCAACATCCCGTCGTTCCGCCTGCCGGAGAAGGTGCTCGACGAAGAGGTCTACCGGATCATCGATTTCGGCGTCGATGCCCGGTTCGGCGAGGAAATCACCAGCCTGAAATCGCTTCTGGACGAAGACTATGACGCCGTCTTCGTGGGAACCGGCGCGCCCAAGGGCAAGGATTTGAACATACCGGGCCGCAAGGAGGCCAAGGCCAACATCAAGATCGGCATTTCGTTTTTGACCTCGGTGGCCTTCGGCCATGTGGACAAGATCGGCAAGCGGGTGGTGGTGATCGGCGGCGGCAACACCGCCATGGATTGCTGCCGCACGGCGCTGCGCATTGGCGGCGAGGATGTGCGCGTGACCGTGCGCTCACCCCGCAAGGACATGAAGGCCTCAGACTGGGAGATCGAAGAGGCAGAGCAGGAAGGCATCCCCGTCTACGACAATCACAGCCCCAAGGCGTTCGTCCATGAGAACGGCAAGTTGAAGGGCGTATTGTTTGAGATCATGCAGGCCGAATATGCCGAGGGCGGCAAGCGCACGCTGGTGCCCACCGGCGAAGAGGTTCTGTTTGAGTGCGACGAGGTGCTGATCGCCATCGGCCAGGACAACGCGTTCGACTGGATCGAGCGCGACCTTGGCGTTGAGTTTGAAACCTGGGGCATGCCGCAGGTGGACGCCAAAACCATGATGTCGACATTGCCGGGGGTGTTCTTCGGCGGTGATTCGGCCTGGGGCCCTGAAAACATCATCGTTGCGGTGGCCCATGGCCATCAGGCCGCCATTTCGATCGACCTTTACTGCAATGGCGAAGACCTTGCGGACAACCGGCCGCCGCCCGGCCATTCCCTCATCAGCCAGAAGATGGGCATCCATGAGTGGGCCTATGAGAACGACTATGCCAACACGGGCCGCATCGACGTGCCCCACGCAGAGCTTTCAAAGTCCTTGAAGGATCTCAAAGTTGAGGTCGAACTCGGCTACGATGACAAGCTCGCCTTCGATGAGGCCGAGCGTTGCCTGAACTGCGATGTGCAGACCATCTTCACCCCCCAGCTTTGCATTGAGTGCGATGCCTGCATGGATATCTGCCCCATCGACTGCATCAACTTCATCGACAACGCGCCGGAACCCGCGCTCCGGCAGAACCTGCGCGTGCCTGCGCTCAACACCGAGCAGGACCTTTACGTCTCAGAAACGCTGAAGACCGGCCGCATCATGGCCAAGGACGAGGATGTCTGCGTGCACTGCGGCCTGTGCGCAGAACGCTGTCCCACCGGGGCCTGGGACATGCAGAAATTCACCTATGTGGAAACCCAGGCGGCCAAGGCCTGTCAGGCCAATCTGGATGCCTATGTGCGATGGGCCAAAGTGGGGTGAGTTGAGTGACCGGGATAAATGACTTCGTCGTCAAATTTGCAACCGTCAACGGATCGGGTTCGGCGTCGGCCAACCTGATGTTTGCCAAGACCCTGTTCCGCATGGGCATTCCGGTGAGCCCCAAGAACATCTTCCCCTCCAACATTCAAGGCCTGCCCACCTGGTATGAGGTGCGCGTGTCCGGCCAGGGCTATCTGGCCCGGCGCGACGGCATTGACCTTATGGTGGCGATGAATGCCCAGACCTATGAGGACGATCTGAACCAAGTGGTGTCCGGTGGCTATCTGTTCTACGATTCAACCCTGCCGCGGTCGTTCGAACGCCCCGATGTCACCATCATCGACATGCCGATCGCCAAGATGTGCGCCGAACATTGGGCCGACACGCGCCAAAGGCAGCTCTTCAAGAACATGGTCTATGTGGGTGCCGTTGCCGCCCTCATCGATATCGACGTCGAGGTGCTTGAGAGCGTGGTTGCCAGCCAGTTCAAGGGCAAAGACAAACTGATCGCGCCGAACCTCAAAGCCTTGTACATGGGCCGCGACTACATCCAGGCGAACTATGCCTGCCCGCTGCCGATCAAGGTCAAGGCCTGCAACGCCACCGAGGGCAAGATCCTGGTGTCCGGCAACGAAGCGGCCGGCCTGGGCGCAGTCTACGGCGGCGCCACGGTGTGTGCCTGGTATCCCATCACGCCCTCGACCTCGCTGGCGGAAAGCTACGAGCGCCATGCCAAGGCCCTGCGCATGGAAGAGAACGGCCGCAAGATGTTCGGCATCGTCCAGGCCGAAGACGAGCTTGCCGCCATCGGCATCGCCATTGGTGCCGGTTGGAACGGCGCGCGCTCGTTCACCGCCACCTCAGGTCCCGGCGTATCGCTGATGAACGAGTTCTTAGGCCTCGCATACTATGCCGAGGTGCCTCTGGTGCTGTTCAACGTCCAGCGCGGCGGGCCCTCAACCGGCATGCCCACCCGCACCCAGCAGTCCGACATTCTGTCCTGCGCCTACGCTTCGCACGGTGACACCCGCCACGTTCTCTTGTTCCCCACCGACCCGGCAGAGTGCTTCGCATTCTCCGCAAAAGCCTTTGATTTGGCCGAGCGCCTGCAGACCCCGGTGATCGTGATGAGCGATCTGGACATCGGCATGAACGATTGGGTGTGCGATGAATTGCACTGGGACGATGCCCATGTGCACGACCGCGGCAAGGTCTTGAGCGCCGAAGAGCTCGACGCCATGCCCGATTGGGGGCGCTACAAGGATGTTGACGGCGACGGCATCACCTACCGCACCATCCCCGGCACCCACCCCACCAAGGGCGCCTTCTTCACCCGGGGCACCTCGCACGATCAAAGCGCGCGCTACACCGAAGACGGCACGGTAAACGCCGAGGTCATGGACCGGCTGTTACGAAAGTTTGAGACCGCTGCCGACATTCTGCCCAAGCCCGTGGCCGACATCCGCGACGAGGCGAGCCGCGTCGGCATTGTCTATTTCGGCGCGAACCGGCCCGCGGTGATGGAAGCCATGGATCATCTGCGCAATGGCGGCCTGACCGCAAACGCCCTGCGAATCACCGCCTTCCCGTTTTCCGAAGAGGTGCGCGCTTTTGCCGACGCCCATGACCGCATCTACGTGGTTGAACAGAACCAGGGCGGCCAGATGCGCCAGCTTCTCATGGTGGAAGCCGGCATCCAACGCGCCAAATTGATCTCGATCCTGAACTATGACGGCATGCCGATGACGGCCGATTTTGTCCACACCAGGATCACGGCCGCCGAGAGCCACACACAAATCGCCGCTGAATAGCCCCGGAACCCATACCCGCTATGAGCTATATCCAGAAACCCACCGCCTTCCACCCGGCCTTGAAGAAGAACAAACTGGGCCTGACCCGGCGCGACTATGAAGGCGCCATGTCCACCTTGTGCGCCGGTTGCGGCCATGATTCCATCACCGCGGCCATCATCGAAGCCTGCTTCAAGCTTGAACTGCCGGCCCACCGGCTGGCGAAAGTGTCGGGCATCGGCTGCTCCTCAAAAGCACCCACCTATTTCCTCTCGCGCAGCCATGGCTTCAACTCGGTGCACGGGCGCATGCCCTCCATCACCACCGGCGCCAACCTGGCCAACCGCGATCTGGTCTATCTCGGCGTTTCGGGCGACGGCGACACCGCCTCCATCGGGCTCAGCCAGTTCTGCCACGCCATGCGCCGCCAGCTCAACATGACCTACATTGTCATGAACAATGGCTGCTATGGCCTGACAAAAGGCCAGTTTTCGGCCACCAACGACAAAGCCTCGCCCTCCAAGAAAGGCGAATCCAACCTGTTTGAGGCGATCGATCTGGCGCAGATCGCCATTCAGCTCGGCGCCGGCTTCGTGGGCCGGTCGTTCTCCGGCGACAAAGCCCAGCTGGTGCCGCTCATCGAAGCGGCCATGAGCTACAATGGCTTTGCCTTCCTGGATGTGATCTCCCCGTGCGTGACATTCAACAACCACCCGGCCTCCACCAAGAGCTATGACTATGTGCGCGGCCACAATGCGGTGCTCGACAAGTTGGATTTCGTGCCGCCGGAAGAGGAAATCGAGATAGACTATGCCGAAGGCACCACCAGCGACGTGGAGCTCCACGGCGGCGCAAAGATCCGCCTGCACAAGTTGGACCCCGGCTATGACCCCACCAATCCGGACCAGGCCATCAACACCATTCGCAAGCGGCTGAACGCCGGCGAGGTGACCACTGGCCTGCTTTATTTTGATGGACGCGAGCAGGATTTGCATGAGACACTGGTCACCAGCGAGCGCCCGTTGAACCATCTGCCCATGGCTGAGCTCTGTCCTGGGTCCGAGGCGCTTCAGCCGATCAACGACCGCTTCAGGTGAGGGGTCGTTTGCATCATCTCATCGCGAGGATGGCCAGATGCAAAAAGACACCGCAGAGACATCCTTTCAGCACATTGACGTGACGCGCCTGTCGCCCTCCGTGGGTGCGGAAATTCTAGGCGTAGACCTCTCAGCGCCCCTCTCAGATGCTCAGTTCCAAGAGGTGCGCCGTGCGCTGGGCACGTTCGGCGTGATCTTCCTGCGTGATCAGGAGATCTCCCCGGCCGATCAGTTGCGCTTTGCAAAAGCGTTCGGCGACATCAACATCAACCGGTTCTTCCATCCGGTTGAGGGCTATCCTGAGATCGCCAACGTTCAGCGCCAACCCGATGAGCCCGGCGCAACGGGATGGTATTGGCACACCGACCATTCCTACGATCAGATCCCTGCCATGGGCTCGGTGTTTGCCGCCCGCGAAATCCCGCCGGTAGGCGGCGACACGCTGTTTGCCGGCATGGCGGCGGCCTATGACGCCCTGTCGGACGGCTTGAAGGAGGTTTTGGAAGGCCTTGAAGCCTGGCACGCAGACACTCAGTGCCCGGAAGTGGCGGACCCGCGCCTTGGGGCTGCGTTCAGCGACCGCTTGCCCGGTTTGGAGACGGCCGGCGTCAGAGCCAGGCATCCCGTGGTCATCCGCCACCCCATTTCGGGCCTTAAGGTGCTTTACGTGAATTCCGGGTTCACCGAGGGCATTGAGGGCTGGAATCCGGCAGAATCGAAAGCGCTTTTGGACTTTCTCTACGATCATTCCACCCAGCCTCAGTTCACCTACCGCCACCGCTGGCGCGAAGGCGATGTGGCCTTCTGGGACAACCGCGCCACTTGGCATTGTGCTCTTGATGATTGTTTCGGCTACCGGCGGGTGCTGCACCGCATCACCATTGAAGGCGAACCGTTAAAGGCCGCTCGGGCGCATTAACCACCATGCGGCAACTCAAACCTTCCGATTAAATCTATCTTCAGCTCTCTCAAGCTAGACTTCAGCCTCTGAATTTTGAGGAAATCCGCCAGATTTCAGCGGATGGCGAGGCGAGTATGTTTGAGTTGAGTACCCTTTGGACCTATCTGCAGAGCGTCTATGCCAACTCGTTGGGCAGCCTTCTCGACCCCATGAGCTTCCTCTCCATTGCGCCGCTCACGGTCGCGTTTGTGCTGGCTTTTGTCATTCTCATGATGCGCATGCAGAAGAAAGCCGGGGGCCGCCCGGTGCGCCCGTTCAAGGTTCTGCGCGCCCTGTTCCCAAAGCGCATCTTCCTGCATCCTTCCGCCAAGAATGACTACAAGCTGTTCTTCATCAATGACGGATTGCTGTTTTTCCTCACCCTCTCAGCCCTCATCACGCCGGCTCTGTTTGCAGAGGTGTTCATCCAGACCTTTGAGGCCTTGGGCGTCAGCACCGGCGAGGCAGGGGGCTCCTTGCTCAGCAAAATCGGCTTCACCATCCTGCTGGTTCTGGCCTGGGATTTCGGCGCCACCTATTCGCACTACCTGAAACACAAGGTGCCCATGCTGTGGGAATTCCACAAGGTGCACCACAGCGCCGAGGTCATGACCCCGGTTACCGCGATGAGACGCCATCCGGTGGACTATCTGTTCGGCGCCCTGGTCACCACGGTCACCCTTGGCATGGTGCTCATGATCTGGACAATGGTGTTCGGCCGCGGCGTCCAGCCCTTCATGATCTTCGGTGTTATGGCCGGGGTCTATCTCTGGCGCCTTCTGGGCTACAATCTGCGCCACTCCCACATCTGGATCTCCTATGGCGACTTCTGGAACCAGGTTTTCATCTCGCCGGCCCAACACCAGGTGCACCATTCCACCAGCCCGCGCCACTACGACACGAATTTCGGCCACATCTTCTCCTTCTGGGACCGCATGTTCGGCACGCTCTATTTGCCCAAGCATGATGAGCGGGTGAAGTTCGGCATTGAAGCTGAGGAGATGAAGGATTTCGAAACCCTTGGTGGGATCTATTTCAGTCCCTTCGCCAAGTGCGCCAAATCCTTGAAAGCCAAGTTCGGGCGGCCCTCAGAGATCAGCCAGTAGACTAAAACTCGTTATAGGGCGAGCTTGTCATGCCGGGATCCACGATGAGCAACAGCGCCAGGGCGCAGACGACAATAAGCATGATCTTCGCGATTTCGGCTTGGGCGGTCTCGTTCATGCGTAGGGTCCATAGTTGGCAAAATATGACAGGCCGATCACCGACAGCCACAAGGCAACCGGCATCAGAACCCGCTGGGCCCGGCCCTTGAGCTGCTGCGGGCTGAAGGCCAGCATGAGCCCGTGGCACAGGCCCCAGACGAAATAACCGAACGACAGGTTGTGCCACAGCCCCATGAAGATGAAGGCGCCTGTGGTGGCAACCTTCGGCGGCAGGCCGCGCAGGTTGAGCGGCAGATAGATGTATTGCAGAACGAAATTGGCCATGGACCTGTGCCAGCGGCTCCAGAACTCCTTAGGCGTGCGGGCACGCCAGGGCGCATCGAAGTTGACCGGCAGCCGGTAGCCGAAGAAGCGCGAGGAATGCTCGGCAATCAGCGACTGGCCCCAAAAAGCGGAGAACAGGTGCAGGAAATAGAGCGGCGCCGCCACCAGGGCGGAGTGCTTCGTGGCCGCACTGGTGGCCATATCGCTCAATAGAACCGCCAGCACCATCGCCAAAAACAGGCCCATAATGACCATGCGATAGTCGCGCAGCTCCACCTCATCGGGCGCGCCCTTTTCATACTGCGCCTTCAGCTCAAGGCCGGAGAACACCGGCCCGATGACCAGCGCCGGCAAATAGAAGCCGGCGGCAAATATCCAGTAAACATCGGCGCGCGCCAGGTCCTTGCGGGCGGAAAGCTGCTGCTTGGCCGTCATGAAGATGCGAATGACCGAGAAGGAGATCCCCAGAATGGCAATCGGCATGTTCAGCGCCAAGTGGTGGAAGTCCACAAAGAACAGGTTGAGCAAAAGGAGATAGGCACCATACTGCCGCCAGTTCGACTTGCGCGGAAAAGCGGAGAACAAGAGCACCATCACGGCCGCTTCGAGGGCCGTTAACGCCATCACCACACCGGCAATCGGCGCATAGATGAGCAAAGCCAGAACACCAAACGCGCTTAGCACATGCACACTGTCGCGCCGCGGCAGCGCCTGACACAAAACCCAGGCCGCCAACAGCAAGATCACATGTTGCAGCGGGGCCATCAGGGCACCTCGGCGGCAATCTGCGCCGCGAAGTAACGTGAAAACTGCAAAGCGCCGTAGAGGTTCACATGGTGGGTGTCAACGAAGCTGATCGCCAACTTGTCGCCCGCCTCTCCGGCAAAAAGGCTCATCGGGTGCACCAGTTGGTTGTTCGGGAACACCGCCTTCAGGGCTTCATGAGCTTCAGGCGCGATAGTGCGCTCGCCCAGCGCCGGCAGATACATCAGCACAACCCGGCTGCCGGCCTTTTCCAACAGATCGATCATGGCCTTGATCTGGCCGTTCTCAAAACGCCGCTTGGGGCTGAGGGGGGCAAGGGGCAGGTACTCTCCGGTGATCTTCAGGTTGGCCAGCCGCATCCTCTTGCGCTCTTCGGTCTCTGGTTCGAACCGCACCTGATCATCGATGGAATTGTAGATCCGGAACCGGTTCCAATGGCGGTGCATCTCATCGCCCTTACAGCCGGCGGTGCGCCTGAGGACCCAGTGCGCGGGATACTTCATCGCCGCAACGATACTCATCTCCAGCTTGGCAAGAAGCATGGCCGGCAGCGAAGAGTATCCGGCCTCCAGGCTGCGCGGCAAAACCGTGTCGTGATCGTTCAACTGGGCCGTGCGCCGGATCTCCATCAGCTCGGAGACAGACGCGAACGCCACATTGCGCGGCGGATTGACGGGCATGTCGGCGGTGCGTTCATTTTCCGGCTTGAAGTTGTAGAGCAATTGCAGAAACACCAGCTTGGGCGCCCCGCGCTCGGCCACATAGCGCCGCAACACAGGGCGGAACTGCGGGGCATTGGAAGAGGACAGACTGATCCGCTCAACCGTCAGCGGCTTGCCATATTCGGAGGCCAGGTGCTTTTGAATGTAGCCGGCATCGATGCCGCGTCCGGTCCGGCTGGTGCCAACGAACAAAACATCGGCCGCCGCCGCATCGTGTTCCGCCAGCGTGTAGACGCAGGCAGAAGACGCGTTCAGGGCATAGGTCTTCATCCAGGCGCCGAAGAACGCCATGGCCGCCAGCGCGGCGATCACCAGATAGGGGCCTTTGCTCAAACGGGCCATGCCAGACCCTCAAGCTGTTTGCGGTCGATCTTGCCGTTGACGTTGGTGGGCATGGCCTCCACGCGCAGCAGCGCGCCGGGCATCATGTAGCCGGGAAGATGGCCGGACAACGGGGCAAGGTCGTCAACCTTGCGCTCGCGCACATAGGCAACGCCGATTTGCCTGTCTTCGCCGGAGCCCAGAACGATGGCCGCGGTGGTGGGGCAGTCGAAAACCTTGCGGAACACAGCCTCAATGTCGCCCAGCTCAATGCGATAGCCGCGCAGCTTGATCTGGCTGTCCTTGCGCCCCAGATGCACCAGTTCGCCGCCCGAAACGCGGACCATGTCGCCGCTGCGGTAGTAGGCATCCTCGCCGGCGCCAACGAAACATTCCGCCGGATTGGCCGGCACATAGCCTGAGAACACTTGCGGGCCGCCCAACAACAGCTCTCCGGCCACGCCATCCTTGAGCGCAACCACGTCCCCCTCATCGGTTTCCACCGCCAGCCGGTTCTCGCCAAACCCATCGCCCAGAGGCACCGTGGCAAGCTCGCCCATCTTCGGATCAAAGAGCTTTGCGGTGAACGCAATGGTCGCTTCCGTGGGACCGTAAAGATTGTAGATCGCGCCGCCTTCGGCCAGGAAACACGTGAAGTTACGGGCATAATCAGCCGGCAGCGGCTCGCCGCAGAAGAGCGCCATGGCCAAACGATGCTCCACCGGCTTTTGCCCCTGGCCCCGGTGTGCCACCATGGCCAGCATGGGCACGGAAAACCAGACATCGAGCTTGTTCTTGGCCAGATAGGCGTGGGGCATCATCAGATCGAGCCCGCTGGCCGGAACCAGGGTGCCGCCGGTGGCGAAGGTCACGAAGATGTCGTGCATGGCCAGGTCGAAACTGAGGTCGAAAAGCTGGCTGCAGCGCGCGCCCTCGGGCATCTGAAGCCGGTCGGTGACGGTCCGCACATAGTGCTCCAGATTGCCATAGGAGATCGGCACGCCCTTTGGCGCGCCGGTGGAGCCTGAGGTGAACATCTGGTAGGCGATTGCGTCTGGTGAGACCGTGTCTGAGATCGTGAAACCGGCCGTCGCCGCTTCCGGGCCGGCAGTCTCCGCCACATTCAGTGCAGCAAACTCCAGTGCTCCGGCCGTCTCGGCCGTCGACGGGTCGAACACCACCAGATCGACCGCTCCGGCCTCGGCTATCTGCTGCAGCCGGCTCACCGGCAGCTCCGGGTTCATGGGCACAAAGCGCAAACCGGCAAAGAAGCAGGCCAACACGCCCACATAGGCCTCAAGCCGCCGGGTGCTGAGGATGCCGATGACACGGGCGTCCTCACCGCGCATCGCAGCCTGCAGGCGCGCCACCATTGCAGCCAGCGCCGCATAGGTGACATCACCAGCTTTGCCGCCGGAGACGGCGGTTCGCGCGCCGTTCTCCTCAAACTGACGGGCCAGGCTGCGGTGCAGCAGTGTCATGCCGCGATCACCTCTTCCAAGAACCCGTGGATCGATTTGACGTCGCGGAAATGGATCGCATCGTCATAGTCCAGCTCAACGTTGAAGGCTTCCGACACCGCGTTGAAGACCGCCACGAACGACAGGGAATCCCATTCGCGCGGCGAGCCCATCCTGGAGGCTTCGGTGACTTCCTCGGTCAACCCGTCAGCGTGGTTCGCAGCCTTGATGCCGTCTTCGATCACGGTGCACAGCTTGTCCATGGTGAGTTCAGCAGTCATAGCTAGCCCTTTCATCGATCAGAGTTTGGCTGGTTTGGGCGGCGGTCTGTTCCGCCTCGGCCCAGGTGTCCAAGGGGCCCACTTGATAGCCCGCCGGTTTCTTGTTCACCCGGTCCGCGCGGCCTTCGGCCTGTAGCGAGGGCAGGTTGAAAAACCGGGCCGTATGGGCCCAGAATGCATCCGGCTGCCTGGCAAAGGTTTCAAAGCGCACCAGGCTTACCCGGTCGCCGAACGCCTCTTTCGCCGCACATAAGAGGAGGTTGGTTTCCTGCCACAGCCAGACATTGCGGCGCACCGCGCTCCAGCCCTTCCACGCGCTCTTGGCGTCGGTGCCGCGCGCCGGGCGGATCCGGCCCATCTCAATGAAGACCTCCCGCTCCGTCATGGCCTTGGCCGGGTCGGGCCATCCCACCGGCAGCGGGTCCTCACCTTCAAGGGTGGTCGCGGAACGCACGAAGCTTGCACAATCGCGGATCAGCCCCAGCATGCGGGCCGACGGGTGGGCGCCCAAAAGCGCATGGGCCAAGGTTGCGTTGTAGTAGGCCACATCGATCAGCCGCGCGGCGCCGGCCGCTTCTGCCGCGCCGGCCAACACCTCGCGGCTCCGCTTGGCCGAAACCGCCTCCTGCGCCGCGCCCGGCGAGGTGAAGGCCTGGGCGTTTTCCAGGTTGATCAGCGGCAACAACGGCTCGGCTGCCTTGTCGCCGTCAAGATAACCCTCATGACAGGCGGCAATGCCCTGCAATCCGTTCAAAGCCGAAGCAATGAAGGTGGTGGCCGTGCGCCCGGTGCTGGCGACGAAATCGAACTGAATCTGGCTTTGCGCGCACGCGGTCATCGAAGGGGCACAATCGGTCTGTTACTCACCCCTTCGGTTATAGGAAAACAAGTTTAACGTTTTCTTTGAATGCCCCCACAAAACGCCCCAAAATCCGGCAGAATTGATCGTTTGCGCGCCCGATCGGCGCACCCGGTCTTGGCAAGGCCAGATGCGGCCATTAGGCTGAATCAGAGAACCCAAGAGGACTTTGCGATGAGAAATCTCATTCTGGCGCTTTTCCTGCTCATTTCTCTGCCGGTAAAGGCCGCCGAGCTGCCCATATTCGATGCCCACATCCACTACAGTCATGATGCCGTGGAATTCCTGCCACCTGAAAAAATCGCAGAAATCCTGAAAAAAGCAGGGGTAAAGAAGGCACTGGTCTCAAGCTCGGACGACCGCGGCACCCAGCTTCTCGTCAAACACGCCCCCAATATCGTGGTGCCCGCGCTGAGGCCCTACCGCAAACGCGGCGAAACCGGCTCGTGGATGCACGACCCCACCATCATCGACTATGTGGAAGATCTGCTGAAACGCCACAAATACTACGCGATCGGCGAGTTTCACGCCTTCGATACAGACATCGAGACCCCGGTGCTGCAGAAGATCATCCAGCTGGCAAAGGAGCATGACCTGCTGCTCCACGCCCATTCGGATGCCGAAGCGGTGGACCGCATCTTCAAGGCCAATCCTGAGGCCCGCGTCCTGTGGGCCCATTCAGGCTTTGTGCGGCCTGAGCGGGTGCGCGAAATGTTGCGTAAATACAAGAACTTGTGGGCAGATCTGGCGTTCCGCTCAGACCATGAGAGCGCCGGCAAGGTGATCCCCCAATGGCGCGAGGCGTTTGAGGAGTTCCCGGGCCGCTTCATGGTGGGCACCGACACCTTTGCCCCTGAACGTTGGCTCTATGTGGAGGATCATGCAAGCTCGGCGCGCACCTGGCTTGCCGATTTGCCCAAGGAGCTTGCCGAGAAGATCGCCTTCAGAAACGCCGCAGCCATGCTGCGACTGCCGGTGACCCAGTGATCCGCCTGTCAGCGCTCCTTCTTGTCCTCAGCGCGAGCCCCGCTGTGGCCGGCGCATGCGGCGCGCCGGACCATTGGCAGACCCTCAACCCGGACGGAAACACCGGCTTCCAGGCCGCCGTGGCGCTCAGCACCAAAACTCCGGAAGTCGGCACGCCCTTCGATCTGGACCTCAAGGTGTGCAGCGCCGATGACGAAGCCGCCAACCGGGTCTCGGTCGACGCCACCATGCCGGCCCACAAGCACGGCATGAACTATGAGCCGCAGCTGAGCAAAAC
>CAJHYS010000343.1_pt1 | contig 15565 bp, 6 predicted proteins | sample 9198801 | NCBI WGS metagenome assembly CAJHYS01 (sample SAMEA7708368, study PRJEB35096) | sediment metagenome | biome: marine neritic benthic zone biome [ENVO:01000025]; feature: sediment [ENVO:00002007]; material: shallow marine sediment [ENVO:03000034] sea grass bed [ENVO_01000059] ...
CCCGCAGCTCGTTGTCCTCCAGCGCGCGGCCTGCCTGGTGGTTGTTCTTCAGGTCGGCCCGGGTCATGCCGTAGACTGGATTATCCGTCACGATCTCCCGGTCAACCGCCCAGTTGAACAGGGATGACAGGTGCTTCCTGACCTCTCGGGCCGTACCGACCTTTCCCTGAGCTGTGAGATCATCCAGGAGCTGATGAACGTCGGAGCGCCGGATGTCTTTCAACACGCGCTCGCGCCAGTGCGGCAGCACGTGCAATCCCAGAACACGCTCGATGTTCCGCCAGCTCTTAACGTTGGGTTTGGCATGCAACCGGATAAAGCGCTCCGTAACGCTCTCGAACGTATTTGCAGCACGTATCAGATTCCGCGCTCGCCGTTCGTCCCGTAGGTCACGCCCCTCCAGCGCAGCCGCGACTATCTCCCGGGCACGCTTTCGTGCCTCGCCAAGCCCCAGCGCTGGCCACTGGCCAAGCGTGATGCGGCGCTGCTTGCCCTTGAGCAGGCGCCCAGAAGCGCTGACACCGCCCTCACCGACAACCTTGTAGATGACGCTGAAACTCCTGACGCCTCGCTCAGTGACGCGCAGCAGAAGGCCCGGACAAACCTCGTCACCAAGCTCAATCCGCCCCGACGTTGGCGCGCGCAACCTCTCGACCATCTGATCAGTGAAGCGTCCTGTATTCGCCGTCCTTGGCATGCTCTCTTTTATCCTGGGGGAGCGCTGGGGGAGCAGGAATGCATGGTTTCCAGTGGAACTGGAAGGAACGGTAATTGCCTCAAGCGTAAGCAGAAGGCAATCAATTGTCTGATAGGAAGGTTACTAGATGGTAAGAGTAGGAACAGAAGAGTCCACACTTGCCAAGGTTAGGGTCGTGAGTTCGAATCTCATCGCCCGCTCCAATATTTTCTCAATAGAACAATTGCTTATGTGGATTTGTGCCAACAGGTTCCAAGCCGGGTATTCCCGTTGATTGAGGCGCAAGAGCCTCAAAGGTTCGCAATGACCGATTGAGGTCACAAGGGCACATCGCACATCCATCAGGAAAACGCCTGGGGATCTTCGCTTAAAGTTAAGCGGTTCTGATTGGCGCGCAGTCGATGGAGATTGAGTTGGGATTCCCAATGCCATACTCCCAACCTTCAGTAGCTCAGGCTCTTTCGATTTCCTAGAACTCAAAGGTCCGTTTTGAGATAGAAACGGGCTCGCTGTGGTGCGGACCAATCGGTAGATAATGATGCCGGCCGGACTCTCGATCCAACCAAGAGTGGCCGCAACAGGTCGCGCTGAGAGGTTGCGCATTGCCACCCACAAATCCAGCTCTGGATTGTTAAGGACCTAGATTTGATGTATTATGGCTAAGTGGATGGTTTATATGCAAGATATCTGCTCTTTATTGCAGCAGCACAATTAGTATTTGGCCTATGCGGCGCAACAATTGCTTTGGCTGGATGTGCTGACTACACGAGAGGTCATTGTTCCAATTCTATGGGATTGGTGAACTCCGTCGTATGGAGTGGCTCTGAGTTTGTTTCGGTTGCCACCTCAACCATAAAAGAAAACGAGCCGGTCGGTGGCTACGTCGTCCGGTATTCCGATAGCGGTGAGTTGAGAAAAGCCACCCCACTTGGCAAACCGCACATTGCCGGCGCCGTCTCCGTATCGATGTTTCCGCAAAAGATTATCCACTTGCCCGATGGTGGGTATGCGGTCGTTGGTTGGGTGACCGCACAGTTTGATCGGAAAGCTTCTGTCGATCATGGTTGGGTGGTTCATCTTGACGGGAAATTCAATGAACTCTGGAACGAGGCCTTTCCCTCAGGCGGGAACTGGGGGGAGCGATTTCACTCTAGCAGGTTTGATCCCGCATCCGGTCTCCTGCTGGCGGTTGGACGGAGACAATTGGGACCGGACCGAAAACTGACGTGTGAAAGTTGGTCTCAAGGTTTGATTGCAACGATCAATCTTTACAAAAGGGCGCGAACGGGCGTTCTTGCCGTCGGCAAAACGGATGTCGAATTCAAGAACCGGCAAGGCTACTTTGACGTCGCGTTATCACCATCAGGAAAAACCGCCGTGGCGGTCGGATTTGCCTCGGCCCCGAACCCCAACAAATCCCGGAAGTGCCGTGACACTGCCCGGGTAAGCGGCCTGAAACTGGACAATGATAACAAATGGGTAGCTGAAGGATCGTACTCATTGCACGACGATGCATATCTCCTCCGGCAAATCGTCAATCTGGGCGATCGGAAGTTCATTGCTGCAGGCCGCGGGTGGCAAGGGCCAAACTTCCCGTATAGGGGACTTGCAGCACTTGTGCAGCATGATCCTGCGGTTGCACCTATCTTGGGGCACTATTCGTATCCTGAAGACAACAGCGATCAAACCGGTAACGATCGGCTGGGAGTGGTTCGGCAAATTCCCGGCACGCCTCATCTTGTTGTTGCCGGCTCAGCCTCCAAATCCAGAGAAGACACAAACAAGGCCTGGTGGCAGGTGATCGGATCGGATTTGGTTGCAGTGTCACCACCTAGGGTGATGCAGCAATTCACCCGATCGCAGATCCGCGACTTGGCGGTTTCGGATCGCGGAACGATACTCGCGGTGGGCCGGGTCCATGATGGCGCCTGGATGGCCTGGGCCGGCGTGGTTCACAGCGGGATGAAGTTTGACCAACTGTTTGACCAGCTTTTTGGCCAACGCAAACCGCCGGATCAGAGCCTGCCACGTCTGTCGCGTATCAGGAAGCGAACAGGATCCGGAGCCATCGATTTCGGTGCTTTGGATGATGGAGCGCTGCAGTTCTATGGCCGCGACTTGAGAGCTGGAGCGCAAATAGAAATTGCCTTCAGTTTGAAACAAGGTTCCTTCGTAAGATTCATCGCCAACGCGACAACCGGAGACCTCGATCTGGTACTGTTGGATGACAATGACAATCTCGTGGATTTTTCCGACCACGGCCCCAAAGCAGCCGAACTGGTAGACGCAAAACTCAAGCCTGGCCAATATGTATTGGCTATTACCGCCGCGTCGAGGGTCCGCTCATTCGATCTGATCTCAGAAACGATTAGCGATGTGGAGGATGACCAGCTTGCCCAACTGCAGAAACTCCATTCGCAAGCCCGCAGCCAACTGGGCGGATTGCTCACAGAACACGGATATCACGGCGGGCAAAATATCGACATCGCACTGGGTTCTCAAACCCTGCGCAGCCTTTGGGCTATGTCGTACTCGGCAGGTAAACGGCCCGCTGCAAGCGAATTGAGAGAGAAGATCTTGAGCATGAAGTTTCTTGGTCGCTGACCATCGGTGCTTCACCCTTGATCTGGATTGGCCAGATTAGTCTATCCAAACAACAACGGAAGCCTCCGTGCCCCGGGCATCGATGAGCCGGATATCGAAATGTCCTCTTCCGGGTGGTGCCCACTTTAGTTCCTGTTGAATTTGGGGCGCCAGCGGCCCACCATCAACACTCCAGAAATAGGGAGGTGTGCCGCCGGCAGCGACCAGGGGAATGGTCTTTATCACGCTGCTCAATTTATCCTGTTTTAAGATTGCGCCATCTTTGGGATAGCGGATTGCCAGCGGTTCTTGCCCGGCCATTTTGCCGCTGTAAGTGAAACGCTGCAGCCGCCTCGGTAGTCTCTTTGGACTGCCCAGGTTGATGAGGTCTCGCTGACCTTCGGCAACATCCCTTTGAGGCCTGGGAAGTTTGTCAAACACCTTCAGCATGATCGGTGCGGCGGCGGTCGCGCCGTAAGAGCCAAGGTGCGGTGCGCCGTCGGGACGTCCAATCCAAACGCCCACTGTGTGGCGACGGTCAAAGCCCACCGCCCAGGCATCGCGAAAGCCGTATGATGTGCCCGTCTTGAATGCAATGCGTCGCCCGCCGTCGCGGGTTAGTTGACGCATGAAATTGGCGGGAGGCGCAACATCCGCCAGAATGTCGGCCGTCGCCGTTGCTGCTGCGTGGGACAGGAACCGTAATGGTTTGCGAACCGGATCGGTCGCAATCAGCCGCAACGGGTAAAGCACGCCACGGTTCGCCAACGCTGTGTAGAACCATGTGAGTTGCTGGAGGGACACCCCTACTCCGCCCAACGCGACTGCCAATCCTGCCTCACCCTGGTTGACTGATAATTTAAGCGGATCGCCCGTACTTCTGAAGCGAGACAGAAACTGCTCGATCCCAACCTCCGACAGCAGTGTGACCGCTGTGGTGTTTACCGAGCGAACCAACGCTTGGCGGATTGTTATGTCACCTGCGTATTCGGAATCGGCGTTCTTTGGCGCATAGCCGGCTATATCGATCGGTCTGTCGGCAACGATTGTATCGGGATGAACAATCAGCCGCTCAAATGCGAGGGCATATATGAACGGCTTAAGCGCTGACCCGGGCGAACGGATAGCCCGAACCAAATCTACCTGTCCGGCCCGCTCTTTAGCCAAATGATCGACGCCGCCCACATAGCCAACAACCGCTCCATCACGGTTGCGAATAACGAGAACCGCCAGGTTTACCTTCTCGCTCCAGCGCCGGATTGCGTCATGAGCGACCCGTTCAATGTTCCGCTGCAAGTCGAACTCGATCAGGCTCCCCACCGTTTTGCGATCAGTGCTGGTCGATGCGGTTCGCGTGGCAAAATGCGGTGCCAGGACCGAAAGCGCCATGCGCTTGGTCGGAGTCGCTTGTCGCTGAGCGCGTTTGGCATCGGCCAAGCCCAAGATTCCCCGATCTGCCAGTTGCTGTAGCACCCGGTCCCGGGCTCGTTTTGCATTCCGGGAATGGCGGTCGGGACGCCTTGTTTCGGGCGATTGCGGCAGTGCCGTCAGCAGGGCTGCCTCCGACCAGGTCAGGTTGATTGGCTCTTTTCCAAAATAGGTCAATGATGCAGCTCTTACGCTCTCCACATTTCCGCCAAACGGACACAGGGTAAAATAGAGATCTAAGATCGCCTGCTTCGACAGGCTGCGTTCCAGCTTGATTGCCTTCAGCATTTGCGCAAGCTTTCCACCAAGAGTGCGCGATGGTGGTTCCAGCAGTCTGATCACCTGCATCGTTATGGTCGACGCTCCTGAGACAATTCTCCGATGCCAAACTGCCTGGAACGCGGCTCGCAAAACTGCAACCGGGTCCACCCCGCCGTGCGCGTAAAACCGTTTATCTTCGTAGGCGATCACCATTCTGCGATAGCGCTCGTCAACGTCTTGAGCTCTGGTGGCGATTCGTAGCTGCCCATCCGGGGTCAAGAATGTCCAAAGTAGACGTCCGTCCGCCGCCTTGACTTGCCTGGATGTGTTTTCAGAGCGCGCCAAGCTTGGCAACTCGGTCATGCTGATTGCGATCTGGAAAGCGGCATAGGCAGCCAAAACTGAACACAGAAGACAAACAATCAGCACCTGAGCTTTTCTTGAGCGCATCCAGATCATCGAGCACTAGGCACCGGGCGATCAATTGAAACAAGCTGGTCCGGTGCCCGGTAGGTGTTGAGCGGTGGGTGCAGAGTCTCCACGATGGTTCCGGGCATCGTGTATTGGTCCGAAGCGTTGACTCGCACTATGTAAGCAAGTCGAATATCCAGGTCGGTCTCGGTGTTGTTGGGACGATCGTTCTGTTCCGCCGGCTGCTTGGATTTGGGAAGAACGACAAACGCGATCCGATCGTCACCCCGGCGCACCGTGCGGAGACTTCCGATTGGTGAGAGGCCGTCGCAACGGCTTAGGTTGCGCTCAAACCCGTTCTCATGCACGATCTCAAAATTGGCCGGCAGGAAGTCCACGAGCAAGTATGCATCGTTGCGGTCACTGACGGCATGTCTGGGAGAATATTGCGATGCCGGAAGCGCTTCGTTGTCCGCTTCTAGAACGACCAATAGGGTCTCGCCCAACTTTGGCTTTGCAGCGTTCAGATCGATCTTCTTGCAAGAGCGCCCCTGCAGCCGGTAAAACCGGCGCTTCAGTGCATGACCTGCTGATGAGGATTGCTCCTCCGCTAGTAGATCTCCTTCAAAGCTCACGGCGACCGTAACCTCTTTGGTGCCGGAGTTTTCAAAACGAAACGCTTTGGTGTTCAGTTGCTCGAAATTGATCTTCTTGGTGGCAAGAACCCGGCCTTGATGATCGGATTGCAATTCCAGCTCTTGTGTTTCATCGGTAAACGAGATTTTTGGTTTCCCCGGAGCAATGTCCCCGCCGGCGGCATCCTCGCCGGCAGCCGTGCTTAGCCAGGCCAAGATGGCTGGATCATTGGGAACGCTCTTCCCGGGCGCAAGAAGTGTTCTGGTGATTTTGTCAGTGAGTTCGGATTCGGCCCCTGCGCGTTTGAGCAAACTCAGCATCATTGCAAGGCGAAGGTCGTCCGTTTCTTGCAAACCAAACTCTGCTTCTTCGGCGATATTTGCCAGTACGACCCGGGCCTGTTTGGTTTCGCCATATTCCGCGAGAACTGCGGCAACCATAGCCTTTGCGACCATAGTCTCCGCCCGATCGGACGTGTTCTTATTGTCGTGGCATTGCCGAATTTGCGTGATGTTCTCATCATCAAGCACGTCAAACGCAACCAGCGAGAGTGCGGCAAAAATAGTATAAGGCGCACATGGCGAACCCTCTTCAGCCGGGTCCGGTTTTTGGTGTTCCCGCAGTTTGTACTTCAGAAATTTGACGGCATTTTTTGTTGTGGATGCTCTCACCACAAGCCCTGCCTTTTTGGTGCGCTCTAAGAAGTCTAACGCCATCGACGTTCGGAAAAGACCGAAGCGCTTGGGACTTGCCTTCGTTCGGCCTTTCAATTCAAACCCGAGTTCATGGCGCGTGAACTCACCGATGGGACGATGGGGGAGAAATGAGCCGTCCGCCATCTGCAGACTCTGAACTTCATCAACGATTCGGCTCAGCAGCTGTTGCGTCTCGCTGCCGCGCAGATCTTCGGCACCAGCCCCCAAGATGCCCATACCCGCCCAAATCAGGCGCTCAAGATTCATCTGGTTTTCAACCGTCCGCTTCGCGCCTCTGTTGGGAAGCACCGCCAAAGGGGAATGGGAGAAGCTTGCCGAAACACGCAAGGTGTCGGTCTTGTAGCGCTGCTGCGCCAAGTCCGAAACCAACTCAGAAAGGCCAACTGGTCCTTGGCCCGGCTCAAGCCTAAAGTGGACAGTCTCAACACTGGAAGACAAAGGCTTTCTTATCGCAATGTTCCAATCCCGGTTGGGCCGTTTCAGTTTTAACCCTGTGCCGATTGGCCTGAGAGTTGCCCGCACGTCGGCCTGCTTTTCTTGGACTTTGTCATCCAGCTCGAACTCCACGTGACCGATCACCGGTTGACCCCGTTTGAGCTCGATCTTGAACTCTCCGGTTTCGTCCGGCGTCAGAACTTTCCCGTCTGATAGAGCGAACGAACGTAATTTGAGTGCGGAACCAGGATCGAGTTTGAGCCCATAGGCTCCCTCGTGCGCGAAGTCTAAATTCTCCAGCCGAAGAGGTAATGTGGGACGGTCTCCGGGAGACAGGAATGGCGGCGTGCCGAGTTGAACAACAAGCGGACCTCTCACGGACATGCCGTCAGACTCAAATCCAGTCGCATGATCCGCTGACCAAGCCACAGCGACAACCTTCACAGAGCTTTCAAAGTTGCCCAGAGATTGAAATTTGAAACGGCCCTTTCCGTTAGACAATTTGACCGGGCCTTGGCTCATCGACACAATTCGATCGGAGAAATAATTTGATAGGGCAAGTCGGTTAGGCCGGTCCCCACCCTCTTTAAGGATGAGACGATCGTAGTTGTCCCAAATGCTAAGGCCTAATTTCCTTTGTCCGAAGAAATGGTTTCGTGGATCGGGCACGGGATGGGTGGTGAGGTTCAGAAGACCTTCATCGACCAAATAGACCACCGCATATGCCTCCTCTGGGGGTGCTGACAAGCACCCACCTTGCGGCTCTGACAAGCATAGCTCTAGCTCGAGCGTATCGAATGGCGGAACCTGCCTGGGCAGAGGGCGCGTGCCGTCGCTGGCAACCAAAGAGAACTGCACGTCATACGCGGTCTTTGCACCGACAATGGTGAAGTAACTGGCTCCGATGGCGCGGGCCGGGCCAAAACTGGTCTCGGCTGCGGAAGCTGCGCCCCGGTAAACGGTTGCGAGGGCGTAGACGCCTTTCCCAAGCCAGTCTTCCTTCACGTCGAACTCAACCGTTGCAACGCCATTGCGCACGATGCCGGGCTCCCAATGAAACACGTCATCTTCCACCAAGGCCACCAGCACTGGGCCATCAAACGGGCTCTCCACGCCAATTCGGATCTTGTCGCCGCGCCCGTAATTCGACTTTTCAGACGAAACGGCCAGCATGTTGGGTTGCAGGTCTTCAAGATCCGCCGTCACCGATCCGGTATGAAATCGCGTCTCAGTCTTAACGCCTGACTCTGGATCTTGCGCACTCAACACGTACCGCCCTAGCGGGAGCTCAACGACAATTCTGTCGCTGGACTGCGGCAAGAGACAATCATTTGGGCCGCCGCGCACCGCGTTGGGCCCGATGACCACAGAGCCACTGGCGTCGGGCTGGTCAACCGGGGTCGTTTGCGTCGTTTTCCTGTGTTGCCAACCCGCGTCGCTTCTTTCCCAGGTGTACACATCTGTTTCGCGTTTTACGGAGTAGTTGATTTTCCGGCCCATGAGCGGCTCGTTTTGGCCAGTGAGGGCAACCAGATCGAAAGCTGTTCGGAACGTTCCGGCTTTCTTACCCGGCAGAAGCCGAGGTGTGCTTGCCAGCCCGATCCAGTTGTGTGACCTTTCCACTTGAACTTGTTTGCTCTTCGTGGCCAGCGGACCAATCTGGTCGTACAACGTGACCTCTACGCTTGCTGACAGGGGCCCCTGGCTATCTGGCATGCTGAGACTGGTCAGGGCCAAGTTCACCCGTCCCTTTTCATCCGTATGCGCGATCTCGCGGTGAAACACCGGCTGCGGCTGAGCATCTGATGGGCCAAACTTGAAACCGGCATAGCAACCTAGGAACGGACTTTCAGAGGGCTGGATTCTTACACCAATCTCGGCCTGAACATTCTTGGTCGGCGCCTGGCGCGAGGCCCCTTCGATTGCATACAGGTACTGGCCACTGACGGCACCCTCAAGTGCCATCAGGTTGGCGGCATCAGCCACCGCCTTCCATACCGGTCCACCCTTGTCCAGAAACTCCAACCTGGCGCGATCAGGTCTAAAATTCTCGATCTGAATCGATGTCGAGCCAATCACGGAGGTGTCTGAATTGCCTTGGATGACTTTAATGTCCGCCAATCCATACTCGGCATTGTCGCTCACTCTGAGAGACAGTTTGTGCCCACCCAGTTGCCACTCTTTCGGCTCAACAAGCCGCTCGGCCAATATTCTGTCATTGGCCTCCAGGCGAACGCGCATCGGATGCAATACTGCCGGAACTTTGCCATCTTGATCGCGAACAAGAACCGACAGCTGGATTTCGTTCCCTGGCCGATATACCCCCCTGTCGGTATGGATGAAGGCGTCAAACGCCGTTGGTCTCTTGCGTCCGTCGACGCCCAGCCGTGAGAGGTCGAGGCGGTTTGCGGAGTGGCGGATAAAACTGAAATCGTTACCAGCGTGTGCAAGCACGGCCACAAGTGCATTTCCTTTGAGGCCCTTGGTTAGGCGCAGCTCGAATGTTGCAACGCCCATCTTATCGGTGGTGCCAGTCTTCAATACCCGGTTGCTTGCGCTGACCAGCTCGATGGTGGCGTCCGCAATGGCTTCGCCTGAGGTAAGTGATCTGGCGATAACATAGAACTTTGAATTGGCTTCATAGAAGCTGAGCCCGATGTCGGTTTGCACGAACCATTGCGAATGCAAGTTCTGGCATCTGGCGTCTTGATCATCGTTGTCACTTTTCTCACACAATTCATCGGCGCGGCCCGAGCTAGGGTCCACCGATATGTCCGGGACGACGATGGCGTATACGCCTGCCTCCGACTGCCTGGTGGTTCCTGTTCCGTGGCTCAAGCTGTCGCCGGAGAAAGAGCCGCTCAAGCCACCATGGGCAGGTCCATATGGCGGCACCGTTTCCTCACGTGAGCGCCACCGCTCTTCCGCAGGATGGCCGTTAGTTGCAAATGTCTTGGCCCAGGACTCATAGTTTTTGAGAAGCTCGGCGACCGGAATGTGCGAGGTGATCGTTTGATTTTTTGAGTCGCCTTCAACCGTTTTGGGCGTGAATGTCCCGCTCCAAACCGGATCGGAAAAAAGGTTGACGAGATTGTCATATTCGTCTCCCGACATGGTTCCACCGACATGACCCAGAGCGATGTGCCGGTGAAGTGTTCTGTCGGTGATGCGAAGTAATTGTAGCTTCACCTCCTCAACATTGGTCGTGAAGATGGGGACTTCGCCCGAACCGGAAGCGGGAAGAACGTAAGTGCGGCTCTGGAAGTCAACGCGTTCAGGCCGGTCCGGAACCTCTATCTCGAATCTCAGTCCGGACTTCAGTTGGCTGCCGGTTCCCGACGGTAGCCCTTCTTTCAAGGCCGCCTCATAGTTTGCGCCCGGTGACAGGCCAACAAGGCAAAACTGATGGCCCTTGATCTCCAAGGACGGCGTAACGCTCTTAAACGTCCAATTCTCGTCACGTTTGGTCAGATCAACATGGCCGGCATAGGCGTTCGGTTCAGGCACAAGCGGCTGTGTAAACCGCATACAGGCGGCAGCGTGGTCGTCAACCAACCGAACCTTTAGCTCTGGAATCTTTTCGTCGTCCTCGTTCCTCTCATTCGATCTGAACACGTCAAATGCCAGCGACCTTCCGTCTGCGAGACGCAGCTCATTGGTGTCCAGTCCGTCAACCAAGCTGGCTATCTCGCGATAGACTTCATCAAGCTGGCTGGCGATCTGTCCGATCTTAAGAGAGGCGGTGTCTGTATTCTTGCGCTGATCACGGATACTTTTTTTCAAACGCCCGGCGCGGGATGAGGGGGCGTGCGACCTGCGGCTGGATCGCTGATCTGAGACTTCAGGCTCCGTTTCACGCAAGTTTTGCAAAACCCGTTGGTTCTCTTGCCCACGAGTTAGGCTTTGTGTGAGCTCTTCTCTTTCTCGCGACAAGCGCGCACGCAGAACCGACGACATAATCAAAAGCGGTTGAAGCTTTTCTCCACCAGATTTTGCCAGACGGTAGGATTGATAGGCCGCGTCAATACTGTGGCCCGCAATCGGCGAAGACGCTTGCCAGGCTTCTGCAAGGCGAAGCCAGGCCCTGTAGCTTTGCGGATTTTTCGCCGCCAGGGCCTCGTAGGCGTCTACGACGCCAACGAGATCATCCTCAGAACGGGCATTTTTTGCGTCCTGCAGCAGGTCGGCGGAACTGCCAAGCGCCGTTCGTTTGGATTTCTCCAGTGTCTGAGCGTAATTGTCTGAACTTTTCAGAACTGCGGGCAAATTCAGGTCCGCATAGGCCAGAGATGCAAAAAGATATGACGCAAATGCCAGAAGAACTAATCTAGTCATCACGGTCCCGCCCGGTCAAAGACTCTGCAACAGGATTGTCGCTGAAATGCGCTTCCTTGTAAAGTAGCATGTTTTGTCGTGATGGAATTCACATGTTTTAATAAATTTTCTGAAACATTTTTTGTGCGCCCACGCAAAATTAAATTTAATTAATATTTATTTTGCGATCAATTTTTCAAATAATAATCAATGTATATATAAAGATGCATTTGAATTCTACTGGGATTGATTACGATTATGGAGCAAACAGATCCCAAACTTTTTGCGTTATCCGGATTTCGGCGAGCAGCTCAACTACCATTTGCAGCAATTTAGGGCTATTTTGAAAGCTTGGACAAACCGACCTGGGTGGGATCATGGGGAAGAATCCTGAATCCGAGCGCTTTGATGTATTCTTGAGTTATGACAAGGGCTCGGTGGGTGACTCACTTGCACCCGCTTTCTTTAATAATTTTGAATCTGCCTTTAAGGCCCGGCATGCGAAGGGCCGAAATTTGAAATTCTTCCTCGATAGGGACGACATAAACGTCGGAGACAATTGGCGCGAACGCCTGGAATTGGGCTTAAGGCATTGCCGGCTTGTGGTGATCATGGTCGCAGACGGCATGCTTCAACGATCGGTCTGTCTTAAAGAAATTCAATTTGCGCAAACCAGGATTGATTTTGCGCTCGCCCGGGATCTTCAAGCGCCGGTCGTTCTCTTTCCCGTTAAGGCTTATGACGACAGCAGCATATTTCGGGAGTTTTCGGGAAGCGATAACGAGAAGCAAGCAAAGGATGCCCGTTTCCTGGATGACCTGAACAACCAGCAAAAAAGCGTAGTCCATCTCTTGAGGGACACGCAGTATCAGGACGGCACGGTTTTCTTTACACAAGACGAGGATTCGGCACAGTACAAAACCGCACTCCAAGATTTGGTCGGAAAGGCCATTGCGTGTTTCAACGAAGTTGAAGATGTTGCCGAATCCGAAAGCCCGGATCTCGAAGAGCAACTCAATGACTGGTTCAAGTCTGTCGAACAAGAAGACACCATCGAACGCACTGCTGAAGGCGGCACGGATCCGGGAGCAGACCGGACAGGTGATCAAACTGCTGCAAAAAGGAAATGGATGGTTCCCGGCGCGCTCGGCGCCAGCGCGCTTGTGGTGTTGATTGCTTTGATTGCATTGCCCGTGATTCCAGAGCCGATAGCCTCATTGTCTTTCGTCAAGTCCGCGCGGTGTAATCTGCTTGGCTACGATGCGGCATGTCCGAAGGGCCCCGACAAACCCGACGGCAATGCGTCAGAGAGAGTTGATCCTGAGCCCGTCAAGGTGGGGTGGCGGAGCGCGGGGGCCGACGGAACGACGTTAGAGAACCATACGGACAATCCTGTTGCGACCTACGAGGCGCCAGATCTGTCCTCAGGCAAACTTCAACCCATCCAGCCTTCGACGGTCGTTCCGGCGGCCGGAACCGATGATCTCCTAGAGACAGCTACAATTCAGGGGAAAGTCTGGTTCAGATACAAGCAAGTCCCGAGTGACGGGATCAGCGCCGACGCTGAATCGACCTACGTCTACGTGCCTAAAGATGGTTTAGTGCTGAACAAGAAGTAACGGCGCGGGAAGCTGCCGGCATTGATCTTGCGATAGAGATGTGCGCGCGAGAACCCGACCCGGTCGAGTACCTCGGCAACGGAGATGAACCTCTCGGTCATTTTCGCTCCTCCTTGTTCTGTAGAACTTGGCAGGCGGGTGCAACCTCTCCACCATCTGATTAGTGAAGCGTCTTGTGTTGATCGTCCTTGGCATGCTCTCTTTTATCCTGGGGGAGCGCTGGGGGAGCAAAACGATAGGGTTTCCAGTGGAACTGGAAGGAACCGTAGGTGCCTCAAGCGTAGGCAGAAGGCAATCAATTGTCTGATAGGAAGGTTACTAGATGGTAAGAGTAGGAACAATAGAGTCCGCACTTGCCAAGGTTAGGGTCGTGAGTTCGAATCTCATCGCCCGCTCCAAAATATTCTGCCAATCTCAAAAACACTATCATCTGGCTGCGCGAATGAGCGGCAGATTGCTTATGATGCCGACCGCGCGGCGGAGACGGGGGCCGGCTAGATGGTCCGTCAGTACCTTTGAACTGGCGAAGATTGAACAATCAATGCCGGTTTTCCTTATCGCCCAGCGCCACTGGAACAGAGCAATGAAGGTGCATGAGGCCAGATAAGCATATGCAAATGCGTTGACACCGAAGAACGGCATCAGCCCTAAGGACAAAAGGGCCGACAACACCACGCCCGCCGCCACAATCCACACAACAGGCACCTGAAGGCCCTTCATCGCCATGATCGCCGTTGTGGGGCCGAAAACCGCTCTGGGGATCATGGCCGCACTGATCGCCAGCAGCATGCCGTAGCCGGCCGTGAAACTCTCGTTGACCAGCCCAAGCACGAATTCTCCGCCAATCACCATGGTGCCGCTGACCATGAGGCAATAGGCCAGGGTAAGAAAATTGATCTTGGCCAAACCCCTGTCGAAACCCGTCTTGTCGCCTTTTGCATCGGCTGCGTAAACATCCGGCATAACCAAGGAGTGCAATGCACGCACACCGAAAGCCGCCAGCACCCTGAGGCGGAAGCAAATGTGCAATAGCCCGATTTTCCCGGGGGCCAACACCAGCCCGGCCAGCAACAGGTGAAGCTCGATGAAATAGTCCCACATCAAGGTGATGGCGATCCATGGGGTGGCCGCTTGCCGCCAGGGCTTTTTGTCCGACATGTTGGGCGGATGCTCAGATAGGCGGACTGAGCGCCGCATGGCGATGAACTGGCCGATCGCGGTGAGCCACATGCAGGCGCAAACCAGAGAGATGACGGCCAGGGACGAGGCCGAAGCGGTGAGCAGGGCCAGGGCGGCAACGGCGCAGAACATCAGCGCCGGCTTCACCAGCAGATCCGGCAGGAGGCCCAACATCTGCTGTTTGAACCCGGTCAACGCCCCACAATTGAAATTGATCAGCGCCAGGGCCGGGGCGATGAGCAAGGCAACGGCGCCGGACAACAAGGTTTGCTGATCCACGTAATCTGCAAGGAGAGGGGCGCTGAGCGCCAGAAGGGCCGCAAGCGTGACGGTAAGAACAGTGATGTGCAGGTAGCCGGAGCGCAGAAAGCCGCGGGCATGAGCCAGTTTGTCATCAGCCAAATAGCGTGAGACAAACAACACGGCGATCGACTGCATGCCGGCGGGGAGCAAGACGGCCAAGAGGCTGGCCAGCGCCATGGTCAGTGCAAACTGGCCAAGGACATCGGCGCCGAACCAGCGGGCAATCATGATGTTCATGGCAAACGCGAGCCCGCCGCCGATGATCCGGGCGACCATCAGCAGGGTTGAACGCTTCAGGAGCTGGGCGATTCCTTTGCTCATCGAGCCCCCAAGCGTGCCACTGCCTGTTCGCGCGCACCGGCGCCGCTGTCCCAAGCCCATCGCGATGAGGGGCATTGAAACGGCGCTTCGGCCCGGCATGCTGGCGTTACAAAAGTGGCCATTTTCCTGCATTCTCGCCCGACGTGAACTAGGGCATGGCCTAATCTGGGTCGGTTTTGCGGCCTGATGTTTGGTTCCACCCTTTACTTAAGCAATTTTGGGGCCACTCAGGCGTCGCCGGAATGCTGGAGCAACCTTCGATCAGACGGTTAGGTTTGCGCGGGGATAAGTTGCTCGAATTTATGGATAATCTGAGCGCAACGTGCTTCAGGCAAACTGCCGTCTCTTGCCGTGCTGGTTGGGCCCTCTTGAGGTGGCACACAATGTGCATCGGGCCGGGCAGGCGTGCCGCCGTTAACGCACGGAGTTAACCACTGGCAATTGAGGGTTCGGCAGATGAAAAAGAACGTGACTATTGGGTGCAAAAACGTTGCGGTTGCGGCGTTTGTGCTTGCTGCAGCATCGCTTTCCGCACCTGCCCTTGCGCAAGGGCCGCAGGCGCTTGCAACACCGGAAGACAGCGCCGATTTGCCCGCATATTATGAGAATCTCTGCGTCGCCGAGATTGATCTTGGCAATGACGGCGATGATTGGATGGATGC
>CAJHYS010000094.1_pt1 | contig 15557 bp, 15 predicted proteins | sample 9198801 | NCBI WGS metagenome assembly CAJHYS01 (sample SAMEA7708368, study PRJEB35096) | sediment metagenome | biome: marine neritic benthic zone biome [ENVO:01000025]; feature: sediment [ENVO:00002007]; material: shallow marine sediment [ENVO:03000034] sea grass bed [ENVO_01000059] ...
TCATGCGCGGATTGATCTTCTGCACCTGGTCCCAACCGAAGCCCATGCGGTCGAGCGCGCCGGGGGCGAAGTTCTCCACCAGCACATCGCACTCCTTCACCAGACGCTCCAGCACTTCCTTGCCGGTTTCGTTCTTGGTGTTGAGCGTGATGGAGCGCTTGTTGTGGTTCAGCATGGTGAAGTAGAGCGAGTCCGCGCCCGGCACATCCACCAGCTGTTTGCGCGTGGCATCGCCCACGCCGGGCCTTTCCACCTTGATCACGTCTGCCCCGAACCAGGCCAGAAGCTGCGTGCAGGTCGGGCCCGACTGCACGTGGGTGAAATCCAGAATTTTGACGCCTTCAAGTGCTTTCATTCTTCCCTCCCCAAAGTCTCTTGAGAGTTAGTTCGCTTGTTATTTCTTGGAAACCACGCTTTGTGGATTGAGATTGCCGATGCGGCCGCTCTCGGTGCCGGCCTGCTCATCGATCACGGCATTTACGAGGGTTGGCTTGCCGGAGTCCAGGGCTTCGTTGACCGCCCGGGTCACATCGTCCGGCGAGGTGGCATAGACCCCTACCCCGCCGAATGCCGCCATCATCTGATCATAGCGGCTGTCCTTCACAAACACCGTCGGCGCCACATCCTCACCGCCTGTGGGGTTCACGTCGGTGCCGCGGTAGATGCCGTTGTTGTTGAACACCACCACGCAGACCGGCAGGTTGTAGCGGCAGATGGTTTCGATCTCCATGCCGGAGAAACCGAAGGCGCTGTCGCCCTCAATCGCCAGCACCGGCTTGCCGGTTTCCACCGCCGCGGCGATGGCCGAGCCCATGCCGATGCCCATCACGCCCCAGGTGCCCACGTCGATGCGCTTGCGCGGCTGGTACATGTCGATGATCGAGCGGGCGAAATCGAGCGTGTTGGCCCCTTCGTTCACCAGGGTGATGTCAGGGCGCTCCTTGATGATCGTGCGCAAGGCGCCCAGCGCCCCATGGAAATCCATGGGCACATTGTTGTTCTGCAGCTTCGGCGCCATGCGGGCCACATTGGTTTCAACCTTGGTGCGGATCGCCTCGGTCCATTCCGCCGGCGGGGCGGGCCAGTCATCGTCCATGCCGTCCAGCAGGGCGGAGACGCAAGAACCGATATCGCCGACCAGCGGGGCGGCGATCTCAACGTTTGAGTCCATCTCTTTGGGTTCGATGTCGATCTGCACGAACTTTTTCGGCGTCTCGCCCCAGGTCTTGCCTTTGCCGTGGGACAGGAGCCAGTTGAGCCGGGCCCCGATCATCACCACCACATCGGATTGTTTCAGCGCCAGCGAGCGCGCCGCGCCGGCCGATTGCGGGTGGGTGTCCGGCAACAGCCCCTTGGCCATGCTCATGGGCAGGTAGGGAATGCCGCTCTTTTCGATGAAGCTGCGGATCTCTTCGTCCACCTGCGCGTAGGCTGCGCCTTTGCCGAGAATGATCAGCGGGCGCTTGGCGCCTTTCAGCACGTCCAGCGCACGGCTCACGGCCTCAGGGCCCGGGACCTGCGCAGGGGCCGCATCGATCACCTCCACCAGGGACTTCTGCCCGGCCTCTTCATCCATCACCTGGGCGAACAGCTGCGCCGGCAGGTCCAGATAGACACCGCCCGGACGCCCGGAGACCGCAGCACGGATGGCCCGCGCAATGCCGATGCCGATATCTTCAGCGTGCAACACCCGGTAGGCCGCCTTGCAGAGCGGCTTGGCGATGGCCAATTGGTCCATCTCCTCATAGTCGCCCTGCTGCAGGTCGACAATCTCGCGCTCCGAAGAGCCGCTGATGAGGATCATCGGGAAGCAGTTGGTGGTGGCGTTTGCCAGGGCGGTGAGGCCGTTGAGGAAGCCCGGCGCCGAGACGGTCAGGCAGATGCCCGGCTTCTGGGTCAGGTAGCCTGCAACCGAGGCCGCATAGCCGGCATGCTGTTCGTGGCGGAACGAGATGACTCGCATGCCCTCGGCTTGCGCCATCCGGCCCAGATCGGTGATCGGAATGCCCGGCACCCCATAGATCGTGTTGATGCCGTTGAGCTTCAGCGCATCGATGACCAGGTGAAAGCCGTCGGTCAGGGCCTTGGGCTCGGGCGCCGACTCGGGCCCCGCGCTCTCGTCGGTGCCGGCTTGGGGCAATGGGTTCGCTGCTGCCGATGCCATGGTGGCTTCTCCTTAAACGCCTGAATTGAGATCAATGGGTTGGTCCGCCGCTTCGGCCCGCGAAGTTCGGACAAATTCTTTCCAGCTGCGCCGCACATGAGCGTGCAGGCGCAAGGTGTGCTCGCGCACCAACTCGGAGGCGAGATCCGCGTCCCGGTCCTCCAGGGCCTCGATAATGTGCATGTGGTCGACCACCGAACGCTTCACCCGGTCGCCCTCCGCCATGGCCCGGTTGCGGATCGCCCGCATGTGCAGGAAGAGGCCGTCGGCGATGTCTTTGAGCATCTTGCAACCGGAGATTTCCAGGATGCGCTGGTGGAACTGGATGTTGGCTTCCGAATACTCATCCAGATGGGCGGCGGCTTCATCCTTTCCGAACTCGGTCGCCATTTTGCGCAAGGAGCCGATCTCCTTGTCTGAGGCATTGATGGTGGCCATGCGCGCCGCCATGCTCTCCAGCGCCGCCCACACCACGATCATCTCCAGGATCTCATCCAGCGACTTGCGCTTGATGAAGACCCCTTTGCGGGCCTGAATCTCCACAAAGCCTTCCTGCTCAAGCCGAGCCAGGGCTTCGCGCACCGGGGTGCGGGAGATGCCGAGCTCTTCGGACATCTTGCGCTCTTCAAGCCTGAGGTCGGCGCCTTCGGCATAGATGTTCATGCTGGTGATGCCGTCTTTCAGCACCTCGTAAATGTGGTCCTTGAGGCTGAAATTCAGATCGACGGGCTTCAGTGTCAGTTTGCCGGCCATGGGCGCATCCTGCAGCAGAGAACGGGGCGTTGGCGCATCTGCACACAGGGGTCAGGCTGATCGACAGATGCTCATGTATCTGGTATACCATACACCAGAGCCCATCAACCTTCAACCCACTGAACGGGGTTACACACATGACGGCGAAGGCCCCGCATAGCCCCGGTTTTCCAGGCTTGAACCATGTCTGATGTGGCTGAACAGATCGAATACGGCCCCTGGAACCCCGGGTTGAATTCTACGATACCACAGCATTTCCTGCCGCTGTCCACCCTCTACCGGCCGGAAAACGCCTGCACCGATCTGGCACGCGTTCAGGAGCTGAGCGACTTCACCGGATTGGCCGAAAAGGAGCTGGTGCGCTTCCGGCCGGAGCGTCTTCTGGTGCACGAAACCCTGATCCGGGTGATGGCCAACCTGTCGGTCCCCGACGGCTCGCACTATGGGGATCTGGGCATCAACTTCCGCTCCATCACCGACACCGTCCTCTCCAAGCATGCCGCCCCGCGCCTGGCCGACATCACCGGGGCGTTTGAAGAGATGCGCGCCAATGCCGAAGCTCTGATCGGCCGGGAACTTGAGGCCACGGTGTTTCAAACGCCCAGCGCCGCAAAGCCGGAGGCTGAACCGCAGTCCTTCTTCAAGCGCCTGTTCGGAGCAGAAGCGGCCAAGCCGAAAGCCCCTCCTCCAGCGCCCGACCCGCTTTCCGCCGAGCTCGCACGATGGGCCGCGGAGCGGGACCGGCAGGCCGGACCGGAAGCGGCCGCGGTCTATGACGCCCTGATCAAGACCGCCACCGCCATCGCCGCAAAGCGCGGGCGCCTGATGGGCGGCAAGGAGCTCATCACCCAGGTGGCCCTCACCTTCACCTGCAACGGCTATGGCAGCGAGTTGGTGGGCCAGCTCCTGGAGCCGATCTTCCAGGCGGCCGTGGAGGCGGAGGGCTTCACCCCGCTGCCCGTCCAGGAAAAGCCGGTCATCATGAACGTCAAAGGCGCATCGGCCGCTGGCAAGAGCACGCTTCGTCCGCTGCAGCAGAAGCTGGCTGCGCGCATCGGGGTGAACTGGCGGGACTTCGCCCTGATCAGCCCGGACATCTGGCGCAAATATCTGCTCGACTACGACACCCTGGGCGAAGCCTCCAAATATGCCGGCATGCTGACCGGCCACGAACTGGAGATCGTGGACAAGAAGCTCGACCGCTACATGGCCGCAAAGGCCGCGGACGGCAAGATCCCCCACCTCCTGATCGACCGCTTCCGCTTTGACAGCTTCGCCAGCCCCGGCGGCGAGGCCGGCGGGCGCCTGCTCACCCGCTTTGGCGACCTGGTCTACATGTTCTTCATGATCACCCCGCCGGAAGCCACGGTGGAGCGCGCCTGGGCGCGCGGCCTTGAGTATGGCCGCTACAAGGCGGTCGACGATCTGCTGGACCACAACGTGGAGGCCTATTCGGGCATGCCGGACCTGTTCTTCACCTGGGCGCTCAACACCAAAAAGAAAGTGCACTACGAGTTCCTCGACAACTCGGTGCCCAAGGGCACCCGCCCGCGCACGGTGGCATTCGGCTGGAACGGCGAGATGACCGTGTTCGACATCAAATGCCTGCTCGATGTGGACCGTTTCGCCAAGATCAACGTGGGCGCGGCCACGCCTGAGGGGGTTTACCAGGTGGCCGCAAGCCTGGCGCCTGAAGACAACACCAAGTTCCTCAGAGCCTGCGGCCAGAGGCTCGCCTGCCTCAACCTGGCCGATCCTGAAACCGGCCGGATCTATGCTGAGCTCAACAACGGCAAGCTCAGATGGGCCGACCGCGAGGCCCTGGAGCGCGCGTGCAGGAACGCCGATGCGCGGGCCGGCATCAAGGCACTGATCCCGGATCTCGCCGAGACGGAGGTGCCGGGCGCGGAGCGCGGCAGTTTGCTTGATCAAAACTCCAGTCACACCCTAGGCCGATGGAGCAATGCCGGGTAAGCTGTTCTGACGTTCCTGAATCTTGAGACAAAGCATGCCGGACAGCACCACAAGCGCCAAATCCTCCGTTCTTGCCGCCAACGAAGCGTTCTACGCCGCCTTTCGCGAAGGCGACTATGCGGCCATGCAGGCGCTCTGGTCGGACAGCCGAGAGGTGACCGTCTACCATCCCGGCTGGCCGGGCATCATGGGGCGCGAGGAGGTGATGGAGAGCTGGCACCGGATCTTGTGCGTGGGCAGACCGCCGAAAGTCCGGGCGCTCGACCCGAACGTGATCGTCAACGGCACATCGGCCATGGTGACCTGCATTGAGGATCTGGGCGAAGTGCGGATGGTGGCCACGAACACATTCGTGCAAGAGGCCGGAGCCTGGAAGCTCATCGGCCACCAAGCCCAGCACATTCCGGCGCACTAGAGCAACCTCCGATCAGACGGTTACGCCTGAGCGGAGATACGTTGCTCGCCAATAACGATAATCTGGGGCAACTTCCGCTCAGTTTGAGCGGAAGTTGCCCCAGCTGTTTTCGGCACCGTCCTTCGCAGGTGCAGCATAATTTAGTGTCGCCTTTTCAATACGCTACAGCCAAATGGCTTCGTTTCGCAGAATCCCGGTTCAGAGCGCCCGCATGGCGTGATCGAGGCTGAGCACCGTGGCCGGCGCCCGGTTCCGGCGCAGCTCCTGAGCCAGGACCGCTTCGCGCACCAGCATGAATTGCGCCTCTTCAAGGGTCGCCCAGATCACCGCAGACATGCCGCTCTGACCATCTGCCTCGTCCACCAGGCCGGCCAGTTCAGGGTCGTTGCACACGTCGATGAGCACGTCCAAGGGAACGCCGGCATCCAAGCCGTCCTTAACGAGCTGAAGGCGTGCAATGTCAACATCAGAATAATCGCGCCAGGCGCGGCTGTCTGTAGGATCGGTTTGTAAAAAACCTTTCTTTAGCCAATTGCGCAAAGTCTCATACTTCACACCGATCCGCGCGGCAGCTTCGCTGGTTGTGGCCATAAATGATCTCCATGCAGATCCAAAAGAAGTACAGAATTCGAATATATTGGTTTTTAATTACCGGTTTTTTAATACCCTCATCAAGAATCCGACGGAATCCGCCGCTTTAACGCGACGCTTGACTCTCCCATATTCATAGATGATATTTATCCACGATTATGGAGAACACCCGGATGAAACTTGGCGACGGCGTTGAGCAAGCCATCCATGCGATGACCGTGATGGCCGCCCTGCCTGAAGACGGCGTCTTGTCCGCCCAGGCGCTGGCGGACTTTCATGGCGTCTCCACAAGCTATCTGCTGAAACATCTCCAGGCCCTGTCGCGGGCCGGGTTGGCGCTCACGGTGCCCGGGCCGAAGGGCGGCTACCGTCTTGCCAAAGCGCCGGAGAGGATCAGCGTTCTCGACATCGTTCTGGCTGTGGAGGGCCCCGAACCGGCCTTCCGCTGCAAGGAGATCCGCCAGAACGGCCCCAACCCCCTGCCCGCGGAAAAGTTCAAGGCGCCCTGCCAGATCAATGCCGCCATGCTGGCAGCAGAGCGGGTCTACAGGAACGAGCTGCGCAAGATCACCATCGCAAGCCTTGTCGCCAAGGTGGTCGAAACCGACGACGGCTCGATCGCCGAACGTGGCTGTGCCTTTCTCAGCGAACACCTTCGCACATCCAAACCCCACCCCAAACCCAAAGAGGATTGAACCATGACCGAACGCCTCGACTTGATGAAAGCCGCCCCTGACGCCTTCAAGGCGGTCTATCAGCTTGAGAACCACGTGCAGACCGGATCTGGCCTCGACGCCGATCTGATCCATCTCATCAAACTCAGGGCCTCGCAGATCAACGGCTGCGCCTACTGCGTGGACATGCACACCAAAGAGGCCCGCCAGCACGGCCTTTCCGAGCAGTGGATCGCGCTGGTCTGCGTCTGGCGGGAAGCCTCGGTGTTCAGCGCGCGCGAGCGCGCCGTGCTGGCCTGGACCGAGGCGGTCACCAATGTGAGCACCAGCGGCGTCCCCGACGCAATCTATGATGACCTGCGGGCGCACTTCTCAGAAGAAGAGATCGCGAACCTGACCGTGGCCATCGGCACGATCAATGTGTGGAACAGGCTGGCCGTGGGCTTCCGCACCCAGCACCCGGTGGACCGGGCGGCCTAAGCGGTCACACCTCTTTGTTGTCCTCGGGCTTGACCCGAGGACCGACTGCGGCAGGGCCCGCAATCGGCGACATGGACCCTCGGGTCAAGCCCGAGGGTGGCATGACGGAGCCCCCATCATCAAACAGCTCGATCGCTTATTAGCTAACAATGAGCCGGGACAACCCGCGGCCTCCTTTGGTTTTGCCACCATTTGTGCAAACTTTAGGGCATGCCCGATGACGCCGCCCCATCCGCCCTGACAGCCAAGCGCCGCTGGTGGCTTTCATTGCTGCACTTCCTGTTTGCCGCCAGCGGCTATCTCTATGTCGGCCGGCCGCTGCGCTATTTCGCCAGCCTGGCCTTCTATCTGCTCCTGATTGGCCTGCTGTTCGTGCTGCCCGGCGACTGGCTGTCTCAGCCGGCGGTCTTTCTCAGCTTCCTCGGCATCGCGCTTGCCGTGATCCTTGCCATGATTGCCGATCTGATCCGGCTGTCGCTGGCCCAACCGGACTACAGGCTGCGCTGGTACAATCGCTGGTGGATCTATCTTGGCACCTTCATCATCGCCGCCGGGGTGACGCTCCTCCCCGACCTTCTGGGCGGCCCGGCCGCGCAGAGCGTGCGCACCTTCTCAATCCCCTCCCTGTCCGGAATGCCGGCCTTACAGATCGGCGACATCATTGTCGTAAACAACAGGGCATACCGCGGCAAGAAGCCGGCGCGCGGCGACGTGGTGGTGTTCAGCCTGCCACGGGATGAAAAGGTCACCTGGATCAAGCGCGTCGTCGGCCTGCCCGGCGACAGGGTGCAGATGAAGGACGGAGTTCTCAACATCAATGGCGCCCCGGTGCGGCGCGAGCCGGCCGGGCGTTACCCGCGCCCCGGCAATCGGCCGCTGGAACAATTCCGCGAACACCTTCCGGGCGGCCCGTCCTACCTGATCTTGACGGCGGGCCCTCTGCCGGCGACAACACCGCCGTCTCAACGGTTCCGCCGGGCCACTATTTCGTGCTGGGCGACAACAGGGACAATTCGGCCGACAGCCGGTTTGCCCAGATTGGCCCCGTGCCTGCCGGCCACGTGTTGAGCCGAGCCACCGGCATCATCTGGGCCACCCAGCTTTCGCGGATCGGCAGTCCGGTAAAATAGACCCCCCCCCCTTTCGTCTCGTCCGATGCGGTTCACATGAACTCAGGCTGAACGCCAGGTTCAGGGCCGCTTCAATGCAGTGTGACTACTGTCACAGCAAGCACAGAAACGATCGGGTTATGACTGAATGCCATTCACGCGATGAACCAGGGCAACTTCCGCACAAACTGAGCGGAAGATGCCCCAGGTTTTCGTTATGGGCGAGCAACTTATCTCCGCTCAGAGGTAACCGTCTGATCGGAGGTTGCTCTAGCCGGGCGGCAAGCTTGCTGAGCAGGCGTGCCGCAACAACATAAAGGTGGGCCTCATGATACTTACCAGTTCAACCTTATTCATCCTTGGGGGGGTGGCGTTTCTTGTGGCGGCGGTCATTGCCTTTTGTCATGAATGGGCCAACATGCGGCGCAGAACCCATGTGCGCCTGAAGGTGATCGACCTGCACCCCGAGCCCGGCCATCGCGGTGCCACCTATTTGCATCCTGAATATCTCGTCATGTCCGGCCCCCAAGCCGGCCTCAGAAAGGTCAGCACCGCGGGAAGCTTTCCGCCTTTTCACACCAGGAACGCGCTGGTGTCGGGCTATCTCGACCCAGAGACCAACGAGGTGCGCAGCGCCCTGCAAAACCGCATCACGGTATGGCTCATCGGCGCTCTTGCCGGCCTGGGCGGCTTGATGCTTGTTGTTGGCTTCAAGGTCGTCCGCGTGTGGGGCAGCGGCTAGCCTGCTCTCCCACGCCCCTGTCCTTCTCCTGCATCCCAGCGAAAGCAGGGGCCCGTAGCTCTGCGCGAGTTGCGTGCTCCGATTTGTGGATGCCTGCTTTCGCAGGGATGCGGGAATATCACCACCACCGTCATTCCCGCGAAGGCGGGAATCCAGGAGCCCCAAGTCCCAGAGCATGCAGCCCTGGATCCCCGCCTTCGCGGGGAGGACGGGAGTGAGAGCGGGGAGGACGGGAGTGAGAGCGGGGAAGTCGGAACGGAAACGCCGGGCGCTTGCCCCTTCAAAACACCGCGCAACCGTCCTCAGCATCGCTCAACTGCGCATTGATGATGTCCTTGATCGTGCCGGTCTTCGGCCAGTCCGGCTCGACATAGGCCGCCGCGCGCTTCTCCATCTCCGCATCGAGCGGCGTGCCGTCCGCATCGACCAGGTCGATGCTCCGCGAGCCCGGCGCAAAGCGCACGATGTCGCCGTCCTTCAACTGCCGCAGCCGGTCTCTGGGCAGATGGTAGGCCGCCTTGGCCCGCGCGCCGGCGAAGCCCGATGTGCGCTGATCGGTGAGCAGCGCCACATCCAGATCCGGATCATTGCCCAAGGCCACCATGATGGCAAAATTGGCCGACAGGAGCTCGATCGTCGAGCGGTCGCCGGTGATGGCATAGCAGGTGCCGTTCGTCAGCTTGGTTGCGTGGTCTGTGTCTTTGAAGAAATCAGCCTGGGTCGCACAGAGCTGGATCCTGTAGGTGCTGGTGTGGCGCATGGCATCGGATTCTTTCACCCAGGATCCGCCGGGGCAGAGGTTGCCGCGGTAGAGGGAGATTTGCGGCTTGGCGGCCATCGGCCGGTCCACCGGGCGGAACACATCCTGGGCATCAAAATCCAGATCAGGCGCGTCCCCATAGATCTCCGAGAGCTTGGGTCCGAAGAGGCTCGTCACATCGTTCAACACACCTTCGGCCACCAGATACTTGATGACGCTGGGCAGCATGGCGCCGATATGGTTGACCGGATACTTGCCCACCGGCTGCAGGTCGCTGACCCAGGGCATGGGCTCCATTTCCTGCCAGATGCTCGCCGGCGTGTGGCGGATGCCCCAGGACCGGGTGATCCAGGGAAGATGCAAGGGCAGATTGGTGGAGAGGCCGAACAGCGCGATGGCGCGGATGAAATTCTGGAAGTTCTCCTCCCCGATCGTGTCGGCCGGCACAATGGCCTGCTCCAATGCCGTGCGGTAGAGCGCCATGGTCCGGCGCGTCAGCGCCATCCGGCCTTCCGTGTTTGCGGCGTGCAGGTCTTCGCCGGCCAGGATGAAGCCGCCGCAGCACAGAGCCACATAATTGGACATGGCCGAGGCCAGGTTTTCACACACCCCCACATCGGTGACCGTGTTCCGGCGCACAAGCTCAAGCTCTTCAGCATCCGCCTCGCCGTTCAGATGGCGGATGCGGGTGATGGCGAGATCGCCGATGGTCACTTCGCGCCCGCCTGGCAGCTTGCCGACCGAGCGGTGGCCGGCATGGAGCAGAGCCCAGGGAATGTAGCGGTAGGGCTCGATCCCCATGGTGTGGATGAGCATGGGAAAGGTCTTGTCGCAGCCCCCGCCGGCAACGATCCCGAAGGGGGTCATCAGCCCGATCGTGCCCTGAACGGTCCAGGCGGTGGTGAACTTGTAGGCATTGGAGAAACCCTGGCCTGAGGCCTCCATGCCCCGGTGATCGGTGAAGCCGGAGAACGGCACCTGATACATGGCCGGCCCGCCGTCCGCGGCCAAGAGGTCGCCGGCAAGCTCGAACATGCCCACCAGGCTCTGATCACACGGCGAGCCCATGGGGTAGATGCCGAGCACCGGGGTTTCCGTATTGCCTTTCGGTGTGAACACGGCCTGGTAATGCTGGTCGCCAACCCAGGCAATGGCGGACTCGTTCAAATCCCCGGTCAACAGGTCCGGATGGTCAAATGCGCGGGCGTCCCTGACAATCTTCATGCAACAGGCCTCATTTGGGTTTATATTAACGGTTTTTCAAAAACCTATTCTTGCAAGCCGATGATTTGCATAGACAAACCATCGCGAACATGATCGATCATCGCCGCCTGCGCGTCGGCCGGCGAGCCGGTGCTGATCACCTTCAAGAGCTCCTCGTGCACGTCCGGATTGGGCGGCTCCTGGTTGGTGCGCGTGGCGGCGAAGAGCCAGAGCGAGAGGCCGCGCCCCCAGATGCTGTCAAACATGTCGAGCAGCGCCTTGTTTCCGGTTTGCGCCACGATGGTGCGGTGAATGTCGCGATTGATCTGAAACTCAGCCTGCACATCGCGGGCCTTCAAGGCCCGTTCCTCAGCCACCTTTTCAGCGATGGCGGCAATGCGTTCGTCCGTGCGGTTGGCCGCAACCCAATAGGCGCCGTAGCCTTCAATCGCCTCGCGCGCACCATAGATGTCGCGCACTTCGTCTTCTGAGATCTGGCGGATGGAGAACCCCTTGCGGCCGGAAAGCTCCAGAATGCCTTCGCGCTCCAGCCTCAAGAGCGCTTCGCGCACCGGGGTTCTGGAGATGTTGATCTCCGCGGCAATCTTTTCCTGGATCAGCCGGTCGCCGGGCGCAATCTGGCCGTTGACGATGGCAGACAGGATCTGCTCATAGACATCGTCCGCCAAGCGCGGCTGCACATCTGGCATCCGTGTGAACATCAAGGCCCTCACCTTCAGGTCCTTGTCCAGGCGATGGCTTGGACAGACCCTTTTGTACGGTGTATACAGTATACATGGTTGTGAGAACAGCGTCAGGGGGCGGCCGGTTTGAAAAAATCGGCGCCTATTCACGGGCCAAACGGGTGGGCCCGTTCGTCTATGTGGCGGGCACCACGGCGGTTGAGCCCAGCGGCAAGCTGCATGCGCCTGGCGATGCATACGCCCAAACACTGTTCATTTTCAAACGGATAGAAGAAGCCATGGCGGAAGTGGGCGCCGAGATGCGCCATGTGGTGCGCACCCGGGCCTTCTTTTCGGAGAACGCGGCCGGCGGCGGTTTCGTCCGCGCCCATGGCGAGATCTTCGCCGGCATTGAGCCGGTGACCAGCGGCGTGGTGGCCGGGCTCACCACGCCCGGCATGATGGTGGAGATCGAGGTGGATGCGGTGATCCACGACGAAGAGGGCACAATTCATTACGACTAGACCGGTGCCATAGGCTCCACAGACAAGTGATCACGCTTGGTCCAGACCGTGACACCACCGTGTCCAGCGACAGCTTTTGAAACCGAACCTTTGGGCAACCGCAGCCAAGATTGCGGCGAAAACTGTTCGCCGCCCTCCTCAAAACCACCTTCCAACACCAGAACTTCCAGCCCATTTGTCGCGTCCAACACCACTTCAGCACCACTTTCCCACCGCTCCATCACAACGCGCTCGCGTGCATCGCTGTAGAGCGGCATGACCTCCACGGAGGCACGCTGCCGATCAGGTTCAAACCCCATGGCATTGGTGTCCAGGCGCACCTGGTTGCGGTCATCCATGTCGAACTGCCGGAGCTTCACGAAGATCGTGCAGCCCTGGTCAGAACCGGGCGTGTGGGACGACTGGGGCGGATTGCGGATGTAGCTGCCGGCCGGGAAATCCCCATGCTCGTCCTGAAACACCCCCTCAAGCACCAGAAACTCCTCGCCTCCGGTGTGGACATGCGGTGAAAAACGGCTGCCCGGCGCATAGCGCACGATGGTGGTGGCCCGCGCCACCTCGTCGCCCATGCGCTCCAGCATGCGGCGCTCAACCCCGGCCATGGGCGAAGCTTGCCAGGCAAGCTTGCCCCCATGCACCGCGGCTCTGACGCCGAAATCAGCGTTCAGTTCCATAGGTTTAGCTCCTCTTCACGCGGCCACGCTCGGGCGGCTGGCCACCCGTTCGCGCCAGGATTTCAGGTTGGTGCACTCATCGGGCACCTCGATCCGGGCGAAATCGGCGAACATCAGACCGGCAAACGCCGTGATGTCGGCCATGCTGAAATTGTCGCCTGCCAGGTACTGGTTCTCGGCCAGAACGCCGTCGAAATAGCGCATGCCGGCAAGCGCGCGGGTGCGCTGGCGCTCGCCCCATTCGGCGCATTGCTCGCCTTCGATGTCGGGCCCAAGCCCCGGGGTGGCCTGGTGGAAATAGGTGGCCACCGCATCTAAGAGGTCGGCCTCGGCGCGGCGCTGCATCATGTGGATCACGGCCCGCTCCTTGGGCGTCTCGCCGGTCAGCTCGCGGTGGCCGGCCGCACCGTCGATATATTCGGTGATTGCCGTGCACTCAGCGATCACTGTGCCGTCGTCCAGCTCCAGTGCAGGCACGGTTCCAGACGGGTTCTTGGCGAGATATGCGCCGGTTCTGTGCTCACCTTCAGGCACATTCACGCTGACGAACTCCACCTGGTCGGTGAGGTTCTTCTCGTTAAGGGCTATCCGAACCCGGGCCGGATTGGGGAAACCGTTGAACTCATAAACCTTCATAACGCTCATCCTCTTTCATCTAACTATCTATCGATAGGTAGGTTCATTATCATTTGACGAACCGGCCCGTCAATGCCTATCTACTGATAGGTAGATATCAATTGAGCGTGAAGAGATGACCAGCACCACTGAAAGACTGATGGATGCCGCCGAAAGCCGGATCCGCCTCACCGGCTATCACGCGGTGAGCTTCCGCGATCTGGCCGACGATCTCGGCATCAAGAGCGCCAGCGTCCACTACCACTACCCCCAGAAGGAGGATTTGGGGCTGGCCCTGGTGGCGCGCTATTCGGAACGCTTCTTTGCCGCCCTGAACGAGCAGGCGGCCACTGCGAAGAGCCCGAAAGACAAGATCGCCGCGTTCTGCAAAACCTATGAGCAGGCGCTCAAGACCTCTGACAAGATCTGCCTGTGCGGCATGCTGGGCGCGGAATCCTGCGGGCTGCCGGAAGACCTGAGCAAGGCGGTGGCCGGCTTCTTTGAGGCCAACATCAAATGGGTCTGGCAGGCCCTGCCGTCAGATATGGAGGCTGCAAAGCGCAAAGCCATGGCCAGCCAGATCGTCGCCGCCTTGCAAGGGGCGATGATGCTGGCCATCAGTTTGAAGAGCCCCAAGAGCTTCGAAACCACAGCAAAAGCACTGCTCGCAAGCCTGGATTAGGGGGGCCAAGCGGCCATTTGACTCCCCTCCCCGTTGCATGGTTAACTCCCCTCACGTTGTATACTGAATACAAAACTATTCCGGACACTGAGATCCGGGCCGGTCTGCAGCTAGGGCAACTTCCGCTCAAACTGAGCGGAAGTTGCCCCAGATTATCGTTACGGGCGAGCAACTTATCTCCGCTCAGACGTAACCGTCTGATCGCAGGTTGCTCTAGCACTAGGGAGGAATCATGAAATTCACCAAGCTCATTGCGTCCGCATTCGCCGTCTCAGCGGTGATGCTGGCCACTGCCGTTGTTCACACCGCCAAGGCCGCCGATGACATTGTGGTCGGCTTCATCGGCTCGTTCGCTTCCGACACGGGCAAGAGCACCTTGCGCGGCGCGGAAATCGCCATTGAAGAGCTGAACGCCAAGGGCGGCATCCTGGGCGGCCGCAAGATCAAGCTGGTCAAGGCCGACACCCGCGAGGATGTCACCGAGGGCATCAAGGCCTATGAGTATCTCGCCGAAACGGCCAAGGCCGACTTCATCATCTCCGGCAGCATTGATGATGTGTCTCTGGGCTGGCTGCCGCGCATGGTGGAATACAAGATCCCCACGCTCGACACCTGGACCTCCTATATCGGCATCATCGACAAGGTGGTCAAAGAGTATGACAAGTACAAAATGTACTTCATGAACGTGGCCTCCGACGAGGCGCTCGCCACCCTTTACATCGATTTCGGCAAGGACGTTCTGGCCAAGGAAATGGGCTGGAAGTCGGTTGTCATCCTTCAGGAAGACACCGCGTTCGGCGGCGCCATCAACGGTCTGGTGAAGGATGTTCTGGCGCCCGAGGCCGGTATCAAGGTTCTGGACACGATCGTCTACGACGTGAACACCGTGGACTTTGCGCCGATCTTCTCAAAGGCCGAAAGCCTGAAGCCTGACTTCATCTACACCATCTCTTCGGTGAAGGGGCAGGTGGTGGCCTCGCAATATGTGAAGCTGCAGGTGCCGCTCGCCATGACGGGCGTGAACGTGGGCACCATGGGCCATGAATATTGGGATGACACAGGCGGAGCCGGCGGCGGCGTCTCCTCGCTCAGCCCGCTGCCGTCCGTTGGCTTTGCCCTTGACGACACCTCCAAGGCGTTCGTTGAGACCTACAAGGCCAAGTACGGTTCAGACCGCCCGGTGTTCCCCCACTTCAACGGCTTCAACGCCTACCACGGCCTGAAGCAGGCCATGGCGGCGGCGGAGAAGGCCGGCGGCTTCAAGCCTCTCGATCCTTGGGTGAAGGCCATGGAGAACGAGGATGTCATCATCAAGAAGGATGGCAAGATGTGGCTGCGCTACGGCTTCTGGAAGCCCGGCGAAATCGAGCCGCGCACCAAGCGGGAATACACCCACAACATCAAGTTCGACATTACCCCGCCGTTTGACGACGGTGCTCCGTCCATGGTCGTGATCCAGTGGTATGAAGACGGCAAGAGCGCCGTGGTCTATCCGCCGAAATACGCCACGGGCA
>CAJHYS010000228.1_pt1 | contig 15373 bp, 12 predicted proteins | sample 9198801 | NCBI WGS metagenome assembly CAJHYS01 (sample SAMEA7708368, study PRJEB35096) | sediment metagenome | biome: marine neritic benthic zone biome [ENVO:01000025]; feature: sediment [ENVO:00002007]; material: shallow marine sediment [ENVO:03000034] sea grass bed [ENVO_01000059] ...
CCGCGAAGTTGGCCGGATGGTGGGCCTGGAGCTGCCGCTTCTGGCCATGGCGCACCAATACATCATTACCGAAGAGATGGAAGAGGTCGTCAGTTTCAACAAGGAGACCGGCAAGGAACTCTACCACGTCATCGACTTTGACGGTGAAATCTACATGCGCCAGGAACGCTCCGGCATGCTGATGGGCACCTATGAGAAGAACGGCATTCCCTGGCACGAGGTGGAAAGCCCCTGGGACTTCTCCATGGAGCTTCTGCCGCCGGATCTCGACCAGATCGCAGAAAATCTGGAGCGCGGCTTCGAACGCTATCCGCCGTTCCAGAACGCCGGCATCAAGAACGTCATCAACGGCCCCTTCACCTTTGCCCCTGACGGCAACCCGGTGATCGGCCCGGTGCGGGGCCTCAAGAACCATTGGCTCGCCACCGGCGTCATGGCCGGCTTCAGCCAAGGCGGCGGCGTGGGCCTGGCGTTGGCCAACTGGATTGTCGACGGCGACCCGGGCTTTGATGTCTGGGCCATGGACGTTGCCCGCTACGGCTCCTATGCCAACCTCGCCTACACCAACGCCAAGGTGCGCGAAAACTACGGCCGGCGCTTCTCCATCACCTTCCCCAACGAGGAACTGGAAGCCGCACGCCCCTTGCGCACCACGCCGATTTATGACCGGCTGAAGGACAATAACGCTGTCTTCGGTTCCGCCTTCGGCCTGGAAACCGCCTTGTGGTTTCAGGAAGCGGGCAAAGAGCCGATCGACGAGTTCTCCTTCCGCCGCTCCAACTCCCACCCCATGGTGGCCGAGGAGGTTGCCGCGGTGCGCGGCGGCGTGGGCATGATGGAAATCTCCACCTTCGCCAAATATGAGATCACCGGCGAGGGAGCGGAAAACTGGCTGAGCTACATCCTGGCCAACAAGATCCCCCGCAAAGGGCGGATGAGCCTCAGCCCCATGCTCAACCCGAACGGCAAGCTGATCGGTGACTTCACCATCGCAAAGCTGGATGATGAGCGCTTCTTCATCTTCGGATCGGGCGCAGCGCAGGAGTATCACATGCGCTGGTTCGAGCAGCACCTGCCGGAAAGCGGCGTAAGCATACGCTGCCATGACCTTGATCTTTTGGGCCTGTCGATCGCCGGGCCGAAGTCACGCGAGCTGCTGCAGAAGATCACCCGCCATGACGTTTCCCATGAGGCGTTCAAGTTCATGGACATCCGCGAGATGGACCTGGGCCTGGTCCCTGCCCTCGTCGGCCGCGTCACCTTCACCGGCGATCTGGGCTATGAGATCTGGATCAAGCCTGAATACCAGCGCCTCCTGTTCGATACGCTGATGCAAGAAGGCAAAGAGTTGGGCTTGCGCCTCTTCGGCGGTCGCGCGCTGAACTCCATGCGCATTGAAAAGAGCTTCGGCTCCTGGGCCACGGAGTATCGCCCGATCTATGGGCCGCTGGAAGCCGGAATGGACCGCTTCGTCAGCTACACCAAGAACGACTTCATCGGCCGTGATGCCGCTATGAAGGAAAAAGAGGATGGACCGGAGCGCAAGCTCGTCACCTTCACCATCGATGCCCTTGATGCGGACGTGATCGGCGACGAGCCGGTCTGGCTCGACGGTGAAGTGATTGGTTGGATCACCTCAGGCGGCTTTGCCCACAATTGCGGCAAGTCGGTCGCCATCGGCTACATCCCGGCCAAACTTCTGGAGAACGGCGCCAACGGCAAGTTCGAGATCGAGGTGCTGGGCGAAATGCGCCCCGCAGCGCTGCAGAGCGAGCCTCTGTTCGACCCGGAAGTCAAGTGCATGCGGACTTAAAACACCCTTCCAAAACAAAAGAGGCGGGCCAGGAGCCCGCCTCTTTCTTGTCTTAAGCGAATGATGTGCCGTTCTCAGGCCATCCACCAACGCTCTGCGTTCTTGTGGCCGTCCAGTTCCCAGTTGTTGGCCATCTGCTTGGGCAGCCCGATCTTCTTGGATGCCGCATGGGTGTAGGCCAGGAACAGGGGCAGGATCACGCCGCCATCGCCGTGCACGAGGCGCTGCATCTCTACATAGAGCTCGCGCCGTTTCGCCGGGTCCAGCTCGCCGCGCGCTTCCACCAAAAGCTTGTTGAACTGCTCGTTCTTCCACTTGGTGTCGTTCCAGCTCGCGCCTGCTGCATAGATCTGCGAGAAGATCCAGTCTTCGGTCGGCCGGCCACCCCAGTAGCAGGCGACGAACGGCTTCTTCAGCCACACGTTCGACCAGTAACCGTCATTGGATTCACGCAGGATATTGATGTTGATGCCGGCTGCTTTCGCAGATTCAGCATAGAGCTGCGTTGCGTCCACCGCACCGTCAAACGCCGTGTCGGACGTGCTTAAGGTCACTTTGAGCCCTTCCAAGCCGGCCTTCTTCAGGTGGAACTTGGCTTTGTCGGGATCATAAGGCCGTTGCGGCAGCTCATCGGTCGTGGCCCGGTAGATGTTGGCCGGTCCGATCGGGTTGTCGTTACCCAGTTCGCCTTGGCCTTTGGCGATCTTTTGCAGCATCTCTTCGCGGTTAACCGCAAGCTTCAGAGCTGTGCGCACATCCACATTGTCGAACGGAGCGGTGTCCGTGAACATGGGGAACGTGGCCTGCTTGTTCCCGCTTGTTGGGAAGATGTTCAGGTTCTTATCGCGCTTCAACAGATGAACGGTCTTCAGGTCCAGATTCGACATGCAGTGGATCTCGCCCGATTTCAGGGCATTCGTGCGGGCCACAACGTCGGCGATGAAGAGGTTTTCCACCGAATCGAAGAACGCTCTGTTCTCTTTCCAGTAATTCGGGTTGCGCTTCGCCATGGCGTTCACGCCTGCCTCAAAATTCTCCAGCACATAGGCGCCGGTGCCCACACCGGACTTCCAATCGATGCCGTCGTCTTTCGCGGGGCAGATGCACAAGTGATAGTCGCTCACCAGGAACGGGAAGTCGGCATTGCCGCCTGAAAGGGTGAACACAACGGTATCGTTGCCGTCGGCCTTAACGTCGGTGACCGGCTCGATGATACCTTTGGCGGCAGATTTGGACTCCTTGCCGCGGTGATGGTTGAACGAGTTCACCACATCGTTGGCGTCCATGGTTTTGCCGTTGTGGAACTCCACGCCCTTGCGCAACTTGAAGGTCCAGGTCTTCGCATCTGGCGAGGCTTCCCAGCTCTCCGCCAATTCACCGGTCAATTGACCATCGGACCCAATTTCCGTCAGGCAGTTGCGCAGTTGGCCAAAGCTCACGTTGATCATGAACGTGTCAAGGGTTTGGGCCGGGTCGAGAACGTCACTGGTTCCACCGCCCGTCAGCGCCTGTTTGAAGTGCCCACCCTTTTTGGGGGTCATGGCAAGGGCATCCTCGTACATAGTCGTGGCGGCGGCGACGGTCACGCCCGCGGCAATGGCCCTCTGCATGAAGTCGCGGCGGTTGATGCCGCCCTTCACGACTTTTGATTTGAGATCGTCAATTCCTCTCATGGCATTCTCCTCGTTGTTTTCCGAACTCCCCAGCTCTCCGGCGGTTTCTTTGGCGGCCAATCGGCCCCCTATTGCCAGACTGGCACATTTCACCACATGGTTCCATGACACAATATCGTGCTTTGCAATGAGCACAATAACCCAGTTTCAAAGGAGCAAGCGATGTCCTGGAATGTTTATCTCTCCGGAGAGATCCACACCGATTGGCGCGCCGAGATCGAAGACGCCGTCACCAAGGCCGGATTACCGGTGGAATTCTCCGCCCCCGTCACCAATCACGCCGCATCCGACGATTGCGGCGTGGCCATTCTCGGGGCCGAGCAGAACAAGTTCTGGCACGACAACAAGGGCGCCAACCTGAATGCGATCCGGACCCGCTCGCTGATTGAAAAAGCCGATGTGGTGGTGGTGCGCTTCGGCGAGAAGTACAAACAATGGAACGCCGCGTTCGATGCCGGCTATGCATCAGCCCTGGGCAAGGCGGTGATCATCATGCACGGCGAGGACCACCAGCACGCCCTCAAAGAGGTGGATGCGGCCGCGCTTGCGGTCACCGAAACACCGGCCCAGGTGGCCGATATCCTGCGCTACGTCATTCGCGGCGAACTGGACGGATACTGACACATGTGCCGGACCGAAGTGTTTTGCACAGGCCGGACTCGACAACCGGCAATTGGCCGTGTAATCGCCTCGCGGGGAATGGTTAAACACGCATTTGTGCAAACGATCGGTGGCTGAGGCTCTGGCTTTCACGCAAAGTCCGTAGGCGGAACACCGGTTGAGTTGGCGCAACCAACGAAAAGAGGATGACATGAGCGAAGGCGGAAAGAAGCTTTTGACACATCTGGCAGCCGTCGCGGCTGGGGCCATCGCAGCAAGTTTGTACGCACAGCCGGAAAACAGCAGGCTCAGCCAGGAACTTGGCTCACTCACAGAAACGGTCGAGCAGCATAAGGCAAGCGCCGCGTCGGCAGGCGAAAAGGTGAAGCAGCTCACTGCGGAGCTGTCGGAAAAGACCACCATGCTGGAAGAACAGAAGAAGGCCGGCAGCGGGCTGACCGAACGCATTTCGAGCATGGAATCCGCTCTGGCCGAGGGCAAAGCGATGCTGGGCGATGGCAAAGCCAAGATCGATCAGTTGGGAGCAGATCTCGCCGCGAAGGCCAAGGAACTGGCCACCCAGTCGGGCGCGCTGAGCGAAGCCATGTCGGGTCTTAAGGCCAAGACGGAAGAACTGGCCGCAGAGAAGCTCAAATCCAGCGGCCTGCAGGAAAAGATCGACGGCCTCAGCACGATGGTCAATGACCTCAAGGCAAGCGCGGCCGATGCAACGTCGAAGGCGAACGAACTCAGCAACGATGTGAACGCCAAGGCCAAGACCATTCAAGAGCAAGCCTCCAACATTGATGGTCTCAACAAGATGGTTGCCGATCTGAAAGAGCAGCTCGCCAAGGCCGCAAGCGCCAGCGAAGCGACGTCAAACTAACACGGCCCGGCCATCCCAGGCGCGCCATCCGCGTCTGGGTGGAGGCTAGGAACAGGGATAGGTTTGCGCCAGTGCTGCGGCAGCCATTTGGGTTGCCGACAGCCCTTTGCGTTCAGGGTGTTTGCGCATCCAGGTCACCACGGCCTTCGTGGCGCCCCCCTTGGTGACCTCCCCATCGAAGCAGGCCCTGTGGACGCCCACCGTCTGCCCGCCGGCAAGAACGTCCGCCACGGCAGCCACATAGGCTCTGCAGGCCGCATACATCTCCAGATAAGCCGGGTTGCCCCAGTTAGAGGTGCACATCACCCTGAACTCTTCGCCCGTCACAAAGGTTTTGGCCGCAGCGCCATTCCCGGCCGGCACCACCAGGCCGCCAACCACCACAGCCCCGGCTGCGAGGATACGAAAGCGGCCATAAAGCGTTGAATTTTTTGCATCTTGATCCATACGAATCCACCTTGTCGCAGACACCGTTTTCAGGCAACCCTTTAGCGTATTTGGAGACGGGCCATGGACAAGATTTCCGACCCCCTCATCGGGGAGAAGCCGCAATACCTGAACGCGGAGGGCGCCGACCGGCCACTGAAGAACCCCATTTCCCATGACACGCTGGTGCGGGCCCGCGGCTACCGCCAGCAGCGCATCCGCGAGAAGCTGGCCGAGCATGATGTTGCGGCGCTGTTGTGTTTCGACCCGCTTAACATCCGCTATGCCACCGACTGCTCGGACATGCAGGTCTGGACCCTGCACAATGCCGCCCGATACGCCCTGATCGTCAACGGCGGGCCCGCCATCTGTTTTGAATACCGCAATGCCATGCACCTTGCGCAGAACCTGGAGACGGTCGACGAGGTGCGGCCGGCCACCTCGTGGTTCTACTTTGCCTCAGGTCCGCGCACCATTGAGAAGGCCGCCGAGTGGGCAGATGAGATTGCCGACATCCTGCGCGAACATGGCGGCGGCAACATGCGACTTGCGGTCGACAAGATGGAGCCGGTCGGCGTCGACATTCTGCGCCAGCGCGGTGTTGAGATCGTTGAAGGCCAGGAGATCACCGAAACCGCCCGCATGATCAAGAGCGCCGATGAAATCGAGATCATGAACTGGACCATCAAGGTCTGCGAAGCCGGCATGTGGCGCATGCGTGCGCTGTCCGAACCCGGGCGCACGGAGAACGAGATCTGGGCGGAACTGCATCACGAAAACATCCGCAACGGCGGCGAATGGGTGGAAACCAGACTGCTGGCCATCGGCGAGCGCACCAACCCCTGGTTCCAGGAAAGCTCAGACCATGTGGGCAAGCTGGGTGATCTTCTGTCTTTCGACACCGACCTGGTGGGCCCCTATGGCTACTGCTGCGATACCTCGCGCTCCTGGACCATCGGCCACACGCCCCCTACCGATGAGCAAAGGCGCCTCTATCTGCATGCTCTGGATCAGATCGAGCACAACACAAGCATCATTCAGCCGGGCATGACATTCCACGAGTTCAACGACAAGAGCTGGAGGATGCCCGAGGAGTTTTGGGACCAGCGCTACTCCGTCGCCTTCCACGGCGTTGGGTTGTGTGATGAATACCCCGCGGTTCCAACGCATGTGGACATGGACCGCGGCCATGGCTACGAGGGCGTCATCGAGCCCGGCATGGTGTTGTGCATGGAAAGTTGCACCGGCGTCAAAGGCGGGCGTGAGTGCGTCAAGCTTGAGATCCAGGTGCTGGTGACGGAAAGCGGCACCAAACAGCTCGACACCTTCCCCATGGAGCCTTGGCGCTAGAGCGGTATGAGTTTAGGTGCGGTCAAGCCAATGGAAACAAGGTTCCCAAGGATGTCGCCCTAGGCGGAATGCTGCTCCTCGCGCGGCGCAAGGTGGCGCTCCAGGGCGCGCTTCAGACCATCCACGGAAACCGGCTTGGGCAGATAGTCGTCCATTCCCACATCAAAGCAGGTTTCCCGGTCGCCGTTCAGCGCATGGGCCGTCACGCCGATAATCTGCACGTGCTCGCCGGTTCCCTCTTCGGCCTCCCGGATCGCCTTGGTGGCCTCATGGCCGTTCATCTCCGGCATGGAGACATCCATCAAGATCACCGAAGGCCTGTGCGCCTTCCAGCTTACCACGGCCAGCTTGCCGTTCTCCACGATCTTGAACGTGTAGTCGGTGGTCTCCAGGATTTGCGTGAACACCATCTGGTTCACTTCATTGTCTTCGGCCACCAGAATGTCGATCGCCTCAGGGTCTTCTGAAGGGCCCACCGTTTCCGGCCGAACTTCAACCGGCGCCGGTTCTTTGGAAGGCGTGGGCACCTCAACCTCTTCGGCCTCTTCGGCCTCTTCGGCCTCATCGCCAACCGGAGGCGTCCAGCCGGCGTTCATGCTCTCGGCAAGCTGGGCCAAGGTCACCGGTTCCGGATCGCCTTTTTGAGCCCTTGCCTCGCTCAGCACCTCCACGATCGTGTCCAGCAACATGGACGAACGGGTAGGTTTGGTGAGATTGGCCTCAAGTTTCAAATCGCCAATGGCACTGCGGGCAGCGGCCGCATCCACCGACGTTAGGAGGATAACGGGCAAATCGGAAATCATGGGATCGGTGCGCATCTCATGCAGCACCTGGGTGCCGCTCATGGCCGGCATCTGATAATCGAGAATGACCAGATCGATCTTGAGCTTGTGCTGGGCGGCGCTGCGCATGACCGCCAGTCCGGTCCGGCCCGAGGCAACCTCGGCATGCTCAAACTTCCAGGCCTCCATCTGTTCGGCCAGAATGGAGCGGTTGACCTCATTGTCGTCAATGATCAGCACCCGCGCGCCGGTCACATCAACCGGTGCACGCGGCTTGCGCTTGGCGCTTTCCTCCACCGGCAGGGTGATCGTGAACCAGAATGAGGACCCGGCCCCGACCTCGCTCTCCACCCCGATGTGCCCGCCCATCAGCTCAACCAGGGAACGGGCGATCGAAAGCCCAAGACCTGTGCCCTCGTGTTTGCGCGTGGCCGAACTGTCGATCTGCGAAAACTGTTCAAACACCGTGTCGCACTGCTCTTCGGGAATACCCACGCCGGTGTCTTCCACCCGGAACGTCAGCTTGGCCTGACCATCATCGTCCACCTTGCCGGAAACGTTGACGTAGACGTGGCCTTCATCGCTGAACTTGATGGCATTGCCCATCAGGTTGGTGACGATCTGGCGAAGGCGCCCGGCATCGCCCACATAGGCTGCCGGAAGATGCGGATCGACGCGGACAATCAGCTCAAGGTTCTTTTCCGCCGCCCGCGCCGAAACCAGTGTGGCCACATCCTCCACCGCTTCGGCAAGCTGAAAGGGCGCCGGAGACAGCTCAAGCTGGCCGGCATCGATTTTGGAGAAATCCAGAATATCGTTGATGATGGTCAAAAGCGACGCACCCGACTTGACGATCATTTCGGCAAACATCTGCTGCTTGGGCGCCAGATCCGAGTTGATCAGCAGTTCGGCCATCCCCATGACGCCGTTCATGGGCGTGCGGATTTCATGGCTCATATTGGCCAGGAACTCAGATTTGGCACGGTCGGCCAATTGCGCCGTCTCGCGCGCCTCGCTCAGTTCAGCCTCGCGCTTCTTGTGTTCGCTGATGTTGGTCCTCAGCCCGACAATATTGCCGGACGGGGTTTTCTTGTCCCGCTGCCTGATCCAGCGCCCGTCATGGGCCTGGAAAGTCTTCTCCAACCCCAGCTCGCTGTGGCGCTTCTCCAACAGGTCGGCCACAAAATCCTCTTCCTTGCCTTCAATGTTGGGGATCATGCCGGAGTGGGCGAATTTGGTCGCCTGCTCTTCATAGGTGGTGCCCTTGATCAGCACGCTGCCCATGGGTCCGAACTGCGCCTTGTAGGCTTCGTTGAACGTGACCAGCCGGTCTTCTTCATCATAGAGCACGAAGCCGTCGTCCAGGTTGTCGATCGCGTCCTGCAGTCTTTGTCTGTCGGCCTGCGCACGCTTTTGCGCCTCCTCCAGCGTGGCCTCCATGTTCTTCAGCTCGTTCACATCAATGGCCATGCCGGCCACAGCACCGCTGGGCACCCGGTACTTGGTGATGCGCAGCCAGCCGATGGAAGAATAGTAATGGTCCCTGGCCTCGCCGTTGGCCCGGCGCTGGCGCTCTACCCTCTCGTGGACGGCATCTTCCAAATCGTCATCAGGCAAGGTTCCTTCAAGCTCGCAGCGAACAACGTCTGCATAGGACAAGGGCTGCGGGTCGGTCTGCTCGGCAAGCCGCCGGAAGGCTTCCGGGTGGGCCTCTTCGTAAGCCTTGTTCCAAATGATGAGTTTGTCGTCTTCATCGTAGACGCAGTATTTGGCGGGGCTGTGCTCGATGGTTTCCTTCAGCAGGCGGTGTTCTTCGACCAGCCGTTCCAACGCGGCTCGGTCGCCCATCAATCTATCGATCGCATCCATGAGCTGTCTCGTTCCCCCTCACGGGCGGTTCAGGTTCGCGGCACGTCCATCAAGTCCCAAGAACCGCTCTGCGAAGCTGTAGACTGAGTTTGGCTTGACGGTTATCAACCAGAGCTTCGGGCAACTAGGCCGTACGGTCGGGACTGACCCGGCACCGACCATCTCGATTCTTGGTTAATACTTTACAAAATTATCGCGAGACGCCCTGGATTCAGCCAATTATTCGGCCTCATATGGCTCGGCAGCAGCAAAGTCAAACATTTGGATTGATGTTGGTGGGACGAACCCACCCAAACCGAGTGTCTTGCTATCTTCGCTCGATGGTCTGCGATGTAAAGCATTTGACGAACACGAAGGTGGGGTTGGATGCGCTGATGGTCACCAGTTCATTGTCGATGGTCCGGGCCTGCGCGCCGCCACCACCGCTTCGGTTGAGCCGGTAGTTCAAAGCTGACGCATAGCCCTTGGCCCGGCAGAAATGATCGGCCACAGGTTTTCCGCACCCCGAACTGGACCCGGCACAAGCCGCCAATGTGTCACCCAACAAGGTGGGCTTGAAGAACTTGCGCGCCGCGGCATCGGCCGAATGAGGCAACGCGGCGGCGAGCATGAGGAGACAAACGAGCAATCTGAGCTGAGTCATGGCGCGCACCGTAACGGGCCGAAGTCAGCGCATCAAGCAGCCCTGCGCTTCAGCGCCAGCATTTACGATCACAAGATCGTTCTAGCGCGCCTCAGCGCCCTTTGATGGCCGGCAGAGCAAATTCCAAGATCACTTTCACGGGCAGTTTCCAGGCATCCGGTTTGTTGTAGTTGCCGGCGAAAACCACCACGATCAGCTCGCTCGCCTTGCTCACCGTCAGGCGCTGGCCGCCATTGCCGAAACCGGCCACCCAATAGGGCGGGTCGCCTTCAGGCCCGAGCCACCAGAACAGGCCATAGCGGATGCCCTTTTCCGGATTTGCATGGGGCGTAAACGATTGTGCCAGCCAGTCCTTCGGCACGATCTGTTTGCCTTCCCAGACCCCGTCCTGCAGCACCAGGCGCCCGATCTTGGCCAGATCGTGGATCCTCATGCGCAAGCCCGAAGCGGCAGACGGCACACCATCTGCCCCTTTAATCCACTCGACAGATTCAATGCCCAATGGCTTGAACAGCTTTTCGGTTGCATAGGCATCAAGCGCCTTGCCGGCGCCTTTGGCGATCAGATGACCGATCACGGCCGTTGCCCCGCCATTATATGTCCAGCGCGCGCCCGGCTCATGCACCATGGGCCGGTCGAGCACAAAGCGATAGCGGTCAGCCGCCATTTCCATGGCGATTTCGCTGTTGCGCAGGTCCGTGTACGGAAGATCTTCATTCCATTCGGTTCCCATCGTCATGGATAAGGCATGCCGCACGGTCATCTTGCGCCGTTTCGCATCAGCTGCCAGATCGTCATACTGCGGAAATTGCGCCACCAGGCTCTCATCCAGTCCGGGCACCAAGCCTTCGTTCAGGGCGATACCGTAAAGCAGGCCGGCGATCGATTTGGTGACCGATCTGAGATCATGGAGACCCGAAGCATCCAAATGCCGGACACCCAGGGATTGACCCCAGCTTTCATCGCGTCCGGGGAAGTATTGCTCGGCGAGAATTTGCCCTTTGTGAATAATCAGCACGCCGTGCAAGCCCTCCAGGTCGCCTGCCTGATGGGCTTTTTCAAGCCGTGCCTGAACCTTACTGTCCATCGACATCCCCTCTGTTGAGAACACAAAAATCTGCAAGAACACAAATAGGTAGGCGGCAAGTTGCTTCACAATTGCTCCGTATCCCCGTAATGGCCTAAGATCTTCCTCAATTCAGCTTTTGCTAAGCGGCATACAACGGCCTATATCTGCAAAAATCAATTCCAGAAGCGCCGAAAGTAAGGCCCAGGAGAGAGTATCATGCGGTGGAGACAGGGACCTCGCAGCGACAATATTGAAGACCGGCGCGGCCAGGGCGGCGGCGGCTTTGGATTTCCCGCCGGGCGCGGACGGCGCATTCGCATCCCCACCGGCGGTCGCCGTGGCGGCATGGGCATAGGCGGCATCATCGTGGTCTTGGTGCTCATGTGGTTCTTCGGCGGCGACATCGGCCAGATCCTGGGTCCCGGCGGCGGCGGCCTCACCCAGGCGCCCCCGCAGACCCAACGCCCCAGCATTGCACCCGGCAAGGAAGACGAGATGAAGCAATTCGTCTCCACCATCCTGCGTTCCACCGAAGAGGTCTGGAACACCAAGTTCAGCCAGCTCAACCGCGCTTACAAAGAACCCAAGCTTGTCTTGTTCACCGGCTATGTCAACTCAGCCTGCGGCAACGCCCAGGCCGCCATGGGGCCGTTCTATTGCCCCGGCGACCAGAAGGTCTACATCGATCTGTCGTTCTACAACGACATGAAGAACAAGCTCGGTGCGCCCGGTGACTTTGCCCAAGCCTATGTGATCGCTCATGAGGTGGGCCATCACGTGCAAACCCTGCTCGGCATCGCCAGCGTGGTGAGCCGGGCACGCGCCAGCACCAGCAAGGCTGAAGGCAACCAGTTGCAGGTGCGTATGGAACTGCAGGCCGACTGCATGGCCGGAATCTGGGCCAACGCGTCCCAGCGGGCGCGTAACTGGCTGGAGAAGGGCGACATCGAAGAAGGCCTGAACGCCGCCAGCGCCATTGGAGACGACCGCCTTCAGCGCCGCAGCCAAGGGCGCATTGTGCCGGAAAGCTTCACCCATGGAACCTCGGCCCAGCGCGTGCGCTGGTTCAAGCGAGGCCTTCAAGCCGGCCAGCTTGAAGCTTGCGACACCTTTAAGGCAAGCCAGCTCTAGCATAGGCGCTGCCCTTGGAGCATTCTGCGCAAGCCCCAGGATTCTGCCAACATTCACCGTTCGCCGGAGCGCTATCGCCCCGCGCGCGCTCGCACTGCGCCATTGCGTTAACCAAGTATTAACTTAGTTCAACTGCACGTCGGCGAAAGCGTATACTTCCGACCTTGAGGGGTTGAGAAGACGTAATGAATGGTAACCTATATGACTGAAGTGTCATTTGCTGAATTCATGCAACGTGAAAAGCAACGGCTGGCGAAGTGCTGCGAGGAAATCGACGCACAATTCGAATTGCTAACACGAGAACGTCAAACGCTGATGCAGATCGCCGAAGCGATCGATGCCATGCAGGTGCTCTACGATAAGACGGGCAAGAGCATCGATGATGCGCTGGACATGAGAGATCACCTCTCAGGTCACTTGGGCGATGTGCGCCGTGCTGCGGAACTGCGCAAGGCGCGGGCCGCCGGGCCGGAGCATCATGCCTCCAGACCCGATCAGCACATGGGCTGGACCGAAAAGAGCCGGTACTCTTCTGAGTTCTAGGGCAAGTTCTGCTCAAGTTGAGCAGAACATGCCCCAGATTATCGTTATAGGCGGGCAACTTGTCTCCGCTCAGACGTAGCCGTCTGAGCGCAGGTTGCTCCAGGGCAAGTTCTGCTCAACTTGAGCAGAACATGCCCCAGATTATCGTTACGGGCGAGCAACTTATCTCCGACCAGACGTAACCGTCTGCTCGCAGGTTGCTCTAGAGGCTTAGTCAGCCAAACCCTCAACCTTGGGGGGCAGCAGAACCAGACTGCCCACATGGCTTTTCTCCAGAAACGCCGTCTGCGCCTGTTTGATCTCAGAAAGAGGGCGAACGGCCGCAACGGCCGGCTTCAGACCGCCCTCGGCCAGAACCTGCATTAGCGCGGGGAACGTGTCTCGGCGGTAGACCGATGAGCCATAGAACTCCAGGCTTCCCAGATAGAGCGTCCTGAGATCCAGCTCCACCATCGGCCCGGCAATCGCTCCTGCCGTCACATAGCGCCCGCCGGGGGCAAGCAGGGAGAGATATTCGGTGAACCGGTCTCCGCCCACCACATCCGCAACAACCGTGAACTGCGCCCCGCCAAGCGCCGCAAGGGCCGCTCGGGCATGGTCGGTCGCGGCCCGGTCAATGCAGGCATCGGCCCCCAATGCCAAGAGGTCGGCATGCTTGGAGGCTGAAGCAACGCCCACAACGGATGCGCCAAGATGCTTGGCGATCTGCACCAGAAACGAGCCCACCCCACCGGAGGCCCCGGTCACCAGCACCCGGTCGCCTGCCTTCACGCCCGCCATCAAAGCCATGTTCATGGCCGTTCCGCCCGAGCAGGGCAGCGTCACGACGGCCTCATCGCTGAGCCCTGTTCCGGGCGGAATCTCGTAGATGTTTTCAGCGGGCACCAAGGTGAACTGCGCAAAGCTGCCATTGCACTCAGAACCCAGGAACCTGGCGCTCTCCAAACCGGTCTCGTCTTCAGGATCGCGGAAGTAAGGATCGCATGTCACCTTCTGGCCGATGCGCGCAGCGTCGACGCCCGGCCCAACGGCCACGATGCGCCCGACCAGATCAGCCCCTTGAATGCGGGGAAAGCCCACATCTCCGGACCAGCCGCCACTGCCGCCCTCTTCCACCCCAACACCTTCAGCTCCGCCCTCTTGGGTGGTGCCGGACTGAACCTCCGAGCTGTACCAACCGATGCGCGTGTTGATGTCGGTATTGTTCATGCCCGCCGCGGTGACGTTGACCAAAACCTCGCCGGGACCCGGCGTCGGCACCGGAACGTCTTCCCGGTAGTCCAGCTTGTCGAGCCCGCCATATCCGGTGAGCATTACGGCGGTCATCGCGTTGGGCAGTTCCATCTTGCAGCATCCCTCTGCATCACATCTCGCTTTGGGAGCAGACCTAGAGCGTTTGGGCCTGAATTCATAGCTCTGATACAGCGCCATGCACGGACGGGATTGACATATAAAAACCATTTAGTTATTTTATATCTCGATCCTCAACAGAACGACCGCCCATGCCTGAAGCCAGCGAAGACCGAATTCTCTACATGCTCAAGAGCCGCGGCACGCAAACCGCCATGGCCATCGCCGGGAAGCTGGGCATGACCAGCGTGGGTGCGCGCAAGCATCTGGCCAACCTGCATGAGGCCGAGCTCGTGGAGTTTGCAGACCGGCGCGAAGAGGTGGGCCGCCCCAAACGCTATTGGAGCTTGAGCGAAAAGGGCCATGCCCGCTTCCCCGACGCGCACTCCGACCTCACGCTTGAGCTGCTCACCTCGGTGCGCAGGGTGTTCGGCGAGACGGGCCTTGAGAAGCTGATCGACGACCGCGAGAGCGAAGCTGAGGCCGGCTACAAAAGGGCTATGGCGGGCTGCGAAGACTTGCGGTCGCGGGTGGAACGCCTGGCGGAAATCCGGGACCGCGAGGGCTATATGGCCGAGTGGCGCCAAGAGCCGGACGGCAGCTTCCTGCTCATGGAAAACCATTGCCCGATTTGCGCCGCCGCCACCCAGTGCCAGGGCCTGTGCAGGTCTGAGCTAATCCTGTTCAAGGCGGTGCTGGGCCCAGGCGTAAGCATTGAGCGGTTGGAACACATCCTCACCGGCGCCCGGCGCTGCAGCTACCGGATATCGACCCAAACGCAAACCGAAAAGGAGCTGGCAGATGCAACAGCCTGATCGGCAGACCTGGACCAAGGCCCTCCCCCTGGACGAGCTTGAAACGGCCGGCAAGGCGGTGGTGAAACTGAAGGGCAAGCAGATCCTTCTGCTCAAATCCGGTGGCAACATCTATGCCTGCAACAACCGTTGCCCCCACGAAGGCTTTCCCCTGGCCGAAGGCACCATCAGCGAGGGCTGTATCCTGACCTGCAACTGGCACAGCTGGCGCTTCAACCTGGAGGACGGCGAAACCCTGGTGGGCGGCGATGCCCTGAGGCACTACCCCTATCAGGTCAAAGACGGCCACATCTGGCTGGACCTTGCCGATCCGCCGCCGGAGGGCATCCGCGCCAAGGCCATCGACGGGCTGCGCGAGGCGTTCAACGAGCATGATTACGAGCGCATCGCCCGCGAACTGGCGCGTTTCCAGCGGGCGGAAGG
>CAJHYS010000161.1_pt1 | contig 15371 bp, 19 predicted proteins | sample 9198801 | NCBI WGS metagenome assembly CAJHYS01 (sample SAMEA7708368, study PRJEB35096) | sediment metagenome | biome: marine neritic benthic zone biome [ENVO:01000025]; feature: sediment [ENVO:00002007]; material: shallow marine sediment [ENVO:03000034] sea grass bed [ENVO_01000059] ...
CAAGGCAGTTTGCCTGGCTTTCGACCGACGAACTGCGCGCCGCCGCCTCCTACTGGCAAGATCTGGCAGAACATGCGCTGAGCCCGAACCCCTTCTATGCGCCGGGCGTCGTGCTCGCCCATCTTGATGCGGTGGGCTGGGAAGATGCGGTGCAGGTTGCCGCTGTTTGGCACAAAAAAGGCTATGAGCTGCGCCTGGACGCGCTGGCCATTCTCTACCGCGACGACCGCCGTTGGGGCTGGCCCATCAGAACCTGGCGCAGTTGGTCCGACAAATACATCCTGAAATTCGAGCCGCTCTACCGCAAAGGCGTTCAAGGCGAGGCGGCAAAGGTCCTCTACGCGGGATTGAGCGCCAACGGGCGCGAGCGCACCCTGCTCTTCAACCGTGATGAAACCTGGGGCGGCCCCGGCGCAGATGCCGCTGCACCGCATCCGCCGGCCGAACTGGGCGAGGCCCAACTGGTCTGGCCCGGCGAGCGCGCCGCCCTGTTTGCCCGGCCCGATGCCGCCGCCTATCTCAAATCCGAGGTGAGCAAGAAGGCCCGCGCCAATGCGGAGCGCAACATGCGCAGGCTGTCGGACATGGGAAGCCTGAGCTTCAAGACCGTGCGCAGCGCGCCCGAAGTGATGGCCGCCGTCAACGATCTGATGTGCCTTGAGCTTGCCGGCTGGAAGGGTCGCCAAGGCACGGCCATGGCCTCATCGGCCCAAGACAGGGCCTTCGGCCTTGCCGCGCTACGGGCAGACCAGTGCCCGGCTGTGGTGTGCGATGTGCTGAGCCTTGACGGCACCGCCATTGCGGTGAGCGCCAATCTGATCACGGGGGGCTGGTTCTTCGGCTTCAAGTCGGCCTTCAACGAAGAGCTGAGGAAGCATTCGCCCGGCGCGGTGCTGCACTATCTGGGCGCCGAAGCGATCTTGCAGGACAAGTCCATCATCGCGGCCGACAGCACCTGCGTGCCCGGCCACCCGCTTGAATCGGTGTGGCGCGACCGGATCCCCTATGCCGCGACCTTGCGCTCCATCGGCGCGCCGATCTCCGCTTCGCGGCTGAAATATGTGGTGCAAACCGAAACCGTGCGCAACAGCGCCAAATCCACGGTGAAGACGATCTACTATTCGGCTTCGGCCAAGAAGGTCACCGCGACCAAGCGCTAGAGCGAGATGAGGTCAGACGGTTACGTCTGAGCGGAGATAAGCTGCTCGCCCGTACCGATAATCTGGAGCAACATCCGTTTTGGAAAAGCGCGAGCTCTAGCTCTGCTTGCCGCCGCCCGCCAGCATGGTCTTGATGGCGTCCAGCTCTTGCAAGACCCCTGACAGAACCTGAAGATCAGAACCCTGCAGCCGGGTTTCCGGCAGAGCCTCCTGCGGTGCGGCCGCCGGCGGCGGAACCCGGGGAGCTGCTTGCGCGGGCGCTGCTTGCGGAGCGGCGGCCTCGCCCGCTTCGTCTGCGCCGCCCTGCTGGGGCAGCGCCTTTTGCTTGCCCGCCTCGATCACATAGCCGGTGCCCTGCTCGCGCAGGATGCGTTGCACGCCCTTGATGGTGTAGCCTTCGCCATAGAGCAAATGGCGGATGCCGCGCAAAAGCTCCAGATCGTTGGGCCGGTAATAGCGCCGCCCGCCAGCCCGTTTCATGGGCTTAACCTGGCTGAACTTGCCCTCCCAGAAGCGCAGAACGTGCTGAGGCACGTCCAGATCTTCTGCAACCTCGCTTATGGTCCGGAAGGCTTCGGGCGATTTTTCCACTTATTCAACCTCTAAAAGTACGCGTTACCCGGTTTGCTTAAGTGCCGTTACCCTCGTTGACCTGCTTTTTCAAAACATGGCTCGGTCTGAACACGAGCACGCGCCTTGGCGTGATGGGCACTTCCTGGCCGGTTTTGGGGTTTCGCCCCACGCGGCCGTTCTTCTGGCGCACCATAAAAGTGCCAAATGACGAAAGTTTGACCGTTTGGCCCTCCACAAGCGCTCCGGATATTGAATCCAGCACGCTTTTCACCAAATCAGCGGACTCCGTCCGTGATAAACCAACTTGTCCGTGCACAGATTCACTCAAATCAGCGCGCGTAAGTGTTTTGCCGCTCATTTCCCTGGTCCCCTACTACCGTTCTAGCTCGGTCCGTTTGCCCAAAACCCGCTGCAAAGCCGAGCTAGCAAACTACCGTACGGCGCCCGCCCTAGTGCGGTCAAGGGCAGGCAGGCCATTTGATTTCAACCCGCACAGTATGGAACGACTGAGGGAAAAAGCCAAGGGCTACAGTGAGCTAGAGCGTTTTACCGGGGTTTGCGGCAATTCTATTCTGCCGTTTGCCGGGCTACCAGCGCACCAGCACCGATCCCCAGGTGAAACCGCCGCCCATGGCCTCCAGCAAGATCAGGTCATTCTCTTTCAGCCGCCCGTCCGAATAGGCGACATCGAGGGCCAGCGGAATGGAGGCGGCAGAGGTGTTGCCATGCTTGTCCAAGGTGATCACCACCTTGTCTTCGGTCATGCCGAAGCGGCGCGCCGTGCCGTCGAGGATGCGCTTGTTCGCCTGGTGCGGCACGAACCAGTCGATGTCGTTTGGTTCAACGCCGGTGGCTTTCAGCGCCTCGTCCATGATCTCGGCAATGTTCACCACCGCGTGCTTGAAGACCTCACGGCCCGACATGCGCAAATAGCCGACCTTCTGGCCCCGCGAGGCGCCGCCGTCCACATAGAGCTTGTCATAGTGGGCGCCGTCAGAGCGCAGATGTGCCGACAGCACCCCGCGGTCCGCCAGGGTGCCCGTGCCTTCCTGCGCTTCCAGCACCACCGCGCCGGCGCCGTCGCCGAACAGCACGCAGGTTGTGCGGTCTTCCCAGTCGAGAATGCGGCTGAAGGTTTCCGCACCGATCACCAGCGCCCGTTTGTGCTGGCCGCATTTGAGGAAGTTGTCGGCGGTCGACAGGGCATAGACGAAGCCCGAGCACACCGCCCCCACATCAAAGGCCGCCCCGTGGTGGATGCCGAGTTCGGCCTGAACCGCCGTTGCGGTGGCCGGGAACGTGTTGTCCGGCGTGGCGGTTGCCAAGACAATGAGGTCGATGTCCTGGGCGTCCAGCCCGGCTCGCTCCAGCGCCTGTTTGGAGGCCGCCAGCGCCAGATCGGATGTCAGCTCGCCCTCCGCGGCGATGTGGCGTTGATGGATACCTGTGCGCTCCACCACCCAGTCGTGGTCTGTGTCCACGAACTTGGCGATGTCTTCATTCGTCAGGATTTTTTCGGGCAAATACGCTCCGCAGCCCAAAACGACCGATCTCAGCATGGAATAGAACCTGTTACCTCACCCGCCACCAGCCGCCGCCAGCGGAACTTGACTACTTTCGCGTTGCTGATGGGCCCGGTCGATGTCCCGTTCAATCCGCGAGATCATGCCGGCCTGTGCCATATCAATCCCAAGATCGAGGGCATGTGCAAAGCCCACAGCGTCCGTGCCGCCGTGGCTCTTCACCACAATGCCGTTCAGCCCCAGGAAAACACCACCGTTCATGGTCCGTGGATCCATCTTCTTGCGCAACGCGTCGAACCCGCTTTTTGCGAGCAGGTACCCGAGCTTGCAAAAAATGTTCCGGTTCATCGACGTGCGCAAATAAGAGCCGATCTGTTTTGCCGTTCCCTCAGCCGTCTTCAAAGCGATATTGCCGGAAAAGCCTTCGGTCACAACCACGTCCACCTTGCCCTGGCCAATATCATCGCCTTCAATAAAGCCGGCATACTCAATCGGCAACACCGAATCACGCAAAACCGCACCGGCCTCCTTTACCTGGCCGTTGCCCTTGATTTCTTCAACCCCCACATTCAAAAGTCCGACGGTGGGCCGCTCAATTCCGAACAACGAGCGCGACATGGCTTCGCCCATGACCGCAAAGTCCACCAGCTGGTCCGCATCGGCGCCAATGGTGGCGCCCACATCCAGCATGATGCTTCTTGACCGCAAAGTGGGCCAAATCGCGGCAATGGCCGGACGTTCGATGCCCGGCATCATTTTCAACAGCACCTTGGCCATGGCCATCAGCGCGCCGGTGTTGCCGGCCGAGACGGTCACATCGGCCTCGCCCGATTTCAGGGCCTCAATGGATTTCCACATGCCCGAGTGGCGCCGCCCGGAGCGCAGGGCCTGGCTGGGCTTGTCGTTCATGGCAACCTGCACATCGGCATGGATGATGCGGCAAGCCGCTTGCAGCTTGGCATCGGCCGCCACCAGGGGCCGAAGCACGGCCTCGTCTCCCACCAGCAGGAAGTTCACGTCCGATCTGTGGGCCAGCACCAGCGAAACGCCAGGCAGGGTCACGGCCGGGCCGTGGTCACCACCCATCGCGTCAACAGCAACTGTCGTTTGCCCAGTCATGGCGCAAATATACCTGCCTTGATTGTTTCACTAAGATAGCACAGTTCAGCCAGCCAGACGCGGTTTAACTGAACCTGGTTCCGCATGTGTCATCCGCTGTGTCAGCGGTCCTGCGTCCGGCCGTCCTTGGCTTTCAGCGTCTCCAGAACCGCAAACGGATTATCCCTCTCCTCGCGGTCATTATCCCCCAATTGGCCCTGATTGCCAAATACTACCCCGGCCTTGCGTGGATAAGGGTTGATCGCAGCGGCAATCTGCTGGGCCGTCAGTTCCCCCAGATCGATGCTCAATCCGTCAAAAGCTTCGTATTCGTCCGCGCTCTCAAGATCGCCGTCCGGCGCCACGTGCGGCTCCTCCACGCCCGGCGGCAAATAGGTCACGGCAACGGTTTCGGCCACCTCTTCATCCACCGGCTCCAGCGAGACAATGCAGATCTGGCTCAATTTGGCACGCACCGTGCCGCTCACATGGACCACCCCCTCGCCGGCTGCCGCGATGCTGAGCTCGGCGGAGGCCGCATGCAGCGCCTCAATGGCGAATCGGCCCTGCAAGGCGGCCAACTCGCCCTCATCGGCCTTGATCTCGCGCACAACCTCACCGTCCTCAATCTCGGCCACTTCAAACGGCCTTGAGAATTCCGGCGGGGTCTGGGTTTCTGTATCGGCGGTCATGACAGGTAACGCTCCGGGTCCGGGAAAGACAGGCTTCCCTCCAACAGTCCGGACATCTCGATTTTCAGCAGATGGTCCTGGCTGGCGCGCATGTAGGCGGCCAGCCGTGGCGCTTCGGCCGCTTCGCTGCGGTCCGCATATATATTGCGCTTCAGCGCACCTTCAAGCGCGCCTGGATCTGCATCATATTCCTTAAGGGCCTCGTCATAGGCCTGGGCGCGGCCGTAGAAGACCTGGGCCATCTTCTTCACCTTCTTGCCCACCGACAGGTCCCCGACCCCCATTTCGCGCAGTGAACGGTCCATATCTTCAAACAGCAGGTCGAACACGCCTTGAGAGAACGCAGACCCGCGCTCATCGCCTTCGGCGTTCATGCGGTTGATCAGGAGATAGACATGCAAGACAAGCATATCGAAGCGTCCGTCGACACTGTCTTCGACCCCGCCGGTCAGATAGAATTGCGGATGCCGCGCCTGCGCCACAATCATTTCATATGCGAGCTGCGTGGACAACGTGCGGGCGGCACGTTTTTGAAACAGTTTGTTGAAGAACATGTGGGAGCCTATGGTCTTAAGGCGATCTGAATATGCGCCATCGGTTGCAACATTCTGCAAACGGCGCTAAGCCGCGCTGGTCTTCGTAGGTTCAACAATGACCTGGATCGAGGGTTTAAGGGACATTCCATGTTGAGGCAATCACAATCGGGCAAAACGCGGCAGCCGTCGCGCCGGCGCTTCGCGGCCCTGCTCACCGGCACCATGGGGCTTTCTCTGGTTGCCTGCTCGCCGGTCATTGATCACCGCGGCTATCTTCCGCGCGGGAAAGACGTGCAGAAGCTGCAGGTTGGGATGAGCAAGACGGAGGTTGAATCGCTCCTGGGCTCGCCCTCCACCACGGCCACCATCAACAGCTCCGGCGACAGCTACTACTACATTTCAAGCGTGGTGGAACAAAAGCCCGTCATCGGCGCGGATGTCCAGGACCGCCAGGTGATTGCGGTGCGGTTTGACATTGAGGACCGGGTCCAGAATTTCGCCCATTACGGCCTGGAAGACGGCCGAATCGTAAATTTCATCTCCCGCGAGACACCGACCGAAGGCCGCGAGAGCTCTTTGCTCAGAGAATTCTTCGGCAACCTGGGCAAATTTGAGCCCGGTGCCGGCGGCGGCGGAGGCCCGGCGCCCGGTCGCTAGAGCCGTTTGAGGCTACTCATCCTGCTTGTTCTCTGCCACGGTGGCGCTGGTTTCGCTCTTTTCCAGAGTGGAGGAGACAAAGCGCTCGGAAAACCCGCCCACGAACGACCAGACCACAAGTTTGGCGAAACCGGCATCCGGCACCACCGCCGTCCATTGCCGCCCCCACAGCTTGACCACATGTTCGGAGAAATTCGCGGTTTGCAGATCGGGAAACAAAGAGCCCTTCAAGAAGCCGCCGGCCATCAAGAAGTAAAGGACGGCCGCCCCAACCATGCCGAAGCCGAACCTGACCATAAGGTATCTGAGCTTGAAGGTCCGGCCGATATCCACATAGGTCAAGGTTGAGACGTTCGACTGGAACGAATTGATCCGGCTGAACAGCGCCCCCAATAGGCCGAAGGACAGGGCGGTGTAAAAACCGAACCAGGGGGTATAGACACTTGCCGCGTCCAGCAGCGGTTCAACCGCAGGATTTGATGTGGCAAGCAGGCCAAGGCCCGCGATCAGAAGCCACGGCAGGGCCACCAGAAACAAGATCACAACGCCCACGCGCCACAGCCTTTGGGCGGCATCATCACGCTGCGCGCGGTCAAGCCGCTGGGCGGTGTGATACCAGTTCAGATCATCCAGCAGAACGAAGTAGGCCGCCTGCTTGGCCTGGAGCCGCTCGTCGGGGTGTTTTTCCACCTTGGCCGCTTCCCAATTGGCCTCATGGGCGCCGAGCGCGGGCAGCGACAGGGTTTTGGCCCGTGCCAGGCGGCGCTGGTAGAACGCGGTGACCTCCAGCTCCGGCATCAACGGAACGATAAGCCGTTCCAGCGAATAGACATCGCTCCAGGACTTGTTCTTCTTGGCGATCAGGCGCTCAATTTCAGCCACAAGCGGCGAGCCGGCCTCGGTGTCCGGGTGCGCCTTAACAACGCTCCACAGCGTTTCCACGCTGGCAATGTAGTATTCGCCGAGCTGCAGGCCGCTTATGCCTTTGCCATTGGCCATTTGAGCAATTCCCCATGAACGCAAACTGACTGTATATCAATTGCTGCAAACGCCGCTCCGGGTGCAAGACTACCGCAAGGGGCGGTTGCGTTCAATCTGGTGCCCCCAACACCGGCGCACTTGGTGAATCCGCCGTGCGGGCTGTTGCAATCGCTCGCCACCTTGCCTTTAACTCTGGCGCATAAGGAGATGACGAATGACAGACACTTCAAAGACGGCAGTGGTGACGGGCGCCGCCCGGGGCATCGGGCGGGCGATTGCCGATAGGCTGGTTGCGGCCGGCTGGCGCGTTGTGGCCGCCGATATCGATGAGGCCGCCGCCGCCAAAACCGCCGCGGAGTTGGCGGAAGGCGAAGGCAGCATCCTGGCCCGCGGGCTGGACGTGACCGACCAGGCCAGCATCTGTGCGACCATCGAAGCGGCGGTGGAGGCGTTCGGGCGCCTTGACGTGTTGGTCAACAATGCCGGCATCATGGACCGGGCGCCGTTCCTGGAGATGACGGAAACCTTCTGGCACCATGTGCTGGACACCAACCTTACCAGCACGTTCCTCGCCGGCCAGGCCGCGGCCCGCCGGATGGTGGCGCAAGGGGGCGGCGGGCGCATCGTCAATGTGGCCTCAAATTCCGGCATCTTCGGCGGCCGCGGGCGCGCCGCCTACGGCGCCAGCAAGGCGGGCATCATCAACCTGACCCAGACCATGGCGATCGAGCTGGCCGAGCACGACATCCTGGTCAACGCCGTTGCGCCCGGGCCCACAAAGACCGGCGACCACATTCCCGATGAGCCCTGGCCCACGGTGAAGGCGCGCATGCCGCTCGCCCGTTTCGGACGTCCTGAAGAGATTGCCGAGGTGGCCTATTTCCTGGCCTCAGATGCCTGCTCCTTCACCACCGGCCACGTGTGGTGCGCCGATGGCGGCTACACCATAGCCGGCATCATGGAAGGCTGATCACACCCTCATCAAGCTGAACGGAAGCTGAACGCAAGCGGCCCGAAGCCATCACTTTAATTGGCTTTTATCTGACCCGGGTTGATTGGAAATGCAAACGCGCCGCTGCCACATTCCTGGTCATGACGGACGCGCAAGCCACATGCCTGTGCTCCACCACCAACAAACCGGCGATGGATGAGACTAACCCTTCGCCTGACCAGGAGAACTAAGAATGTCTATTCGTATGATCAAAACTGCCCTGCCCGCTGCCGCCCTTGCCATTGGCCTGGCCGCGATGACCGCATCGCCCAGCTTCGCCACGGACAATGCGCGTGATGACTATGCCAACCAGGCAACGCCCTACACTGCCGGCTTCAGCCTGACGGGCCAGACCCATTACAAGAAGAAGCGTCAGCACATCACGCGTCAGAGCAAAGACCGCTTCAGCGGCTTCGGCTTCCGCGGAGATGGCTTTAAATTCTCCGGCCAATATCAGTAAACCGGCTTCCCCTGCCGTCATCCCGGCGAAAGCCGGGCAATGGGGCCCAGAGGTTTTCTGGCCCTGGGCCCCGGATATTTGCTGACGCAAAGTTCCGGGATGACGCTGGAAGGGCTCGCCCCTAAAGCACAATGAGATCAGCTAAATCACCCTATGCTGCATTCCCCAAGGGTGTCGTCCTCGGGCTTGACCCGAGGACCCAGGGCGGAATGCTCAGATCTCTCGCGGCCCTGGGCCCTCGGCTCAAGGCCGAGGGCGACATCGTTGGGAACCTTGTTTCCAATGGCTTGACCGCACCTAGACTCATAACGCTTTAGGCCTCGAACACCGTTTCAAAGTTGCCGAAAATGATGCGCTTGCCGTCGAAGGGCATCTGCATCGTCTCCGGCGACATGCGCTCATCGGCCATGATCTTCTCCCAGCCGGCCTCATGTGCCTCCTTTGATGGCCAGACGATCCAGGAAAACACCACCGTCTCATCCTCCTTCTTCTTCACCGCCATGGGGAAAGAGGTGACCTCACCGTCGGGCACATTGTCCCCCCAGTTCTCCACCACCTTCAGCGCGCCGTGATCTTTGAAGATCTGGGCGGCATATTCCGCATGGGCAATGAAGGCCTCCTTGTTGGCGTTGGGTACTGCGGCCACAAATCCATCCACATATGCCATTCTGTTCTCCTTTTTCATTCTCCGTTGAACGCTGCCGTCAGCACGGCGATATCAAGCTTTTGCATCTGCATCATGGCAGCCTTGGTGCGCTCGGCGGCCTTGCTGTCGAACCCAAAGCAGGTGCGGACTTTTGCGTTGAACTCCATCTGCTTGACCTCCCCTGCAGGCTTGCGTCACTTCAGTGTCTTTGCCAATTCGTTCAATTGCCCGGCTGCTGCGTCCCAGCCTTGCTCAAAGCCCATCTCCAGATGCTTCTGGCGGTCCTCTTCAGATGTGTGGCGCGCGCCCCACACCATGGCCGTCTTGCCCCCGTCCGCATCAGCCAGGCGCACATAACCGGTCATGAACGGGTCGGCGCGGGGCATGAAGCCTTCCGCATAGCCGTCGGTAAACGTCAGGCGTTCTTCGGGCACGACCTCCAACAGCATCCCCACAATGTCCATCTGCTCGCCTTCGGGGCCCTCCATCACGCAGTTCATGCGCCCACCCGCTTTGAGATCAATGTCAGCCGCCGTCACCTGCCATGGCGCCGGGCAGTACCAGCGCTTGAACAGGTCAGGCTCCGTCCAACAGCGCCACACCACCTGGCGCGGTGCGTCGATCACCCGTTCGATCTCGAGCGTATAGGCCTCGGTTTCAGAACCATCTTCAGTCATTTCCCGGCTCTCCCTTTTTTCTCATTTCCCAAACAACAAACCCACATAGCGTTTCAGATGATCGAGGCTCTCGGCCGCCACCGCCGCCCCGCCGTCGGCCTTGGCCAGGATGAAGGCGCCTTGAATGACCGCTTGGGTGTGCAGGGCCAGGCTCTTCGCGCTCCATCCGTCCGCCACGTCATGCTGTGCCATGGCCTCTGAAATGTCCGCCTCCAGGGTCTCGGCATGGCCGAAGATGGAGGCCCGGCAGGCCTCGCGAATGGCAGCGGCCTCGCCCAAAGCCTGCTTGCTCTCAGAATGATGAATGAACGCCGCCTTGGTGACCCCCGCATGCTTGCACAGATCGTCCACCGACGTGGCGCAAAAGCCCTTCTGCCGGATCACCGCGACAGCAGCGTCCATCAACGCGTCCCGGGCCGAGCGCTTGGCGCTGCTTGTGTCATTCGTGGTGGCCATACAGAAAAATACCAACTGGTCGGTATGTTGACATGCAAAATCTCATGGCCCCCCGTATGCCTGGCGCAGGATCAGGCCGTCTCTGCGGTTAAGCTGTAGGCGCCGCCGCGAATGTGGTGGGCCAGTTCCTGGGCCGCGAGGTTCTTCTCGCCATCGGCCACATAGAGGTTGATCGCAAACCGCGGCAAGTCCGGCAGCCCGGCACTGCGGCCCAGAACCACCAGATCCTGCGGCACGGCGGAGGCGAGCGAGACACTGACGGCAAGCCCGGTCTTCACGACCGTCATGGTGGCCTCGATCGTGCCCTGTTCAAACACCGGCACCCAGGCGATCCCGGCTTTGCCCAGCGCCTCGGACACCGGGGCCCTGAACGCGCAGTCCTCGCCGATCATGGAGAGCGGCAGCGGCCGCTTGCGGTGCGCACCCCCTGCCCCCGACCCAATCCACACCAGGCGCTCCACGCCCAGACAACTGCCCTCCGTCGGCCCCATGGGCTCTTCCACGATCGCCAGATCAATGTGCCCACCGTTCACACCGTCCTTGAGCTCGGGCGAAGCCTCGGTGACGAGCGAGACCTGAATGTTGGGATGGGCGGAAACGAAGCCGCCGAGCGCGATCGGCAGGTAGGTGGAGACCAGGTCGTGCGGAATGCCGAGCTTCACCTCACCGCGGATGCCGGGCGCGGTCATCTCCTGCCAGATCTCATCATTGGCCGCCAGAAACTTGGCCGACAGGCCAAGCAGCCGCTCGCCGTCCCGGGTCAGTTGCAATCCGCGCCGGCGCCGGTCGAAGAGCTGGACCTGCAAGGTCTCCTCAAGCCGCTTGATCTGCTGGCTGACCGCCCCTTGGGTCAGCCCCAGATCATCGCCGGCCCGGGTCATGCCGCCGGTCTCGGCCACCGCCACAAACGCCCGCACCAGGTTCACATCAAGATTTCGGGTCATGCACTGTCATTAGCATTCATAATTCAAATGATAAAGATAATTCGTTTTCCTAATTCATATCGCCGCCCTATATCCGGGCCAGCAGAAAGGAAACGCCATGCCCGACATGTTCATCACCTTCATGGCCTTCGCCCTCATCGCCACCCTGTCGCCCGGCGGCGCCACCACGCTGGCCACCGCATCTGGCGTGCAGTTCGGATACCGGCGCAGCGTGCCCCTGATGTTGGGCATCGCCACAGGGCTCGCCCTGCTCTCCACGGCGGGCGCCACGGGCCTGGGCGCGGTGATGAGCGCCTTCCCGGCCCTGCAGCTTGCCATCAAGCTGGCCGGCTCGCTCTATCTCATCTGGCTGGCCTGGCAGATCTGGGCGGCTGGACGGCCTCACAACGCCTCAGGCGCCGAGCAGCGCCCCATCGGCTACATCTCCGGCGTGGCCCTGTTGATCCTCAACCCCAAAGGCTGGGCCATGACCATGGCAGCGGCCGCCTCCTTTGCCGCTCTTTCCTCAGAACCGCTCGTCTTGGCGGCCATCATGGCCACCACCTTTGCGGCTGCGGCGCTCACCTCGCTCTCCGTCTGGTGTCTTGGCGGTGCCCTGCTTGCCCGGGTGCTGACCTCCGACAGCCAATGGCGCCTGGTCAACCGCACCCTGGCCGCCCTGCTCGCCCTCTCCATCGCACCCCTCTGGATGCCTTCAGCATAAACATGACTCAAACCAGGAAGAAACCAATGGATACCATTCATATCGCAGCCTTTTCAGACGGCAACACAGGTGGAAATTCGGCCGGCGTGCTGATCACCGATGCGCACCCCCCGGCCGCCGACATGCAGCGAATCGCCAACGAAGTGGGCTTTTCGGAAACCGCCTTCAGCCATGCGTCAGACGGCAAATGGCGGGTGCGCTACTTCTCACCGGAATCCGAGGTGCCGTTCTGCGGCCACGCCACCATCGCGCTCGGCGCGGCCCTGGCGATGGAGCATGGCGACGGGGTGTTTGAGCTGGAGCTGAACGAGGCCAACATCACCGTGGAGGGCCGCCTGGCCGATGGCGAGATGTCAGCCGCCCTGCAGTCGCCTCCCACCCGCCACAAGGCGGTGTCCGATCAGGTTCTGACCGAAGCGCTGGAGCTGTTCGGCCTCACCCGCTCCGATCTTGATGAGCGTATTCCGCCGGTGATTGCCGAAGCAGGCGCAACCCATCTGGTGCTCGCCCTCACCAGCCGCGAGACCCTGGCCGCGATGGCGTATGACCTCGCCAAGGGCCGCGCCTTCATGAACGCCAACACTCTGGTGACCATCACGCTGGCCTTCATGGAAAGCCCGGAGCTCTTCCATGTGCGCAATCCGTTTGCCTCAGGCGGGGTCTACGAGGACCCGGCCACAGGGGCTGCGGCCGCGGCCCTGGCGGGCTATCTGCGCGACACCGGGCGCAACGGCGGCAACACCATCCACATTGTCCAGGGCGAGGACATGGGAATGCGCTCATTGCTGCATGCTGAGTTCACCGACGAGCCCGGCAGCTCCATCCGCGTTTCCGGCACCGCCCGCGTGATGGCCGAGTGAACTCGGCCCCACCCGGCACGGCTTGAATTTTTCTCAATTGCGCCTAGGTTTGCGTCCATGACCGGGCCAAAGCTCAACCTGCCGTCCTTTGCGGCCTTGCGCGCCTTTCAGGCGGCCGCCACCCATGAGCGCTATGTGGATGCGGCCGAAAGCTTAGGCATCACCGAATCCGCCGTCAGCCACCAATTGCGCAAACTGGAGGAGTTCCTCCATGTCTCGCTGCTGGACCGTTCGGGCCACCGGCCCACGCTGACCGAGGAAGGCCGGCGCTATCTGGCTGAAATCGAACCGGCCCTTGAGCGCATCCACGCGGCCACCGAAGCCATCCGGCCGGCAACCGGGCGCGCCGTGGTGCGTCTCACCCTGCCCCCGTCGCTGGCCGCGGTCTGGCTCATCCCGTTGCTTGGCGGGTTCGAGGAGGCGCATCCTGAGATTGATCTGCAACTGACCGCTACGAGCCGCGTTGTGGATCTGCGGCGCGATCAGGTTGACCTTGCCATCCGCCATGGTGCGGGAACCTGGAGCGATGTGGAGGCCGAGTTCCTTCTGGCCGAGACCGCCATGCCCGTCTGTGCGCCGGGTTATCTTGAGACCCTGGACGGAGCGCCGGGCAAAAGCCTGCTGGCCGGGGCACGACTGATCGCCAACGGGGCCATTCCCGGCGAATGGGACGAATGGGCAAAAGCCCACGGCCTGGCGGCACCGCGGCCCGGCAATGTGGTGACGCTCGATGCCATGGAGCAGGCCCTGCAGGTGGCCGAACGGGGCCATGGCATGGCCATGGGCCGCCGGCCCCTGGTCGACGACTGGCTGGCTGACGGGCGCCTGATTGCGCCGTTCGGCGGCGACAGCCCCACAGGGGCAAGCTACTACCTCTGCCGCCCGGCCGGCCTCACCTTGAGCGCCGCCAGCCGCCGGGTGCAACGCTGGCTGACGGACACCGCCGCTTGAACTTGAATTTCATTCAAGCTGAGCTGAAGCGAAATCAGTAACAATGCGCGGCAGTCGGGCTTATCTCTGCGTCAACACAAGGCCGGTCACCCCACCCAATCGAACCGGCGCTTCAAAGGAGATAAACATGTCCGCCTCAGCAGCCCTCGCAACGCCTCCCGCCGCTTCACATGTGCACGCCGCGTTGAACTTCATCAAACCGCAAGCCGACAAGCCCGCCTTCTTGAGCTCGGCCCTGACGGGCGGCGCGCCTGAATACTTCTATGAGCTTGAGGCCAGAACCGTTGAGATCGCCGACATGCGGGCGTTCTCAGACCAGTTCTCCATCGACCGGGAAGGTTTTGAGCTTCGTGCACACCATAGCGCCGTTCGCGACTTCTATGACGATGAGACCATTCAGTCCTTGTACCATGCGGAAATCGAGGGCCTGCTGAAAGCGCGTTTCGGGGCCAGCCGCGTTGAGATCTTCGACGCCACCCGGCGCTCCGACAGCGGCAAAGGCGCCAGCAATCCCGACGGCAAGCGCGGCCCGGCCGGCCAGCTCCATGTGGACTATACCGACGTCAGCGGGCCGCAGCGTCTGCAGGATGTCATTGGCGCAGAAGAGGCCGAACGGCTTGCCAAGAACGGCGCCCGGGTGATCCAGGTCAATGTCTGGCGCCCCATCAAAGGGCCGGTTCAGCGCTCGCCGCTGGCGCTGGCCGATGCGTCCAGCACCGCAACGGACGACTTGGTGGCAACAGATCAGATCTATCCGGACCGGGTTGGCGAGATCTACAACGTCGCCCACAGCGCCCAGCAGCGCTGGTATTATGCCCCGGAGATGACGCCGGATGAGGTTCTGCTCATCAAGGGCTGGGACAGCCAGAACGATGGCCGGGCCCGGTTCACCCCCCACGGCGCGTTCGAGGCACCGGACACCACCGATGCGACCCCTGCCCGCGAAAGCATAGAGGTGCGCACCTTCGTCATCATCGAGTAAGCCCCTTCCTCCCAGGGCTGCGGCGTCCCTCCCCCTCACTCACACGCAGCCCAAACGAAGAAACCCCGCAAGGTTGGAAACCTTGCGGGGTTTTTTTGTTGTTCACTTACCGTGTCGTCCTCGGGCCTGACCCGAGGACCCAGGGCGGAAAGCTCAGGTCTCCTGCTGCCCTGGGCCCTCGGCTCAAGGCCGAGGGCGGCATCAGGAGAAACTTGATCGAGGCGTAATCATACGCCTCAGCGCAATCTGCCCTAGTGCGCCAGAACGGCCAGCATCAAGAGCGCCACGATGTTGGTGATCTTGATCATCGGGTTCACGGCCGGGCCCGCGGTGTCCTTGTAGGGGTCGCCCACGGTGTCGCCCGTCACGGCCGCTTTGTGGCTCTCAGAGCCCTTGCCGCCGTGATTGCCGTCTTCGATATACTTCTTGGCGTTGTCCCAGGCACCGCCCCCTGCCGTCATGGAGATGGCAACGAACAGGC
>CAJHYS010000153.1_pt1 | contig 15297 bp, 11 predicted proteins | sample 9198801 | NCBI WGS metagenome assembly CAJHYS01 (sample SAMEA7708368, study PRJEB35096) | sediment metagenome | biome: marine neritic benthic zone biome [ENVO:01000025]; feature: sediment [ENVO:00002007]; material: shallow marine sediment [ENVO:03000034] sea grass bed [ENVO_01000059] ...
CCAAGAGCTGTCTGGCCACTTCGTCGGCCGCCTTGGGGTCGTCCGTGCCCAGGGCATCAAAGTCCAGCCATTCGGCCTTGATGTCCAGATCGGTGTTGCCCGCCAGCGCGGCTTCGGCGATTTCCCAGGCGCGCTCCTTCTCGTCCATCAGCTCTTCAGGGCGATCGCGCACCGGCTGGTGTTTCAGGCCGTAGAACAGGGCATCGCGGAAGCTGGTCTGGGGAAGATAGATATCCGGGCCCACATATGCCGTGCGGCGCCCGGTCAACGCTTCATGATGGTCTTCCAGATTCTGGCCCTCAAGATTGATGGATCCGGAGGTTGGCGCAACGATCCGCGCCATGACGTCGGCCATGGTCTCCGCACCGGAATTGACCGTACCCACGGCAGCGACCTGTTCGCCGGGCGCCAGCTTGAACGTTGCGCTCTCCAAGAGCTTGGTTCCCGCATCGTCCACCACGCCCACCCGGGAAGCGACATAGCCTTCCTTGATGGACGGGACAGGGCTTGCGGGCGGTGTCTGCAATTCGGGCTCCAGCATGTTTTCAGGCTGAAACTGCTCGATCACCTGGCTGTATTTGATCTGCACATCCAGGCGCTGCTGGTCATAGGCGATCAGTTCGCTCACAGGGCCCGGCAGATCTTTGTAGGCGGCAATCACAGCCACCAGCTGACCGATGTCGAGGTTCCCGGTGATCACCAGATATCCGCCCACCATGTAGAACATGAAGGGGGTCAGCTGGGCGAGGAAGTTGTTGAGGAACTTGATGAAGAACTTTCGCTGGAAAAGCTCGTAGCGGATGGCAAAGATCGTGCCCAGGCGGCTTGCCAGGTCGGCCCGTTCCCAGTTGGAGGTGTCGTTGGTGTGAACGTTGTTGATGCCGTCCACCACTTCGCCCACCCGGCCGGCAAGGGCCCGCGCGGTCAACTGGCGCCGCTTGCCCAAAATCAACAGCTGCCGGCGAAGGCGCGGGATCAGGAAGGCCTGCGCAAGAACAATCGTGCCCGCAATCGTGCCCAGCCAAACATCTTGCACCATGATGAACACCATGGCGGTGATCGCCTGGCCGCCCAGGAACACCGGCTGCACCAGCATGTCGCCGATGAAGCCGCCCAGCGGTTCAACTTCATCCTTGATCATGGTGGCCGCTTCGGGCGCCTTTATCCGGCGGAAATAGGAGCTGGGAAAGCGTAGGATCCGGTCGAGCAACTGATAGCGCAGCCGCCGCAACATGCGCTCACCCAGCCGGCCTTTATAGGTGTTGATGTAAAACTTGAAGAGCCCGTTGATGCAGACGAAACCCAGGAACATTGCACACAGACAGAACAGATAAGGCAATTGGCCCAGGTGAAAGCCTTCAAACAGCGTGACGGTGCCTGCGGAAGACATCCACGACGGCACGTCAAAGGCAATGGGCAGAAACGGCTGTGTGGCGCCCTCGCCTTCAAAGCCCTGGCCCTGGATCGGGCCATTGACGATCCGCTTGGGCAGATCGAGCGCCAGGAAGTAGGGCACCATCGAAATCAGGATGATGCTCAGAATCCAGATCTGCTGGGCCCTGGTGTAGCGCCAAATATATTTGAAAAGACTTGATTCCATTGATACGTCGTCAACCCGTGTCAGCCCCGACACCTCAAGCCTTTAACCTTGCACAAAACGTGTGGGCCAGACAACAAGCTAACTGAGCTTTTCAAAGCGTGCGCTTCGTGGCGGCTCTCAGGAAATTCCTGCCCGTTTCTCAAGGTCTTGCAGGATCTGCGCAGAGTTGGCGGCACCATCCATGCGGTTTGAGGGGGCCGGCTTCGGCAGGTTGAGGGCGCCGGTGATCGCTGCTGTCAGGGATGCCACCGAAAGATCGGTCTGGTGCAGAACGACCGCGCGACCCTGCTGCTCGAGGATCTCCGCACGCCGCGTCTGCTCGGTTTCGCCTCCTTCGGCAAAGGGCACGAGCACCGCCCGGCAGCCCGCGCTCTGGATGTCGGCCACCGTGTTGTAACCTGCTTGGGAGACCGAGACCTGGGCTGTTTTCATCAGGCCGGGAAGATCCGCCCGGAAACGCTCCAGGGTGACGAAGGACGGCACCTTTTGGCGCAGCGCGCGAAAGCTGCCCTCGGCGAAGTTGGGCCCGGTGACGACCAGCCATTTCCCCTCAGCAAACGCGGGCCCTGCCCGTGCGCCCAGGGCAACTTCAAACAGCGCGGCGCCAACCGCCCCGCCGCCGGCGGAGACGATCACCTCATACTCTTCGCCGGTCGGGGCCGGCGCCGCGTCCGGACCCACCCAACCGGTGTAGAAAAGCTTGTCTGCAATCAGGTCAGCTTCCGGGAAGCTCAGGCCCAGGGGAGCGAAGTCCTCAGAGCCATGCACCAGGACCGCATCGAAGTAGCGCTCAACCAGCTCACGGGTCTCGGTGATGCGCTCCGGTTTCCGCCCTTCCTGCAGGATGTCGCGTATGGACGAGACAATCAACGGGCGTGGCGTCGCCTCACGGGCAAGCTGCAACAAGGCCAACAGCTCAAAGCGCATGATGCGCCGGGCAAAGGGGTAGGCCTCAACGAGCAGGATCTCCGGCTGAAGCGTGCTGAAGAGTTCAAGCAACTGTGCTTTGCGCTGGTCCTTGGCGGCTTCGGAAACCGGATCCCCGTCGGCGCCGATCAGATTGCCGAACCCCTCCGGACCCGAAGACACCGCCGGCAACTGGGTGATCTTGGCGCCGCCCCAATCGATGCCGGCGACCGGTGCACCGCCATAGGCGACGGTGACCTGGAGCCCTGCCCGCTGCAGCGCCCGGGCAATGCGCGATGAACGCACCACATGGCCGATCCCAAGCAGGTGCTGGACATAGAACAGAACGTTCCCGGACATGGCTCAGGCAGCGCCGCGCACGGCCCCCGGTCGCACTCTCTCCGGGGTTTGAGATGGACCTGCTTCAGGGGCGGGCGGCGTCTCGGCGAACAGCGCCAGCAATGCGGCAATGCCGCCTTCATAGCTGAACTCCGCGCGCACCCGGCGCTGGGCTGCCGCGCCAAGCCGGTCCCTGAGATCAGGGTCTTTGCACAGTTTCTGCAGCGCACCGGCCAGCGCGCCTGGGTCATCAGGTGAGACCAGGATGCCTGTCTCGCCGTCCGTCACAAGTTCAGGAACCCCAGACACGGGCGTCGACAGGCAGGTCAACGCCTGGCTCTGGGCTTCCATCAGCACATTCGGCAGCCCGTCCCTGTCCCCGTCCGGTGCGATCCGGCAGGGCAGGACGAAAATGTCGGACGCGCGGTAATGTTCGATCACGTCGGTTTGCGACAGCCCGCCTTTCCAGGTGATGCTGTCTTCAAGGTTGAGGCTCTCAGCCTGGCGCTTCAGTTTCGACAACAGCGCGCCGCCGCCAATGTGGGTCCAGTGCCAATGCAGATCCGGCGGCAACAACGCCAATGCGGAAAGCAGAGTGTCGATGCCCTTCTTTTCCACCGCGCGGCCCACCGTGACCAGTTGCACCGGCGCGCTGGCCAACGACCCATCGGGACGGCCGGCCCGTTTGCCCGGATCGGCAAACCGGGTCAGATCAATGCCGTGATAGATGAGCCGGACCTTCTCCGGCAGGGCGCATAGACTGCGCAAGTGCTCAGCACCATAACGGGTGCACACGCTGACCCATCCGGTGCTGGCCAATTTTTCCTTCAGCTCCCAGTCAGGCGAGGTCCAAATGTCCTTGGCATGGGCCGAGCAGGTCCACGGCAGCTCGGTGATCAGGCTGGCATAGCGCGTGACCGAGGCGGGCGTGTGGATGAAATGGGCATGCAGCCGGCCAACATCGCCCGGCAACTCGGCGGCCATCACAAGCGCCTGGCCGAAACGCCTGATCCGATTGCGGCTGATGTCGCGCTTGAGGTCGCGCAGCCAGCATCTGAACGCTGCCGGATAGCCCGGCCGCCCGCGCACCTTCCACCAGCTGGCCAGAACGCGGAACGGGGCGTTGTGGAGATATTCAGGCAGATAGGAGACGGGCGCCTCAATCTCGTCGTGGATCGGATGCGAGGCCGCGTCATAGGGGCGGCGCAGGGAGACAATGCGAATATCCATGCCCTGAAGTTCAAGGCCGCGGATTTCCTGGGCAATGAAGGTCTCGGACAGACGCGGATAGCCTTTCAGAACAAATGCTACTGCCCTTTTCATGGTGTCACTCATCCACCGCCGGCGATCACTCTCAGCTCGGGGCGAGCCGGCTTGGCCAGATGGGCTTCCACGATCTCGCCGATCTTGCTCAGGCCATCGAGCGGCAGCCAACAGCCCGCCTCGGACGGCTTGCGCCGGCTTGGCAAGGCATCAAGGGCCTCGGCCATCTTTTCCGGCACGGCGGCTGCGTCCGGTTCGATCATCTTGATCACACCCAACTCGTCGGCCCGGCGCGCTCTGATGAGCTGCTCCTGACGCGGTTCGGTGCGCGGCACCACAATGGCGCGCTTGTCGAACGAGAGGATCTCGCAGAACGTGTTGTAACCGCCCATCCCGATCAGCGCTTTTGCATCTGTGATGAGGGTCTCGATGCGGTTATCAAAATCCAGCAGATGGATCTTCGACTTGCTCTCGGCGCGCCTCAGGATCGCTTCGCGTTCCTGGGTGGGCATGAACGGGCCCAAGATCATGACGGCCGGGATGAGATCGAACTCTCCGCTGGTCTCCGCATACTCATAGGCGGCCAGAACATTGTTCACAATGTCGAAGCCATCACCGCCGCCGCCGGTGGTCACCAGAATATAGTCGCCGTCGATGGTGTTGATCGCGTTTTTGGTTTCAGCCGGGCTGTGGCGTTCCAGATAGCCTGTGTAGGTGATGCGCTGGTTCAGATGTTTGGAGGTCTTCATGCCGCTCAGCGGGTTCCAGAAGCCCGGCGGGCCGTACACCCAGATATCGTCGTAAAGCTCTTCCAGCTTGGGCAGGATCCCGCGGCGCTTCCACTCCTGTTTCAGAAGGTGCGGCGCGTCCATAACGTCACGCAGGCCCACAACAAGCGTGCAGTCCTGCTGTTTGAGATATCTCAACGTGTCTTCAATTTCACCGTGCAGCCCCAGCGGTTCCTTATCGACAATGAACATGTCGGGTGAAAAATGCTCCGCGGTGTGCCGGATGATCGAGCGGCGCATTTCCAGGGTGTCTTCCAGATCGATATGCTCGTCCAACGACGTGTACTGGCCGTTGTGCAGCTTGATCACGCTGGGGATCTTGACGAAGTCGACCCGCGCCTTGAAATCAAACGCGCCCGCAATGGGAGAGCCGGAAATAATGAGCACATTCAAGCCCTTGAATTGCTCCACAAGCGCATGGGCGATGGTTCGGCAGCGGCGCAAATGGCCCAGTCCGAAAGTATCGTGACTGTACATCAGGACGCGTGCGTGCTCGAGCCGTTTCATCGGTCACCTTTCTGCAATCGCCGTGTGTAGCGTGTTGCCTCTGTTCAGCCGCCCGCCGACTTTATGCCATATATGGGGCCACCTGGGAACACCGCCAACCCTGGCGCCGTTGCCGCAGATCACATCGGCGTCAACACTATTTATATGGGTCGGCCGCATCGCGCAGACCATCTCCGAAGAAGTTAAAGGCCAAAATGACCAGGATCACCGGAACGACCGGCAGCAGCAACCAAGGATAGAGCGCAACCACATTGATGTTCTGTGCTTCTTTTAACAGAACGCCCCAACTTGTGATGGGCGGCCTGAGGCCGAGGCCCAGGAAGCTCAGCGCGGTTTCGCCCAGCACCATGGTGGGGATGGTGATGGTTGCCGACGCGATCAGATGGCTCATGAAGCCCGGCACCAAATGGCGCCCGATGATGCGCTTGGGACGTGCGCCCATTAGCTGGGCGGCAACCACATAGTCCTCCTCACGCAAGGCCAGCAGCTTGGAGCGCACCGCCCTTGCAAGCCCGGTCCAGTCCAGTATGCCCAGAATGATGGTGATGCCGAAATAGACAATCAGCGGACCCCAGGTGGACGGCATGATGGCCGCCAGCGCCATCCACAGGGGAATGGCCGGCAGCGATTGCAGGACCTCGATCATGCGCTGAACGATCATGTCGAACCAGCCGCCGTAATAGCCGGCCAGACCACCGATCACGATGCCCAGAATGAAGCTGATCGACACACCCAAAAGCCCGATGGTGAGCGAGATACGCGCGCCGTAGACAATGCGCGAAAACATATCCCGGCCCAACCGGTCCGTGCCCAACAGGAACAGGGTGCCGCCTTTGGGCGGGCAGACGAAGTGGAAATCCGCTTCAAACAGGCCCCAGAACTTGTAGTCATCGCCGGAGCATAAGAACCGTATCTTCTTCACGTCCGATCTGTTCTCTGTGTACTCGCGCTTCAAGGTTTCCATGTTGAGCTTGTAGTTGGCGCCGTAGACAAACGGTCCTATGAACGTGCCCTCATGGAAAAGATGCACCGCCTGTGGTGCGGAGAAGATCCGGTCAACGTGCCGGGTGTGCAGATTGTATGGCGCAATCACCTCGCTGATCAGGGTGCTGGCATAGATCAGCAGCAGGAAGATGCCCGACGCCACAGCCACTTTGTGTTGCTTGAACTTCCACCACATCAGCTTCAGCTGTGAAGCCAGATAAACCTTCTCTTGAGCCGGCGTCAGGCGCTCCACCGAACGCGGATCAAACGGCTTGTCGGAGACGTAGTGGGGCATCTCGGCGCCAGGCGCCGGGAGCGGAGAGTCCGGCCGGTTCTCCCTCATTTGGTCGCCCCTCCGGCAAGACGGATGCGCGGATCAAGAATGGCCAGCGCGATATCGGACACCAGCACCCCGATCACCGTGAGGGTTGCCAGGAACATCAGGAACGATCCGGCCAGATACATATCCTGGCTCGCCAGCGCATCGAGCAGCAGCGGCCCTGTGGTCTCCAGCGACAACACGACGGCGACGATCTCAGCGCCGGAAATGATCGACGGCAGGATGGATCCGATATCGGAGATGAAGAAGTTGAGCGACATGCGCAGCGGATACTTCACCAGGGCCTTGAAGGGTCTCAGGCCCTTGGCCTTGGCCGTGATCACATATTGCTTCTGCAATTCGTCCAAAAGGTTGGCCCGGAGCCGGCGGATCATCGCGGCCGTGCCGGAGGTGCCGATCACCACCACCGGTATCCACAAGTGCTCCATAATGGACTTGAACTTTTCCCAACTCATGGGCTTGTCGAGATATTCGGGCGCCATGAGATGCCCCACCGAGGTGCCGAACCAGATGTTGGCCAGGTAGAGCATCACCAAAGCAAGCAGGAAGTTCGGAATGGCAAGCCCCAACAGCCCGACGAAGGTCAAGCCGTAGTCGCTCCAGCTGTATTGGTGGGTTGCAGAGTAGATGCCGATGGGAAATGCAACGATCCAGGTGAAGATGATGGTGACGAACGAGAGCAGGATGGTCAGCCAAAGCCGCTCGCCCACGACGTCCGTTACCGGCAGTTGATATTCGAACGAGTAGCCGAAATCACCCACCAACATGCCGCCAAGCCAGTGGAAGTAACGCAGCACCACGGGCTTGTCGAAGCCGTACTCCTCGCGCAGGAACTCGATCTGCGTGGGGTCGACCTTCTCGCCCTGCTGCTTTAGCTCGGCAATGTAGGTTTCAAGATAGTCGCCAGGCGGCAGTTCGATAATGAAGAAGATCAATGCTGAGATGATCAGCAAAGTCGGAATCATTATCAGAAAGCGCCTGACGATATAGGCAAACATCTCTTAGTTGCCCCCGGCGCTGGGGTCGATCCAGAAAGTGTCCATCTTGTAGATGCCGAAATAGGCACCCGGATCGTAGTTCCAGATGCCCTTTTCCGGCACATTCTGAAGCTTGTTGGACACCACCAGCGGCTGAAGCGTTCCGTTGATCACGCCGATGGAGAAGACTTGGTCGGTATAGATCTTCAGCATCTCATGCCAGATCTTCGTGCGCTCTTCGGTCGAGGTGGACTTCAGCCAGCTTTCATAGAGCTCCAAGAGCTTCTGCGCCTCGGGCATATCGACCTTCGTTCCGGCATTGCCTTGCGTCTCGTAGAACTGGCCCCAGGTCGGCCACTGGAAGTGCTCCTGGGTGGTCGGTGCCAGCTCGTCTGGCTTCATCTCCGGGGTCGGTATGCCGTTGTCCAATCCCTGGAACACGCCCATGACCGTGTCACCGGCAAGAACCCGCCGGCGGAAGATATCGCGCTGTGTGGGGCGTACAAACAGCTCCACACCGACCTCTTTCCAATTGTCGCGGATCAGTTCCAGCACATCGGTCTCTTCGGTGCTCTCGCCAGCGGTTTCAACCACGATCTGCATCACCCGACCATCGGGCAGAAGCCGGATGCCGCCGGGATTGCGCTTGGACAGCCCGGCTTCATCGAGCAGCTTGTTGGCCTGCTCGATATCGAAGTTAACCCAAGCGTTCTGATACTCTTCCTTGAACAGCGGGCTGGTGGGCAGAACGGTGTTCGCGCTCGGCCGCGCCAGGCCGTAATAGACCGACTGATTGATCTCATCGCGGTCGATGGCGAGAGAAAGTGCCCGGCGCACGCGCACATCGCGGAACAGCTTGCGCCACACATCATCGCCGGCGTTCAGATTTGGGAACAGGGCAATCTGTGCACCCTTGGCCGTTTCCCACAAACGCACGTTGATGGGATGGCGCTTGGTGGCCGCTTTGAGGAAGGTGAAGTTGTCGAAGCGGATATAGCGTCCCTGCAGATCGGTTTCGCCGGCCCCTGCCTTGGTCGGCACCAGGCCCGTTGAGCCAAGGCCAACCTCGATGGTGTCAATGTACGGCAACTGCCGGCCTTCCGGATCGACCCGGTGATAGAACGGGTTGCGCTTGAAGATGAAACGCTCAGCCGGCGGCTGGGTGCTGTTGAACCAGGGCTGAAGAGTGGGCAGCTCGGGGTTCTCCGGGCGGTATTGCCGGCCGAGGCGGCGGTGCAATGCGGCCCAGTTGCGCTGCTTGTGCTTTTCCACCTCCTTCTTCAGCTCACCGGCAGGGCGGTATTTTGCGTGGAATTTCCGCATGTAGTGCCCGGGCATGTAAAGATAGAAGGGCCGCGCGCCTGCAAGCGCGGGCACGAAGTTTGGGTTCGGTTCCTTGAAGGTGTAGCGCACGGTGTGCTTGTCGATCACCTCGAACTTGGCAGGCTCGCCGCCGGCGGTCATCAAACGCGGCACCCCGCCTCGCACGAGCTCTTCATTGAGCACCACATCTTCCCAGAAATAGCGGAAATCCTCCGCGGTGAAGGGGTGTCCGTCGGACCATTTGTGGCCCGGGCGCAAATGCAATGTGAAGATGCGCCCTTCCTCCACGTCGAAAGCCTTCAGGATATCCGGCTTCAGAGCAAGCTTTTCGTCATAGCCTACAAGGCGGGCGTAACCGTAGACCGTCATCATGCGGATATCTTTTTGCTTGCCGAGCAACATGCGAATGGTGCCCCCGCTCTTGCCCGGCTTGGCGTTGAGCGCGGCAAAGTCGACCACAAAAGGTTCTTCGGGCAGGCGTTGTGCGACCGCCGGCAAGGTTCCGCCCGCCACCGCGCTCTCAAAGCCCGGGGTCTCCTTGTAATCCTGAGCGCTCACAGGCAGCAGAGCAGCCATCAAGAGCCCCACGACGATGAACAGTCGTTTCATGTTCTCAACTCCATTGCGTCTACTGATTTGTGCACCAACACCTTATGGCCTTCATCGATCTCCAAATGCGTCAGTTCAGGTGCGTCCGGGGTCGCATTGAATTTGGGACCCCACGATTCAACATTCGAGGCGCCGCCCGCTTGCAGGGCGGCAAGGTCCAATGGCCGGTTCAAGTCAGCATACGGCACCGCTTTGAGCAGCGAGCGTGTATAGGGATGGACCGGGTTCTTGAACAACACCTCTCTGGGCGCGGTTTCCACCAGCTTGCCCTTACACATCACCGCGATCCGGTCGGCCACATAGTCAACCACGGCCAGGTTGTGTGAGATGAACAGGTATGTCAACCCCAGCTCAGATTGTAAGTCTTTGAGAAGATTTAGTATTTGCGCTTGCACCGAAACATCCAGCGCAGACACGGGCTCATCGCACAAGAGCAGATCAGGGTTAAGCGCCAACGCCCGGGCAATGCCGACGCGCTGGCGCTGACCGCCGGAAAAACTATGCGGGTAGCGGTTGAGGAAACGCGGGTCCAGTCCCACGAGGCGCATCAGTTCTGTGACCTTGGCCAGCCGATCCGCTTCGCTCCCCATGTCGTGGATCACCAAAGGCTCGCGCAGAATGTTCAACACGGTCATGCGGGGCGACAATGACGAGAAAGGATCCTGGAACACCATCTGCATGCGTGGCCGGAAGCGTTTCAGTTCGCCATCCGACAGGCCCAGCACATCGGTCCTGCCGTCCTGGTTGTTGAACTCGATGTTGCCGCTGTCCGGCGTCACCGCCCGCATGATCATCTTTGAGACCGTGGTCTTGCCGCAGCCGCTTTCGCCCACTAGCCCAAGACACTCTCCGCGCTTGATCTCAAGGGTGAAATCATCAACGGCAACCAAGGTGTTCTCGTTCGTTGCACCGAAGAACCCGCCCTTTTTGGTCACGAACGTCTTGCGCAGATTGGAGATTTTCAAAAGCGGTACATCCGCGCCGGCATCCCCCTCGTGCTTGCGCCCAAAGGCCGGTCCGATTTCATAGTTGATGTCGCGGATCGACTGCAGCCGCTCGCCCGGTTTCATGTCGAAATGGGGGACCGCGTGGAGCAACGCTTTCAGGTAGGGATGGGCCGGCTTTTCGAAGATGTCCTTGACCGGTCCCGCCTCCATAACCTCGCCGTGGTACACCACCACGACCTCGTCTGCCATGTTGGCGACGACACCCAGATCATGGGTGATCAGGAGGATCGCCATGTTGAGTTTCTGCTGCAGTTCCTTGAGCTGGTGGAGGACTTGCGCCTGAACCGTCACATCCAGCGCCGTGGTGGGCTCATCGGCGATCAACAGGGCCGGGCGGCAGATCATGGCCATGGCAATCATGGCGCGCTGGCGCAATCCCCCGGACAGCTCAAAAGGATACATGTCGTAGGCTTTGCTCGGATCGGGGAAGTTCACCAACCCGAGCATTTCCTCGGTCACCCGGCGGGCATCCTTCTTCTCCACGTCCCGGTGGAGAGTGAGCGCCTCTTGGATCTGGTTGCCGATGGTGTGGAGCGGCGAAAGCGAGGTCATCGGCTCCTGGAAGATCATGGAGATGCGGGCACCGCGCAGCTCGCGCATTTCCGAACTGTCGCGGTCGAGGCTGGCAATGTCCACCACCTGGCCTTCGGCGTCCGGATCGTTGAACAGGATCTTCCCGCCGGTGATGGACGCTGAGCGCGGCAGAATGCCGAGCAGCGCCTGAGCCGTGACGGACTTGCCGGACCCGGACTCGCCCACCAGCGCAACCACGCTGCCTGGCCTGATGCGAAAGCTGATGCCCTTCACAACCTCAAGCGGACTGCCGTGCAGCATGAACGCCACACGCAGATCTTCCACGCGTATCAAATCAGTCTGTACGCTCATGTTCCCAGTGAAACGGCAGGGCCTGAAGGGAACGGCTCCTGACCGGCACTCCTCCCACTCAACGAATGCAACGGCAGTTTGGTTTTACGGTGCCTGAACCGTCAGTGCAATCGGCTTGAGAGACAAAACTTGAAATTTCCCGGCAAACGGCAAGGAAAAACTGAAAAAGTGACTGGTTGAACGAAGACACCCCTCACTTGGCGCACCAAATGAGGGGTGTTGAGTGCCTTTATACCAGGCGGATTTCAGCCAACAATTCAGTGTCTGATCACGATCCGCGAGTTGCGCCGGCCGCTCCGCTTGACCAGACGATAGAGCGTTGCTGCGTTTTTCGGATGCAAGCGAACACAGCCGTGAGACGCCCGGCGGCCCAATCGGCGAATCTGATTTGTGCCATGGACCGCATACCCGCCGCGGAAGAAGATGGAGTACGGCATGGGTGCGTTGTTGTACTTGCTGGAATAATGCATGCGCTTCATGATCGTCGGCCGGTAACTCCCGGTTGGGGTGCGGTAGCGGCCGCGGCCTGTAGAAACACGCCAGCTATAGAGCTTGCGGCCGTTCTTGTAGACATACATGCGTTGGCTTGAGATATCGATCTTCGCAACAATCTTGCTGGCCTGCGCAGGAGAATATCCGCCCTGCATTCCCAGCATCATCAATACTGCCGCGAACAAACTTGAAAAATATAGACGTGTTCCCATGGTTTTGCGCCCCTATTACGCTCGGTTTACTTACCGTCGACACTCACGCGCAGCCCTTGGCGCAAGTTCGACTCCAGCCCGCATCTTTTTGTCTGAGTTACATGAAAGCCCAGATTACCGGAATGGGCAAGTCTCGATTTTGTTACTTAGGCTTAACAGCCGCGTAGCTGCGGGTGCGCTCGGTGCCCACATCTTGCGCGATTTCCCGGATCAGGCTGGCCTCGCGCTGCAGTTCGGCATCGGACATGCCGGGATAGCAGGGCACGACAATCATGTCCTTCAGGGCTTGGGCGGCGATGGTTGGGGCCAGCTCTTCGCGCCCTTCCGGCGGGGCGACAGCTTGAGAGCGCGGCAGGTCCGAGCTGTCGAAACCGGCCGCCTTGAGGCGCTTCACAAACACATCCGGCCTGTCGACCAGCATGGGGAACACCCAATAATCATGGTGTGCGCTGGCTTGGCCGGGCAACACGACAGCATCGCCGATAAGGTCGCGCAGGCGCCGGCCCTTCTCGGCGCGCGCGGCCAGGTCTCCCGGCTTGAAGCCCAAGATCCGTCTCTTCATCAGCGCTAGCAAACCCTGGGAGGGGCGGAAGCGCAGGCGTTTTGCCGATCCCAGCTTGGCCACGTTGCGCACGCTGTTGCTCAACGATGTCTCGTAATCCTTCCCGCGGGCGGCAAACAAGCGGTAGATCATTTGCAGGACGGCCTTCGACGTAAGTGTCTTCAACGCGCCGAACTTTAAGACGCGAACAAACTGGTCGCGGTTTGTCTGGGTTGGATAAGTGGCTTGAATTTCCCGCATCCGGTCGCGCAGACCATCATCATGGACCCGGATCAGCGCCCCGCCCAGGGCTGTTGAGGTTTTCAGAGGGCCAAATGAGAACATGGAGACATCCGCGCCCGGATGGCCGCCATAGGCCTTGCCGTCAAAGGCCTGGGCACAATCTTCCACGATGAACAGATTGTGGGCGCGGGCCACTTCGAAGATGGGCTCAAGATCCACATGGGTGCCGAACAGATGGGCCACGACCAACACTCTGGAGCGGTTGCTGATGGCCCGTTTGAGGCGCTCCACCGACGGGGCCATGTTGGCCACATCCAGATCAACCGGCACAGGGGTGTAGCCTTCGCGGCGGGCGATGTTGATCATGCCCTTGACGTTGAGTGCGGAGAAGATGATCTCATCACCCTCTTCAAGCTTCAATGCCTGCAACAACAGGTCAAAGCCGCTGCGCACCGAATAGGCGGCGATGCAGTCGGCCTTGTCCGGTCCGGACCAGAAGCTTTCCAGGGTCTTGCGGGCGGCCGCCTCGCTGCCCGGCAGAACGCATGACGCGGCGCCGGCCGCCAGGTCGGACCAATCGATTTTCAACTGCGTGCGCGCCCACATGGCCAATCATGGCTCCGCTTGGTTGGGAACTGAACTCAACATGAGTTCTCTACCGATGAGGGGCCCCACGTCAATGAGATAAATGCTCAAAGCACGCCGGCCCGGGATCACTCCAGGGCCGGTCGCGCAAGACTGCGGCGGCCTTATGCCTTGACCACCTTTTGCTTTTGCTGGCCGAGGCCTTCAATGCCCACGGTCATCACTTCACCGTTCTTCAAGAAGCGCGGGGGCTTCTGGCCGGCGCCCACGCCTGGAGGTGTGCCGGTGGCGATCAGGTCGCCCGGCTCCAGGGTCATGAACTTGGAGAGGTAAGAGACGATGTGAGCCGCCGAGAAGATCATGGTCTTGGTGTTGCCGTCCTGCTGGCGCTCGCCGTCGATGTCGAGCCAGATGTCGAGCTTTTGCGGATTGGGGATCTCATCGGTGGTCACAAGCCACGGTCCCACCGGACCAAAGCCATCAATGGCCTTGCCCTTGATCCACTGGCCGCCACGCTCAAGCTGAAACTCGCGTTCTGAGACATCGTTGACGATCGTGTAGCCGGCCACATAGGACAGCGCGTCCTTCTTGGAGACATACTTTGCGCGCTTGCCGATCACGATCCCCAGTTCAACTTCCCAGTCCATCTTCTTGGAGCCGCGCGGGCGCACAACATTGTCGTTCGGGCCGGCCAGGGCGTTCATGGTCTTGGAGAAGAGGATCGGTTCGGACGGGATCGGCATGCCGGCTTCCTTGGCATGGTCTTCATAGTTGAGGCCAATGCACAGGAACTTCTGGAAACCGGTCATGGGCGAGCCCATGCGCGGGCGCCCCTTCACCAGCGGCAAGGAGCCTGGTCTTATCTTTTTGAGCTGAGCAAGCTTCTTCTCGATCACCTCCGGGGTGATGTCATCGATCTTTCCGGAGAGATCACGGATCTTGCCGTCATCGTCCAACATACCAGGTTTCTCACGGCCTTTGGGGCCATACCGCAACAGTTTCATTTCAGGAAGCCTCGTTAGATTTAGGTGCGAACGATACTGTCCGCGCTAGGGTGGAAGACCGGGTTATAGCCTAAGCGCAGCGCCTCGACCATGGGGTGAGGCGTGATAACCTGCAGCTTTTGCCCGGCCGGGCGCTTCTGACGTTCGGTATAGCCTGCGAAAGACCATCGCAGAAGGTATTGTCCGTGCACGGCCCAAGCAGCCTGGCGCCACTCCACCATGGTTCCGCTGGGCAGGTCATCGACCGGCAGGCTCACCAGGCGCTTGGCCTTTCCGTCAAGCCGGTGGCCATGCAGCACCCGGTCGAAATCTGGCGCAGACGGCCGATGCTCCAGCTGACACGCCTCTGCATAGGCGTTCAGGAAGGCCAGCGCATCCGGGCGCCTGCACTCAAAACACGGACGATGGCCGGCCGCCAGCGCGGTCACCTCATCAAGGAAGAACAGCTCGGTGTAGCTGTTGGGCGCCATGATCCGGCGGTGCCGGTTCTTGAACTCCAGAACACAGCAGATCCAGGCCCGGCTGGCCCAGCGCCGCTTGGTCAGGCGCCTGCTTGCGACGTAAATGCCCCCGGACCTATGGCCGAAAAGCATGCCGCGTGCCGGGTTCCCGACAAGCACGCCCCAAGAGGCCACCCAGTGCAGCAGCGGGATGGCCCGCCCCTATTTGGCGCCGGCCGGCCGGTTCAGAAC
>CAJHYS010000185.1_pt1 | contig 15121 bp, 12 predicted proteins | sample 9198801 | NCBI WGS metagenome assembly CAJHYS01 (sample SAMEA7708368, study PRJEB35096) | sediment metagenome | biome: marine neritic benthic zone biome [ENVO:01000025]; feature: sediment [ENVO:00002007]; material: shallow marine sediment [ENVO:03000034] sea grass bed [ENVO_01000059] ...
GCATAATCGCACTCTTAGAGTTGGGGCGGAATAGGTCGGCTCCGCTCCAGCTTCAGATGTCAACCTGTTCACGAATTGCAAGAGCATCAAAAGTTTCAAACGGCAGGAGTGCAATGTCTGTTCTTTGAAACGCACCGCAGTGACCTGCGTCGACTTTCACCATATTCAGATAACTCAGATAGGATTTGTCGTAGACTAGCCGCGCCCTACCTCTTGAAAGGCCAACAACCGCCACTGCGTTGGGTCGCGCAGGTACTTGGCGCTCCCTATTGATCTGGTCACTCCACGGTGTTACAGATTTGACTTGTAACAGTTCAATAAAACGTTTTTAGATCAAATGCTTAGAGTTCGATAATTCCGGTCGGGCCAGGGGCACCACACTCTCTCGAAATTGGCGGGAAGCTAACGGGAAGAAAATCGTATCAAGTCGCGGCGCCGTCAGGACCGACTGGAAGCTGTGAAGCTGGCCCGCATTGAAGACGTTGAAGCCGACAAAAAGTTCGATGCCCCCTAGAACCCAAAGATGCCTCCGCAGGTAGTATGCCTTCAGATCATCGCTGCAAAAGCGCAACGCCATGGCGGCCGACAAGTCGGCGCGTGGACTGCTCTCATGAGGCCCGTCAAGAAAGGACACGATGTGTTCAGCGACCACGGCAAGGCTCAATCTGGAAATGCCGACCGTCGTGCGGCCTCGCTCCGCCTTCGCTTTGGTGTAGAGTGGCTCCAGGATTGCAATTTCCTGCCTTAGCGCGTCCAGGACGGCTGTCTTGTCCTTCAGATCCATAGTCTCATTGGTGTCCAAAGGCGGCCGCCAGCTGTGGTCTTGTTCCGCGATATCCCCATCGTACTCAAAATCAACGAGCAACGTTGGGCCTCCATCAGATTGCAGCAAAGCCAAAGCGGCCTCCAGCACGCGGCGTTGCAGCGCCCGATTGTTGGGTGGGCCGAGGGGCCGGCCAAGCTCAAAGGGAACCCAAAGCGAACGAGGCGGTCCGACTTTCTCCGCGTGCATCCGTATCAGGCTGATACCGGTTGTCGCCAGGCCTTCATCTTCCAGAAAGTGTCCGAGCACGCTCACGGCGCACGTACAGAACGGTCAAACAGGAAGAAGAACCACAGTATCTACGTTGTCGGCCTTAAGGGCTCCGGCCAATTGGCGCGCATGTGGTTCCATGGTAATGGCATCGGCGCCGCCCATGAATGAATAGTGCGTTGAGGCCACCGAGCCGATTTTGCCCTCTTCGGCCAAATCTGCCATGTGTTGCAAAGGGAAGATGGCGCCAAGATCTTGCTGAAAGGCCGTGCGGTCGAAGCCCAGAGAGATGTGGCTCATGACAACATCGTTGCGGTCCGTGTCATTTGCGATTGCCCGGTAGCTCGGGTCACTGCCGTGGAAATGCGCATCATCGCGGCGATGCAGACCGGCCGATGAAACGATCGCGACCCGGCGTTCGTTCAAGGGGGCGCCCTTGACCCAAGGCTTCGCTTCAAACTGCGGACACTGCGCTCGCATTATGTTCTGTCGCGAGACATCCGTCAGGTTTGCCAGTTCTACCATCGCGAATTCCTTCTTGGTTCAACCTCTTGGCACATTACAGGCGGGCGCGAGTTTGTGTCCAGAAAGTTTGGCTGCGCATTTCATCTTGCGTTCAGAGCGAGTTGACTGGCGACCGCTGCCACCGCTGCGGCCCGCCGAAGCTGGTCGGCCGTCGCTTTGTCGCGGGTGTCGGTGGCCGTCAACAGATGGCGCACATTGCTTTCCGGTTCGCTGAACCCGGCCACAAGGCGGAAGGCAGGGATGCCCGCCACGGCGAAATTGTAATGATCCGAATTGCGCCTGAGCGGGGCGAATGTGGCGACCTTCACGCCCGCCCTGCGGCTCACCTCAGCCATGAAAGGCTCCAGTTCGGCAAAATCGCTGGTGAGCGCTGCGAGACCTTCTGCGCCGGCGACCGTATCGAGATTGACGTTCAAGGCGATCTCTCGCCGGTCGGCATCGCTCAAGGCTGCCACATGGCGGCGCGAGCCCTCCAGGCCCCACTCTTCAAGCGAGAAGAAGGCGATGCGCAATGACCGACGGCGGGGAAGGGCGGCAAGCGCCCTGGCCGCAGACAGGCAGGCCGCCAGGCCGCTGGCATTGTCCAGCGCGCTTTCGCCCGGTGCGTGGCCGTCAATATGGGCGGAGAGGACGACCCGGCCTGCGCCCTCGCCGGGAAGATCCAGGAAAAGGTTTTCGGTTTCATCAGGCTCTTGCGTCAGGGTGATCTCAAGTTCGCCGGCGCCTGCCGCGGCAAGGGCCGCGGCCGTGTCCTCGGCAATGCCGCCGGCGGGAATGTCGTCCGGGCTGCCCCTGCCGGAACCGCCGGCGACAACAGAATCTGCCGCAATCAGGAACCCGTCTGCGCCGTGTTCGCAGGCCATGTCATATTTTACCTGACGGTGGATGTGGTCCGGCGCGAACATGTACTCATGGCGCACGATGACAATGGCACCAGGAATTTTGGCCGCCGCACCTTCAAAGTCTTCCGGGGCTCCCCGGCCAAGATCCAGCACCAGGGCGCTGAGGCCGCGGGGTGGAGTGGCCGGCGACCAGAGCAGAGCCTCCATGGGTTGCCAGCGCCCGTCCGGAATGCGCACCTGCGCCGTCAACGGGCGCCAGCCGTCGTAGGGCAGGGGCTCAGACCACACGGTGCCGCCGGCTGCGTCCGCAATCTCGCCCATCCAGGTGGTGAGGTGCTTGCGCGCCCGGGCCTCGCCTTCGTCTCCGCAGCGCCGTCCGCCGCACGCGCATATCTCGTTGAACTCGGCCATCAGGCGATCATCTTGGTCAATTGCGTCGAGGATCGTCCTGAAATCTTCGCTCATGAGATCAATGGGCCTTTTCATGTTCGGTCAGCCAGTGACCAAAATGCTCCTCCACCCGGCCAATCATTTCTGTGACCAGCCGCGACGGGGTCATGTCCTCTGGCACGATCAAGCAAACTGCAAGTGGAAGGGCGGGTTGAAAGCGTCGCGCCACGATGGCTTCGTTGGTGTAGACCGAGGCGATGATCGGATCGACCAGAGCTATCCCCAGTCCGGCCGCAACGCACGCTGCTGCTGAGCCGGTTAACGGCGTTTCGATGCGATAGTCGGGTACGGCGCCAGCCGATTGCAGCATGGCGTCAATGCGCGGCTGCAGTCCGTCCATGCTGGAAAGTTCGATCATGCGCTGGTCGTTGAGGTGTTCCGGGCGGATGGTCTTGCGCTTGGCCAACGGGTGTTCGGCCGGCATCAGCACCAGCACATCGAGCTCCCAACTCGCTAAAGTACGCACTCCCGGCCGCTCGCCATAGTCGGCCACAAGGGCAAGATCGACCCGCCGTGTGGCCGTCAGGTTCACAAGCTGAATAGAGGTGCGCGTGTGCAGGGACACATGGACATGTTCATGGGCGCTCGCGAACGACTTGATGATCTGCTGCACGAAGCCCAGCGACATGGCCGGCGCCACTCCGATGGACACCCGGCCGCGGCGTAGCTTGCGAATGTCGTCGGCGGCTTGGGTGATGGTGTCTATGCCGCTCAGGACGCGGGCCACTTCGTCGTAGAGCAACAAAGCTTCTGCAGTGGGGATCAGCCGGCCGCGGCGGCGCTCGAAAACCGGAAAGCCGATCTGCCCCTCAAAGGCGGCAACAGACTTGCTAACCGCCGGCTGGGACAGCGCCAACCGGTCGGCGGCCTGGCTCACCGAGCCGGTTTCCACCACAGCCCGGAAGGCCTCGATCTGGCGCAGATTGACGGCTGCGGAGGCGCGCATCCATGTATTCCATTTGGTTATATATTGCTGAACTATATGAATTCGACTTAACAAGTCAATGCGGTTACCCTTGAGGTTCGACATCACCAACAAAGACAACCGTCAGGGAGAGACCCATGAGCGTGAATCTGAAGCGACGTGACGTGCTGAAAACCGGTGCGGCGGCCGCTGCCGTTGCGGCAGCCGGCTTTCCTGCCCGGGCATTCGCCGCCGGGGGGCCGGTGGAATCGGTCAATCTGACCACAGCAACTGCCAAGTTCGACCCGGTACGCCCTGAGATGGGCCGGCTCATCAGCCAGGCGGCAAAGCAGATCGGTTTTGATGTGAAACTCGACGCCATCGACTACAACAAGGGCGTTCAGAAGGTGATTATGGAACATGACTATGATCTGTTCCTGGTGCGTCTTACCGGCCAGTCGGTGCGCATTGACCCCGATGTGTTCATCCATAGCCTGCATCACCCCTCGCAGATTGCCAAAGGCCGCTGGAACTGGGCGGGCTATGACAATCCTGAAGTCTCCGCGCTGGCCGCAGGCCAACGCGCAGAGATGGATGTGGCCAAGCGCCGCGAGATGGTGTTGAAGGCCCAGGAGCTGATTGCCGAGGACCAGCCGCAAGCGGTGCTGGTCAATCCCAACATGACAAATGCCTACCGGGAAGACCGGCTGGACAACATGGTGCCGCAAATGGGCGAAGGGATCGGCTCGTTGTGGACCGATGTCTCCATGTCGGTGAAAGAGGGTGACGGCTATGTGCGCACCGGCGCCACGGTTGCGCTTAAGAACCTCAACCCGGTGGCGGCCAATGACGCCAACGAGTTCAAGGAAATCCGGATGATCTATGACAGCCTGCTGCAGATCAGCCCGGACGGCAAGGTTGTGCCCTGGCTGGCCGATAGCTTCAAGCTGGTGGATCCCACCACCATCGACATCACCATCCGCGAAGGTGTGAAGTGGCATGACGGCACACCGCTGACCGCTGAAGACGTGGTCTTCTCGTTTGAGTATCAAACCAAGTTCAAGGCGCCCTTCTTCATCGGCTCGCTTGAGAAGATCGCCAAGGTGGAAGCCACCGGCGCCAATGGGGTCCGCTTCACCTTGAAGGAGCCTTTCGCGCCGCTCTTTGCCAACCTGTTCTCTGCCATGTTCGTGATCCCCAAGCACATCTGGTCAAAGATCCCCGATGGCGACACGGTGACCGATCCGTTGAACTTCGCCAACGACAAGCCGGTGGGCTCCGGTCCCTTCATCTTCGATTATTGGGACCGCGGCAAGGAGCTGAAAGTGTCGGCCAACAAGGGCCACTTCATGGCACCCAAGTGCGCCGGCATCATCCGGGTGGTCTATGGCAGCCATGACGCCATGGCAGCGGCGATCGAAAAGAACGAGTGCGACCGCACGCGCTATATCCTGAAGCCCACCTTGATGCAGGATCTGGACAAGGTTGCAGGCGTGGTGGGCAAAGGCTATTCGAGCCACGGGTTCTATTGCCTGAGCTATAACAACAAGCGCGGACCGTTCCAGCACAAGGCGATCCGCCAGGCCATGAACCATGTGATCCCGCGCGAGCTGATCCGTGACATTGTGATGTCCGGGCACGCCTCGTCTGGCGGTTCGGTGATCGCTCCGGTCAATGCCGCCTGGCACAACTCGGCCGTGAAGGCCGCCAGCCAGGACATTGAAATGGCCAAGAAGGTGCTGGCCGATGCCGGCTTCACCTGGGCCGGCGGCAAACTGATCTATCCAGCTTAAGGCCAGAAGAAGGCCTTAAGCCGCCCATGAAGGAGTACATCGCAAGACGGGTGCTGTATTCGCTCTTCACGATCTTCGTGATTGCGTCGATCCTGTTCGTAATGTTCCGGATGATGCCGGGCGACCCTACCGCACAGGTGCTGAGCCCGGCGCTTGACGAGGCCTCGCAAAAACGCCTGAAAGAAGCGTTCGGCCTCGATAAGCCCATGCTCACCCAGTACTTCCTCTATCTGAAGAACCTGGTGACCTTGGAGTGGGGCCGCTCGTTTGCCAGCTCCCAGCCGGTGACCGAGGTTATCGCCTACCGCATGAGCAACACCATCCTTTTGATGGGGGCGGGGCTTTTGATCACCTTTTCGCTCGGCATCACTCTTGGCATGGTGATGGGCTGGCGGCGTGGCGGCGGCACGGATATTGGCGGCACGATCATCTCGCTGATCTTCCAGTCCGCCCCGCCCTTCATCACCGGCATGCTGCTGCTGATCGTTTTGAGCTACCGGCTCGATCTCTTCCCAACCGGTGGCATGCACACGGCCGGGAACCGGCACGACAGCATCTGGGCGCTGATGGTGTCGAAGGACTTTCTGCATCACCTGGTGCTGCCGACCATCACCATCGTCGGCTACTATCTGGCAACGCCCATGCTGATCATGCGCGATTCCATGCTGGAGGTTCTGGGCACCGACTATGTGGAGTTCGCCAAGGCCAAGGGCCTGGCGCCGCGCCAGGTGATGGTGCGCCATGCAGCCCGCAATGCACTGATTGCGGTGGTGACGATTACATCCATCCTGTTGGGCTTTGCCATTGGCGGCCAGGTGATTGTGGAGACGGTGTTCTCCTGGCCCGGCATGGGGCTCGCCATGGTGGAAGCGGCGTCCAGCCACGATTATCCCGTGGCCCAGGCCTCGTTTCTGATGCTCGCCATCATCGTTATCGTCTGCAACCTGATTGCCGACATCTCCTATTGCTGGCTCGATCCACGCATCAAGCTGGGGGCGTGAGCACATGAAGATTGCAAAAATAGAGCTGTTCCGCGCCTCAAGCGAGATCACCTTCAAATATCACCTTTCCAAGATCTACGGCACGCTCACCCACAATGATGCGGTGATGGTGCGTATAACCACCGAGGACGGCATCGAAGGCTGGGGTGAGGCGGACCCGCAGCCGCCGTTTACCGAAGAATGGGCTGGCGGCGTCATGGCCTTGCTGGGCGCGCAAGTGGCGCCGAAGCTGATTGGCGAGGATGCCGGCAACATCGCCGCGGCCCACGGGTTGTTCGACCGCATTGCGCCGGGCAATCCCATGGCCCGAGGCGCCATCGATATGGCTCTGTGGGACATTGCCGGCAAGGCGGCCGGTGTGCCGGTGTGGCGCATGCTGGGCGGCAGGGTGCACGAGGAGATCCCGGTGCTCTGGCCCATCCCCAGCGGGACCGAAGAGGACAGCAGGGCGGTGATCGATGCCAAGATGCCCGAAGGCTACAGCTGCTTCATGATCAAGACCGGATCGCGTGACGTGGCCCAGGATGCTGCGCGGACCTTGGCGCTGATCGCGGCCTATCCCGACCTCAGCTTCATTGCCGATGCCAACCAGGGCTGGTCGGAGGCCGAGGCGCTGCGCTATCTGGCGCTGATCGGCTCGGCCCCTCTGACGTTGTTGGAACAGCCCGTGGCGCGGCTTGAATTTGAGGCTCTGGCGCGCGTTAGGGCCAAGGCCACCATGCCCGTGTCGGCCGATGAGAGCGTGTTCTCGCTCAGCGATGCCGCCCGGCTGGCGCGCGACACTTGCGTGGATGTGTTCTCAATCAAGCTTTCCAAGAACGGCGGCATTCTGCCGGCGCGCAAGATTGCCGAGCTGGCCGAGGCGCACGGGATGAAGATTCTGATCAACTCCATGATCGAGTTCGGTGTCTCCCAGGCCGCGGCCCTGCAGCTCGGCGTCACTCTGCCCAACCTGCTGGAGGCCGGCCACGCCTATATGTCGGCCCACCGAATGGTGGATGATCCTACTGATTTCACAACCAACGTGCGTGATGGCGTAGCCCGCGTCAGTGAGCGGCCGGGTTTAGGCGTGAGTGTGGATGCGGCGAAGCTTGCGAGCATCACCAGCGAAGCGGTGACCATAGACGGCAAGGGCCTGCGGGTGGGCGAGGCGGCATGACTGTCTTGAAGGCCATCTTCGCCACTCTGCTGGGCCAATGGCGGATCATCCGCGAAAGCCGGATGGGCACGTTCGGGCTGATGGTCATTCTGTTCTTCTCCGTCATTGCCCTGCTGGCGCCCTGGATTGCGCCGCATGACCCATGGCTCACCTTGCGGGATTCCGCCGGCAAAATCGCCTCCATGCGCCCACCCTCCACCGAGTTCCCGCTTGGCACCACGTTTCTGGCGCGCGACATCCTCAGCCAGATGATCTATGCCACCCAGACCACGGTCTTCATCGGTCTGGTTTCCGGGCTCATCTCCATTGTCATCGGCGCCAATATCGGCCTCGTCGCCGGCTATTATGGCGGGCGCATCGATGAGGTTTTGATGCGCATTACGGATGTGGTCTACGGCATGCCGTTCCTGCCCTTCATCATCGTGCTGATCGCGCTCTTCGGGCGTTCGAAGTACTTCGTCATCCTGGCCATTGTGCTGATCATATGGCGTACTGCGGCCAGGGTGGTGCGGGCCCAGACGCTGAGCTTGAAGCAGCGCCAGTTCGTACTGGCGGCCCGGGCCCGCGGGGCGTCGGACTTCCGGGTCATCTATCGCCATATTCTGCCCAACATCCTGCCGCTGCTCTTGCTGTACACCGCCTTCAACATTGCCTGGTCGGTGATTGCCGAGGCCGGCGCCAGCTTCTTGGGCTTTGGCGATCCTGACCAGCTCTCCTGGGGGTCTATGCTCTATGAGCTCTGGATCTCCGGTCAGATCCGCACCGCTTGGTGGTGGTTCTCCTGGCCGTCCATCGCCATCGTCTTGCTGGTTTCCGCTCTGGTGTTTGTGAGCCGTGCTTATGAGGAGATCGCCAATCCGAGGTTGCGCCAGCGATGAACCAGAGCGAACGCAATGTCCTGATGGAGATCGACAACCTGTCGGTGCGCTACAACACCCGCGAGGGGGCGCTGCATGCGGCGGAGAATGTGTCGCTGGCCATCGGCCAGGACGAGGTTCTGGGCATTGCCGGGGAATCGGGGTGTGGCAAGACCACACTCATTAAGGCCTTGATCCGGCTGCTGCCGGCCACAGCCTCGGTGAGCGCCGACCGGTTGACCCACATGGGCCGCGATCTAATGGCCATGAGTGATGCGGAGTTCCGCAGAGAGGTGATCTGGAACGAGATCGCCCTGGTGCCCCAGTCGGCCCAGGCCTCCCTCAATCCGGTCTATAAGGTGGGCGATCAGGTGATCGAGGCCATCCGGGCCCATGCGGACCGCTCGAAGGCTGAAGCCCGCGAGCGGGTGGCCGAAGTGTTCGACCTGGTGGGCCTGCAGCCAAGCCTGATGGATGCCTACCCCCATGAGTTTTCCGGCGGCATGCGCCAGCGGGCGATGATCGCCATGGCTCTGGTGCTCGATCCGTCGCTGATCATCATGGATGAACCCACCACGGGCCTCGATGTTCTGGTGCAGGAGCGCATCATTCGCAACATCAAGGAGCTAAGGTCGCGCATCGGCTCATCGATCCTGCTGATCACTCACGACATTGCCGTAATCGCTGAGATGAGCGACCGGATCGCCATCATGTATGGTGGCCAGATCATGGAAGTGGCGCCGTCGGTGGAGCTGTTTGAGAATGCAGCGCACCCCTACACGCTCGGCCTGAAGAACGCCTTTCCCTCCATCAAGCAACTTGGAAAGGAGCTGATCTCCATCCCCGGCTCGCCGCCCGTACTGATGGACGGACTTGAGGGCTGTCCGTTCGCGGCCCGCTGCCCGTTTGCAGAAGACCGCTGCCGGACTGAACGTCCTGAATTCACCCAGATCGGCCCCGACCACCGGGCCGCCTGTCACCGCATCGACGATGCAAAGATGATGCGCAGCAAATCTTCGGAAAAGGCAACATGGCTCTCCTCGACGTCCGCGGCCTGACCAAGCATTTCGACGTGCGCCCCAGCCTGCTTGGCCGGCTGCTGGGTTCGGACGAGCATGTGATCAAGGCCGTGGAACAGGTGAGCTTCTCCATCGATGAGGGCGAGATCCTGGGGCTTGCAGGCGAATCCGGTTGTGGAAAATCCACCACCTGCCTTCTGGTGACCAAGCTTCTGGAGCCGACCTCCGGCGAGATCATTTTCGACGGAGCGCCGATTACCGATCTTGCCGGCGACGGCTTGCGCGACTATCGCCGCCAGGTTCAGATGATCTTCCAGGACCCATACGAATCCTTGAACCCGCGCTTCACCGTGTTCGACCTCGTGGCCGAAGCGCCCCGCGCCCTAGGACTGTGGGACGAAGAGGAAACGGAACGCCGGGTGTTTGAGATGCTGAGCCTTGTGGGACTTGATCCTGAACGCTATTGCGGCCGTTTCCCGCACGAAATGTCGGGCGGCGAGCGTCAGCGGGTGGGTATTGCCTCCGCGCTGGTGGTGGAGCCGAGATTGGTGGTGGCCGATGAGCCGCTCTCCATGCTGGACGTCTCGATCCGTGCCGGCATTCTCGATCTGCTGCGCGATCTATCGGCCCGGCTGGGCTTCTCCTGCCTTTATGTGAGCCACGATCTGTCGATCCTCTCCAATATCGCAGACCGGCTAATGATCATGTATCTGGGTGCCGTGGCGGAGATCGGCCCGGTGGATCTGGTGATCAATGACCCGCGCCATCCATACGCCCATGCCCTGATCGAGGCGGTGCCGGCACCCGATCCGCGTTACAAGCGCCCAATTCCTAAGATATCCGGTGACATTGCGCGCCCGATCGACCCGCCGCCCGGGTGCCGTTTTGCGCCGCGCTGTCCGCACACCATGGAAAGCTGCACCCGGGATCCGGCGCCAGTTCTGCGCGAGGTCTCCGGTGGCCACCGCGCGGCGTGCCATCTTCTGGATGAGCGGTCTTGATCAAGGCCGGTTGCTGCCAAGAGTTGCTCTCGGTTCTTTTTCCGCCTTTATGATGGTGCGACCTCAACTCCACACCAGGGCAGGCCCATGACCGAACGCCACGAGCGCGTGATTGACCAAGTGAATGACATCTATCGCCGCCGTCCGAACACGATCGCCACCTCTGTCTTCGGCAGTTTGGCAAAAGGCAACGCATCGGCCAGCTCCGACATCGACTTTGAGGTGATTTCGTCCAGCGCGGAGGAGTGGACTTTGGATCACCAAGAGATTGATGGGATCAGAGTTGATCTGGTGACTTGCCCGCTCAGTCAGTTCAACGATCAGATCGAGACATTGCCCCATCTTTGCTACGATCTCATCTCCCAGCGAGTCCTTTGGGATCCGCGTGGGGTGTTCGGCGCGGCACAGGCGAAGATTAGGCGGTACTTCGAAATGCACCCGGACGCTGCGGCGTATTGGGAGGAGAACTTGCAGGCAATGGCTGAGAGGAAGCGTGCGGGCACGCACCGGATGGCCGATATTATTGCGGCCTATGATGAGGCCGAACGGCGATTTTCGCCTGACGGCCGGGTGAGGCGAAGCTTTCTTCGGGGGGCTTAGACTGTCGGTCAGTTATGCGGGTTCTTCAGGGGGTGCGACCACAACCTGATTGCGGCCTGATTCCTTTGCCTCATAGAGGGCGTGGTCGGCGCGCACCAATGCGGTTTCGTAGCGCTTGTCACGGTGGTCCGACTGGGTGACACCGATGCTAACGGTGACCCGGATGGCCGGGTTGCCGGAACAAAACTGATAGTCATGCACGGCTTTGCGCACCCTTTCGGCCATTGTGAAGGCCCCGCCCATGCTGGTTTCGGGTAGAAACGCTGCAAACTCTTCGCCGCCATAGCGGCACACCACGTCCGGATTGCGCAATTGTTCCGACAGTACGGCGGCCAGTTCCCGCAGAACCACATCACCCGTCAGGTGGCCGAATGTGTCGTTGATGGATTTGAAGTGGTCCACATCGATGAGGAGCACGCACATTACACCGCCGTAGCGGCAGACGCGCTCATGCTCCTGGGCCAGTCTGTCCATAAAGGCGCGGCGGTTGGACAGGCCCGTCAAAGCGTCGGTTACCGAGAGGCGCTCCAACTCGTGCTCGCGCCGTTTGGCTTCGGTGATATCCACCCTGATGCCCACCGTGCCGCCATCTTTGGTCTTGCGCTCTTCGATCCTCAGCCAGCGCCCGTCTTCAAGGCGCTGTTCCAACGGTTCCTGAGGATTCCGGTGGGCTTCAAGGCGGCTCTCGATCCAGGCTTCTTCACGATCGGTCGCCTCAAAATACTGACCGCACGCCACGCCGCCCCTGATGATCTCTTCGAACGTCGTACCCTTCTCCATCAGATGGGCGCTCTTGGAATAAATGGAACGGTATTGCTCGTTGAAGACCTGAAGCCGGTCGTCCTTGTCGAAATAGGCAAAGCCATCCGGGATGGCACTGATGGCGTCGGTCAGGCGGGCCTCGGACGCTTTCAGTTCCTGCTCGATCTTTCGGCGGGCCGACACATCGATCACCAAAGCCACAAATCCCAGCACTTGGCCGCGTTCGTCGATGTCTGGCACGTAGGAGATTTCCACATATCTGGTCACGCCGTCAGGGTAGGTGACCTCGGCACGCTTGCGCACCTTTTCGCCCTTAAGGGCCTTTTTGATCCAAGGCTCTACGGTGCGCGTTGCCGCCGGGTCCAGCACGTCTTCAAACTTCAATCCGACAAGTTCTTCGCGGCTTTTGTTGTACCAGGTCTCGGCGGTCTTGTTGACAAAGCGCAACGTGTGATCGGCACACACATAATTGACCAGTTCAGGCAATGAATTGGCAACCAGGTTCAAGAGGCTTTCGTTTGCCGCCACCTCCCTATGGCTCTGCTCGCGCTGGGTCACATCGCGAATGGCGCCCAGATAGCCGAGCAGGCTGCCCCGGCTGTCGCGCAAGGGTGTTCCTATGGTCTCGCCGGTGAACACCTCTCCGCTCTTGCGGCGATAGCGTACCTGATAAGGCGCCAACTGCTCTTCGGCCGTCAGGTTGAACCGCGCCTTGCCTTGCGCTTCAAACTCTCCCAAATTCTCGTAGAGCATGGAGGTTTTCTGACCGACCAACTCTTCTGTGCGATATCCGAAAAGGTTGGAGAGGCCCGGGTTTGTCAGGCGCATGGCGCGTTCGCGGTCCGCGATGGCCAAGCCGTCGGGGAGGCAGTTGAAGACGCTCATGAAAAGCTCAACGTTTCTGCGCTGGGCGTTGAGCTCTGTCTGCAGGCGCTCGTTCTCTTTTAGAAGGGACTTGACCAGGCGGTCGGATCGATGAGGGGCTTCCTCTTCGGTGTCTTCGACCAGTCTAAGGTTCATTGAGCCCTCTTAGCGCCAGGTTGCGCGCGGGTGTGCCGACACGAGGACCTGTCCGGCCGGCTCGCGCAGCAACGTTGTTCACATCCGATGGTGGGGAGGCCTAATGCTCTTTATGGGCGCACGTCATGTGCGTTGAAGCCCGCCAGACCTTGAGCTTATCCCGCTTGGGTAAACCAAAGGTATCTGGCCGGCCTCTCTTAGGCCCTGAGACGCTCGTTTTCCGGATCGAACGGGGATTCCTCGATGATCGTGGCGTCGTAGAGTTCGCCCAACAGCTTGATCTGAAGCTTGGTGCCCACATCGCCCTGGTCCGGCTGCACCATGGCAAGCGCAAGCGATTTGCCCACGCGCCAGCCGTAGCCGCCCGAGGTGGCCCGGCCTACAAGGTCGCCGGCCGCGTTGTAGATGGCCTCAGACCCGCGGGCGTCCACATCCTTCACCCCATGCACGTCCAGGGTGACATAGCGCCAGGCATCGCCCTCACCGTGGCGCTCCACCAGCCGGTCGCGGCCCAGGAACTGGCCCTTGTTGGGATGGACGAAACGGTCAAGACCGGATTCGTAGGCCGAATACTCAATCGACAGCTCGCGCCCGATCAGCCGGTAGGACTTCTCGATGGCCATCAGGGTCATGGCCCTGATGCCAAAGGGTTTGATGCCGAATTCGGCGCCTGCATCCATCACCAGGTCGAAGATCTTGTTCTGCATCTCAATCGGGTGGTGCAGCTCCCAGCCGAGCTCGCCCACGAAGTTGACCCTGAGAGCATGCGCCTGGGCGATGCCCACATTGATGAACTTACCGGTGAGCCATTTGAAATTGTCGGTGGAAAGATCCGTGTCCGTGAGCTTTTGCAGAATGTCGCGGGATTTGGGACCGGCCAGAACCAGCACGCCATATTGGGTGGTGATGAGCTGTAGGTTGACCCCGCCATCTTCGGGCAGGAGCTTGTTGAGCACGTCCCAGTCGTGGCGCTCAAAGGCGCCCGGACCCACCAGGTAATAGTCCCCTTCGCCCTTCTTGTAGACCGTGAATTCAGAACGCACGCCGCCTTCTGAGGTGAGCAGGTGACACAAGCCCACCCGGCCGATGCCTTTGGGGATGCGGTTGGCGAGAATGCTGTCGAGCCATTCTTCAGCCTTCGGCCCGGTGACGGCATATTTGGCAAAGGCAGACATATCCAACAGACCGGCGTTCTCGGTAACGTTCTTCACCTCATTGCCCACATGCTCAAAATAGTTGGGGCGCCGGAACGACCAGAGTTCCTTCACCTTCTCGCCTTCAGCCGGCGGGGCGTAGTTCTCCTTGGTGATCACATCGGGCCGGTCGATCTCCGCTTCTGTAAAGCCATAGCCTTCCGGGGCGAACCAATTTGGCCGCTCCCAGCCGTAAACCTGGCCGAAGACAGCGCCGAGCGCCTTCATGCGGTCGTAGCAGGGCGAGGTCTTCAAGGGCCGTGCATCCCAGCGCTCTTCGTCGGGGAAGTGCGGGGTAAAGACGTTGCGGTAGGCTTCCTCGTTCTTGGTTTTGAGGTAACCGCGCGAGGCGTAGGGGCCAAAGCGGCGCGGGTCCACGCCGATCATGTCGATGGTGGGCTCGCCCTCCACGATCCATTCGGCAAGCTGCCAGCCGGCCCCGCCCGCGGCGGTGACGCCGAAGGAGTGGCCTTCGTTGAACCAGAGGTTCTTTTTGCCCCAGGCCGGGCCGATGATCGGCGAGCCGTCGGGGGTGTAGCAAATGGCCCCGTTGTAAACCTGCTTGATGCCGGCCTCGCCGAAGGCCGGGACGCGTTCGATGCACGATTCTATGTGCGGGGCGATGCGGTCTAGATCTTCCTGGAACAGTTCATACTCGGCATCATCTGCCGGGCCGTCCACATAGCAGCACGGCGCGCCGGGCTCGTAGGGGCCGAGGATCAGACCGCCCGCCTCTTCGCGCATGTACCAGGCAGAATCCGCATCGCGCAGCACGCCCATTTCAGGCAGGCCCTGCTCCTGGCGGGCCTTGATCTCAGGATGGGCTTCGGTGACGATGTATTGGTGCTCCACCGGGATCACAGGAATGTCGAGGCCCAGCATCTCGCCGGTCTGGCGCACGAAGTTGCCTGTCGCGGTGACCAGGTGCTCGCAAGTGATGTCGCCCTTGTCGGTCTTCACCA
>CAJHYS010000004.1_pt1 | contig 15084 bp, 16 predicted proteins | sample 9198801 | NCBI WGS metagenome assembly CAJHYS01 (sample SAMEA7708368, study PRJEB35096) | sediment metagenome | biome: marine neritic benthic zone biome [ENVO:01000025]; feature: sediment [ENVO:00002007]; material: shallow marine sediment [ENVO:03000034] sea grass bed [ENVO_01000059] ...
CAGGCCAAGATCGACAAGTACGGAGTCAACCGGGCCGACGAGAACTTCTGGCAGGTCTACGACTGGTTCCAGCTCCAGCTCGACCAGGCCGATCCGCTCAACGCGGGCCTCCTCGACCTGAACCGCTACTACCCGAAGGCGCACCCACGCTGAGGCGAGGGCGCGCGAAGGAGCGGACCCGGGACGGCCCGAGCGGAGCGGCGGGTCCCTGTGCGATGATCCCCCCCGGCCCGCGCGCTCCGGGAGGACCCCTGCGGCCGGCGAGGAGAAGCCATGGGTGCGCCCGAGACCGATGCGACCGTCGACACCGAGGCCGCCGCCCGCGCGCTGGCGCCCCTGCTCGCCGGGCGCGCCGACGAGATCGAAGAGGGCAAGGGCATCCATGTCTATGACGACAAGGGCAAGCCCTACATTGAAGGCTTGGCCGGCCTGTGGTGCACGTCGCTGGGCTATGGCAATGAAGAGCTGGTGGAGACCGCCGCCAACCAGATGCGGCGCCTGTCCTACACCCATATTTTCGGCGGAAAATCCAACGATATGGCCATTGAGCTGGCCGAAAAGCTCAAAGAGATCGTGCCGTGTGAAGCTTCCAAGATGCTGTTCTGTTCATCCGGCTCTGAGGCCAACGACATGCAGGTGAAGCTCACCTGGTATTACAACAACGCCAAGGGCCGGCCGGAGAAGAAGAAGATCATCTCCCGCATCAAGGGCTATCATGGGGTGACCGTGGCCTCAGGCTCGCTCACCGGCCTGCCGCCGGTGCATGCGGACTGGGATCTGCCCATCGCCAACATCCTCCACACCTCCATGCCGCACTACTACCGGTTCGGCGAAGACGGCGAGAGCGAGGCGGAATTTGCCGACCGCATGGCGGCCGACCTGGAAGAGCTGATCCAGCGCGAGGGCCCGGAGACCATCGCTGCGTTCATCGCCGAGCCCGTGATGGGCGCCGGCGGGGTGATTGTGCCGCCGGAAGGTTATTTCCAGAAGATCCAGGCGGTGCTGGACCAATATGACGTGCGCTTCATCGCAGATGAGGTGATCTGCGGCTTCGGGCGCACCGGAAACTGGTTCGGCACCGAGACCTTCGGCATCAAGCCCACGTCGGTCTCCATGGCCAAGGCCATCACCTCGGCCTACTACCCGCTGGGCGCCATCTCGATTGAAGAAGACCTCTATCAGGCCATGCTGGAGCAGAGCAAAAAGATCGGCACGTTCGGCCATGGCTACACCTACACAGCCCATCCGGTGGCCTCGGCGGTGGCGCTGAAGACCATCGAGATCTATGAGCGCGACGGCATCATCGACCATGCTGCAAAAATGTCGCCGATCTTCCAGGAGCGCTTCCATAAGTTGAAAGACCATCCGCTGGTGGGCGAGGTGCGCGGTGTGGGCATGATCGGCGCTTGTGAGCTGGTGGCCGACAAAGCCACCAAGCGGCCGTTCAATCCCGCCCATATGGTGGGGGTCCAGGGGGTCAAGTTCTGCCAGAACCAAGGTCTGATCAACCGCATGCTTGGTGATGCGCTGGCCTTGTGCCCGCCACTCATCATCACCGAGAGCGAGATCCACGAGATGTTCGACCGGATGGAGATGGCCCTGGACGACACCGAGGCATGGGTGCGCAAGGAAGGCTTGCGCGAGGCGTAGGTCACCGGTCTTCGCGCCCCTGCTTTCGCAGGGATGTGGGATAAGACGGTAGGCGCGCCGGCTAGAGCGAGATGAGGTGAAATTGAATCATTTGACCGGCCTTTCGCGTCTGCTGACGAGGCGCGGGTTGCGCCCTGGTCTGGCCGACCACAAGTGACCCGCAACGAAGCTCAGCGGGCGCGAAAAGCCGGCCTTCGGTGGGCCAAACAAGCCCATCCCCTGCGTTGCGAAGCTTGCCCGATGCACCACATCGCACTGCGCTTCGCGTCTTGGATATGGGCTTGTTTGACTCCATCAAATGGTTCAATTTCATCTCATCTCGCTCTAGAGCGAGCTCTTCAGCTCGACCACACCATCGGCCGCGGTCGGCACGGACAGGGTGACCGAACCATCGGCCCCCTTGTGTGCCGTAATCGTGCCCGCCGCCTCGCTCGGCAGCTTGGCCACCGGCACGCTCTCAATCTTCCCATCGTTCAGCGTCACCCGCATCAGGGTCCGCCGGTTTGCATCGGGCAAGAACAGCACGCCATCCACCGTGACGCTGAGCTCCTGTTCGCGTGAGCCGATGGCGTGGTTGGAGAAGCCGTATTTCTTTGCCTTCAGCACCAAAGCGCCGTCCTCAAGCGACCAGAATTGCAAGGTTCCCCCAATGTGCGGCGTCACCACGATGGCGATCTCCTTCACCCCGTCGCCATCATAGTCCGCAATCCCCGCCGGATTCAGCCAGCGATGGCGCGTGCCGATGAAGGGCGTGCGGGCAATGCGTTTCAGGCCGCCCGCCTTGCTGCAGGTTGCCCCCTTGGGGCCATAGACCGAAAGCGCAGCGCCATGGTCCAGACTGGCTTCCACCACGACGATCTCGTCATAATGATCGCCCTCGAGGTCCACGATCCGGGCCTTTCGGTCTTCGAACACCAGAGTCTCATCAAGCACGAGTTCCATCCGGTGGCCGCATGAGGTGATGGCCACCAGGCTCCCGGCCTCAATGGCATCGCCCAGGATGGCGTGGCCATAACGATTTGTGGGCCGGGCGAGCCAGGCCTGTTTCAGGTTGTTCTTGCCATGGCTGATCACAGCATCGGGGAGCGCGCCTTCAGGAAGCTCTCCGGCCAGCGCAGCCGGCGCCATGAGCCAGCCTGCGGCGAGCGCCAGCGCCAGCCTAGAGAACCGCAAGGGCCTGCTCCAGATCGGCAATCAGATCGTCCGCATCCTCAATCCCCACAGACAGGCGGATGAGATTGGGCGCCACGAGGGAGTGGGGGCCCTCCACGGTCTTGCGGTGTTCGGCCAGGCTCTCCACCCCGCCGAGCGAGGTGGCCGGAACGAACAGCTTGAGCGCCGAGGCCACCCGTTTGGCCTCCGCCTCGCCGCCGGCCACCAGAATAGACATCATGCCGCCGAACCCGCCCGTCATCTGGCGCGCGGCAACATCGTGGCCCGGGTGGCCCACCAGGCCCGGATAGAGCACGCCTTCCAGGCGCGCATGACCTTCAAAATGTTTTGCAATCTTCAAAGCGTTGCGAGACGCCGCCTCGAAGCGCACGAACAAGGTGCGCATGCCGCGCAGCAGCAGCCAGGCTTCGAACGACCCCAGGATCGAGCCGAGATATTTGCGGTTGGTGAAGATCTCGTCCCAGAACGCGCCCGCATCGCCGGTCACCAGAACGCCGGCGTTCACATCGGAATGGCCGTTGAGGTATTTGGTGGCCGAATGGAAGACGATGTCGGCGCCCAATTCCAGCGGGCGGGTGCTGACCGGCGTGGCCACGGTGGCGTCCACCCCGAGCCGGGCACCTGCCGCGTGGGCGGCCTTTGCGGCGGCCTCGATATCGATCACGTCCCAGGTGGGGTTCACCGGCGTTTCGATCCACACCATGACGGTCTCGCCGGGCTTGATGGCGGCCTCCAATGCGCCCGGTTCGGTCTGGTCGAACAGGGTGAGGCCGATGCCGCGGCGTTCAGAGATCATGCGCAGCCAGTCCTGGCCGCCGTGATACATAACCTGCGGCGCCACCATGTGCTGGCCGGTGCGCACGGTTTCAAACAGCGCGGCAAAGGCGGCAAGGCCTGAGGCAAAGGCCAGCGCATCTGCGCCCTCGTCCAGCTTGGCCAAAACCTCTTCCACCTTGGCCACCGTGGGCGAGGCGTAGCGTCCGTAGGAGAACTCGCCCACCAGATCGTAGTTCTCATCGCGCCCAAAGGTGGTCGAGGGCTGGATGGGCGGCACCACGGCGCCGGTGGCTTCATCGATGTAATGCAGCGCCTGGGCCACAAGCGAGCGGGTTGAAGGAACGGTGTTGGTCATGAAGGATTACACGTGCTGGCCGCCATTGATGTGCAGTTCGGCGCCGGTCACATAGCTCGACTGGTCGGTGCACAGAAAGTAGATGGCCTTGGCCACCTCTTCAGGCAGGCCGAGGCGGCGCATGGGGATGTCCTTGATCATGTTTTCTGTTCCCGGTGACAGGATCGAAGTGTCGATCTCCCCGGGCGAAATGGAATTCACCCGGATGCCCAGCGGGCCGAAATCGGCGGCCATCTCGCGGGTCAGCGAGGCCAGCGCCGCCTTGGAGGTGGAATAGGCGGCGCCGGCAAAGGGGTGCACGCTGGAACCGGCAATGGAGGTGACGTTCACCACCGAGCCGGTGGCCTTCTTCAGCTCCTCAACCAGGCCGCGCGCCAGCATGATGGGGGCAAAGAAGTTCACCTGAAACACCGTCTTCCAGTCATCGATGTCGGTGCCGAGGGCAGGCAGGCGTCCGCCTTCGGCATCCTTGGGCGAAATGGCGGCATTGTTCACCAGGGCATCGAGCCGGCTGCCCTGGTCTTTCAGGCGCGCGCGCATTTCATTGATGCCGTCTTCCACATTGGCCGGGTCGGCCAGGTCAATCTGGATGTGGTCTTCGGGGCCCATTTCCCAAGGGCAGTCCTCAGGAAAGCCGTGCCGCGAACAGGTGATCACCCGCCAGCCGGCGCTGGAGAAGCGCTTGACCGCGGCATGGCCGATCCCCCGGCTGGCGCCGGTGAGGATCAGGGTCTTGCGGTCTTCGTTCTGCAGTTCACTCATGGGCGGGTCTGCCCTTTCTTGCCGTTACGGGTATAGCCGTTCCTTGGACCAGAGCTCTTCGGCCCCATTGCGGCGGAACACCACCCGGTCGTGCAACCGGAACGGCCTGTCGTGCCAGAACTCCATATAGAGCGGCGCGATGCGGAATCCAGACCAGTATTCCGGCCGGGGCACCGTGCCGATGGCATGTTTGGCCGCATATTTCGCCACCGCCTTCTCCAGCGCAAAGCGGCTCTCCAGCGGGCGCGACTGCTGCGATGCCCAGGCGCCGATGCGGCTGTCGCGGGCGCGAGAGTTGAAATAGGCATCGGCTTCAGCATCGCTCACCACGCTCACCGGGCCGCGGATGCGGATCTGCCGGCGCAAGGATTTCCAATGAAAACAGAGGGCGGCCTTCGGTTGGGCCAAGATCTCCTCGCCCTTCTGGCTTTCAAAATTTGTGTAGAACACAAAGCCGCTCTCATCGAAATCCTTCAACAGCACCATGCGCACATTGGGCATTCCGTCTTGGTCCACCGAGGCCACGGACATGGCGCTGGGATCGTTGAGCTCGCTGGTCTTGGCCAGTTCAAACCAATCGGCAAACAGGCCGATCGGGTCTTCGCGGTCGACGAAATCATCCTGCGGTATGGGATCGTAACTCATGTGGCTCTGCTCAGCGCTTGGGTTCTTGAATGGAACTCATTTCATTAACTTGCGCCTTTGGCAACCCCGGCGGAAACGGTAACAAAATGAAACATTTCTCAATTCTTTCCAATCGACGCCTTTTTGATAGATCGCCCATGAACAATGTGTAGGATGCGCGCGATTTCCTAGGGGACGTTTAAAAAATTTTTGAGGTTTAGCAATGGGTGAACCTGGACCTTTGATGGCCGGTAAGCGTGGGCTCGTGATGGGGGTCGCAAACGCCCGGTCGATCGCATGGGGCATTTCCGAAGCCTGCGCGCGCCATGGCGCCGAGCTGGCTTTTACGTTTCAAGGCGAGGCGCTGGAAAAGCGCGTGCGCCCGCTCGCCGAATCGGTCGGCGCCAAATTGGTGCTGCCCTGCGATGTGACGGACGAAGCCTCGATCGACGCGACCTTCCAGGCGATCGAGAAGGAATGGGGCGGGATCGATTTCGTGGTCCACGCCATCGCCTTTTCCGACAAGGAAGAGCTGACCGGGCGCTATGTGGACACCTCGGCCGACAATTTTCAGAAGACCATGCTGATCTCCTGCTATTCGTTCACCGCCGTCGCCCAGCGCGCCGAGAAGCTGATGAACGAGGGCGGATCGCTGTTGACCCTGACCTACTACGGTTCGGAAAAGGTCATGCCGCACTACAACGTGATGGGCGTGGCGAAAGCGGCGCTGGAGGCGAGCGTGCGCTATCTGGCTGAAGACTTGGGCAAGCAGAAAATCCGCGTCAACGCGGTCTCCGCCGGCCCGATCAAGACCCTGGCCGCATCCGGCATCGGAGACTTCCGCTACATCCTGAAGTGGAACGAGTACAACTCGCCCCTGCGCCGCACCGTCGGCACCGACGAAGTCGGCGACAGCGCACTCTATCTGCTCTCAGATCTCAGCCGCGGCGTCACCGGTGAGGTCCACCATGTGGACTGCGGCTACAATCTGGTGGGCATGAAGGCGGAGGACGCGCCCGACATTTCGGTGGTCAAGTGATCAAGGGTCTGCCGCCGTTCTACTATTTCCGGCACGGCGAAACCGCCTGGAACAAGGAACGCCGCATTCAGGGCCAGATCGATGTGCCCTTGAACGCCACCGGCCACATGCAGGCCGAAGCCATGGCCAGGCGCCTGGCCGAGGTGATTGATGATCCGGCGGAGTTCCGTTTCGTCTGCAGCCCGCTTGAGCGCACCCGCCAGACCATGGGCTACGTGCTGAAGGCGTTCGGTCTGAACGATGACCATACCGACACGGACGACCGCCTCAAGGAACTGAACTACGGCGTGTGGGAGGGCAAGCAATGGCCGGAGCTGAACAAGGCCGGCATCGTGCCCGAACGCGACCCGGAAGGCTTCCACGCCTGGCGCCCGGAGGGCGGCGAGAGCTACGAAGATGCACGCACACGGGCCCGCGACTGGCTTGCCAGCCTGGACCGGCCCCACATCGTGGTGGGCCATGGCGCCCTCAGCCGCGTGATCCGCGGGCTCATACTCGGGCTGGAGCCGCGTGAGACCATTCAGCTCAAGGTGCCCCAAACCCGTTTCTTCCGGATGGCCGACGGTGGGGTCGACTGGTTTGACGCCGCCGACGCGGACGCCTAGAACACTCTCGACTGATCTCTTCTGGGCTCTGCCATGTCTCACAACACCTTTGGCCATCTCTTCCGCATGACCACCTTTGGCGAAAGCCATGGGCCGGCCCTTGGCTGCGTCGTGGACGGCTGCCCGGCGCTTTTGCCGCTGAGCGAGGCCGACATTCAAGGCTTCATGGACAAGCGCCGGCCGGGCCAGTCGAAGTACACCACCCAGCGCCGCGAGCCCGATCAGGTGAAGATCCTGTCCGGCGTGTTCGAGAATGACGCCGGAGTTCAGGTCACCACGGGCACACCCATTTGCCTGATGATCGAGAATGTGGACCAGCGCTCCAAGGACTATTCGGAGATCAAGGACAAGTTCCGCCCGGGCCATGCGGACTTCACCTACCTGGAGAAGTACGGCATCCGCGACTACCGCGGCGGCGGGCGTTCTTCGGCGCGCGAGACCGCGGCCCGCGTGGCCGCCGGCGCCGTGGCCCGCAAGGTGATTTCCGGCATGAGCGTGCGCGGCGCCCTGGTGCAGATGGGCCCCCACAAGGTGGACCGGGCCAACTGGGACTGGGATGAGGTGGACAAGAACCCGTTCTTCTGCCCGGACGCCAAGGCGGCCGCGGCGTGGGCCGACTATCTGGACGGCGTGCGCAAGGCCGGCTCGTCCTGCGGCGCGGTGATCGAGCTGGTGGCGAGCGGTGTTCCCATCGGGCTGGGCGCCCCCATCTACGGCAAGCTCGACCAGGACATGGCATCTGCCATGATGAGCATCAATGCGGTGAAGGGGGTTGAGATCGGCAACGGCTTTGAGGCCGCCGCCATTTCAGGCGAAGAGAACGCCGATGAGATCCGCATGGTGGACGGCGAACGCCAGTTCCAGTCGAACCATGCCGGCGGCGTACTGGGCGGCATCTCCACCGGCCAGGATGTTGTGGTGCGCTTTGCGGTGAAGCCCACCTCGTCCATTCTGGCCCCGCGCAAGACGGTCGACCGCTTTGGCCAAGACACCGAGATCGTCACCAAGGGCCGCCACGACCCTTGCGTGGGCATCCGCGCTGTTCCTGTGGGCGAAGCCATGATGGCCCTGGTTTTGGCCGACCACTTGTTGCGCCACCGGGCGCAAGGCGCGCCGTGATGGAGGTCGAGGCGCTCTTCTTCGATGTGTTCGGCACGGTGGTCGATTGGCGCAGCAGCATCACCCGCCAGATGCAAGAGTTCGGGGCCCAGCGCGGCCTTGAGGCCGACTGGACCCAATTTGCCGACCGCTGGCGCGCGCTCTATCAGCCGGCCATGGAGGAGGTAAGGGCTCAGGGGCGCAGCTTCGTCATCCTGGACACCCTGCACGGCGAAAATCTGGACAAGGCCTGGGCCGAGTTCGGCCTGCTGGCGCTTCAGCCCGAGGAGCGCGACCACATGGTGCGCGCCTGGCACAGGCTCGACCCCTGGCCCGATGCGGTTGCGGGCCTTACGCGGCTGAAGGCAAAGTACATCATCGCGCCCGTCTCCAACGGCAATATCGCGCTCATCACCAACATGGCCAAGCGGGCAGGCCTGCCCTGGGACGTGGTGCTGGGGGCCGAGGTGGCCCGGGCCTACAAGCCCATGCCGGAAGCCTATTTGCGCTCAGCGGCGGCCATCGGCCGGGCGCCCGGCCAATGCATGATGGTGGCCGCCCACAATGACGACCTCCACGCGGCCAAGGCGGAAGGCCTGAGGACGGCCTTCGTGCCGAGACCGATGGAGTTCGGCCTCGGCGGCGGGGCGGATGTGGAGCCCACGGGTGATTGGGACGTGGTGGCCGAGAGCTTTGAGGCGCTGGCCGGGGAACTTGGAGTTTAGGGCAAGGCGTTGAGCTGATACGATCAGCGTCATCTATGGCGCCTTGTAGCGCCGCGCCAGGTAGAGCACGTCTCCCGATTTGATGCCCAGATAGAGTTTTGTGTCTTTTGTTGCCGCAAACTCGGTCATGAAGCGTCTGACGAGGGGAAACCGGTTGATCACGCGGGTTTTGCGCTCACTCATGTGATCAAGGGCCGGCACCACGCCCGCTGCCAATGACTGTTCTGAAATCATTCGCAAACCGGCATCGTCGAAGCTTCGGTCAACGTCGCCCATCATGCCCGGGCTGCGCATGTCGGCCCACGAAAAAACACCGCCTGGCTTCAGGACCCGCGCCACTTCGGCGGCGAACGCGGGCATGTTCGCGTAACAATGGGACGATTCAATATTCAAGATGATATCAAACTCATTGTCACCAAACGGAAGCGCCTCCGCATCGCCGAACTGAAACCGCAAGTTTGCAATGTCGGGATTCAGTTTTTGCGCAATGCCAACGGTCGCGCGCGAGTAATCGACCGCAATGACTTCTGCAGGATCGCAGTAGCGCGCAATGAATGATGCACCGCCGCCACGGCCGCAGCCAACCTCCAGCACGCGCATTCCGGCCAGATCAAGCCCTGAGACCGCTTGCTGATAGAGCCCGATGAAGGCCCGGTCCTGCTCATCTGGTTCATCCAGAGGGAAGGGCGCGATGTCTTTCGGCATGTAGCCGTAGTTCATGAACCGCCAATCTTCGTCTCGCCAGAACCGCGACATGAGATTGTACAACTGTTTCCAGAGCAGCTTTCGGGTGCGCGCGAACGAGCCGCGCTCAACGGATGTCAAAATCGCCGAAAACAAACTGTTGCTCATCTAAGGGGCTCCAACGCATCGCCCCAGCGCCCGAATTCAAGCCGTCGCCGGAGTGGAATCTTCGGCGAGTTCGGGGATCTCCCGTCCGATGAACTCGCGGCCCCATTGCAACAGGTGGCCATAGGTCTTTGCCTCTGGGTGATAGCCTGGACGATAATAGCGGAAGATATGGGGAAGGGACTTGCCCACAACGGCCGGATTGCCAAAGAACACCCACATCAGCTTGAGCCAGAACTTGGCGTTTATCTTGGCGCCGTCGGCGCGGGCATAGGTTGCCAAGTTCTGGATTTGCATCCTCAACATATGAAACACGACGGCATTGTAGCACGAGACCCTCAAGCCATAGCGTTTCCAGGCGGACCAATCGTCTGTCACGTCATTGAGCACATGAAGGGCCACGCCGCAGTGTTCCAGTTCCTCAACGGCGTGCCATGTCCAAATGTGGCGATACTTGGCGGGCGCGTCCTTGAAAAGATCGGGATTGGCGAGCGTCACGAGCGAAAAGCTCATTGTCAGATGTTCAATGGCGCAGGTGATCCCCAGGTTGAATATGGGCGCATACCCTTTCCCAAGCAGGTTGCGCACGCCTGTCTCCATAGCGTCGACGTCGTAGCCGAGATCCCGCAACGCCACATTGTAGTCTTCGTGCTCACGGGTGTGGAAGGCTTCTTGAATGGAGTAGCCCTGAATTTCCTTCTTGATCTGCTGGTTTTTCAGGTGAGGCAGATAGTGCTTGAGGGAGCGGATAAAGAAGCGCTCGCCCTCAGGCAAAAACACCGACAGACAATCGATCATTGCCGTTTTCAGCAGGTCACCTTCCGACCAGTGGCGTGTGGGGTTCTTGGAAATTCCAAATGAAATGTTGCGGGGGACAATAGTTTCGTTCGTCAGGGTCATGATAAGTGCCAAACGCCTTCGGGCAAAGAAACCACTGTAGCACCGGCGCACGAGTCTGCGAAGATGAAAGAACCGCGCTCAGCCCGGTTCCCTCATTTCAGACCCAGCGCCTCAGCCGCCGCCCACCCCGGCCGGCGCCAGGTTGAGCAGAGCGCCGGCTGTCTCACCATCTTGCACCCGCACCCTTTGCAGGTCTTTCAACTCGCTGTGCGCCTGTTTGAGCTGGCGCAGGAGGTGGGCTTCGTAGCGGTTCAGCTTGGCCATGAAATCCCGGTCCAGGCTGTGCTGAAGCAGGCGGCCCAGGGCGAGCTCGGCGCGGGCCTCGCAAAGCTTGTTTTTGGGGTTCCGGTTCAGGGGTCGATGGAGTTTGCCCTCCTCGTCCCCCCATGTGTTGCCGAACGAATTCCGATCAATCCGGTCCGCGAAGACCTCGCACCAGGCCTGCATCCACTTCATGAGGGCGGTTTCGAAGCGCGGGATCCGGCGCGCGCGCCACATCAGATTGGCCATCTGATCCACCAACTCCGCTTCAAACGTTCCCTCCGGCGCAAACTCATCGATGAGGCGCTGGTTGAGGGCCGTGAAGACCTCAGCGTCTTCACCTTCGAGCAGCAGGTGCTCGGCCGTCACGCCGTGCACCAGGGCATTGCGCCGGCTGGCCGTCTTGCCCTCGGGCGTCTTGGGGCCGGTGCTTTTTTGTGCGTTGCGGCTGTTTGCATGGAGTTGTTTTTGACTGATCATGATCTGTCTCCCGGTTGATTTCAGAAATTTAGTAAGGTAAATATTCTTAGAAAATTATGGCGAGAATATGATAAATATACAACTATAAAGTGTTTTTTGCCCAGAAGGCAAAAACTGCGAAACGAACCCATTTGGCTGTAGCTATCTGATTTCTATGTGATAATTTATTGTGCACTGCGGCATCAGTGCCCACCCCGCGCCCCTGCGAAAGCAGGGGGCCCATAGCTCTGAATGAGCCGCTCGCTTAGGCAGGCTTATCCGCCACCACCATCTTGGAGAGGAACACCGGTTTGCTATGCACCGGCTCAAGGCCGGCTTCGGCAAAGATCGCGCTCAGGTCTTCCTTGATGTAGGAGCCATAGAACGGCTCGTGGAAATTCAGCGGGAAGGCCTGCAGCACACCGTCCAAGCCCGGCGTGTCGCCGAGCTGGAGGGAGTCCATGAAGATCAGCCGGCCGCCGGGTTTGAGGATCCGGAAGAACTCTGCCGCAATGATCCGGCGCACCTTGGGCGGCACCTCGTGGAAGAGATAGACGCAAGTCACCACATCCAACTCGCCGTCGGCAAAGGGCAGGCTCTCCGCATTGGCCGGCACATAGTCGACCCCAGACCAGGTCTCCAGATACTCTTTCGCCTCGGCCAGGTAGGCTTCCGACAGGTCGCTGGCCACCGCGTTGATGCGCGGATAGGCCTGCTTCACCGCATCCAGAAAGCGCCCCGTGCCGCAGGCAATGTCGGCCAGCCTGACCTTGCGCTGGTCGCGCCCACGCATGAATTCAGCCAAGGGCACCAGGCACTGCCGGCGCATGGCGTTGGTGGAGCCGGAGAACAGGACGTCCACCTGAAGGTCGTAGAGCTCAGCGGATTCTTCGGTCAGGTAGCCGCCGGTCTGATAGTGGAAATTCTGCAGGAAGTAGGCCGGCAGCTTGTCTTTCAGCTCCGGCGAATAGACCTCATCGCCGCGCCGTTCGGTGCGCCGTTCGGTGGCGCCGGGCAGATCGGCGAAATACATCCGGCTGCGCCTGATCATCTCCAGCGGCGGGCCGTCCCGGTCGCGCGGCATGGGGTAGTGGCCGGCCTCCACATTGGCCAGATCCTCTTGGAAGACGGCAGCCAGATCGCGCATCAGGCGCTCCGGGCTCGGCCCGGGGCTGCGCGGCCTCTCGCGGCGCACATCATTCTCGCCCTTGGCCGTGTGAAAGCGCTGAGACGCGAAATAGTGGCCCATGTACCAGGCCACGCGGGCCCCCTGGCGGGCCGAATAGCCAAGCTTGTCCAAGGTGGAAACCATGGCGTAAAGATCAGACACTTGGGCGCCCATTTCAAGGGGCGCGGGCTGCGACAATGAACTCCACGTTGCCATCGCTGCCGGCGATCGGTGAGGTCATTAGGCCGGAGACGCTCCAGCCCTGGTCTTCCCGGAGCCAGCGGCAGATCTCATCGCAAACCTCAGCCCGGATCGCCTCGTCGCGCACAATTCCGCCTTTGCCCACAGCCTCCTTGCCCGCCTCAAACTGCGGTTTGATGAGGGCGAACAGCCAGGCGCCGGGTCTTGCCAGGGCCAAGGCAGCGGGCAGGGCGAGCCTTAAGGAGATAAAGCTGACGTCTGAAACGATCACATCGATCGGCTCGCCGATCTGGCCGGCCTCAAGGTCCCGGGCGTTCCGGCCTTCCAGGTTGATGACGCGCGGATCGCTTTGGAGCATCGGGTGGAGCTGGCCATGGCCCACATCCAAAGCGAAGACCTTGGCCGCGCCGGCGTTCAGCAGCACTTGGGTGAACCCGCCGGTGGAGGCACCCACGTCGAGCCCCGCCGCGCCCTCAAGATCGGGTGAGAATTGCTCCAGCGCCGCGGCCAGCTTCAGCCCGGCGCGTGAGACGTACGGGTTTGCCTCGTCCGACAAGGTGATTTCGGCCCCATCATTGACGAGCTGGCCGGCCTTGGCGGCGGGCTTTCCGGCGATGTGCACATGACCCTGGGCAATGGCGTCGCGCGCCCGCGACCGGCTGGAGGCGAGGCCGAGCTCCACCAGCCGCTGGTCAAGCCGCTTGCGGGTCGTCATGGGGATCTGGCCCATTTCCGCCACTTACCGCCCCTGGATCCCGGACATTTGCTTCGCAAATTCCGGGACGCCGATCGAGAGGTGGTTGCGCCCGGCGCATTGACGTCTAGTCCACGTCCAGCGGCTCGGTGCCGGCGGGGCTGCCGTCCTTCGTCAGGGTGATCTTCTCGATCCGGGCCTCGGCCTTCTTCAGCAGGGTCTCGCAATGGGCTTTCAGCTTCTCGCCGCGCTCGTAGATGGAAATGGATTCCTCCAGATCCACCTTACCCTGCTCCAGCTTGGCCACAATCTCTTCAAGCTCCTGAAGCGCGGCCTCAAACTTCATTGCCTCAATGTCGGCGCCGTCTTGATCTGCCATGGCAGGCTCCTCAATTTTCCGCTGTTCCGCGCATCAGCGCCTGAATGTGTACGCCCGCCGATGAGGCCAGGGCGCTGAGGTCATAGCCGCCTTCCAGGACGGAGACAACACGCCCGTCGGCATGCTTGTCGGCAATCTCCATGAGGCGCAGAGTAATCCACGCAAAATCCTCTTCTTCCAATTGCAGCCCGCCCAGCGGGTCGGCCCGGTGGGCATCAAAACCGGCAGAGATGATCAGCATGTCCGGCTCAAACGCATCCAGCGCCGGCAGCACCGTGGTGGTCATGGCTTCGCGGAACACCGCCCCGCTGTCGCCGTGACTGAGTGGGGCGTTGAATATGTTGCCCTCGCCGGTCTCCGACTTGGCGCCGGTGCCGGGAAACAGCGGCATCTGATGGGTGGAGCCATAGAACAGGTCGCTTTCCGACCAGAACATCTCCTGGGTGCCGTTGCCGTGGTGCACGTCGAAGTCCACGACGGCGACACGCTCCAGGTCATACTCCTCGCGCGCATAGTGGGCGGCCACGGCCACATTGTTGAAGAGGCAAAAGCCCATGGCGCGGCTGGTTTCGGCATGGTGGCCCGGCGGGCGGGAGGCGCAGAAGACATTGTCCACCTCGCGCTGGGCAATGGCATCCACCGCGCGCGTGGCCGCGCCCACGCCGCGATAGGCCGCCTCGAGGCTGGCCGGCGACATCCAGGTGTCGGCATCGATAGGCTCCATGCCGTGCTCCGGCGACAGCCCCTCGATCATCGCCACATAGTCTTCAGGGTGCGCCATCAGAACGCTCTCGCGGGCCGCTTTCGGCGCCTCTTCACGCACCAGCGCGTCGAAGTGATCGGAGGCCAAGACCTGGTTCAGGGCGCGCAGCCGGTCCGGGCGCTCCGGATGGCCGGGAGGGGTCTGGTGCTCAATGAAGACATCGTGGCTGAGTAGCAGTGTGGTCATGGGGATCGGGCCTTCTAAAGGGCGATTGCATCAGGTGTGGCGGCGAAGAAGGCATCGGCGCTTCCGCGCACCACGGAGGAATAGCCGCGCGCCTGGGGCAGATGGTTCTCGGCGAAGTAGCGCGCCTCCAGAATGCGCACGCCATCGGCCTGCGCCGTCTCGTCGTCCTGGCGCTGGGAGGCGGCGAGCGCCCCTTTGGCGAGCCAGCAGCCGCCGGCGGTCAGCCCCATCAGCTTGCTGTAGGGTGTGGCCGACGCCAGCACCTTGTCCAGATTGTCCGGCAGGGTGTCGAGCATCCATTCGGTTGCCTCCTCCAGCTCCTCAACCGCGGCGGTGAGGCGGTAGCCGGTGCGCCCGAAGCGTTCATCGTTGGAGGCCATCACCGCATCGGCGATCTCCTTGAAGCTGTCGATCAG
>CAJHYS010000389.1_pt1 | contig 14864 bp, 13 predicted proteins | sample 9198801 | NCBI WGS metagenome assembly CAJHYS01 (sample SAMEA7708368, study PRJEB35096) | sediment metagenome | biome: marine neritic benthic zone biome [ENVO:01000025]; feature: sediment [ENVO:00002007]; material: shallow marine sediment [ENVO:03000034] sea grass bed [ENVO_01000059] ...
CGGTAACGGCCGCTTATTATTACGCGTTAAAGAATTGCGGACCCGACCCGGCCCGCGTCCCCACCTGCGAGGTGGGACCCACTAGTGGGTGTTCAGTTGGATAAACCCGGAGAGCACATGAGCCCGTCCGGCGCTTTGCCGCGCGCGGGGCGCTAGCGCCCTCTCCGTCCCATCTGTTGTCCTCGGGCTTGACCCGAGGGCCCATGACGCGGGGACCTGAGCGTGCTGCCCCTGGTCCTCGGATCAAGCCCGAGGACGACATAGACAAGCAGGGATGACAAGAAGGGGGAACGGAGGTGGCGAGAAGAGATAACAGGGATGACGAAGAAGAATAACCCGGCCCATTCGCCGCCCCGGCCGCAATATGTTACAATGGCGCCAGCACGCGCACTGCCTGAAAGGGAGGCAGCCCGTGAATGAAAGACCGCAAATACTGCCGTCATGGCTCGGCCGACTGCTCTGCCGATTGGGCCTGCATGATGATCATCTGATCGAAGTGGTGGCCGGGTTCGGCGGCGGCGGGCCCGTGGAAAAGCACGAGTGCACCCGCTGCGGACGCATCGTCACCCGGCATGGCTGAGACGGCCGGAGTTCACTCCGGTGAACCCCGGCCGCGGCGCGTCCTCGTTCAGTTAGACAACGAAATCGAAAAACGAGGTGCTGAACTCGCTATTGTCGATCCCCCTAATGAGAATGGTGAGGTTGCCGACGGTGACCTGGCTGTCGGCGCCAAGGTCGGTGTAGCCGGCCTGAATTTGCGCCTCTGTAATGCCCCAGTCGGTCAAATCAATATGGTCGCCCTCGGTGGGGTCCACATCGAACAGTTGGGCAAACTGCGACGCGCCGCCGCCGAAGTCCTTGAACACGAATGCATCGAGCCCAAGGCCACCGGAAGCCTGCACGGACGCTCCGTTGAAGATCAGCGTGTCGTTCCCAGCCCCGCCACTGATGGCATCGGTGAGGCCCGCGGTCACCAGCCCGCTGGTGATCACATCATCACCCTCGCCACCGGCCAGGTTGTCACGCCCCGCGCTGCCGATCAGCGTGTCGTTCCCGCCGAATGCCGTGACGTTCTCGATGTTGGTGACGGTGGACACCGCATCGGCGCCGACCTGCAGATTGTCCGCGGCCAGGCTGAGATCGATGGTGATGTCTTCGGATGTGACGATGAAGATGCCGTCATTGTCACCGCCTCCGCCGTCGAGATCGTCTCCGCCGCCGTCGGTAATGAAGATGTTGTCGTCGCCGAGACCGGTGGAGACCGTGTCCATGCCGGTGGAAACCTCGATGCGGTCGTTATTGTCCGATCCGGTGACAGTGTCATCGCCGGCCCGGGTGCGGATGACCTCAAAACCGGTCAGCGTACCCATATCGGTTCCGATGGTGTAGGTGCCGGTCGGCGTGCTCAGATCAACGGTCACATCGGAATTGGTGTCAAAGCGGATGCTGTCAAAGGTGCCCGCACCACCGTCCAGAGTGTTGTTGTCGCCCACATTGAGCAGGTTCACGTTATCGTTGCCGTCGAGCAGGGATACTGTGTTGTTGCTGCCGCTTACCTGGACATTGTTGGACGTGTTGGTGCCGGTCACCACAGAGCCGCCGCTGCCGAAAATGCTGGCGCCTTCGAAGTTTGTGTACGTGCCGCTGTCCGTGCCACCCACCAGGGTGGCAACCCCGCTGCCCATGTCGAAACTGACGCTCTGCGAGAAGTTGAACTGAATGGTGTCGCTGCCGTCGCCTCCGTCAACATTGTCGAGGTCGAGATCATCGACAAACACCAGATCGTTATCGTCTCCAGCTCTTACGAAGTCGCTTCCCCCGCGTGCAAAAATTCTGTCGTTGCCGGCGAAGGTTTGTACAAGATCGTTGCCGCCGGTGCCGATGAAGGTGTCGTTGCCGCTGTCGGTTGCGAAAGCCTCAACGTTGACCACGGTGCCCGACGCCATGCCATCAATTTCGATCGTGCCTGCCGCCACATCGATTTCAACGTCCATCAGGGGAGCGTTGATCCCAAGCGAATCCCCCAATCCGCCTTCGCCATCAATGGTGTTGACGCCGGAGCCGACGATAATTTGGTCGTTACCGTCGCCTGCATTGATGGTGTTGTCCCCTTCACCGGCAAACAAGCGGTTGGCAAACGCGTTGCCGGTAACGAGATCATCGCCCTCACGGGTAATGATGCTGTTGACGTTGGCGACTGTGCTGTTGCCGAAACCCGTAACGTCGATCGTCCCGGCCACAAGGTCCGCCGTGACGTTCGCAGCACCGGTGCGCACAACAACGAAGTCATCTCCGGGGCCGCCGTCCACCGTGTTGTTGCCGGTCGAAAAGGCGATCACGTCATTGCCCGCGCCGCCTTGCAGGATATTGTTGCCAGCATCGCCTTCAATGTTGTCGTTGCCGTCTTGACCCTGGATGATGTTGTTGCCGGCATCGCCCGTAACATTGTCATTGCCTCCGCCCGCTTCGATGCGGACGGTCTCGATGTCCGTCAACTCAATAAGCTCGCCGTCCACCGTCACGCCAAGTGTGTCGATGACGATGATGCTGTCCGTTACGGTGTCGTCGTCAAAGGTGAAGGTGTCGATGCCATCGCCCCCATCGGCCATGTCGCCGGTGTTGGCGTCCGACATGCTGAGACTATCGTCGCCCATCCCGCCGCTGAGGTCGTCGATGCCGGTGCCGCCCTGAACAATGTCGTTGCCGTCATTGCCCAAGATCGTGTCATTGCCGGCCTGGCCTTGCAACACTTCGCCCAGAGCGCCACCGTTGATGATGTCGTCGCCGGCGCCGGCTTCAATGCGCACTGCTTCAATGTCGATGAGCGAGATCACAGCGCCGTCTACGGTCACGCTGGCCGGCCCCACGGTGATTGTGCTGCTCGCCGCTGTGTCATCATCGAAGATGAACGTGTCGGTTCCCGCCTTGCCGTCGGCGATATCCCCCGTCGCCACAGCGCCGAACACCAGGATGTCGTTGCCGTCCGCGCCGCTGATTTCATAGTTTTCAACATTGATCACCGAGATGGACGTGCCATCGGCGGTCACCTGAGTGGGGGAGACTGCAAGGATGTGGTCCGAACCGTCCGCCGCAGCGAACACGAAGGTGTCGTTGCCGGCGCCGCCGTCAACGGTGTCGCCCACATTGATGTCTTCCAGGATCAGCCGGTCATCATCATCGCCGCCGTTGAGCACATCCACGCCCGTGCCGCCGTTCAGCACATCGTTGCCCGCGTCCCCATTGATGATGTCGTTGAGCGCGCCGCCGTTCACCGTGTCGTCGCCGGCGCCCGCGTTGAAGGCCGTGCCTTCCACATAGCCGGCCGCGGCAGCCGCCGCGGCATCGTTGGCCAGCGTCACCGTGTCGTTGCCGTCAAGCCCGTCATACTGCGTGCCGTCCTGGTAGGTGCTGGCCAAAACGGTGTTGAAGTCCACAGTGTCGTCACCGCTTGTGAACAGGGCGGGCGAACCTGTGATCTCAATCTCAAGCTGCTCAAATCGCCAAACCTTCAGATTGAACGGAAAGCTCAAACCGAACGTGGAAAAATCGAACGCGCCGCTGCTGCCCACATGGGCTGCAAACGCGGCAAACACGCCCGCCGCCGTCATCTCGTTGACCTGTGCCTGGGTCAGGCGCAGGCGCAGGGTGTCGTTGCCGCTGCCGCCGGAGAAATAGTTCTGGGCGCCGGCATTCTCGTCCACATCGAAGATCACCGTGTCATTGCCGCGCCCGGCCGAGATGACGTCGCAGCCTTCGCCGCCGTCGATCGTATCGTCGCCGGAGCCGCCGAAGATCAGGTCGTTGCCGTCGCCGCCCTCGATCGCGTCATCGCCCCTGCCGCCGAAGATCAGATCATCGCCGTCACCGCCGTCAATCTCGTCGTCGCCGCGCCCGGCGACAATCACGTCGTTCCCGGCGCCTCCGTCCACGGTGTTGTCGCCATTGCCCGCAAAGATCAGGTCGTGACCGTCGCCGGCCTCAATCGTGTCGTCTCCGTTGCCCGAAACAATCAGATCGTTGTTTGCCGTGCCGTCCAGATCGTCATCCCCGTTGGTGCCGATGACTATTGCCATGTTGCTTCTCCCTGCTGCCCCGGTCTTAACGTTTAAAGGTCCCCGAACAGTCAGATGCCGCCACGCCACCAAGACTGCAGTTCAACGCTAAGTGAAAGAAGAACCCGATCAACGGTCTCAAGTAGTACAAACGTACTAATGAGGAAAAATCAGTTGAACGAAATCTTCTCATTGGAGGAAGGTGCTGAAATAAATGGAGAAAATTAACGTGACCTTGGCGTGATTTTCACAGGTCCACGTATTGATGTGTATAACTTGTTGGTATACTCTTTTGGTTCGTCCGGGGGCTGGGCTGGGCGATTTTGAAGACGCAAGATCTGTATCGAATTCAAGACAACCTGTTGTCTGCGGCATCAGGTGAACTGCCGTTCGACCGGGCTTTGGACACGGTGATCTCCGCATTTGATGGTGCGGGCGGGGTGGTCTTTGAGCTCAACCGGAAGACCGGCGCCATCTCCAATTGGTGTGGCAAGGGTCTGGAAGCCGGCCAGGACGACTATATCCAGCACATCAACTCCATAAACCCGCGCATGCACTACTCGCTGCGCCATGCGCCCGGACACATTGTGTACGAAGGCAAGTTCATCGATGAGCGCAGCATGGAGCGCCACGAATTCTACGACTGGCTGAGTGGCGTGGAAGGGATGCGCTACTTCCTCGGCTCACGGGTCTATGACGATGGGGATGTGACGCTCTTTCATTCCGTGGAGTTCCTGCAAACTCAGGGACATCCGGAGACCGAGGAGATCGATGTCTTTCGGCGGATCGCCCCGGCCATCGGCAATGCCTGGCGTATCGCCAAGCGCAGCGCCCATATGGACGATGGGCTGCCGGGAGCTTCGTGGACGCCGGACCATCTGCCTTGGTCAATCCTGGCTGTGGACTTCAAGGCGAACGTTGTGCAGATGAACGGCGCAGCCCGGCGCATGCTCGATGCTGGAACGGTGCTCTATCTGCAAAACGACATGTTGCGCCCCCGCCACCGCAGCAAAGAGCTGCATTTCAGCCGAGCGATGATGCAGGCCATGAACGGGGTCACTTCAGAGGTTCTGTTGTCTTCCCAACCGCCCGCCCCGCCACTCATTGCGCAGTTCGTGCCGGTGAACCCAGGCCGGTTGACCCATCCCAGTCCGGTCTCTGTGTTGATCTACATCTGGAACCCGCTTTCCAGCTCCGGCGGCCTCGGCACCGCGCTGAGACGTCTGTTTGGCCTGACAACGGCCGAGAGCCAGCTGGCCGAGCAGCTGGCGACCGGGGCGGAGCTCAACGTGGCGGCGGAGCAACTTGGCATCTCGCGCAACACAGCGCGTAATCATCTGCAGCAGATCTTCGCCAAGACCGGCACCCGCCGCCAGGGTGAATTCCTGGCGCGGATCATGGGCGTGCTACGCGACTGAGACCCGCTCAGCAATCGCCACGATCCGGTGCATCTCGCGCAATACCGGCTTCTCAATCAGTTTGCCGTCGATCACCACGAGGCCCGTGTCGGCTTCCTCAAACGTCGTGATGATCCGGCGCGCCCGTGCAATTGCCGCCGCATCGGGGGTGAACACGGTGTTGAGCGCACTGATCTGCTTGGGGTGGATCGCCCCTTTGCCGCTGAAGCCCAGATCGCGGGCGAGCGTGGCTTCGCGCACCATGCCGTCCATGTCCTCCAGATCAAGGAACGGCACATCGATCATATCAAGCCCGGCGCCGGCAGCCGCATGCACCACCCGCGAGCGGGCGAAGAGCAGAGGCTCCCAGGCATTCTGGCATCGCAGTTCGGCGGCCATGTCGACCCCACCGAAGAACAGCGCTTCGATGCGCCCGCTGGCCCGGGCGATCTCGTGCACCGCCTCCAGGCCGGCATTGGTTTCGATGATGATGTGCAGCCGTGTTGCATGCCCGCGCTCGGTTAAGAGATCATCGAGCCAGGCAATTTCGTCCGGGGTCTTCACCTTGGGCAGCATCAGCGCAGGTGGCGGGGTGCCGGTCGCCAGAACCGCCTCCACATCGGCCAGGCCAAACCGGTCGCGCAGGCAGTTGATCCGCACGATGCGCTCAACGCCGTCATCGGCCTGAGGGCTCTCAAACAGGGCGAGGGCCCGGGCGCGGGCATCGGCCTTATCCTTCGGGGCAATGCCGTCTTCCAGCTCGACACAGACAATGTCCGTGCCCGAGGCCAGCGCCTTTGGAAACATGTCCGGGCGCAACCCCGGCGAGAAAATGAAACTGCGCCGGGGGCGAATGGTGCTCTGTTCTGTCATGGACGGTTTTGGCTCCGGTCGGTCACATCATGCCGCCGGCGGCCTTGTCCTCGCCCGCCTGCGCCGCATAGATCGAAGTATAACCCCCCGACCAATCCGGCGGGATTTGGCAGGGGCGTGGATCGTGATGGGCCCAGCGCACAGGTTCGCCTCGGATCAGCTCGTAGGAATGGGAGGTTGGCGTTGGATGCGGTGTGTAAGGCTTGGCATCAGCGGAGGTGTAGCAATTGAGCAGCAACGGCCGGGGCAAGGGCGACTTGGAGGATGGCGAATAGTGCAGAGCCCGGGCATTGTGCACGGTGATCGAGCCGGCAGGCCCGGTCAGGTATTCCGCGCGGCTCATGTCCACTTTGGCTGCATCCTCATCGGAGAGCATCCCGGTCCAGTTCCCGTGGGCATCATATTGATCATAGAGTTCCTCATCGTGGGAGCCTCTGAGCACTGCCAATGGGCCATTGTTCATATCCGTATCGGCCAGATAGCAGCCGATGGTGATCACGTTGTAGTTCGTGTGCGGAAAGAACTGGATGTCCTGGTGCCACTTCACCGTGTCGCTTTCATCGTACCATTTGAAGTTCAGCTTGGAATGGTGGAACGTCACGTTGGGCCCCACAAGGTCGGCCGCCACGTCGGCCATCAGGCCGGTGGCGAATTTCCAGTAGATCTCATGTTGTTCGTCGGGGCTCTTCAGTCGGCGCAGCACCGGGTTGTCAGCGCTGTGACCGGGGCCGATATCAAACGTGTCACCAGACTGGGTCTCCTTGCGGCTTTGTTCCACGAACTCATTGGTGACCGCCTGTACTTCGGCCAGAACATCGCCCGGCACCAGACGTTCCACCCCCACATAGCCATGCTCGAAATAATGTTCCCGCTGGCTTTGGGTGAGAACGCGGGGGCTATGGGACAGAACGTCTTCCGGGGTCATCAGCAGGCTCCTTTCAGGGCGATTCCCTTAGGTTATACAAATATTGTTCTATTTGGAACAATATGCCAGACTACTCCCATGCCTGCAAGCACCCGTGACTTGACCGCCATATTCGATCGCAACGAGGTTCGCGATACCTACCGCATCTCGTTCCTGGCCAACTCGCTCATTGTCCCGGTCTATGACAGCATCAAACGCGACGAAGGCCTCACCCGGGGGGAGTATCTGCTGCTCTTCTGTCTTGCCCATTTTCCAAAGCTCACCGCCCAGGATGTGGCCAACATGACCGGTCGGCCGCGCAACTCGATTTCGCGCGGTGTGCACCGGATGATCGACAAGGACTACATCCAGCGCAGCCCTGATGAGAGCGACGGGCGCCAAGCCTGGCTGCGCATCACCCCAGACGGGCGGGCGCTGCACAAGCGGCTGGTGAAGCGCTTCAAGGGGCGTGAAGACAAGCTGTTGTCCGGACTGTCAAAGGCCGAGCGCAAGCAACTGGACGTTCTGTTGCAGAAGCTGGTACTGCACACATCGTCCGCCGAGCGAGAGCGGCCTGCAAAGGAGAAGAGTGAATGAAAATCGCCATTGTTGGAACCGGGGCCATGGGCTCCATCTATGCCGGCTTGATGGCCGATGCAGGCAACGAGGTTTGGGCGATCGACACCTGGGCTGAGCACATCGAGGCCATTAAGCAAAGTGGATTGCGTGTGGAAGGGGCAAGCGGCGACCGGCTGGTGAAAACCATCAACGCCACCGGTGATGTTTCTGCGCCGGGTCGCTGCGATCTGGTGATCATCGCCACCAAGGCCTCCGGCGTGGAAAGTGCCGCCAAGGCGCTTGCCCCGCTGCTGGACGACGAGACCCTGGTGCTGACCATACAGAACGGTGTGGGCGCAGGCGAACGCATCAGCCGCCATATGGCGCCGGACAATGTGCTCTTGGGCGTTGCCCAAGGCTTCGGGGCCTCCATGAAGGGGCCGGGCCACGCCCATCATAACGGCATGAGCCTGATCCGCATCGGCGAGATGCAAGGCGGCTCGGTCGAGCGCAGTGAGAAGATTGCCGATCTGTGGCGGGCTTCGGGCTTTGAGGCCAAAGCGTTTGAAGACATCAACCAGCTGATCTGGGAAAAACTAATCTGCAATGTGGCGTTCAGCGGGCCCTGCACCGTGTTCAACCGCACCATCGGCGAGGTGATGGCAGATCCTCATTCCTGGCAGATCAGCCACACCTGCGCTGAGGAAGCCTTTGACGTGGCCAAGGCCAAGGGCATCAACATCACCTTCGACGATGCCAAGACCTACGTTTCCAACTTTGGTTCCAACATGCCCAATGCCCGCCCGTCCATGCTGCTGGATCATATGGCGCGGCGCGCTTCGGAGATCGATTTCATCAATGGCGCCATTCCGGTCGAGGCCAAGGCCTTGGGCCTACGTGCGCCTTACAACGAAGTGATCTCCGGCATTGTGCGCTCGCGCGAAGCGGAGTTCTAGAGCCTTTCATGTTCCCGTCAAACGGTTCAATATGAACAGGAAAGGCTCTAGGCCCCCGGCGCGGAGCACGTCCCACAGTCGCCGCGGATCTCAATCGTTGTTCTCGTGTTGGAGAACTGATGCTCGGTTATCCAACGGGTGAGGCGCTGTGAGACCGCCTCGTCGGAGAATTCCGAAACCAGACCGCACTGCTCACAAATCGCGAAGGCAACCAGACCTGTGTCGTGGCAGTCCTCATGGCTGCAGGCCACGAAGGCGTTGAGGCTTTCCAGCCGGTGCACCAGCCCGCCTTCCACCAGCTTTTCCAGCGCGCGGTAAACCTGGGGCGGGGCCCTGAAGCCCTCGCCGCGCAGCTCGTCCAGTATGGCATAGGCGCTCATCGGCCCCTTGGCATGGCTGAGCGTGCCCAGAACCATCGCCTGGTTTTTGGTCAGCGCAGGGGTCTGATTGCTCATGGCAGGGCTCCATCGTTGCGTGTGGTAGCGGATCTTGAAAACATCGCCGGCAATTGACTGAGAAGAAAAATGCCCAAGGCCGCGACCACCACGGAGGGGCCGGACGGCGTGTCGAAGTGCAGCGAGCCGAACAAGCCGCCGGCAACCGCTAGAGCGCCGATCAGCGAAGCCAGAAGCGCCATCTGTTCGGGACCCGACGCAAAGCGCCGGGCCGTTGCGGCCGGGATGATCAGCAAGGCGGTGATGAGCAGGATGCCCACAAGCTTCATGGCCATGGCAATCACCGAGGCCATCACCAGCATGAAGATCAGCTTGCTGCGCTCCGGCTTCAAGCCTTCAGCTTCGGCGATTTCCGTGTTGACGGTTGCGGTGAGCAAGGGGCGCCAGATGAATGCCAGGACGGCAAGGATCACAAGCCCGCCGCCATAGATGATTGCAAGGTCGGTGCGGCCTACCGCCAATATGTCGCCGAACAGGAATCCCATGAGGTCCACCTGGACCCAGGTCATGAACGCCAGGATCACCAGGCCGAGGGCCAAGGTGGAATGGGAGAGGATCCCCAATAGCGCATCGGTGGGCAGCGCGTTGCGGTTCTGCAGAAACACCAAAACCAGCGACACGGCCACCGCAATGGCAAAGACACCGGCCACAAGAGAGATGTCCAGAAGCAAGGCAAGCCCTACCCCCAGCAGAGCGGAATGGGCCATGGTGTCGCCGAAGTAAGACATGCGGCGCCATACCACGAAACAGCCCATGGGGCCCACCACCAGCGCCAGACCGATGCCTGCCAAGAGCGCCCGGGTGAAGAAATCGTCAAGCATGGGGCTCATGCTCCGGTGCGCCGGGCTTGGGCTCTTCATGATGATGATGCCCATCGCCCGGGTGGCAGTGGTCGGTCACGGTGCCGTCCGAATGGCGCACCCGCCCGTCGGGCAGGTGCACATGATCGTGTTGGTGCCGATAGACCGCGAGGGTCTCTGAGGCGCGCTGACCGAACAGGCGCACATATTCCGGATCAGCCGCCACCACGTCCGGCGTGCCGGTGCAGCAGACATGGCCGTTGAGGCAGATCACCGTGTCGGTGGCGGCCATCACCATGTGCAGATCGTGAGAGATCAAAAGGACACCGCAGCCGGTGGTGTCGCGGATCTCCGAGATGAGATCATAAAGCGCAATCTCGCCGGCGAAATCCACGCCTTGCACCGGCTCGTCCAACACCAGTATGTCGGGCTTGCCGATCATCGCGCGGGCCATCAGCGCACGCTGGAACTCGCCGCCGGAAAGGTTCTGCACCTGGGCATCGACAAGCCCGGCAATGCCTACGGCCGCCAAGGCATCGTCTATCGCGGCAGTAGAGTGGGGCGCTCCCAAAGTGAGCAGCCGGCGCACGGTGAGCGGCAGGGTGCGGTCAATATTGAGCTTCTGCGGCACATATCCGATGGTGAGCCCCGGTTTGCGGCTGCTGGTCCCCTCATCGGGCTTCAGAAGGCCGATGGCCAGCTTCGCCGTGGTGCTCTTGCCCGACCCATTGGGCCCGATCAGGGTGACGATTTCGCCGGGAGCCACCTCAAGGTCGACATTGCGCACCAGCCATTGGCCGGCCCGTCTGATGCCGGCGCCTGAAAGGGCCATCAGGGGGTGTGTCGCAGTATGTACGCTTGCGTCCATGGAATCCTTGATTGCATCATAGTGCGGGGCTATGTTATAGTATAACATACTGTAGCAGGGGCGGCAATATCGTCGGCCTTTCCGCGTAATCTCACATCCTTGTATGAAACATCTGTCATTTCTCATCCTTGCTGCGCTTCTTGCGCTTCACAGTCCAGCCATGGCGGGATCTTCCGCGCCGTCCGTGGTCGCCTCAATCAAGCCCGTCCATTCCCTGGTGGCCGCCGTGATGAAGGGAGCAGGTGAGCCGCACCTTATTGTGCGCGGGCTTGCCTCACCACACGCCTACAGCATGCGTCCGTCCGATGCGCGCGCGTTGCAAAAGGCCAAGCTGGTGTTTTGGATCGGGCCTGAGTTTGAGTCCTTTCTGAAGGCGCCGATCACCGCGCTCTCCGGCGGGGCGAGCGCGGTTGCCCTGGCCGATGCGCCGGGCGTGGAAAAGCGGCGGCGCAAGGGCAGGGACCGCGAACACGATCACGATCGTGGACACGAAGACCACGACCATGGGTCCGGAACCTTCGACATGCATTTGTGGCTTGACCCGCACAATGCCATTGCCATCGTAAAGGCGGCGCGAGACGCATTGTCCGCGGTCGATCCCGAAAATGCCGCGCTATACAGCGCCAACAGCCAAAAGACCGTTGCGCAATTGCAAGATCTGAGTGCCGCGGTGCGCAGTGAACTGAGCGGACTGGCCGACCGCCCCTTCATCGTCTTTCACGATGCCTACAGCTACTTTGAGCATCGTTTCGGGCTCCATGCCGCAGCTGCCATCACAGTGAACCCGGAAACGCTGCCGGGTGCCAAGCGGCTGTCGGCCATCCAGGCACGGATCCGCAAATTGGGTGTGGTCTGTGTGTTTGCTGAGCCACAATTCTCACCGAAGCTTGTTGCCCTGGTGACCGAGGGCACCAGAGCAAAACCGGCCCGGCTTGATCCGCTTGGTGCGTTGGAGGAGGCCGGCCCTGGCCACTACTCCAAACTGATCCGCCAGTTGGCCGCGTCGTTTCGGGGCTGCCTGTCGTCCTAGTTAGGATTTCGACGAGATCTCCGACCGACAAATCGCTCACCTTGACATGTGAAAAGTGTGCATTTAGCGTCGTTTCATTGGGCAATAGTCAACCCGGGGATCATTGTGGCGCACTCAAACGAGACGCAGGACGGCAACGCGGCAGACCAAAATGGGGATGGGAGCGAGGCGGATACCGCCAAAGGCTCCCCCAATCTGGATCCGGAAATGGCGCGCAAGGTCGCGGCCGTGCGCGCCCAGTTGCGCGAAAGTTTCGGCAATGTCGCCATGGCGATGATGCTTTTGCCGCGCTACCGCCATCAAACCCTGGCCGATCTGCAGCATTTGCTGTTGGATCCGTTGATCCGCGACCGGGTGGCGATCGCCTATCCGTCCGCCACAAAAAGTGGCGAAACGCACACTCATTTGTCAGATGTAGCCGGCATGGCCATCTGGGCCAGCGTGTCTGAGGAGGTGGACGGCAAAATCCGCGATCAGATCAAGGCGGGCACATTTCCGCTGCGGTTGAGCGGTGATGATTGGAATTCGGGCGAGATCAACTGGCTGATCGACATCATCGCGCCCGACCGAAAGGCAACGGCCAACGTGATCGCCAATTTCCGTCAGGTGGTGAAAGAGGGAGACCTGCGCTTGCACCCCATCGTCACCAGGCTGGTGGACGATGAGACGCTGGAAAAGATGGGCGCGCACAAGATTGCCGAGGCCACCTGATGGCGCCTGCGAGGGCAAACCTGCCGCGAGTGATCTGAATTTTAACTTCTCTGGCTTAAGCATAACGCTATCCAGGCGGCCCGGTGCGACGGGGCTGCATGGACTGATCCTTTGCCGTTCGCGCTAACGTTAGGGTCAATACTTGTGAATTTTGTGGGGAAAATTGATGAGTTCGATCCTGCAGAGCGGCGCTCTAGCTGCGAACCTGAGCAGTTACGCACGTAGCCATATCGTGCTGCGCACCCGTTTCCAGCTCATCGGCGGCATCGTTTTTTCCGTCTTCCTGCCCTACTTCCTGATGTTCCCCTATGTGGAGTATTTCTGGAACGACCAGAGCAAGCTCAACACCATGGTGGCTTCAATCGGCGCCATTGCCTTGGGCTTCTACCTGCACCGCAGAATGACCAACTTCCCGGGCGTTCAGGCCACCTTCTATATCGCACCCATATTCGTCGGCTGTTTTGCGTTCTTCGCCTTCCTGTTTCTCATCTCAAGGGTTGAGTACAGCCGCTTCCAGTTCTTTGCCGCTTTGTCATTGTCGGCTGTTTGGTTCTACGCCATCCACGTGGCCACCCGGCGCTTGCGCCAGCTCAAGCTCGCGGTGGTGCCAAACGGCACTGCGTCGAACCTGTTGGCGCTCAACGGGGCCGTGTGGTCGGTGTTGCGCGAGGCGGCGTTTCCGGCCCGCCCGGTGGATGCCATCGTGGTGGACTTGCGCAGCGATCTGGACGAGGAATGGGGCCGTTTCATCACCGATGCGGCCTTGGCCGGCATTCCGGTGTTCCATGCCAAGAACGTCAAGGAAAGCCTGACCGGGCGGGTTGAGATCGACCATTTGTCGGAGAACATCTTCGGCTCGCTGGTGCCCGGGCTTTTGTATCTGAAGCTGAAGTTTCTTCTTGAATGGTGTGCGGCCGCCGTGGCGGCTGTGGCGCTGCTTCCGGTGATGGCGCTGATTGCGCTGTGCATCCGGCTGGAAAGCCCGGGCCCGATCCTGTTTGCCCAGCGCCGCATGGGCTATCAGGGCGAGCCTTTCACCATGTACAAGTTCCGCACCATGCGGGCCCGGCCCGCGGAATCCGCTTGCGCAGACGATGAGATCACCGAGGAAAACGATCCGCGCATCACCCGGTGCGGGACATGGCTGCGCAGGCACCGGCTGGATGAGATCTTGCAGATCTTCAACATCCTGCGCGGAGAGATGAGTTGGATCGGCCCCCGGCCGGAGGCCATCAACCTGTCAAAGTCCTACGAGGCCGAACTGCCCTACTACCGCTACCGGCACATTGTGCGCCCCGGCATCACCGGTTGGGCGCAGGTCAATCAGGGCCACGTGGCCGATGTGGATGATGTGCACGAGAAGCTCTACTACGACTTCTACTACATCAAGCACTGTTCGCTGTGGCTGGACATTCTGATTGCGCTGAGGACCGTCAGAACCATGGTCCAGGGCACGGGCGCGAAGTAGGCAGCGCTCTAAAACTTCAGCTTGTAACCGATATGGCTGGCTTCAAATCCGAGCCGCTCGTAAAACCGGTGTGCGTCGGGTCTGGATTTGTCGGTGGTCAGTTGCACCAGCCCGCAACCCTTCGCCCGGCACCGGGCAATGGCCCATTCAAACATCTGTTGGCCGAGACCTGAGTTGCGGAACGCCTCGGCAATGCGCACCGCCTCGATTTGCCCGCGTTTTAGGCCCGTGCGGGCGATCCCCGGAATGAAGGAAAGCTGCAACGTGCCCACGACCTGCCCGTTTGCCGTGGCCACGGCGAGCAGCTGGTTGGGATCCTCATCAATGGCCTGAAAGGCCTCCACATAGGCATCGGCCAGGGGCAGGGAGGCATCCTCGCGCCCGCTCCCCAGCGGATCATCGGCGAGCATGGCCACAATGGCCTCAAGATCCTCGCGCCTGGCCGCGCGCAGGTCTATGGTCTCCTTGCTCATCTGCCGCTCCGTTCTAGCCCAGGGTCTCATCCAAGGCTGCGATCAGCTTATCCACTTCCTGGCGCGTGGTGTAGTGCACGAACGATACCCGCAACACGCCGGGATCGGGCTTAACGCCCATGGCATCGATCACCCGCACTGAGTAAAAGTCGCCTGCGCCGGCCATGATGCCCTTTGGCACCAAGGCTTCTGCAATCTCATGAGGGTTTGCGTTCAAGGTCTGCATGGCGACGGTCGGTGCCCGAACGCTGGCATCTGAAGGGCCCATGAGGCGCACATCGTTGCGCCCGCGCAAATAGTCCAGAAGCGGCGTCAGAAG
>CAJHYS010000101.1_pt1 | contig 14805 bp, 18 predicted proteins | sample 9198801 | NCBI WGS metagenome assembly CAJHYS01 (sample SAMEA7708368, study PRJEB35096) | sediment metagenome | biome: marine neritic benthic zone biome [ENVO:01000025]; feature: sediment [ENVO:00002007]; material: shallow marine sediment [ENVO:03000034] sea grass bed [ENVO_01000059] ...
CCAACTCATCAGCCGAGGGGCGGGGATAACGCGTGGGCCAGAATGTTGCCGAAATTCGCGACGACGTGAGCAAGCTGCAGAGCTTGACCGTCGCTTTGGAGCGCGCGCAGGATCCTGACGATCAGAACGCCCGCAACGAGAATGACGAGCCCACCGGGGTTCACGAGATGGACGCGGCCCGCTTCATCGACGTGCAGCGCCGCTATGTGGAAGAGGCCGGCGTCTTTGTGCGCGAATGCAATGATGTGGCGATGTTCCAGCAGATTTGCGAAGACCTCCAAGGCAAGGGCTATCTGTCGGAGCCCTTCCACCCTGAGTTCATGGACATCATCCCCGCCAACGCCATGCTGATGGTGGGTGAGAATGCCGAAGGGGCCATTGTCCATGTGCAGGCCATGCGCAAAGACGATCTGACCGGCTGCACTCTGGCTGACTTCTGGATGAAGAACCTGCGCCGCATCCACAATGGCGAGATCGGCGAGGTGCATTGCCCGGCCGCCCGGAAGATCACCGGCCAGGTGATCTATCATGGCGAGATGTGGGTTGACCCTGACTTGAGGAAGTTCCGCCTGGCGGCAACCCTTGCCAGGCTGGCCCAGGCGGTTGCCCTGTTGCGCTGGAACCCGGACTATGTTTACGGCTTCGTGGCCTCAAAGCTCACCCAGCGAGGCTTTCCCATCCGCGAAGGCTACCAGCACATTTCGCCCGCCGGCACCACCTGGCGGCGCTCTCCGTCCAACGTCAGTGGCGAAGACTGGCTGGTCTGGAATGCCAGAGAAGATCTCCGTTGGATGGTGACACTGCCACAAATTTTTTCCGAATAACCGTGAACACCGAGAACGTGCGGCTGCCATCGCTGAAACACGACGGCAGGATGAGGCGGTCATAGACCACGCCCATGGGGGCACGGTTCGGTGGAACGATCGTGCAGGTCACCGTGTCAAACGCGGTTTCACCGCTTTCCGATACGTGCCGGTAGCGGGCATTGACCAGGTATTCAAAGGTTCGGTCCGGCACGCCCGGTTGCCCGGCCACATATTTGGCAAAGTCGGAGCCGAACAGTTCCGCGGTGGTTGATTTGCGGCCGATCAGCAGGAAGGGCGGCGGCCAGGCGTCTGCAACATCCGCGCTGATCTGGATATGCTCTTGAATTTGTTCGAGATTTCGGTCCTTGAGATCGTAGACTCCGCCGCAATTCCGGTGCCAGTGCAAAGCCGCCTCAAGCAGCTCGTCCTGGGCTTCCGAAACCCGCCTTTGCCTGATCTCAGCGCGTCTCATTTTTTGCGCTGTTGAGGAAACGCCACCACGTTGGTTGCCGCGTTGGCGGCCTTTACGCCATGCAGGGTCTGCAGCGTTTCGGAGAGTTCGGCCAATTCGCCCAAGGAAAGCTCTTCGAGCCCTTCGCAGCCAAACCGGTTGACGATGATCATGTTCATGATGTCGGTCAGCCCAAGCGATTGGGCAAGCTTCGCGACAGCTTGTTTTTCTTCAACACGTTCGGTGTGGAAGGACTGGCGGAACATCCGCTTTAAATGTTCGATGCGCTCTGAATTTGCCATTCCGTCGTCCCCCGTCATGTCGTGAAGGCCGGCACGTTCCAACCCTAGCGCAAGGCGCCTTCAGAGCGAATGGCATATCCGATCACTGCACGCAAGGTGTGTTCGGAGGATAGCTCTGAATTTTCCGCAGAGGCCGCCTGGCGGTAGAGTTCGGTGATCAGCTTGCTCTTCAGTTTGGGTGGCAGGTCCAGGCCATCCTCGCGGGAGACCTGCTCGATGCCGTTGATGACGTCTTCCAGAATGTCCGTCGACAGATCGAACACCTTCTCGGCCGCGCCATTGCCGCGGTCCTTTTCCGGCGGTCCCTGGTCCAGGGCCAGCCATTCCATGCGCACGCCCGTGGCGGCTGCAATGTCGGAGAGGTTCTTGGTGGATGGGTTGTTCTTGCCCTTGATCCAATTGTTGACCGCCTGGCGCGAAATGCCCAGTACATTGGCCAAACCGGACCGGGTTAACCCCGACCGTTCCAAAGCAATTATGATACGTTCGCCCAGGTTAGTCACGCAATCATCCATCCTTCCCCGCACTATGACATGCCAAGTATTGGTTGACAATCCGTTTCACCGTCCCCTTTCCGGGGCGGTTAATGTATGCACAAAGCGGCCTCAAAAAGTGCCGCCAGAGGGCCTGAATACGATCTTCGCTTGCTTGTGAGCGGGCGGAAACGATAACGTTTGTCTACCATGCGGTATGAGGGAGCGGGTGTTTCGTGAGTGCAGGGTCTGGCCAGGCGGGTGTTGCGCGGCAGTTGAGCCAAATCGGATGGCGCGAATGGGTCGGCCTGCCGCGCCTCGGGGTTCGGCGCATCAAGGCGAAGGTCGACACAGGCGCGCGCACCGCAGCGCTCCATGCCGAAGACGTGGAAGCCTTTGAGCGCGATGGGGCACAGTGGGTTCGCTTCAATGTGGCCGGCGGCGAAGAGCAGAACGGTTGGACCCAATGCGAAGCGCCCGTGGCCGATGTGCGCGAGATCAAGAACACCAGCGGCGTACCGGAACAACGCTATATCATCAACACATCCTTGCGCCTGGGCACGCGGCGCTGGTCCATTGAGGTTTCGCTGGCGAACCGCGCCCAAATGGGCTTTGAGCTCATCTTGGGGCGCACCTCTATCCGCCGGCGCAAACTTGTCGTAAACCCGGGACGGTCGTTCCTTGCCGGGGAACCAAAGAAACCTGAGGGAGGGGACACCTGATGAAACTTGCCATGCTTGCGCGCAATGCCAAGCTCTACAGCCACCAGCGGCTCGTGGAGGCGGCCGAAGAGCGCGGCCACACCATCGATATCATCAACACGCTTCGGGTCAACATCTCCATCGCCTCGCACCGCCCGGCGCTCTACTATCAGGACGAGCAGCTGCGCGGCTACGATGCGGTGATCCCGCGCATCGGGGCCTCCATCACCTTCTACGGCCTGGCGGTGGTGCGCCAGTTTGAGACCATGGGGGTGTGGTCGCTCAACGAGTCCGTTGCCATCGGCCGCTCGCGCGACAAGCTGCGCTCCACACAGCTTTTGGCCGGCATCGGCATCGGCCTGCCGGTCACCGCCTTTGCCCATGACCCGAAGGAAACCGAAGAGGTGATCGAGCTGGTGGGCGGTGCCCCGGTGGTGATCAAGCTTCTGGAGGGCACCCAAGGCATCGGCGTGGTGCTTGCGGACACCAACAAATCGGCCAAGTCCATCGTTGAAGCCTTCCGCGGCGCCAATGTGAACATCCTGGTCCAGGAGTTCATCAAGGAGGCCGGCGGCACCGACATCCGCGCCCTGGTGATCGGTGGCAAGGTCGTGGCCGCCATGCAGCGCAAGGGCGCCGAAGACGATTTCCGCTCCAACCTGCACCGGGGCGGCAGCGCCAAGCCCATCAAGATCACCGCCGAGGAGCGCTCCACCGCTGTGCGCGCGGCCAAGCGCATGGGGCTGAATGTGTGCGGCGTGGACTTCCTGCGCTCCAACCACGGCCCGGTGGTGATGGAGGTGAACTCCTCGCCCGGCCTCGAGGGCATCGAGAAGGCCACCGGCATCGATGTGGCCGGCAAGATCATCAAGTTCGTCGAGGACAACGCCAAGGCCGGCAAGACCAAGACGCGGGGCCGCGGCTAAAGCAGAATGGCGAGGATCCCTGCCAACGCCCCGTTCGCGATCGGCGAGGAGACAATTGCGCCCGGCGAGCGGCGCATCGTCGATCTGCCGGTCAGCCTGCTCTCCAACCACACGCCGGTGAACCTCTCTGTGCAGGTCATCAACGGCCGGCGGGCGGGCCCGGTGCTGGCGGTCTCCGGCGCGGTCCACGGCGATGAGGTGATGGGGGTGGAGATCATCCGCCGTGTGCTTGCCTCCCCGTGGATGAAGCAGGTGCGCGGCACCCTGTTGGCGGTGCCGGTGGTCAATGCCTACGGCTTCATCAGCCATTCGCGTTATCTGCCCGACCGGCGCGATCTCAACCGCTCGTTCCCCGGCTCCGACAAGGGCTCGCTGGCCGCCCAGCTTGCCGATCTCTTCTTGAACGAAGTGGTGAAGCGCGCAAATTTCGGCATCGATCTGCACACCGCGGCGATCCACCGGACCAACCTGCCGCAAATCCGCTATTCAGAGCCGTCGGACGAGCTTAAGGCCCTGGCAAGAGCCTTCGGAGCGCCGGTGGTGATCGAGGCCGACTTCCGCGAGGGCACCATGCGGGCCGCGGCCCGCGAGCATGGCATTGAGGTGTTGCTCTATGAGGCCGGCGAGGCCTTGCGCTTTGATGAATTCTCCATCCGCATCGGGGTGCGCGGCATCCTGTCGGTGATGCGCGAGCTTGGCATGCTGCCCAAGCGGGCGGTGACGCCGGCCCGGCGCGCGCCCATCCAGTCGCGCTCCAGCTATTGGATGCGTGCCAAGGCCGGCGGCATCCTGCGGGCCCACAAGACCACGGGCGACCTGGTGGGCGATGGCGAGGTGGTTGGCTATCTGTCCGATCCGTTCGGCGAGACCGATGTGGAGGTGCAGGTGCCCCATGCGGGCCTGGTCATCGGGCGCACCAACTTGCCGGTGATCAACCAGGGAGATGCCCTGTTCCACATTGCCCGGGTGCGCAGCCTGCCGGTGGCCGAAGACCGGCTGGGCGAGATCGAAGACGAGATCGAAGGCCATCCATTGTTCGATGATGATGAGATTATCTGAGGCCAGCCCCCTGCGCCCCGCGTTCCTGCGCAGGCATGACGGAGACAACGGCGGGCATCCTCTAACGCGTGAACTCGGTTAACCTCCACACGAGCCCTTGGTGAGGTTCTGCGCGCCTGGATCCACCACGATCTGCCCGGCCAGAAAACGCCGGCCCAGGAGCACCGGGTAGGCCATGGTGCGCCGGTCGGTGACCGTGAACTGGGTTTCCTGCGTCATGCCCGCAACGCAGATCAGCAAGGCCACAACGGGCCGGGTCTCAGGCTCAACGCCGGCCCGCTTGATCTTAACGCTGCGCACGATGGGCCGCTCGATGCGTGCGGTGGTGCCGTCCGGGGTGGTCAGGGTGAAGCCGATCCACTGTGCGCCATCAAGCACGAACCTCTCCTGGTCGTAGCCGCCAATAGCTGAGGTCTTTGCCCCGGTGTCGAGCTTTGCGGGCAGCTTAACCTTCAGATCAAGAAAGCTCACCGGTTCCGTCCACCCCGCACGCTGGGGCTCCGCGGTGAGGCCTGATGTGCAGGCCAGGAGCAGCAGGCCGGCGAGCGCCGCCGCCCACTTGCGGCCATTCCCACGGCCGGTGAGAAATGTTAGACTATTTGTGCAGTGCAAAAAATTAGTTTGCGATGCACAATTCAGCGGCTTGAGTTTATGAGGGAACAAACCCATGCGTTTGGATGAAATTGCCATTGGCGAAGACCCGCCTCATGTGGTCAATCTGATTGTCGAGGTGCCCATTGGCGGCGAGCCCATCAAGTATGAGATGGACAAGGCCTCGGGCACCATGGTGGTTGATCGCTTCTTGTACACCTCCATGCGCTATCCGGGAAACTACGGTTTCATTCCCCACACGCTTGCTGAAGACGGCGATCCGATCGACGTGCTGCTGATCTCCCAGCGCAGCCTGGTGCCGGGCTGCATTGTGGCCACCCGTCCCATCGGCGTTCTGAAGATGGTGGACGAGGCCGGCGGCGACGAGAAGGTGATCGTGGTGCCGGTGACCCGGATCTCCAAGCGTTACGACAACGTGTATGAGATCTCGGACCTTTCCGACAGTCTGGTCAACCAGATCGAGCACTTCTTTCTCCATTACAAAGACCTTGAGCATGGCAAGTGGGCCAAGATGGAAGGCTGGGGCGACCAGAAAGAGGCCATGCGGATGATCGAAGAGGGCATTGCCCGCGCGGTGGCGGCTGAGTAGGTCATCAGGCAATGTCCGGGTAGGGTTTCCACCGAGGATAGAGCGTCTTCATGCGCTCCACCGATGAGGCGACGATCTCCTCCAGCACGGCAAGGTCCACAGCCTCCAGCCGGGTGATGTAGAGGCACGAAACGGAGTGCTTGTGATTGCCGAGGCGGGCCAGGTGGTCCGTGTACTGCTTAAATCCGGGCATGATGTAGATGGTCATGGCGGCCTTGCGCGGCGAGAAGCCGGTCAGCGGCCAGAGGCCTTCGCGGCCTGATCCGTATTTGTAGTAATACTCGCCATAGCCCACGATGCTCGGGCCCCACAGCACCGGTGTCATTCCGGTGATGCGGCCCATCATGTCGTGCAGAACAAGCCCGTCTTCGCGCCGGCGCGGCTGCTCCACGGCGTTGAGGAAGGCCATCACATCGGCCTTGCTGGGTTTGGTTTTGTTTTCCGACATGGGCGTGATCCTTGGCTTTGCGGGCGAGCTTAGGGCGTGTGGTCAATGTTTTCCAGAGCCGCCCGCTCTGAGGTCTGCAACCTCTGGATACCTGCCTGCACAGGCATGACGGCGTATGATATGCGCGCACGCGCGAGCGCGTGCTCGGCGGATTGAGTAAACCCGAGGGGGTGTGCAGACTGGTGTTCCGGCCGTTTTCTATGGCCATAGAGCGTCCTGGGTTTCAGGGCGCGAGTGATATCAGTTTGGTCGTCTCTTCAGCCGGAAACCAGCCTGCACGACAGTGTCTTAACCTGGTGGTTGACTAGTTACCTTGGCATATTTCATCCGATGGTGTTTGAAGCCACCGGAAGGGGTGCTAATCCGCCAAGGATGCGTTGCTGGTCCAAGCAACACTGCAGTCCTTCTACGGGGCCTAGCGGTCCGGTGCAGAGTTTCCACAGCCTATTCCTATCCTCCCATGGTCCAAGCCGTTCAGAGTGGTGATCTCTTAATAGGCAAGGCACTGCCGCCTTTCCTCCACCTCCTGGTACCTCCTAGGTTGGTGCCCTCGGATGAGGAAGGTGAGAGAACGTATAGCGAACATGCCTACCCACGTCAAGGACAATTTTCAAGAAAAATTACCCACTATTGGTGGCACCGGCATATCCGAGTTGGGCCGAGATCTCCGCCACCGCCTGCACCAATGGGGCGCTGTACTGTTCGGTCTCCTGCAACAGGCGGAAGAGAGGCACCGAGACGCTGACGCTGGCCACCGGCTGGTCCGGGGCCTCGCAAATGGCGGCGCCGAAGCAGACGATCCCCAACTCGTTTTCCTGATCATCGCGCACAAAGCCCACCTCCCGCGCCCCGCGGACCGTCTGCCGCAAAGCGCTGCGGCTGGTGGTGGTGAACGGGGTGATCTCTTCCAGAGCGAGTTCGCCGATCAACGCCTCGGCCGATGCTGGCGCCATGGCGCTCAAGTACGCCTTGCCCACGCCGCTTGAATGGAACGGGACCCTGGTTCCGATGGTTGAGCTCATGCGCACCACCTGGCGGCTCTCCATCTTGTCGATATAGACCAGCTCGTGCCCGCTGCGGATGGCGAGATGAACCGTCTCGCCGGTTTCATCCCTAAGATGGGTGAGGACCGGCTCGGCAATCTGGCGCACATCGTTCTGGGCGAGGGCCCGGCGGGCCAGATGCACCAGGCGGCCGCCCAGCCGGTAGCGCTTGTCTTTCGCCGGGGCAATCAGCCCTTCGGCTTCAAGCGAAGCGATGATGCGGTAAAGGGTAGGTCGTGTCAGCCCGCAAGTCGCCATCAGCTCGGCGCGCGTTGGGGCCTCCGGCGCATCGGCGATCTGTTGCAGAACACTCATGGTGCGCATGAAACTCTGGGCGCCCTGGATGGCATTCGACATGGCGCAGACATCCCCTAAGGCAATTGACAGCACAACGGCCCACATGCGATACAGTTCATTAAATGGATAATAGTCCATATTATGGACAAATACAAGAGCGATGGAGAGCCCCCCTTGAACGATGATGTGCACCCGACGGTGTTGGTCACCGGCGCCACCAGCGGCATCGGCCTGGCGATTGCCCGCGGCTTTGCCGAAGCCGGCGAGCGGGTGCTTGCCGTCGGGCTGGGGGCCTTGCCTGCGGCTGAGACAAATCTCAGCTTCGGCGAACTTGACGTGCAGGACGGCGATGCCGTGACGGCCTTGTTCGCGCCGCTGAGCGGCCTTCGCGTGCTGGTGAACTGCGCGGGCATCATCCGCCGCGAGGCCGAGCATGACCCGGCGGTGTTCCAGCAGGTGATCGACATCAACTTGACGGGCACAATGCGCACCTGCGCGGCGGCGCGGACCCACCTTGCGGCCAATAACGGCGCGATCATCAATATCGCGTCCATGCTCAGCTATTTCGGCGGCGGGCTGGTACCGGGTTATGCCGCCTCAAAAGGCGGCGTTGCGCAGCTCACCAAGTCGCTGGCCATTGCCTATGCGGGCGACGGCATCCGCGTGAACGCGCTGGCGCCCGGGTGGATCGAAACCCCGTTGACCCGAGGCCTGCAGGCCGATGAGGCGCGCACCCGCACCCTGATGCAACGCACGCCGCTGGCGCGCTGGGGCACGCCGGCAGACCTGGTGAGCCCCGCCCTCTTCCTGGCCGGCTCCGGAGCGGCGTTCATCACCGGAACTTTGTTGAATGTGGATGGCGGCTACGCCGCGATGTAAGCGATATGAGGATAGACCCATGCCCGTTGTAGAGACCGACGAGAACCCGCTCACGCCCTATCAGCTGCCCATGCCGCCTGATGCGCTGCCGGAAATCGTGGTGCCCAATGCGCTGGCTGAAGACGATGAGCGCATGTGGGTCCGGCAGACCGAAACCGTGTTCTTCCGCCCGCTCTGCCTGAACGTGTCGCAAGGCTATTGGATGAACCTGTTGAAGGTCACCAAATCCGGCGTGCTCTCGCGCCACCGCCACGCCAACGCGGTGCACGGCTTCGTGCTGAAGGGCCGTTGGTATTATCTGGAGCATGACTGGGTGGCTGAGGAGGGCGGCTATGTGTACGAGCCCCCGGGCGAGACCCACACCCTTGTGGTGCCGGACGATGTGGACGAGATGATCACCTATTTCCAGGTGAACGGGGTGATGTACTACGTCGACCCCGATGGCAATCATCTGGGCTATGAGGATGTGTTCACGAAGATCGACATGTGCCGCGCCCATTTTGAGAAGGTGGGGCTGGGCGCCGACTATGTGAAGAATTTCATCCGTTAGGGCGATGGGCGACGTCGCTTATGATTTTTCCGGCCGGGTGGCGCTGGTCACCGGCGGCGCCAAGGGCATTGGGGCGGAAATCGCGCGCCACTATCATGCAGCCGGCGCTTCGGTGGTGATCTGGGACTTGAGCGCGCCGGAGGGCGATCGGGTAGCCCACTTCGTCAAGGTGGATGTGAGCGATCCGGTGCAAGTCGGTGCTGCTCTGCGCGAAACGGTGGAGCGCTTCGGGGCGATCGACTTTCTCTCCCACAATGCCGGCTTTGCGGGCCCCACTGTGCCGGTTGCCGACTATGACCCGGCCCAGTGGCGGCGGGTTGTGGAGGTGAACCTTACGGGCACCTTCCATGTGTGTCACGCGGTGGTGCCCGAAATGCTGAAGAGGGGCTGCGGGCGGATCATCAACATGGCGTCTCTTGCGGGCAAGGAGGGCACACCCAATGCCTCTGCCTACAGTGCGGCGAAGGCCGGGGTGATCGGCTTCACCAAGTCGCTGGCCAAGGAGCTGGCTGAGACCGGCATCCGCGTCAATTGCCTGGCGCCGGCGGCCATCAAGACGGACATTCTGGATCAGATGGCGCACCAGTTCGTGCAGATCATGATCGACAAATCGCCCATGAAGCGGCTTGGCCTGGTGGAGGAGGCGGCTGAAGCGGTCATGTGGCTGAGCTCCAGCGCCTGCACGTTCAGCACCGGGGCGGTGTTCGACCTTTCGGGTGACCGGGCGACCTATTGAGTGGGTTTGATCCACGCAATGAGCGGGCCGGGCCGCCGGTTGCTGAATGTCAGATGAATGCCGGGCTCACGGACCGTTCAATCGCCTTCACATAAGCTTGAAGCTGCAAGTACCGCAGAAAGCGAAACCATGCCAACACCTATCTACATGCAGATCAATGACAGCGCAGGGCGCGGCAGACCGCTTTCCAGAGATACGTTTGATTTTGTCAACCCGGATGAAAAGGACGGTGATCAGCCCGAGGAGCTTGATCCGCTGGTGATCGATGGCTTGCGCGATCTTCTGTTTCCGCCCGGCAGTGACGCAAAGGACGACGCCATATTTGACAATATGGTTGGTTTCTATGAGATCACGGATACAAATGGCGGCATCGACGCCAACTCCGAGGATGATCTCATCGCCTGACCCTTGGCGCTACCAGGCGTTGGCGCAAGTAAGGAACCACGCTCTTCAATGCCCCCGCTGTCCCTTCAGCTCAGGACATATCCGGAATTAAACGGAAAAACGTTCCTCATCGGCGTGGGCGCAAACAAATGCGCCACCAGCTGGGTCTACGGTTATCTGCATTCGCTGGCGGGTGTGACCGTTTCGCCCCTGAAAGAGCTGAGCTTTTTCAATGTGAGGGCCGGAACCGGGCCGGCTCACGATACCGATCTGCTTGCCCTAAAACGCTTGGTCTACTTCATTCGCCAGGAGGGAGATCCGGCGGAAAACTTGCGGGCGGGCCAGGGCTTTCAAGCCAGCGTGGACCGGGTCAAGATGAGCTATGACGAGAATGGCTATTTTGACCATTTCGCGCGGATTCTGACCCCGGACAGCAAAACCTTGTGCGAAATCACGCCGGCCTATTCGGCCCTTGGCCGCGAAGGGTTTGAGCATATGAAGGCGTTCTTTGCCTCCCAGAATGTGACGCTAAAACTCTTCTTCATCATGCGCGATCCGGTGGACCGGCTCTGGTCGCACTTGCGCTACAGAGATCAGAACACGGCGGATCTCGATGTTCTGGAGGCTTGGCCGCGCATGGTGGAAGATGCCGAATTCATGGGCTGGTCGGATTACCGGAACACGGTGGAGGCGCTGGATGAGGTGTTTGAGAAAGACGACGTTCTCTATCTTTTTTACGAGAACCTATTCTCAGAGCCATCGCTTAAAGCGCTGAGCGCCTTCGCCGGAGCGCCGTTTGCGGCGCCCGAAAGCCGCGATGCGGTCAACGAAACCAGCCTTAAGATGGATCTTCCGGACGCCGTTCTGAAGGGGTTGAGCGCGCGGCTTGGCTCCCAATATGCGTTCTGCCGTCAGCGGTTCGGCGCGGACGTGCCGGCTTCCTGGCGCGAAGTGTCCTAAATGAACGGTCCATGAACCGACCGCTCAAGCTCTGTTCAAACCTGGTTGATTATAACCCTTCCCAACAACGGGGCAGGCGCTGGCCTGCTTTTCTTTTAGCAGAATGGAGTGGAAGGAGACAAACCCATGACCGAAGATGCCCTCAGAGTACTGGAGAAAATCAACGCAAACCAGAACGACACGAAAACGGTTGAGAAGGTTTTTGAACAAACGCGCGACTTGAGCGAACAGTTCGGCCAAGACGATTTCGGCTTCGGCGCCAGCGACGAGTTCTCCTGGTTCTAACCCCCCGGAGATCAAAACCATTAGAGCCCGGCCAATTGTGGCCGGGCTTTTTTTGTTTGTTGGCGTTAAGCCAGATTGCGCTATCCGCCGTAAATATATCTCGGCAGCCAGAGCGCGATCTGCGGGAACATGAAGATCAGCGCCAGGCCGATCACCTGGATGACCATGAACTGCATCATGCCCAGATAGATGTCCTTCAGATCCCATTCCGGCACCACGCCCTTCAGGAAGTAGGCGGAAAGCGCAACGGGCGGCGAGAGCCAGGCCGTTTGCAGGTTGACCGCAACCAGAATGGCGAACCAGGTGAGGTTCACGTTGAGCTCGGTGAGCATGGGCACCAGGATCGGCACGATGATCAGAACGATCGGCACCCATTCCAGCGGCCAGCCCAGAAGGAAGATGAGCGCCATCACCGCGATCAGGATCAAGGTGGGTGACATGTCGAGCGCCAGCAGGGTCTCGGTCAGCATCTTCGGCGTGCCCAGAGTGGAGAACACCGCGCCGAAATAGTTGGACGCAGCCACCAGGAACATGATCAGCACGGTGATTTCCAGGGTCTTGATGAGGGCATCGTAGAAGCTGGAAACCGAGAACTTGAAGTAGCCCATGGAGAGCAGGATGGAGCCGAAGGCGCCGCATGCGGCCGCCTCTGCCGGGGTGGCCCAGCCCAGAAGGATGGAGCCCAACGCAAAGGCGATCAGGATGGTCGGCGGCACCAGGCCTAGGAAGAATTCCGCCCACAGTTCAGAATAGTAGAAGCCGCCGGGCTTCATCTGCTTGAACAGCTTGTAGGCGCCCACCATGGTGCCGAGCCACAGGATGGCCAGCAGCGGATAGGTGAACATCAGATAGAACAACAGCGCCAGACCGGACATCACGGTGATGAATTCGATCATGTAGTAGGGCGAGGTTTCCGGCCGCTCCTCTTCCGGCAAGACCGGACCGAGGGACGGGTTGATCCAGCAGCGGCCCACCGAATAGACGATGTAGAGGCCGGCCAGCAGGGCGCCCGGAACAATGGCCGCCGCGAACAGGTCGGTCACCGGAACCTCAAGCACCGGCCCCATGACCACCAGCATGATGGAGGGCGGAATGAGGATGCCCAAGGTGCCGCCGGCGGTGATCGTGCCGGCAGCCATGCGCACATCATAGTTGGAGCGGTTCATGGTGCGCGCCGCCATGATGCCGAGAATGGTCACCGAGGCGCCCACGATGCCCGTGGCGGCGGCAAAGATGGTGGAGACGAAGAGAACCGCGATGAACAATGCCCCGCGGGTACCCGACATCATGAGCTGAATGGCGGCGAACAGGCGCTCCATCAGCCCGGCTTTTTCCATCATGATCCCCATGAAGACGAACAGCGGCACCGCCACCAACTGGTCGTCCAGCATGGTTTCGTTGAACTTCAAGGTCTCCAGGAAGAAGCCCAATCTTGGGCTGATGCCCCAGGCGGCGAAGACAAAGGAGAGGAAGATCAGGGTGAACGAAATCGGAAAGCCCACAAAGATGGCGAACAGCATGGCGCCCACCATGAAGAGGCCGATCGTCGGCTTGTCGAAGCCGGTCATGCCCATGGCTTCGGCCGCGTCCACCCAATAGGTGCCGATGGGAACGGCGTTCGGATAGAAGGTGCCCAGGAACAGGACGGCCAGAACGATCACATAGATCGGCAGGATGCGCACGAACAGCTTTTCGCGCTCCTTGCCCATGTCATAGAAACAGCGGAAGAGCTCCGGAATGCCTTGCAGTAGCAGGAACAACACGCCGAAGGGCATGGCCAGGCGCGCCGGCCCGAGGATCGGCGCCCAGGTGGAATCACTGGCCCGTTCCCAACCGCTGAACTCAAATCCGTTGAGCGGGTTGAACGCCTTGTAGGCGTATTCCGTGGCGCTCCAGAAAAAGAACAGCATGGCCGGGAAATAGAAGAGCAGATATAGCACCGCATCCACGGTTGCTTGTGTTTTGGGTGCCCACAGGCGGTAGAGGAAGTCAGCCCGGATGTGGACGCCGCGGAGCAGCGCATAGCCTGCCCCCAGCATGAAGATGACGCCGGCCATCATGCGGCTCACGTCATAGACCCACAAGGTTGGGGCGGTGAACATCTTGTTGGCCACCACCTCGTAAACCATCACGAGGATCACCGGCACAAGAAGCAGGCAGGTGAAACGCCCCACCCACAGATTGAGCACGTCGATGGCTGCGGTGATCGGGCGCTGCCACGGCGTCATGTCCGCCGGGGTTTCGCCGGGCTCTTCGGCCCTGCGTTCGGCGATCAACTCATCAGTGATCTCAAGTTCTTCTGGTTTTGGTTCGTCTGCCATAGTCCGCCCTCCCGCCGTCTCTCGGCACCACTCGGCGGCCCCTCCCCATATTATGTATTTTAAGGGGCCGCCCGCTGATGTCGTCAGAAACGTGCAGCGGGCCCGGAGCGGCCCGCTGCACTTAACCATGGTGTCAGCCTATTTCTTCTTCACGCTGTCGGCAAACGCTTTACCCAGAGCGGCGTTAGACGCCTGCGCGCCGGCCCAGAACGGAACGGCGATGGCCGCAAAGTCCTTTTGAGACTGCCAGACTTTGGCGAAGAACTCGTTTTCCTTCGCGTTCTTTTCAAGAGCAGCCTTGGCGGCGTTCATGTAAGCCGGGAAGTAGTCGGCCGGGGTGTCATGAAGCTGCACGCCGTGGTTCTCGGTCAGGTCTTTCAGAGCCTTGCCGTTCTCATAGATCCGGTAGCCCATGGCCTTCATCAGAGAGGCGTTTGCAGCAACTTCCAGAGCCTTTTTCTGATGGTCTGTCAGTTTGTTGTAAACATCGCCATTGATGTAGAGGTCGGCGTTCACCACAACCTGGTGCAGGCCTTGCAGATAGTAGTGCTTCAGCACTTTCTGGAAGCCGAAGACCGAATCCGGCTTCGGGCAGCACCATTCGGCCGCATCGATCTTGCCGCTCTGCAGAGCCGGCAGGATGTCGCCGCCACCCATGGCCACAGAAGCCACGCCAATGTCTTTATAGGTTTGGCCCGGGATGCCCGGAGGTGTGCGGAAGCGGTATTTGCGGAAGTCATCCATGGAGGCAATCGGCTCTTTGAACCAGCCCAGAGCTTCCGGACCAACCGGCTGCAGCATGAAGCCTTTGACGTTCACGCCCAGTTCTCTCCCGAGCTGGTCATAAAGCGCAGAACCGCCGCCATAGAGGAACCAGGAGACGAACGCGATGTTGTCGATGCCAACGCCGGCACCGGCAACCGGCGAGCCAAACAGCATGGCAGCCGGATGCTTACCGGACCAATAGTGGGTCCAGGCAAAAC
>CAJHYS010000059.1_pt1 | contig 14681 bp, 14 predicted proteins | sample 9198801 | NCBI WGS metagenome assembly CAJHYS01 (sample SAMEA7708368, study PRJEB35096) | sediment metagenome | biome: marine neritic benthic zone biome [ENVO:01000025]; feature: sediment [ENVO:00002007]; material: shallow marine sediment [ENVO:03000034] sea grass bed [ENVO_01000059] ...
CGCGTCGAGGATCCGCTGACCTACTAGATCATGGTCCGCTTTTGTCGAGCAGGTTTGTTCTAGGGCAACTTCCGCTCAAACTGAGCGGAAGATGCCCCAGATTATCGTTACGGGCGAGCAACTTATCTCCGCTCAGACGTAACCGTCTGATCGGAGGTTGCTCTAGTTCGGATGTCGATATTGCAGAACCCGAGCAGTTGGGGTCTAATCAGAGCAACGCTTGCGCAGCATAATGCGGGCTTGGGAGGACGATTGAGGTATGAGCAAACGCGTTTTGGTGGCCGAAGATGAGCCTAACATCATCGAATCTCTCACGTTTTTGCTCGAGCGGGCCGGCTTCGAGGTGGACGTGGAAACCGACGGGCAGGAAGCGCTGAACACCGCTCTTTCCGCGCCGCCCAATGTGCTCGTCCTCGATGTCATGCTCCCCGGTCTCGACGGCTATGAAGTTCTGCGTCGGCTACGTGCAGACACACGCTGCGCCGAATTGCCGGTGCTTATGTTGACCGCGAAAGGCCAGCGCGAGGATCGAGAAACGGCGCTGGACTGTGGCGCTGACCTGTTTATCACAAAGCCTTTTGCCAACTCGGAGATTGTCTCAGCCGTCGAAAGCCTGGCGCAGGGCCGTCCCGACACCCCTGCTTCCTGAGCCATGCAAGACCGGGAAAAGACCCAACGGCTGCAGCGCAAGGTCCGCGACCGGTCCGTGGTGCTACTCATTGTGGGCGCCCTGCTCCTGCTGCCACCAGTTGGCTCGATATCGCTGGTTGACGGCAGTCTTGCAGGTTTGCCCATTCCCGTTGTGTATGTTTTCGCAGTATGGGCCCTGCTGATTGCCGCCGCCGCAGGCATGGCGCGGCCGCTGGATAGTGATGCAGAACAAGACACCGCGGCACAAGACGGCCCCGCAGATCCTCAAAGCTAATGCTTACGGCTAATATTCTGCTCATTGCCTGCCTCGGCTATGTGGCGCTGTTGTTTGCTGTCGCCTTCATTGTCGATAGACGGACACGGCGTGAACGGATCAGCTGGCTGCACTCACCGCTTATCTACACCTTATCGATCTCGGTCTATTGCACCTCCTGGACGTTTTACGGCGCTGTTGGATCGGCGGCACGCAACGGTCTGGAGTTCATCACAATCTACCTGGGACCCACGCTGGTGTTTGTTGGTTGGTGGTGGCTCTTGCGAAAACTTGTGCGCATCGGACGCGCCCATCGGATCACGTCGATCGCCGATTTGATTTCGTCGCGATATGGCAAGAGCTCCAGCCTCGCCGTGCTTGTCACCCTCATGGCGCTCGTCGCCACAACCCCATATATCGCCCTTCAATTGCAATCGATGACACGGAGCTATCAGGTCATTACGGGCGACGCCAACGGCCTGGAGACCGCTTTCTGGTTTGCTGCAGGGCTGGCCCTGTTCGCCATCTTGTTCGGAACCAGAAACCTGGATGCCAATGAACGCCATCACGGCGTGGTGGCCGCTATCGCGGTTGAGGCGATTGTCAAACTGGCCGCCTTGCTGGCGGTGGGGATCTTCGCCACCTACCAGATCGCAGGGGGCATGAGCGAAGTTTTCGCCAATGTCTCTGCCGAGGACCTAAGAGGCAGTGGAGACATTTTCGGTGCCCGCTGGGCCGTCCTGACATTCTTGTCAGCAACCGCGATCATCTGCTTGCCGCGGCAGTTTCAGGTCACCGTGGTTGAGAATATTGACGAGCGGCATCTTTCCACGGCGTCTTGGCTTTTTCCGCTCTACCTCTTGGGCATGACCTTCTTCATAATGCCCATCGCCTTGGTGGGGCAGAAGGTGATGCCGGCAGGCGCAAACCCCGACCTTTACGTCCTGACACTGCCGTTGGCCCAAGAGCGGTACGATCTGGCCATGCTGGCCTTTCTTGGCGGTTTTTCCTCTGCGACCTCCATGGTGATTGTCGCCGCAATTGCGGTGTCGACAATGGTATCCAACCACGTGGTCATGCCCATCGCGCTAAAACTGTTTGTGGGATCGGTGGCAAAGGGCGGTGATGTGCGTAACCTCCTTCTGTTTTCCCGCAGGCTGAGCATTGCAGGAATTCTGGCGCTCGGCTTTCTGTATTTTTGGGTGAGCGGCGGTTCAGATGCCTTGGCGGCTATCGGCTTGATCGCCTTCGTGGGGGTGGCGCAGTTTCTGCCCAGTCTTCTGGGCGGAATATTCTGGCGAGGGGCAACCCGCTACGGCGCACTGGCCGGTTTGATCACAGGTTTCTTGCTTTGGGCATACACGCTCTTCCTCCCCAGCTTTGGCGGCGACTTCATTCTGAGCTCAGCCGTCCTGGCAAACGGCCCCTTCGGGATTGAAGTCCTCAAACCCCAGGCGATTTTGGGACTGACCGGCATGGACCCAATTGTCCACGCGGTGGTCTGGAGCGTTGGCGCAAACGCTGTCATGTTCATGGCGGTGTCGAGCCTGACGCAATCGGATGAACTGGAGCGCCTTCAAGGAACCCTGTTCGTGGATGTGTATCGTTCTGCCGGCGGGGCGCCGTCCGGTTTCGCGTCCGGTTCAGCCCAGTCGGAAGATCTCTTCGTGCTCGCCCAACGCATTCTGGGGCCGGATCCCGCGCGCCGCCTGTTTGACGAGATGGCCAGCACGCAAGGCACGACGACCAGTGGCTTGCCTCACCCGACCGACACGGTCATCGCGCGCCTCGAACGGGAACTGGCCGGCTCCATTGGTGCTGCTTCGGCGCACGCGATGGTGACCAGGATCGCCGGCCGGCAGACCGTTGGCATGAGTGAGCTGATCGACATTGCGGACGAGACCCAGCAACTTATCGAAACCACGCGTCAGCTTGCCGAAAAATCGGTCGAGCTGGAAAACACGGCCGAACAGCTTCGGGCCGCCAACGAGCGTTGGCGCACGCTTGATACCCAGAAGGACGAGTTTTTGAGCCAGGTCAGTCACGAGCTGCGCACACCGATGACCTCAATCCGCTCGTTTTCTGAGATCCTGCTGAGCACCTCCGACATTTCGTCCGAGCAGAGGCATAAATTTGTCGCGATTATCCAAGAGGAAAGCGTGCGCCTGACCAGGCTACTTGATGAAATCCTAGACATCAGTCGCCTGGAGGCAGGCTCCACATCTTTGGAGCTTGAGCGGATTGGGCTGGCCGACGCGGTTTCCAAGGCGCTGGATGCGGTCTCGGGTATGGTTCATACCCTCGGTGTGAAAGTTCGGATTGACCAGGTGCAGCAGAACTTGTTCGTCAACGCCAATCCGGACCGTTTGCGCCAGGTGCTTATCAACCTGCTTTCAAACGCGGTCAAATACAACCGCGCTGATGAGCCCGAAATACGGGTCCGCGCGGCGCAGCACCGCGACACCATCATGATTGACGTGATTGACAATGGCGGCGGTGTCAGCCGCGAAGACGCCGGCATTGTCTTCGAGAAATTTGCCCGCGGAAGCAGCGCAGGGCCGGAGTATGGTGCCGGGCTGGGCCTTCCCATCAGCCGCGCCATAATGCGAGCCATGGACGGTGATCTCACGATTGAGTTCGTCCCGGATGGCACAAGCTACTTTCAGCTTCGCCTCCAAACGGCCTTGGAGGCTTAGGCCGAAACAGGCACCTCCCCTTTTTGGGGCGGCATGAAGTGGTTACATAAGCTCCGCCAAACCGACTTTGCTGCTGTCGCGCGTGACCTCAAGCTTTTTCTGTCCATTTGGGCCGACTATGCTGACCTGAAGCTCTTTTGCGCCACCAAAGGTCTTAAAATAGGTGAATGAGAAAGCCGTCAGGCGTTCCGGGGCGGTGCAGTTTAACTGATACTCAGCATGGAACTCCGTGTGTCCGGCTTCATCGGCCTCAGCATGCTTTTCTTTGTCATGATCGTGGTCGTCATCGTGCTTTTCCGCCTTCTTATCATGGTCATGATCGTGGTCGTCATCGTGCTTTTCCACCTTCTTATCATGGTCATGATCGTGGTCGTCATCGTGCTTTTTATGCTCGCCTCCCTCAGCATGGAGCTCGACATTTGCGGCGGCGAGAGTGCAGCCGGCGGCTTCGGGAAGCTCAACGATGTTCTTTAATGCAGCCAGTGTCGACCGGGCTTTCTTGATGGCTGCCTTGTCTTCCTCCGATTGGGCGGCATGCTCAAACCCGACAATGTCGGCCCCTGGAGCTTCCAACTCCATCGCAACGGTCTTACCTTCAATCGCAACGTTAAAGACACCCGAACCATGCTCATGTGCACCAAGCTCGGTGTGTCCATCGTCTGCCGCAATCGCAATCGCCGGCAGACAGCCAATCAGCACAGTTGAAAGCAAAACTCGCATAACGCCTATCCTCCTTCGGGCTCAGTTAAGTGTTATGTTATAATATAATGTTGACCGCGATACAACGGTTCTTGTCATCAGTTTGCAAGCCGAAACCGCCAACCGGCGCCAAGCTCGGTTGCATTGCCATACTGAGTTGAATAACGATGGGAGCCCGTTGTTTTGCCTCGTGCAGGTCTGTCGGGGGTGCTGGGCAAGGCAGGGAGAACGAACACATCAAACCCTCACAGGCAAGAAACGCATGAGCTCATTCAGACCCAAATTCATCACCTTTGATTGCTATGGCACTCTCACGTTCTTCCAGATTGGCGATGCAACGCAAGAAATCTTCGCCGACCGCTTGAGCGGTGTGGATATGGATCGGTTTCTGCAAGACTTTTCAGCCTACCGACGCGATGAAGTTCTGGGGGACTGGAAGCCATATGACGACGTGATAAAGAACGCCCTCAGGCGTACCTGCCAACGTTGGGGCTTGGCGTATGAGGAGGCGGATGGTCAGGCGCTTTATGACCAAGTGCCTAGCTGGGGTCCCCATGCGGACGTGCCGGAACCGCTGGCGCTCGTCGCGCAGCACTACCCGCTCGTTATCCTATCAAACGCTTCAGACAGCCAAATCCACTCCAACGTTGAAAAACTCGGCGCGCCGTTTCACGCGGTCTACACGGCTGAACAGGCACAAGCCTACAAACCGCGATATCAAGCCTTCCAGTACATGTTTGATCAACTCGATTGTGGGCCATCGGAGGTGCTGCATGTGTCGTCCAGCCTGCGGTATGATCTCATACCGGCACACGACTTGCGCATAGAGCACAAGGTCTACGTGAACAGAGGCTACGAGCCTTCCACACCGGCATATGGCTATCACGAGATGACCGATCTGTCAGGTCTGCCCGCGGTCGTCGGCCTGTAGACGGGCAGCCAGCAGATGCAGCTTAGGCCCTATTGGCTCGAGGCCACATCGTCCGATGGCTTCGTTGAAGCTGGCCCGTTCCCCAGGCAATCGGATGTGGTGGTGGTGGGTGGAGGTTTCACGGGGCTGTCCGCCGCCTCGGCGCTTGCGCAACACGGCACATCCGTCACCGTGCTCGAAGCCGGGCGCCTCATGGGCGGCGCGTCCGGGCGGAACGGCGGGCACTGCAATAACGGTCTATCTGGAAATTTCCACACCGCCTGTCAGACCCTCGGCCGCGAACGCGCAGAGTTCTATTATCGGACATTCGATGCTGCGGTCGATACGGTGGAGCGTCTAGTGCGCGAGCACCGGATCAACTGCCACTTCAGGCGCTGCGGCAAGGTTTTGCTGGCGTCAAAACCTCAACATTTCGAAGCCCTTGAACGCGCCCATGAGGCCCTGGCGACAGGTGTGGACAAAGACGTTCGGCTGATGGGCGCCGACACCATCGGAGACGAGGTCAACTCGCCTGCCATTCATGGAGGACTTGTCTTTGAACGAAGCGCTCAGCTTCATGTTGGTTTGTTCGGGGAGGGGTTGGCCCGCACCGCCCTGAGCCACGGCGCTTCGGTCCATGAGGAAACCGCAGTCGAACACATTGAACGAGCAAGTGCCGGAACATTCAATATCAAAACCTCGCGGGGATCATTGAAAGCCGAGCGCGTCCTCGTGGCCACGGGCGCCTACTCCGGGCAAGCCATTGGGTTCCTCAAGAAGCGCATCCTGCCCATCGGCAGCTTCATTGTCGCGACAGAACCTTTGAGCAAAGAGCAGATCGCCTCGTTCACGCCCACACGACGCAATGCGGTGACCACCCTTCATGTCGGGAACTATTTCCGGCTATCACATGACAATCGCTTGATTTTCGGGGGCCGCGCGCGGTTCGCGCTTTCAAGTCCGGAGTCCGACCGCAAGAGCGGCACCGTGTTGCAACGCCGGCTGTGTTCGCTCTTCCCCCAGCTTGACGGGGTCAAGATCGACTATTGCTGGGGCGGACTTGTAGACATGACACAAGACAGGCTGCCACACGCAGGCCAGCACAATGGTGTCTATTATGCCGCCGGCTATAGCGGTCATGGCGTTCAGATGTCCGTTCATATGGGCCAGGTGATGGCCCGGGTGATGGCGGGCGAACGGGAGGCAAACCCATGGCAGGACCGTGACTGGCCCGCCATCCCCCTGCACTGGGCCCGTGCATGGTTTTTGCCCGTGATCGGTCTTTATTATCGCAGTCTTGACCTCATCAAGTAGCGCCGTTTGCAAGAGATTACGGGCGACAGCATGCGCTGTCTTCGAGCGCGAAGGCATTATTCCCTTGATTCACGTCAATGCAACTAAACAGACGATTTGCTTGTGTTCCGCCGGGTCATCCTCGGCCTCCCATTGATGGGCGCGTCTGAATCTTAAGGAAAGTGCGATGTTGAGAACTCTTCTGGCAAACCTGCTGGTTTGTTTATGTGTCATGAGCCATGGTGTATCCCGCGTCGATGCGATGGATCTCTCTGGAGACCCCAGACTTCCTGCCTCAGTTCCAACGCGCCACGCCGCCTCGTTCTTTGCAACCTGCATCTTGAACGGCGACCTGACACCAGGTGTAGCATTTCATGAAAGTGACTGGTGGCATGACAGGCTCTCAGATGTGACCTATGATTTCAGCCCTTCGCCCACAAATCCGCCAGTGGGGTTTTTCTCGTTCAACATCGCCCGCACCGGACCCTTTGCACCTGGCGATCAAGTCGTCCTGTTCAGCACCCAGAACTCATCCACGGTCGCAGCAACGCGGATAACGGTGACGATTACCACTGCCGATCTGGCGTCAGGTGACGCAACGTTTCAGAGGAACTGTGTAACGACAAAATCCGAGCGCGGAGTTCAGGCCGAAAGCCTTGATAAAAAGATTCAAGCAGGCGCTGGCGAGTACCATGCCTGGTGTTCGCGCTGTCATGGCAGCAACGGGCGCGGCAATGGACCCTATGCCAGAAATCTCAAAAAGAAACCTTTGGACCTCACCCAGCTCGCGGCACGATACGATGGAAGGTTTCCTGTAGAATTCATTGAACGGCTTGTGGACGGCCGGGGCATGACGCGAGCACATGGCACGCCTGAAATGCCCGTATGGGGCGTTTGGTTCGCAGATCAGATCACCGCAGATGGCAAGGGCAAGGCAGATCAGGCCGAAGTTCAAAAACACGTCAAAGAGCGCATAGAGCGGATCGTTACGTATCTGCAGACCATACAGGAGCCTTAATGGCGGCGAGTGTTGGGAAAACGCATGAGCCAGATGGTTGCGATGGCGCTGGTTGCACACGGCGAGCCGCTTCAGTTGGTGGAGCGTGAACTGCCGGTTCCAGCGCGCGGGCAAATTGGGGTTAAGGTACGTGCCTGCGGTGTTTGCAGGACCGATCTTCATGTGGTCGACAATGAGCTGCCGAACATCAAGCTGCCGATCGTTCCTGGCCATGAAATTGTTGGAACCGTAGACGCACTGGGAGAGGATGCGGCAGCCTTCAAACTGGGTACGCGCGTCGGCATCCCGTGGCTTGGGCGAACCTGCGGCCAGTGCTTCTTCTGCCAGAACGGGCTGGAAAACCTCTGCGACGAGCCGGGATTCACCGGCTATTCCATCGATGGTGGCTACGCCAACTACGTTGTCGCAGATGAACGCTACTGCTTTGCACTGCCGGAAGGCTATGACGACATGCAGGCCGCACCGCTGTTGTGCGCCGGGCTGATCGGCTACCGTTGTTTGAAAGCCGCCGGAGCCGGACAGAACCTTGGCATCTATGGGTTTGGGGCGGCCGCCCACATTTGTGCTCAAATCGCTGTGCACGAGGGACAGAGTGTTTATGCATTCACCCGGCCCGGAGACCAACGGGCTTGTGACTTCGCACTCGAAATGGGTGCCTGTTGGGCCGGCTCCTCGCTGGACGCGGCACCGCAGGTGCTTGATGCCGCCATCATATTCGCCCCGGTGGGAAGCCTGTTGCCAGCAGCGCTACGAATGGTCCGAAAGGGCGGAACCGTCGTTTGCGGCGGCATTCACATGAGCGACATCCCCTCGTTTCCCTATGAGATCCTGTGGGGCGAGCGGAAGGTGGTTTCGGTTGCAAACTTAACCCGCGAAGATGCAAGGGAGTTTCTGGCTCTTGCGCCGACCATTCCCATCAAGACCGAGGTCGTGCCCTATCAACTGTCGGACGCAAACACCGCGCTTAACGATCTGCGCTCAGGCATGTTGACGGGTGCAGCCGTTCTCAAGCCCTAAAGCAATATGAGGTCAAATGGTTCAATATGTTCAAACTTGGCACCTCTGCTTCCGGGCACTCCCTAAGCTGGACCTGCGGGAACCAAGTAGCGCTCAAGACAGAGCGCGACCTCCCGCCAACTGAAGCGCTCTGCGAACGAGATGCAGTTTGCCGGCGTGCACTTAAGAGCGACGTGGATGGCGGCCGCCAGATCGTGATCCAACGCACCTGCGTCTGTGGAGGTGATCACGTCAATTGGGCCTTCCACCGGAAAGGCCGCAACGGGCGTGCCGCATGACAGGGCCTCCAACATGACCAGACCGAAAGTGTCGGTCTTGCTGGGAAAGACAAAGACATCAGCGGCGGTCAACGCTTCGCTCAGCGCCTCGCCGAACAGATAGCCGGTGAAGACAGCCTCGCGGTAATCCCGGCGCAGATCGTCCAATTGGGGACCATCGCCAACAATGACCTTCGTACCGGTTACCGGCAGGTCGAGAAAGGCAAGCAGATTCTTCTCTACCGCAACCCGCCCCGCATTCAGCAGAATGGGGCGCTTAAGACCTGAGAACCGGTTGGATGGCATCGGACGGAACTGGTGCCGGTCCACGCCGCGGGACCAGGTTTTGACGTTGGCAAAACCAAGCCGGGTGAGCCGTCGGTTGACGGTTTCAGTTGGGGCCAGCGTGTTTCGGGCCGGGGCATGAAACCTGCGCAAAACGCCGTAGGCCAGCTTTTCGACACCTGCCATGGAGAGACGTTTTGCGATCATCTCCGGAAACCGGGAATGAAAGCTCGTGGTAAACGCCAGCTGGTTGTTCATACAATAGCACAGGGCCAACCAGCCGAGCGTGCCTTCAGTTGCAATGTGGATGCAGTCCGGGGCGGCATCCTCGATCTTGCGTGCCACGGTGGATGGCCGCGCTAGCGCAAGCCGGATTTCCGGATAGGTCGGAAGAGGAAGCGTGGCGAGCCCCTCATGCGTGAGGTAGTCCACCTGGTGCCCAAGCTCAGTCAGTGCCCGCCCTGTCAGGTCGAGGGTTTTAACGACCCCGTTGACTTGCGGATACCAGGCGTCGGTCACGATGAGGATACGCATGCGCCATCCTCTCTTTGCTTTTCCGTTCGGTGCTGAGAGGCCAGCGGATCAGCTCAAAGGTACCGTCGCAATGCTCAACAAGCGCCGAGCAACTCTCAACCCAATCGCCGTCATTGAAATAGGCAATGCCATCGATGGTTCGCATTTCCGGCGTGTGCACATGGCCGCAGATCACCCCGCCAGCTCCGCGCCGCCGCGCTTCGCGCACCATTGCCTGTTCGAAATTCGACAGAAACTCCACCGCTTTCTTCACCCGGTGCTTGAGGAATGCCGACAGCGACCAATAGGGCATCCCAAGCTTACGCCGTGTCCAATTCACAGCATGGTTGAGCGACATGGCGAACTCGTAGGCCGTGTCGCCCAAATAGGCCAGCCATTTGGCGTATTTCACCACACCGTCAAACTCATCGCCGTGCATCACCAGATAGCGCGTGCCGTCGAGCCCGATATGGATGTCATTCATTTTGACGACCAGACGTCCGAACCTGGCACCGGCAAAGTCGCGAAACTGCTCATCGTGATTGCCCGGAATGTACACGACCCTGGTGCCTTTGCGCGCTTTGCGCAGAATTTTCTGGATGACGTCATTATGGGATTGGTGCCAGAACCAAGTCTTTTTCAAAGCCCAGTTGTCGACAATGTCACCCACCAGATAGAGGAAGTCCGACTGGGTGCAGCGGAAAAATTCCAGAAGCTCCTCTGCTTGTGCCCTTGACGTACCGAGGTGGATGTCTGAAATCCAAATTGCCCGATACCGGGCGATCTCTGTAGCGGGAACATGCACGTTCATGCGTTAGGGCCTACCCTCAACGTGCTCGACCAGCGCGCTTCAAGATGATCAGCCATGCATAGCCTCCCAGCAGTTGCTCGAACGACATTGTGAACCCGTGCTTTCTAGCCAGCTCACGGGCGGCGGCATTAAGGTTATCGCGAGGTTCAACCTGAAACTTGGCCAGCCAGGCGCGGAACGGGCCGTGGACGAAGCGCGGCCAGCGCGCCATATCCCCGAAATCCACAATGTGCACCTCGCCCGTCCTAGCCACCTGCTCCATGGCCCGTTCCAAAGCCTTTGGCCAATCAGGAACCATGGAAAGGCAGTAAGACAGGTAAATCCGATCAAAGCCGGAGACAGAGAAACAAGACCGAGCATCAAAAGACTCAGCATCGCCATGCGCAAAGAAGATCTGACGCGTGAGGCCGGCACGGGCCGCGGCCGCGCCCGCGCTGGATAGCATCTGCTCGGATATATCAACGCCATAACAGGCAACGGCCGGGTTCATCCGGGCGGCGGCCAACAGGTTACGTCCAGTTCCGCAGCCAAGTTCCAATATCGCCCCGCCGGGCGGCGCTTTAAGCCCTGCGATTAGCTTGTCCCGGCCGATCAAGTAGTATTTTCGCGTTAGATCATAGATGTGCCGTTGATGACGATAGACTTGGTCCATCGTTTCTGCGTGGGTTATGGAACTGCGCACCAAGGTCACCCGGCTAGCGTATAAAGATGAAAACCGCCGTAAATGGCGGACCGGTCTTGCTGGGCAAGTTCGGCGGACCGTTTGGTTTGATAAGTCCATCGCGCCAGCAGTTGAGGGCTAAGGCGACGCTCAAGCGGGCTCGCTTGAGCCGCCGTGCGGAAGATGACCCTCGCGCCCGGCGCGGCGGCATGCGCAATGGCCGCCCACAACGCATTAAGTTGCGCAGTGCTCATCCAATCCTGGGCATCGAGCAACACCACCCGGTCGACGCTCTTTGCCGGGGCCGCGGCCAGAACCGTAGTGATCGACTGCTTGACGGTTTTAACCCGATCGGCTCCGCTTTTGATGGTCGGCCAGTTCTTGCGCTGCAGGTAGGGCGGAAGACTGCCGAAGTCGCCGTCAGCGCCATATCGGCGGCCAAAGGCCTGGCGTGCAAAATAGTTCGACTTAAGATCGTGACCGCATGCGAGCCTTTCAGTGCGTTCGCGCAGTACATCCGCCATGTGCCGCCCTTCGGCGAGTTCGACATATTGAGCCGGCGGAATGCCCAGCCCATACAACGAAACGGGCGATGACGTGATCCAGCGGACAAGTTTGCGGTCGAACAGGGGTGAGAGATTTTCCTCAAAGAACGCACGCTGCTCGTCCAAGTTGCGTGCCTTAAGCAATTGCCCAGGGTTCACGCCATAGAGGCGCGCGGAAAGATGCGCAAGCCCGATAAAGTGGCCCAGCATTCCGAACCGGTAGAAGCCTTTGGTGAACATGGTTATCCGGCGTCTGCCGCTGAGGCCGCGTGAAGACCAGTAGGTGCGGCTCGGCTCGTCAAGCTTTGGCGCCAGTAGGAGATCATAAAGATCTTCGTTGATCGGGCTCCTGCCGGCTGAGAAGAACCGCCGGAAATCTTCGTGGGTCGGAAGATGACGCGCCGCCGTCAGCTTGAGCTGGTTCAGCGCCACGTGCGCAGGATTAAGATCAACAGCGGTGATCGCACCTGGATGCGCGGTCAGGTACGACATCACATTACAGCCGCCAGAGGCTATGGCCACAACATGGTGGCCGGGTGCGATATCCATGGCCTGCATGTCGACCACCGGATCTTCCCAAATCTGCGGATAGACCAGATTGTCAAAAACCGCCGCGAACAATCGCTCCAAAAGACCCTGTTTGGATGCGGCCTTGTTTTGATAAACGGCACGCTGCAATGGGGTCGCCGTTTCGGAGGTAGGGTGTGCTAACGCTTGGCTGCTCATTTCGAATCACATCGTGATTTGTTTGAAGCAGGCGATAGGCCGGTTTGATGTCGCGCGGACTACAAGCGCATGAAGGTTCTGTGACCAAGGCGCTAAAACGCACCACCATTCGAGACCACAATTGACGGCCGTTTCAGGTAACGGTGTTCAGTGCGCAGAGAAACCGTCAGGCCGCCCAGGCCCCCGGGAGAGAGGGACTCTTCGCCCACATGGCGCATGGGCGAAAACACAACATCATCGGCACCGAACGTGGAACCATCGTGCCACTCGACACCCTTGCGAAACTTGAACGTCCACTCTGTTGCGTCGGGATTGAACACAAGATCCCTCAAATCTAATCGCACGCAGGCGCTCGGTTTCCCAGCCTGAAAACGTAAGGCACGCGCAAGCTTGCATCATTAACGTTTTGGAAATCTCGGTTTTTCTGCGGTTCAGGACGCGATGCCGGCCCGAGCCTCCAATGGCCCCATTTTGCGATCCGCGTGTGAATAATGAACATTGCAGCCCTGAAACCCCGCGGCACCAAGGCGGAAATTCGAAAGACACTGAACCGCATCCATGCCCTCTTCAAGCAAAACCGACTGAAGGAAGCCAAGCCGCTGTGCGACTGGCTTTATGCAAATGAGGTTCGTAAGCCCGAGTTCCTACACATGTACGGTCTGGCTCTCAGAGCCTGCGGCAACCTCAACGGCGCACTGACGGCGATCTATGCCGCTCATGAACAAAAGCCCAAGGATGCGACGGTCCTGAATTCGCTGGGTCTTGTCTTTCTGGATATGAAAGACACAGAAACCGCCATCACAATGTTCAAGCGCGCGACCAGCGAAGATCAGAAATGCTACAACGCCTGGGAGAATCTGGGCCTGGCCTTAAGAAGCCTGGATCGCTTTCATTCCGCGGAACTGGCCTTTACGTGCGCCCACTATCTCGACCGCTCCAAGTTGGATCCAGTCTTCAACCTCGCGCTCCTGCAAGTCGATATGCGCAAATATGCGCAGGCTGCAGAAATCATGGACGACCTTCTGGAGAACCATAAGGACGTCACACCCAGAGTGCTGCTTAGGCGGCTGCAAGTTGCGATGAAGCTTGAAGACCTGGCCTTTGTCGAACAGCATCAGGATAGCATTGACCGCACCGCGCTCAGCCTCGACGAGCAGGCTGATCTCGACCGGGTCCGAGCGCAATATCTCGAAGTCTATGATCGATTTGATGATGCAATCGCAGTCCTTAAGGGGGCGACCGAGCGAAAGGGCACGCGGCGGGCCGACCTGCTTTCGCATCTTGGCTACTGCTATGGATTGGCGGGACGGATTGACGACGGGATCGAGACGCTGAAGGGCCTGCTCGCCGAGGAGCCCGATCATGATGCGGCACGTTACCATCTGTCGCTGCTGCAATTTAGAAAAGGCGATGTCGCAGAAGGATTTGAGAACTTTGAGACACGCTGGCGGTTTAGGGCGTTTCCTTCCAAACGCCGGAAGTTTGATGCGCCGCTGTGGCAGGGCGAGCCACTCGATGCAAAGAACATCCTGGTTTGGCGCGAGCAAGGGGTTGGTGACGAAATCCGCTATGCCTCTCTTCTGCCGGAGCTGCATGATAAGGGATGTTCGATCACCTTTGAATGCACCCCCAAACTGATCCCGCTCTGGGAGAACGCTTTCCCCTGGGCGACCATTCGGCCTGAGGGGGAAGAACTTTGCACTGAACATCCCGATTACGCGGAATTCGACTACCAAATTCCGATTGGTTCCCTTGGCAGGGTGTTTCGCAGGTCTGTCGCTAAGTTCGATGAGAAACAGACGCCTTGGATCACACGTGACCATGAGATTGAGACCCGGATTCGCGAGCAACTTGCCATCCGGCCAAACGAACTCTTGATTGGCATATGTTGGCGATCCATCAACCAGGTCGCCTCGCGCGACAAGGTCTTCCTGAACTGTGAACAGCTCGAAGCCTTCAAGGATCTGCCGAATGCCCGGTGGATCAACGCGCAATACAGCAGCACAGACGAGGAAATTGACACCATCCGAAAGTGCGGCCTCGCCTTGCATCACTTTGCTGAATTAGACCAGAAGGATGACTTGGTCGGCGCAAGCAACCTGCTTGGGGCTTGCGATCTGATCATTTCCGTCGGCGGCTCCGTCGGAGATCTTGCCGGCGGCGTTGGAACCCCGATGGTCTACATGACCCGCGAGTTGTCGGAGGTCTTTCTTGGCACGGACCATGTGCCCTGGTTTGCCAACTGCAAGTCCTATCCGATCCCTGCCTACAAGCAAGACGAGACGATCGCCCGGATCGTGAACGACTGGCCGTCGATTGCAGCATGGGCTGAAAGCCTGAAGCCCG
>CAJHYS010000244.1_pt1 | contig 14645 bp, 17 predicted proteins | sample 9198801 | NCBI WGS metagenome assembly CAJHYS01 (sample SAMEA7708368, study PRJEB35096) | sediment metagenome | biome: marine neritic benthic zone biome [ENVO:01000025]; feature: sediment [ENVO:00002007]; material: shallow marine sediment [ENVO:03000034] sea grass bed [ENVO_01000059] ...
CTGCCTGCCGCCTCTGGCTTGCCGGCAGATGGGGCGTTCCCGGTGTCCTCCCAAGCTTTTGCTGGCGCGTCATGACAGCTCCGGCTTGAGCACCGCCTGCCTTGTCACGCGAACGACGCTTCCGGACACGTCCCCTGGGCACAAGGCAGTGGGTGAACGTATAGGGAACATGCCTCTCCCTGTCAAGGACTATTTTCAAGAAAAATAACCCACCATTGGTGGCATCGCCTCCGCTTCCCTCCCACCCCTGTCGTCCTCGGACTTGACCCGAGGGCGACAGATTGGAGAACGGGGCAGGGATGCGGGACGGGGATGACGGGGCGCGCGAAGCGCGGTACTAGGGGCTCAAGGAGACTGCAGATGCAACCAGACCAAACGATCCGTGAAACCGAAGCTGGAGAACTGCCCCGGATCCTCGCGCTCTACCCCTTGGCCTTTCCGGACGAAGAGTTGCGCCCGGTGGTCACGAGTTTGCTGAAGGGCGGCGCGGACGTGCTGTCGCTGGCCACCTATCAGGACGATGCGCTCATCGCGCACGTGTTGTTCACTCTGATTGGGGATGAAGGCGAAAAAGCACAGCGGGCGGGCGCCCTGCTCGCCCCGCTTGGCGTGGTGCCTGCCCATCAGGGCCAGGGCGTGGGAGGTGCGCTGGTGAGAGCCGGGCTGGCGCGGCTGGAGACCATGGGGGTAAGGCAGATCTTCGTCTTGGGCGATCCGGCATATTACAGCCGCTTCGGGTTTGAGACCGAGCGGCAGGTTTCGCCGCCCTACCCGCTGCCCGCAGAGTGGGCCGGAGCCTGGCAGTCAATGCTTCTCGCTGGCCGGGCACCGCTGAGCGCGGCGCGCTGCCTCTTGCCAGAGGCGTGGATGAAGCCTGAGCTTTGGCTGCCTTGACGCTTCAGGCGCGCCCTGCTCACACCAGAGCGTGGCCCTTTAAGCGTTCCAGCACCTTCAGCGGTGACTTTTCCGGGGCCGCCATGCGGTCCACCTGCAGCTCGAACGTCTGCTCGAGGCAATAGGCCCCCTCAAGGGCGGCATGGAGCGCCTGGTCGGTGAAGCAGAACCAGGTGGCGCCCGCCGGGAAGTTGAACAGCAGATGGCCCGGGTCCTGCTGAAACGCCGTGTCGCGTTTGCCCATGTCATGCAGGTTCAGCATGATGTGGTCGTAATGGGTGCGCGGCCAATGGGTCTGGCGGGTCATGTTCAAGAAGGCGAACTCGCCCAGATGCGGGTCTCTGATGCCGGCCAGATAGCGCGAGGCGAAAGCCTCAAAATCGTGCCCCACCTTCCAGGTGCGCGGCTTGCCGGTGGGGTTGATGTTGGTGAAGATGCGGAAGATGCGGTTGCCCTTGATGGGACGCCGCTTGAAGGCATCGGGGTGCAGCAGGCTGTCGTCGAACCTGTAGGCCTTGTCGTCACCCACTTTGCCGATCTTCTTGCGGCCCGCAATCTCCACCGGCCGGTAGGTTGTGCGGCGCGGGTCGAGGTTCTGGGCATAGTCGCCGAGAATATCCTGCAGCCACTCCTGGGCGGTGTCCTTGTAGCGCCGCAGCATACCCTCGATCAGGCCTTTGGTCTCGCCCGCCGCATCGCCCAAGCCGGAGAGCTTTCCAAGATAAGGATCAAGCGTGATGTTCTTTTGCACGCCATCGCCGAGCGATGCGCCATAGAGCGCCTCTTCGGCCGCGGTGAAGGCAAACGGCAGGTCTTCCATGAACACCACCGAGCCGTCTTCCAAGGCGGAGACCGCATCGGAACGGCGCTCTTGCGAGCGCCTGGTTTCGGAAATATCAAAGGGGACGATTTCTTTCATGGCGATAGCCTTCGGCTCTTCAAACGCAGAGGATGTGCGGATGCATGACGGTTAGCAAACCTTGCGCCTTTCAGTCATCAGATTGCAGCGGACATTTCGACGCTGTTTTCCCGTTGCTTCCGCGCAAGCGGCAAACCATGTTAGGGCATCGCTTTGCCCCAAAAAGGCCACCGCCCCATGCCCCTCAGCCACAGCCTTTCGGCCCTCACGATCGCGACCCTCACCCTGGTGTTGATGAGCCCAGGCATGCCGCGCCCGGCCTTGGCCGGCGAGGCGGTGGTGCTGACCATCGCCGGCGACATTGAAAACAGCAACCGGGGCAAGTTCGACCCGCTGCTGGACGGCTTTTTCGGCTATCACGAAAAACGCTTTGAAGCGGCCTTCGAGTTCACGATCACGGATCTTGCGGCCCTGCCGCAACACCAGATCAGCGCCGAGGGCAGTTCTGAAACCTGGCGCGGGGCGGTGAGGCTGAGCGGTCCGCGGCTGAAGGACGTGCTGGCCAAGGCCGGCGCCGGAGCAAAACCGGTGACCGTCTTCGCGCTCGACGGCTATGGCGCCAGGTTCGATGCAAAACAGCTCGACGGCCGGGATTGGATTCTTGCACACACCCTGAACGGCCGCCGGCTGGGCATCGGCGGGCGCGGACCTTTGTGGCTGGCCTATGAGAGCGGGGCCGCGCCGGTGAGCGCGGACGAAGAGGCAAAATGGGTGTGGTCGGTATTTTACATTGAGGTAGGTGGACAATGACGAAAACAGTGCTGGGCATTATCGGCGGTTCCGGCTTTTACGATCTGGAGCTTGAGAACGCGCGCTGGGAGACGGTGGCCAGCCCGTGGGGCAGCCCGTCCGACGAGGTGCGAGTGGGCGAGCTGGCCGGCCTGCCCGTGGCGTTCCTGCCGCGCCATGGCCGCGGCCACAAGATCCCGCCCAGCGAAATCAACTACCGGGCCAACATCGATGCGCTGAAACGGCTCGGCGTCACCGACCTCATCTCCGTTTCGGCCTGCGGCTCGTTCCGCGAGGAGTTGAGCCCCGGCACCTTCGTTCTGGTGGACCAGTTCATCGACCGCACCTTCGCCAGGTCCAAGAGCTTTTTCGGCACGGGCTGCGTGGCCCATGTGTCCATGGCCTATCCGGTGAGCTCCGGGCTGGTGGCCGCGGTGGCGAATGCGGCCGAGGCCGAGGCGATCAGCCACCATGTGGGCGGCACCTATCTGGCCATGGAGGGCCCGCAATTCTCGTCACTGGCCGAGAGCCACATGTACCGCGCCTGGGGCTGCGATGTGATCGGCATGACCAACATGCCGGAGGCCAAACTCGCCCGGGAGGCGGAGATCTGTTACGCCACGGTGGCCATGGTGACCGATTATGATTCCTGGCACGACGACCATGGCGAGGTGGACATCCCCTCCATTCTGGCGGTGATGAAGGCCAACACGGAAAACGCCGCACGGCTTGTGACCCGGGTGGCCGGCGATTTCCCCAAAGAACACCCGGCCTGTCCGGACGGCTCGGACAAGGCGCTTGAGTTCGCCATCATCACGGCGCCGGAGGCGCGTGACCCTGGGGTGGTGGCCAAGCTGGACGCGGTGGCCGGGCGGGTCTTGGACTGACACCTCTTTTTCTGAGGATTTCTGCCCTCGGCGCGTTACTTTTCGCCTCATTGCGGTTAAATTGCAGCGCTCTTTGGAGAGCTTAACAGATACCCGCGTTCTGTCTGGGGAGGAGAAGACCATGAAACGCATTACCCTTGCACTTGCCGCCCTGGCCGCCCTGGCCTTTTCGGCGCTGGCGGTCCAGGCCGAGCCGTTCAAGGTGGGCTTTGTCTATGTGGGGCCGATCGGCGACCATGGCTGGACCTACCGGCATAATGAGGGACGCAAGGCGGTCGAGGCCGCCTTCGGCGATAAGGTGAAGACCACCTATGTGGAAAGCGTCAAGGAAGGCGGCGATGCGGAACGGGTGATCCGCCAGTTGGCCGCCTCCGGCCACGGCATCATTTTCACCACCTCGTTCGGCTACATGAACCCGACCATCAAGGTGGCCAAGCAGTTTCCGGCTGTGAAGTTCGAGCATGCCACCGGCTACAAGCGCGCCGACAACGTGTCCACCTATTCGGGACGCTTCTACGAAGGACGCACGGTGGCCGGCATCATTGCAGGCCGCATGACCAAGTCCAATGTGATCGGCTATATCGGCTCGTTCCCGATCCCCGAAGTGGTGCGCGGCATCAATGCCTTCACCATCGCGCTGCGCCGGGTGAACCCGAAAGCCACCGTGAAGGTGGTGTGGGTGTCGACCTGGTACGACCCCGGCAAGGAAGCCGAAGCCGCCAAGGTGCTGATGGACCAGGGGGCTGACGTGATCCTGCAGCACACCGATTCAACCGCCCCCATTCAGGCGGCCCAGGATGTCGGCAAATGGGCCGTGGGCCAGGCCTCGGACATGACCCGGTTCGCGCCAAAGTCTCACCTGACGGCGATTGTGGACAACTGGGACAAGTATTACGTGGCCCGCGTGAAAGCGGCCATGGAAGGCACCTGGACATCGCAAGACACCTGGGCCGGCCTCAAGGAAGGCATGGTGGAGATGTCGGCGTTCAACGAGGCGATCCCCGAGGACGTCAGGAAGGAAGCCAAAGCGGCCCATGACGCCATTGTGGGCGGCACGCTTCACCCCTTCCAGGGCCCCTTCAACAAGCAAGACGGATCGGTCGGCGCCAAGGAGGGTGAAACCCTTGATGACGGCACCCTGCTCGGCATGAACTGGTATGTCGAAGGGGTGGAAGGACAGCTTCCAAAATAGCGCCAACTGGTGTAACTGAAGCCATATGAGACCCGCCTCGGGGCGCTGTCCTGGGGCGGGCTTTTTAGTTTTCTGGCACAATTGAGCACGAGCCGGACCGACCCCGTGACCGACATTGCCCGCTTTATAGACGAGATGCCCAAGGCAGAGCTGCATCTGCATATTGAGGGCACGCTTGAACCTGAGATGATGATGGCGCTGGCGACACGCAACGGCGTTGAGCTGGCCTACGCGTCGGTGGAGGAGATCCGCGCGGCCTATCGGTTCTCCAGTCTCCAGGACTTTCTGGACCTTTACTACCAGGGTATGTCGGTGTTGATCACCGAAGAGGATTTCTTCGAACTCACCTGGGCCTATCTCACCAAGTGCGCTGAACAGAACGTCACCCACGTTGAGATCTTCTTCGATCCGCAAGGCCATACCGAACGCGGTGTTGCCTTCAGCACGGCACTTGATGGCATCACCCGGGCGCTGGATCAGGCGGAAGCCGAGTTCAAAATCAGCCACAAGCTGATCATGTGTTTCCTGCGCCATCTCTCCGAGGAGGCGGCCTTTGAGACCTTGGCCCAGGCCATGGCACACAAGGACCGAATCTTTGGGGTGGGGCTGGATTCCTCGGAAGTGGGCCACCCGCCAGAGAAATTCGAGCGGGTGTTCAAGGCGGCGGCGGAAGCCGGCTTCGTGCTGGTGGCCCATGCCGGCGAAGAAGGCCCGGCTGAGTATGTGAGCGGCGCGCTTGATGCGCTTAACGTGGTGCGCATCGATCACGGCAACCGCTCGCTGGATGAACCAGGCCTGGTGAAGCGCTTGGCCGATGAGCAGATTGCGCTCACCATGTGCCCGCTTTCAAACCTCAGGCTGTGTGTGATCGACAAGATCTCCGACCACCCGGCGCGCACCATGCTGGAGGCCGGCGTCCGGGTCACCATCAATTCCGACGACCCGTCCTATTTCGGCGGGTATGTGAATGAGAACTACCACGCCATCCGCGAAGGCCTGGACTTGAGCCTTGACCACATCAAAACTCTGGCGCGAAACTCTTACCTCGGCTCATTCATGAGCGAGGCGGAGAAACAGGCCGCGCTGGCACAGTTCGACGCTTTTGCCGCGTCCAACACCTGAGGGGCACTTCATGGACCTGCGTAACGGTTTTGACATCAAGCGCTATATCCGCACCTTGCCGGACTATCCCAAGAAAGGGATCATGTTCCGCGACATCACCACCCTGCTCGCCGATGCCCATGGCTTTCGCGCCACCATCGATGAGCTGATGTGGCCTTTCTTGCGCGAAGGGATCGACTATGTGGTGGGGATCGAGGCGCGCGGCTTCATCCTAGGCGGAGCGGTGGCCCATGAACTGGGCAAGGGCTTCATTCCGTTCCGCAAGAAGGGCAAGCTGCCGTTCCATGTGATCGGCCGCGACTATGAGCTGGAATATGGCGTGGACACCATGGAGGTGCATGCCGATGCCATGGGCGAAGGCGACCGGATTTTGATCATAGATGATCTGATCGCCACAGGCGGCACCGCGGCCGCGGCGATTGATCTGGTGCAGGCCACGGGCGCGGAAGTTGTGGCAGCCGCCTTCATTGTCGACCTGCCTGATCTCGGCGGTTCTCAGAAGCTCCGCGACAAGGGGGTTAAACTGCACACTTTGGTGGAATTTGAGGGCGAGTGATGGCCGGTCCGGAAATCCTTTTAGGCTTTTTTGTTGCAACCTTGATCTTCGGCTACATGCCGGGGCCGGCCCTGGTCTACACCGCCGCCCAGACCATGGCGTTCGGCCGGCAAGGCGGTTTCAAGGCGGCCCTGGGCCTGCATGTGGGCGGCTATGTGCATGTGTTTGCCGCCGCGCTGGGCCTGGCGGTGATCCTCGAGCTGGTGCCCACCTTGTTCCTGGCCATCAAGTTTATTGGCGCGGCCTATCTGGTGTGGCTCGGGATCTTGATGATCCGCGCCGGCGGCAGGCGGGCGGAGATGCCGGAGATCCAGCGGCGCAGCGCCCGGCGCGCCTTCGTCAACAGCATGCTGGTGGAAATCCTGAACCCCAAGACCGCGCTGTTCTTCCTGGCCTTCCTGCCGCAGTTCGTGGACCCGGCCGGGGCCCTGCCCGCCTGGGCGCAGTTCCTCATCCTGGGCACTGTCGTTAATTTGACATTCTCCTCAGCCGATATTGTGGCTGTGATGATGACCGACCAGATCCTGAAACGCCTGCGCCAGAACAGCGCCTTGCAGAAATGGATGAAATGGGCCGGCGGGTCCATTCTTGTGGGTCTGGGGGTTCATCTTGCCACGAGCAAGGCATGAGGGTTGACGGCACACCATACCGTTCCATCTGGCTGGCCGAGGACGGCTGGGCCGCCGAGATCATCGACCAGACCTTGCTGCCCCACAGATTTGAGACGGTGCGTCTGGAGACTTTGGAAGACGCTGCGCGCGCCATTGAGATCATGCAGGTGCGCGGCGCGCCGCTGATCGGTGCGACGGCCGCTTACGGCATGTGCCTTGGCCTGAAGGCCGACGCTTCCGATGATGCCCTTGAGGCGGCGGCGGCAAGACTGCGCCGCACGCGCCCCACGGCGGTCAACCTGATCTGGGCCATTGATGAGATGCTGGCTGCGGTGCGCAACCAGCCGCGGGGCAAGCGCCTTGAAGCCGCCTATGCCCGGGCGGCGGAGATTTGTGACGAGGATGTCGAGACCTGCCGGCAAATCGGCGTGCACGGGGTCAAACTGATCGAGCAGATTGCCGCCGGCAAGCCGGGCGAGACGGTCAACATTCTCACCCATTGCAATGCCGGCTGGCTGGCCACCGTGGACTGGGGCACCGCCCTGTCGCCCATCTATCAGGCCCATGACAAGGGGATTGATGTGCATGTGTGGGCCGATGAGACCCGGCCGCGCAACCAGGGCGCGGCGCTCACCGCCTGGGAGCTCGGCAAACACGGCGTGCCGCACACGGTGATCGCGGACAATGCGGGCGGCCACCTGATGCAGCATGGCCAGGTGGACGTTTGCATCACCGGCACCGACCGCACCGCGGCGAACGGGGATGTGGCCAACAAGATCGGCACCTATCTGAAGGCGCTTGCGGCGCGGGACAACGATGTTCCCTTCTACGTCGCCCTGCCCCACTCCACCATCGACTGGACGATCCAGGACGGGGTGCGCGACATCCCCATAGAACAGCGCGATCAGAACGAGGTCACCCACATTCAAGGCCTTGCGGCGGATGGCACGGTGCAGAGCGTTCAGGTCTCAGCGCCCGGGAGCCCGGCCGGCAACTATGCCTTCGATGTCACCCCGGCCCGGCTGGTGACGGGCCTCATCACCGAACGCGGCGTATGCGCAGCCTCGCGCGCCGGACTTTTGGGCCTTTATCCCGAGCAAGCCGATGATGGAGCTTGAGGGCGAGTTCTTCCTGCGCCAGCAGATCATCGACACAGGCCAGGCTCTGGCCGTCCGGGGACTGTCTCCGGGACTTTCGGGCAATGTTTCAGCGCGGCTGGACGGCGGGATGCTGATCACGCCTTCGGCCATGGCCTATGACGGGCTGTTGCCCGAAGACATCGTGTTTGTTGCCCAAGACGGCGATGTGCCGGCCGGGCAACGCAAACCCTCCAACGAGACACCCTTTCACCGGGCTATCTTTGCGGCGTTCCCCGAGGCCGGGGCGGTGGTGCACTGCCATTCGCCAAAGGCGACGGCGCTGGCCTCATTGCGCAAGCCCATTCCGGCGTTTCATTACATGGTGGCGGTTGCCGGCGGCGACGACATACCTGTCGCGGGCTATTTCACGCCCGCCACCGAGGCCCTTGCCGCGGCCACGGTTGAGGCCTTGGAGGGCCGAAAGGCGTGTCTCCTGGCCAATCACGGGCAGGTGGTGTTTGGCCGGTCACTAGAGGATGCCCTGGCGCTGGCTTCAGAGGTGGAGAACCTGGCGGCAATGTATCTGGATGCTCTGGCGGCAGGAGAGCCGCAGACCCTGAGCGCCGCCGAGATGGCCGAGGTGCTCGCATTGTTCAAGGACTACCGGCCGGGCTAAAGCATAGTGAGATCAGGTTGAATCACCCTATGCTGCTTTCCCCAATGGTGCCGTCCTCGGGCTTGACCCGAGGACCCAGGGCGGAATGCTCAGATCTCTCGCGGCCCTGGGCCCTCGGCTCAAGGCCGAGGGCGAAATCGTTGGGAACCTTGTTTCTAATGGCCTGACCGCACCTAAACTCATAACGCTTTAGGCCCACAGCCCGGCCCCGTGCCTCTCCTTTCGTCATCCCCGCGAAAGCGGGGACCCACCACGGCTGGGCTCATCGCTCTGCTGGCCCTGGGTCCTGGATATTTTGCTGGCGCAAAATTCCGGGATGACGAAGTGGGGAACGTGGGCTTAAAGACAAGTCACCCCCGCATTTGCACCAGGTTCTTGCTGACGAACGACATCACGATCTCGCCAGCCTGATTGTGGCCCTCGCACATGGAGGTCACCAGGCCCCAGCCGGGGCGCGAGTTGAGCGGGCGCTTGGCGGTGACGATCTGGGTATAGCTGATCTCATCGCCCACATAGACCGGGCGCATCCATTTGATCTGCTCGATGCCCGGCGACACCCCAAGCTCCGGCAATGCCTCGCCGCGGCCCGCGCGGGCCTCCCGGTCCGCCATGTTCAGATCCACATAGAACCGCATCCAGGTGGAGATGGTCTGCCAGCCACTGGCACACAAGGCGCCGAAATGGCTGTTCTTGGCCGCCTCTTCGTCCATATGGAACGCCTGCGGGTCGTATTTGGCCGCAAAGCCCTTGATGTAACCGGCATCAAATGTCTTGGCGCCGAAATCAAACGCCTCCCCAACCTCGATATCCTCATAGAAGCTCGACAGAACAGCCATGCTCAAGCCCCCTCGACCGAGGCGCGGGTCTGCACCAGGTTCGGCCCCAGGGTGACGCTCTTCAGCTCGCCTCTGTGGTCGAAAACCTCCCACTTGAACTGAATGATGCCCATTTCCGGACGGCTCTTGGAGACCCGCTTGCTCACCGTGGTGCGTTTCAGGGTGAGAATGTCGCCCGGGCGCACCGGGGCCACCCAGCGCACGTCCTCCAGACCGAACGAGCCCATGGAGGCGGTTTTGTGCAGCACGCCGTCATAGATCATCTTCATCTGCATGGACAGAACATGCCAGCCCGACGCAATGAGCCCGCCGGTCATGGTTTCGGCCGCCTGCTCCTCGTCCACGTGGAAGGGCAACGGGTCATATTCGCTGGCGAACGCGATGATCTCTTCAGCGGTCACCTCATAGCGGCCCGTCTCAAGCACTTCGCCCACGGCGAAATCTTCAAAATACAGCAAATCGGGGTCCGGGCCGCTGGCGTTCATGGGCGCTCAGACGTTGAACTTGAAGAGCAGGACATCGCCGTCCTTGACCACGTAGTCCTTGCCCTCATCGCGCGCCTTGCCGGCCTCCTTGGCACCGGCCTCGCCGCCCAGGCTCACATAATCGTCATAGGCAATTGTTTGCGCCCGGATGAAGCCGCGCTCAAAATCGGTGTGGATGACGGCGGCGGCCTTGGGCGCGCGCGTGCCGTCCTTGATGGTCCAGGCCCGGGTCTCTTTCGGGCCGGCGGTGAAATAGGTAATCAGGCCCAAAAGGTTGTAGCCGGCCTGGATGAGGCGGTTGAGGCCGGGCTCTTCCAGCCCCAGATCGGCCAGATATTCATTCTGGTCGGCCTCGTCCAGCTGGGCGAGCTCCGCCTCGATCGAAGCGGAGATCACCACCACGCCCGCGCCCTCCTCGGCGGCCTTGGCCTTCACCCGTTCGGTGTGTTCGTTGCCGTCGGCGCTCTCGCTTTCCGCCACGTTGCACACGTAAAGAACCGGTTTCGTGGTGAGCAGGTTGAGGGCGCGCCAGGCCGTCTTGTCCGCCGGCGCGATGTCGGCCAGCCGGGCCGGCTTGCCGTCGCGCAGCAAGGTTATGGCCTGCTCCATCAGGGCGAGCGCCTGCTTGGCCTCCTTCTCGCCGCTGCGGGCTCTTTTCTCCAAAGGCTCGGCGCGCTTTTCCAGGCTTTCCAGATCGGCCAGCATGAGCTCGGTTTCCACCACCTCAGCATCGCGCACCGGATCGATTGCGCCCTCCACATGGGTGATGTCGTCATCCTCAAAGCAGCGCAGCACATGGGCAATGGCGTCGACCTCGCGGATGTTGGCGAGAAACTGATTGCCCAGCCCCTCGCCCTTGGAGGCGCCGCGCACCAGGCCGGCAATGTCCACGAAGGTGAGCCGCGTGGCGATCTTCTCCTTCGACTTGGCCACCCCGCGGATCAGATCCAGCCGGCTGTCCGGCACCGGCACCTCGCCCACATTGGGCTCGATGGTGCAGAACGGATAGTTCGCCGCCTGGGCCGCCGCGGTGCGGGTCAGCGCATTGAAAAGGGTCGATTTGCCAACATTCGGCAAGCCGACAATTCCGCATTTGAATCCCATAATCGTTTGCCTCTATGAGCCGAAGAACTTACGGAGCGCCGATGCCATGGGCCCGGCCTTCTCTTCAGATTTCGGCGCAGATGTCGCCTCAGCTTTGGTGCCGCCCTCAGGTTTGGCCGCAGGGGTTTGCTTCTTCTTGGCCGGTTTTTCCAAAGGTTCAGGATTGACCGCCAGATGCACCTTGTTCTGAAAGCTGGAGGCGTTGCCCTCTGCCAGCAGCGGTGCATGGTCCCCCACCCCGTCCAGCATGGGCTGCAACCAGTCCTGGTCGTCCTTGGAGAAGTCCTTCAGCACGTGAGACAGCACCTTCTGCTTGTTGCCCGGATGGCCGATGCCCATGCGTACGCGCTGGAACTCCTTGCCCATCTGGGCCGCGATCGAGCGCAAGCCATTGTGCCCGGCCACCCCGCCGCCCAGCTTGCAGCGCAGCTTGCCGGCAGCCAGATCAAGCTCGTCGTGGAAGACGTACACATCTTCCGGCTCGATCTTGTAGAACTTAGCGGCCTCGCCGACCGAGCGTCCGCTTTCGTTCATGTAGGTTTGCGGTTTGAGCAGCAGCACTTTCTCAGCGCCCAGCCGGCCCTCGGCCACTTCGCCCCGGAAGCGCTTGCGCCAGGGGGAAAAGCCATGGCGGCGGGCAATCTCGTCCACCGCCATGAAGCCAATATTGTGCCGGTTGCGCGCATACTTGCTGCCCGGATTTCCAAGGCCTGCAAAGATAATCATGCTGCGCTCCTCAGCGCGGAGAACCCGTCGCGGCTATTCCTCGCCGCCGGCTTCTTCCTCGCCCTCGCCTTCAGCGCCTTCTTCGCCTTCCACGCCTTCTTCACCCTCAATGCCTTCGAACTCTTCTTCCTCGTCCGTAGGCTCGACTTCCTCGGCCATGGCCGCGGCAATCGTTGCGATGGTGAAGTCGCGGTCGGTGATGGTGGGTTCCACACCTTCCGGCAGAGTGATGTCGGAAATGTGGACGCTGCCGCCAATGTCGAGGCCGGTCAGGTCCGCTTCCAGACCTTCGGGAATGGATTCGGCCGGGCAGGACAGTTCCACCGCATAGCGCACAACGTTCAAGACGCCGCCGCGCTGCAGGCCTTCGCACTGATCTTCGTTGAGGAAGTTCACCTGAACCTCCACGTTCACCCGCGCGCCCTTGCCGAGGCGCAGGAAGTCCACATGCATGATGAAGTCGCGCACCGGATCGAACTGGATATCGCGCGGAATGGTGCGGAACTTCTCTCCGCCCACTTCAACATCGACGAGTGAGGACAAGAACGTGCCGGTGTTCACCTGGGCAATAACATCCTTGTAGGTGAGGGACACTGCGATGGGGTCTTGTTTGTCGCCGTAGATCACGGCGGGAATGCGGCCTGTCTTGCGAATTGCCCGGGAGGCCCCCTTGCCTAACCGGTCGCGAGGTTCAGCCGTCAACTGGACGTTGTCTGCCATTTACCTGCTCCTTGGGGTAATAGAAAAACGCCCGGCGCCTCCTCCAGGGGGGAACAGCCAGCCGGACAGCGACGGCTTATACAACCAGCCGTGCTGCTATGCAACATAAACCGACGCTGTTCAGCACCAAGGTCAGGCAAAGCAAGACGCCCCTGGCGAACATAATCGCCGCAACCGCGCGCGTGCAGTACACCAACCGGACGATCAGGGTTCGAACGGGGGTGAACGACACATTCTGCAAGGTGAACAAGAATACCGCCGCGGCCATTTCCGGCGCCAGCACGAGTACGGCCACCAACAGAAAATCAAAGGTCCGATGAGCGGGAAGAATGGCCATGATCTGATCGTCCAAGGTTGCCGGACCTCCTGCCATGGTTTAGCCGCCAAACTGTCTTGCGGCGCCATGTACGGCCCCGTTCGCTTGATTTTCATGGCTATTGCCTGTTAGACCGCACAGCCAGCCAACCGGAAGGTTGGGCGCAAATTTCAAAAACGAGGATGAAGCGCCAGTGTCCAGCGGCCTTGAGAGTATTGAAGCAGCTTTAAGCCAGGGCAATCCCGACTTGGCCTTGTCGCAAGCAAAGCAGGCCCTTGCCGCCCGCCCCGATTGGCCGCGCGCCCACATGCTTGCCGCCAGCGCCGCGGGACAGTTGGGCGACACCGCGCTGGCCCAGCAACATCTGGCGGTGTGCCGCACCACCCTTGCCAAGATGCCGGACAATGTGCCGGCTCACCTTGCCATCAGCAACCTTTACACGATGATCGGCGACTTTGCCGGCGCTCTGGAGATCCTGGAGCCCTTGGCGCCGCGGCATGGAGAGAACCTCGATCTTCTGGATGCCCTTGCGGTCAACCTGCATCAGGCGTCGCGTTTTGCAGAAGCGGTCGTCCATTACCGGCGCATGTTGGACCGCGAGCCGGGCAACCTCAATCTCTACAACAACATCTGTGCGGCCCTTCTGGCCGGCGGCGAGGCGCCGCAAGCCATCGCCTATGCGGACAGATGGCTTGCCCTGGTGCCCGGCAACACCGAGGCGCTGTCCTTCCGGGCGGTTGCATTGGAAGAGGCCGGCGAGGCGGAAGCCGCCTCTGAACTCATGAATTTTGAGAGGTTTGTGCAGGCCAAGGAGGTGGCTCTTCCCCCCGGCTATGACAGCATGGAGGCGTTCAACGCGGCGCTTGAGGAGGCTGTTCTGACCCATCAGGACTTGAAAACCCCGCCGGAGGATTCACCGCACTATCATGATCCGGACCTGAAGATCACCGATCAGATCCTGGGGCCCAAAGAAGGGCCGATCGCCGCGCTGGAAGGCGCGATCCGCCAGCAAATCAAGGAGTATTATGCCGGTTTGAGCGCTCCGGAAGATCATCCCTACATTGCTGCGCGTCCGCAGAATTACGACCTGGTGGCTTGGGCGGCCGTGCTCGACAAGCAGGGCAATCAGGACGCTCACATCCATTTCGACGGACATTTGAGCGGCTGCTACTATGTGCGCATCCCCGAAGAGGTGAGCGACGAGGCCAATGGCCAAAGCGGCACGGTGGCCGGTGGATTTGAGGTGGGGCGCCCGCCGCCTGAATTCTTCTGCAAGCGCGAGCACCGCCACAAGGTGGTCAAACCACACGCGGGCATGATGGTGTTGTTTCCCTCATACATGTACCATCAAACCATACCGTTCAAATCCACGGAAAAACGGATTTGCGTGGCTTTTGACGCCATGCCGCGGTGAGCGCCCGGCGACGGCGCACCATCAAAATTCCTCAAATTCGCTTGCTGAGCGGCCCAATTTGCGAAGCGAATCGCCAAGTTCGTGCTCTAATAGAGAGTTAGTTTGAATCAATTTGGAGTGGCAACGATGCGCGTGTTTGGGATTTCGAAGATCTTGATGCTGTTCTGTGCCGTGCTGGCGTTGGGCATGGCGCCCCTGAAACAGGCAGACGCTCAGTCTGCGCGAATCTCTATGAAGATCGCCAAAGCCGGTTTCGTGCTTGGTGTTTCCACCGGATCGGGCACGCTGCACTACCAGGGACGAACCTATGGGCTCTCCATCGGCGGCCTCAGGGCCGGCCTCATCGTCGGCGCATCCAACGCCAGAATGAGCGGCGAAG
>CAJHYS010000450.1_pt1 | contig 14643 bp, 15 predicted proteins | sample 9198801 | NCBI WGS metagenome assembly CAJHYS01 (sample SAMEA7708368, study PRJEB35096) | sediment metagenome | biome: marine neritic benthic zone biome [ENVO:01000025]; feature: sediment [ENVO:00002007]; material: shallow marine sediment [ENVO:03000034] sea grass bed [ENVO_01000059] ...
ACGAAGGTCTTCACCCTTGGTCTGACAAACCAAGAGGCCATGTCCAAAAGTCACCGTACGCGGGCCGGTAACGGCCGCTTATTATTACGCGTTAAAGAATTGCGGACCCGACCCGGCCCGCGTCCCCACCTGCAAGGTGGGACCCACTAGTGGGTGTTCAGTTGGATAAACCCGGAGAGCACATGAGCCCGTCCGGCGCTTTGCCGCGCGCGGCGGCGCTAGCTCCCGCCCCCTCCCATCTGCTGTCCTCGGGCTTGACCCGAGGGCCCATGCCGCAGGGACCTGAGCGTGCTGCCCCGGGTCCTCGGGTCAAGCCCGAGGACGACATAGAAAAGCAGGGATGACAAGAAGGGGGAACGGAGGTGACGAGAAGAGAAAACAGGGATGACGAGGGTAAGAAGCAACGGTGCAGGAAAGATAGTCCACACTGGAAACTCCCTGCCCCACACCATAAGCTGCCGAAAACCAAAACCCTCAAGGAGCCCCCGGCATGGCCGATATGGACGAAGGGCTGCAGTCCTGGCAGCACAAAACCAACCACAACCGCATGCTGGACTTTCAGAGCGCCGCCACCCAGCCGGCCGGCGGCGCGGTGGAACTGGCCTTCTTCGGCAGCTCGGCCTTCCGCATCACCTCGCCCGGCGGGCTCACCATCATGCTCGACCCCTGGCGCAACCTGCCGACCCGGCGCTGGGACTGGTATTTCTACGACTTCCCCCGCACCGCCGTGGACATCGGCGTTTCCACCCATGCCCATTTCGACCATGACGCCCTCCACCGGCTGGATGCCAGCGTGCTCCTCGACCGGCTGATCGGCACCTACCGGTTCGGCGATGTGACCGTCACCGGCATTGCCGACAAGCACGCCACCGACAGCTCCAACGCCACCTATGACTTCAAGATGCTGACCAAAGTGTTCGGTGGCATCGACATCGAGCCGCCGGGCAATCCGCGCTCGTGGGACAATTGCCTGATCGTCGTGGAGACCGGAGGCGTGCGCATACTCCATTGGGGCGACAACCGGCACAACCCGCCGGACGAGGTGTGGGACGGCCTGGGCAAGATCGATATCGCCCTTCTGCCCGTAGATGAAAGCCAGCACGTGATGGGCTTTGCCCAAACCGCGGAAATCATCGAGCGGCTGAAGCCGGCCGTGGTGGTGCCGCACCATTACTACATCTGGGACGTGGTGGCCCGTTCAAGCACCCTTCTGCCGGCCGAACCCTGGGTGAAACGCCAGCCCAAGAGCCGTTTCATAGAGGGCGCCTACACCAGCTATATGGCCGGAACCTTGCCAACAGAGGGCACCACGGTCGACTATTTCGGCGACCACGTGGCCTTCGACAAGAAGGCCTGGCACGACAATAAAGGGGAGTGAAGGAAGACCCATGGCCAAATTGTTATACGAGATCAAAGACGGGATCGGCTGGATCCGTTTCAACCGTCCCGAACTGCTCAACGCGTTTAATCCAGAAGAGGCCCGCGCCCTGGTCTCAACCCTGCGGCAAGCCGCTGAGGATGAGGCGGTCAAGGCCATCATCATCTCAAGCGTGGGCGAAGCCTTCTGCGCCGGTGACGATCTGAAGGTGGCCTTGGAAGAATATCCGCTGATCAAGAGCGGCCAGATCCACCCCATCATCGATATCGTGGAGGACATCACCGAAAGCCTGCAGGAGATCCCCCGCATCATCCGCAAGGCCCGCAAGGTGGTGATTGCAGCCGTGCGCGGCTATGCGGTGGGCGGCGGCTTTGAGATCGCCATCGACTGCGACATGATCGTGGCCGCCGAGACGGCCAAGTTCGGCTTCCCCGAAGCCAATGCGGGCATGACCATCACCGGCGGAGCCTCCAGGCTGTTGCCGATGATCGTGGGGCTGAACAAGGCGCGCGAGATGGTGCTGACCGGCGAGTTCATCGATGCCGCCGAAGGCCATCGCATCGGCCTGGTCAACAAGCTGGTGCCCCAGGGCGAGGAGGAGGCCGAAGCCGAACGGCTTGCCCGGGTGATCATGAGCCGCGCGCCGCTGGCCGTCGCCAACCACAAGCGCATGCTGCAGAACGCGGCGGAAGCCGGGTTTGAAGCCACGCTGGAGATGGAAAAGCAGACCATCACCAACCTGATCTACACCGACGATTACGGCGAGGCCATCACCGCCTTCGGCGAAAAGCGCGAGCCCAAGTTCAAGGGCCGCTGAGCTGATGATCTCGTTCTCAGATCCAAGAGGCGAGCAGGATCTGGCTTCGGTCCTGGCGAGGCGCGTGGCGCGCCATCCAAACAAGCCCTGGGTGGTCAGTGGGGATGAGAATTACAGCTACGGCGAGATCGACGAACGCTCGTCGCGCATGGCCCAAGGCTTTGCGGATGCAGGCGTGACGGCCGGCGACACGGTTCTGCTGATGCTGCCGGACACGGTGGACTACATCATCGCCTGGTGTGCGCTCGCCAAGCTGGGGGCGATCGAGGTGCCGGTGAATGTGCACTACAGGGGCACCATCCTCAGCTACGTGATCAATGATTCCGGAGCCGCCGCGATGCTGGCTCACCATGAGTTCCTGGAGCGCATCGAGGCCGTGGGCGGCGACTTGCGCAACCTGAAAGAGATCTACGTGACCGGCGATGCAGGCCATCGCCCGTCCAGCCGCTTTGCCCTCAACGGCGCTGCGGAGCTGTTCGCCCATGCCGCCTGGTCGGGCAGTGGCCCACGCTACCGCGACATGATGGCGGTGATGTACACCTCCGGCACCACCGGCCCCTCCAAGGGGGCAACCATCACCCATGCCCATGCTTATGAATATGCGCTCGGGGTGGTGGAGATGCTGGAGCTGAAGGCCGAGGACGTCTATTACGCGCCGCTTCCCCTGTTCCATTTGGCCGGCCAGTTCGCGCTTGTCTATTGCGCCTGCATCGCCGGGGCCACGGCGGTGTTGCCGGGGGCGTTCAGTGCACAGGGTTTCTGGCGCGACGTGCGCCATCACCGGGCAACGGCCTCGTTCCTGCTGGGAGCCATGGCGAACTTTCTCTACGGTCAGGAGGTGCAAGCCGACGATGCGGACAATCCGCTGGAACGGGTGCTGATGGTGCCCCTGATCCCGGAAACCGAAGCGTTCAAGACGCGCTTTGACTGCCTGGTCTCCACCACCTGGGGCGGCACCGAGATGAACTGCCCCATGCGCTCCGGCTTCGATCTGGTGGACAACAAGTCGTGCGGGCGTCTGGCCGAAGACCGCTACGAGGTGCGCATTGTGGACGAGGATGATGTGGAGGTGGCCGCCGGGGTGCCGGGCGAGGCCCTGGTGCGGGCCAAGGAACCCTGGATCATCTCCAACGGCTATTGGAACCATCCCGAATGGACCGTGGTGGCCTGGCGGAACCAATGGTTCCACACCGGCGACATGCTGATGTGCGACGAGGCGGGGAACTACTATTTCGTTGACCGTTCAAAAGATGCGATCCGCCGGCGCGGCGAGAACATCTCATCCATGGAGGTGGAGAACGAGATCAACGCCCACCCGGACGTCCTGGAGAGCGCGGTGATCCCCGTGGCCTCCCAGTACACCGAGCAGGAGGTGATGGCGGTGGTGGTGGCCAAGCCCGGGCACGGGATTGATCCAGCCGGCCTGATCAGGTTTCTGGAGCCCCGGATGGCCTATTTCATGGTGCCCAGATATGTGGAGGTTATCGCTGAACTGCCCAAAACCCCAACAGGCAAGATCCAGAAATTCCCGTTGCGCGAAAAAGGGCTGACATCAGGCACCTGGGACCGCGAGGCCGCGGGTTTGAAGCTGAGGCGTTAGGACATGGGATCAGGCGGCCTCATAAGCCTGCATGGCCGCCAGGGTGTCGTCCAGCGAGCAGCGGGCGCCGGTCTGCAGATATTCCATGGCGCGCAGGGCCGCCTCATGGGCCTCTTCGCTGGAGCCGGCCACACAGTCCTCGATGACCCGGCAGAAATAGTCCGACTGGTGCCCGTCCACGAAGGTGTAGTGCACGCACACATCGGTCAGCCCGCCGCAGAGCAGGAGGGTGTCCACCCTCAGGCCCTTCAGCAGGATCTCAAAATCGGTGCCGAAGAAGGCCGAGTAACGCCGTTTGCGGATGTGATAGTCGCTAGGGCGGAAATCCAGAACCTTGGCGGCGATGGCCGTATTCGGATCGTCTTCCAGGCAGTGCACATCTTCTGCACCATCCAGCTCGCGGCCAAAGTCCACAAGGTCAGGGCGGTGCACTTCCTGAATGAAGATTACCGGGATGCCGCACGCACGGGCCTGGTCGATGGGTTTGCGGGCAAGCGCCATGCGTTCATCGAAATTCGCCATCTCCGGAATGGGGCCTGCTTCGCCTTCGGCAAACAGCTCGCCTTGAATGTCGATGACGATGAGCGCCGGGTTGCCCTCGATCAGATTGCGTTTGGGCTTGGTCTTCTGCAGCACGGTTGCCGATCCTCCGTCTGGTTCAGCAGGGCGTCAGCATACCTGCAAATTCATGGGCGCGGTAGGCCGCCCGTTCCGGCCGCCTTGCACAGCACCTTAGCAAGGTTCTCCGTACACTGCTCAACCCTTGACATCCGCTCGGTGCGGCCCTTCACTGACATTTGGTGGCGGCGGAGTTCATTCCCAGAAGCTCCAACGAGGAGGACCAAAGCTTATGGAAGGTCTAGTACCCCTACTTATTCAGCTTGCCAGTGGCGCCGCAGGCGGCAATGTGGCTGGTGCAGTGCTCAAAAACCTCAGCCTGGGCACGCTCGGCAATTCCATTGCGGGCATTGCCGGTGGCGGCATTGGCGGCTTCATTCTCAATGCCATTGCCAGCGGCGCGGCGGACGGCATCATTGGCCAGATTGCCGGCGGCGGTGTGGGCGGGGCCATCGTGATGGCCATTGTAGGCTTCATCAAGCAGTCCATGGGCAAGTAGGCAGCCGGCCGGTCTCATCATTCCCATCCGGGCACCGGCGAGAACTGCTCGGCGAGGAAGTCGATCGCCGCGCGAACCTTGGCCGGCGGCCGGCGGTCTGCGGGATAGATGGCGAAGATGCCGTCAAACTCGATCGGGTCGTGATCCAGCTCAAGCGCAACCAGTGTGCCCTGCTTGATCTCCCGGTGGACCAGGAACGAGGGCTGATAGATGACACCCTGCCCGCCCACGGCAGCGGCCACAAGCGCGTCTCCATTGTTGGTCTTGAGGTTTCCGCTCACCGCAACCTGCCTTTTGCGGTCGCCGCCAAAAGGCCATTTGCCCGCGTCGGCCGGCTGAGACAGCGTGTAGCCCAGGCAGTTGTGCTCAGCCAGGTCGGCAATGGAGCGGGGGGTTCCGTTGGCGGCCAGATAAGAGGGCGCAGCGCAGATCACCGTGCCGCACGGGGCCAGCTTGCGGGCCACCAGACTGGAATCTTCAAGGTCGCCGATCCGGATGACGAGATCCCAGCCTTCCTCGATCAGATCCACCCGGCGGTCGTTGAGCGCCAGGTCCACATGAAGCGTGGGGTGGCGGCGTGAGAGCTCCGGCAACAGAGGCGCGATTTCCAAAATGCCGAAGGACACCGGCACGTTCATGCGCAAGGTGCCGCGCACCTCAATCGCTTCGAGAGATGCAGCCGCGTCCGCCTCGTCAACATCGGCCAGAATGCGTTCGGCCGCATCCAGATAGGAGCGCCCCACCTCGGTCAGGGTCATGCGCCGGGTGGTGCGGTGGAGCAGCTTGACGCCAAGACGGGCCTCAAGGGCGGCCACATGTTTGGTGGCCATGGTTTGCGACATGCCCAGCGCCCGCGCCGCTGCAGACAAGCTGCCCAGCGCGGCCACGCGGGAGAAAACCTGCAGTCCTGTGAAACGGTCCAGCATCACCTATCTCACACTTATAGTGTGAGATATTATTCTAATTTGCCAGATTATCAAACCATCAATGCGAGGCCATATTGGCGCCAACACAAATTCGATGGAGACGAAAATGACCGGCACACAAACCACCCCCTACGCCGCCCTCCTGCTGCGCGTCAGCCTGGGCGTCCTGTTTCTCGCCCACGGCCTCTTGCTGAAGGTCTTCACCTTCACCATTCCCGGCACGGTCGGCTTCTTTGAGAGCATCGGCTATCCCGGCTTCTTCGCCTACCTGGTGATTGCCGGCGAGATCGGCGGTGGCGTGGCGCTGATCCTCGGCGTGAAGACCCGGATCATCTCGCTTCTCTTGCTGCCCATTCTGATCGGCGCAACCGTTCAGCACATGGGCAATGGGTGGCTGTTTTCCGCACCCAATGGCGGCTGGGAGTTCCCTGCTCTGTGGACCGTCTTGCTGGGAGTTCAGGCTCTGCTGGGAGATGGCGCCTATGCCTGGCGCCCCTCCTTCCTGAGCTTCGGCGCCGCGCCGGCCGGTCAAACCAACTGACATCCCCATCACTTCGCGAGGACAAAATGAACCAGATTGCCCCCCTCAACGACATCGAACCGGGCCTCACCCCCGATCCGATCCATCCCGGCGCGCGCATCGGCCACATTCACCTGAAGGTGGCCGATCTGGAGCGCGCCCTGGCCTTCTACTGCGGTGTTCTGGGCTTTGCCTTGAAACAGCGTTACGGCCGCACGGCCGCCTTTCTTTCCGCCGGCGGCTACCACCACCATATCGGCCTCAACACTTGGGACAGCGAAGGTGGGGCGCCGCCCCCGCCCGGCACCACCGGCCTCTTCCATCTGGCCATCCTGTATCCGACCCGCGCGGCCCTGGCCGACGCCCTGAAGCGCTTGAAGGCGGCGGGGATTGTACTTGACGGGGCCAGCGACCATGGCGTCAGCGAGGCGCTCTATCTGCGCGATCCGGACGGCAATGGCGTTGAGCTCTACTGGGATCGGGCGGAAGCCGACTGGCCTCTGACCAACGATGGTGAGCTCGCCATGGTGACCCGACCTCTCGATCTGGACGACCTGATGAAGGCGGCCGCCTAAAGCGGCGCTCACTCCGGCTTGCCGTACCCTCCGGCGCCTGGCGTTTCAATGATCACGGCATGGCCCTCTTTGAGCGGCAGGCTGAGGGATTTGTTGGCCAGGCGCCGTTTGGTGCCGGTCTCGTCCACCATGTGAAACTCGCCTTTGGCGCCCGGCCCGCCGCCGTCGAACCCCCAGGGCGCATGGCGGAAGCGTTCGCCAACCCCAGAGAACACCGCATCATGGCCCACAGGGGTCACCACCCGGCGCAGGCCCATACCGCCGCGATGGCGCCCGGCCCCGCCGGACCCTTCGCGCAAGGCATATTCCAGGACCCTCAAGGGGTATTCCATCTCAATGGCCTCTACCGGCAGGTTTGAGGTGTTGGTGATGTGCACCTGAACCCCGTCCTTGCCGTGCTTGGTGGCCCGGGCGCCCATGCCTCCGCCCAGGGTCTCCAGATAGACATAAGGCTCGTCGGTCTCCGGGTCCGTGCCGGCAAAGACGGCAGAGGTGTTGGCACCGTTGGCCGCGGCGATGGCGCGCTCCGGAATGCCGGGCGCCAGCGCCCCGATGACCACATCGACCACCCGCTGGGAGGTGTTGGCCCGCAAGGCCACGGCGGCTGGCGGCTGACAGTTGAGCAGCGAGCCGGGCTCAGCGATGATCTCCACCGGGGCAAACACGCCCTGATTGTTCGGCAGATCAGGATCTAGCAGCGCCTTCAGGCTGTAGAACACCGCCGATTGCACCGCGTTGAAGGTGAGGTTGATGTTGCCGCGGGCCTGAGGCGAGGAGCCGGTGAAATCGAAGGTCATGGTGTCGGCCTGCTTGGTGGCCTTCAAGCGGATGGGCAAATCCTCCATGCCCGCGCCGTCATCGTCCAGCACGTCTTCGAAACCATATACGCCATCGGGAAAAGCGGCGATGGCTTTGCGCATGCGCTGCTCGCTGCGGGAGATGATCTCGTCGTAGACGGTGAAGAGGCCCGCGCGGCCCAGGTCATCGGCCATCTGTCTAAGGCGCCCCTCGGCCAGCCGGCAGGCAGCAATCTGCGCATTGAGATCGCCCATGCGCTCGTGCGGCAGGCGCATGTTCAACAAGATCAGATCGAGGATGTCATGCTGCACGTCCCCTTCAGCCACCAAGCGCACGAGGGGAATGCGCACCCCCTCCTGCCACACTTCGGTGAGGCCGCCGGACATGGAGCCCGCCGCCGTGCCGCCCACATCCGCATGGTGAGCGATGTTGGCCACGAAGCCCACCAGCGCGCCATTGGCAAACACCGGTGCGGCCAGGTTGATGTCTGGCAGATGGGTGCCGCCGGCCACATGGGGGTCATTGGCGCAATAGACGTCGCCGGGCTTCATCTTGTCCCCGAAACGGGCCACCAGGATGTCGATCATGCCGGTCATCGAAGCCAGATGAATGGGCAGGGACATTTCGGCCTGGGCAATCAGGCGGCCGGAGGCATCCAGCACGGCAGTGGAATGGTCATGGCGCTCCTTGATGTTGGTGGAGAAGGAGGAGCGCATGAGTGACAGGAACGCCTCGTCGCAGATTGAGCGCAAGCCGTTCCAGGCGATTTGAAGCGAGAAGGCGTCCATGCTCATGCCCGTTGCTCCAACACCAGATTACCCGCCTCATCGCACAGCGCACTCCAGCCGGGCCACACCAAGGTGGTGGCGTCGGCCTGCTCGATCACCGCCGGTCCCGCCAGTTCAGCGCCCGGGGCAAGCTGATCGCGCCACACCACCTGGGCGGGCTCGGCCGCGCCCGAGCCAAACCAGATGTCTCTGTGCGGCCAGTCCTCCGGTGCCTCGGATTCGGGCGGGACATTGGCCGTCTCGACCGGCTCGGCCGGCACGCGGGCGGTGAGCCTGAGGCTCACGACCTCCATGGGCATGGCGGCGTCCGCGTGGCCGTATGCCCGTTCATGTTCTGCATGAAACAGCTCTATAATTGAGTCTATTTGCTCCGGTAACCAATTGAAACCATTGGGAATGTCTATGGAAAGCTCATAGTTCTGCCCAACGAAGCGCATATCTGCGCTCGCCGCGGTTGTGCCCGTCCGGCGCTGGCTGGAGAGCCAGGTCTTAGCCTCGCTGGCGAGATCCTCGCTGAGGCCTTGCAGCACGGTCAGGTCGCCCTCCAGGCTGGTGCGGCGAGTGGCCAGGAAAACCTCGCTGCGGTCGGCCACCATCAGCCCGCGGGCGCACAGGATGCCCGGATCAGGGGGCACCAGCACCTGGGTCAGGCCCAGCGCCTCGGCCACCTCGATGGCGTGCAAGCCGCCGGCACCGCCGTACGGCACCAGCACGGCCTGGCGGGGATCATGGCCGCGTTCAACGGAGACGGCGCGGATCGCCCGCACCATGTTTGAGGCCACAATACGCAAGGCACCCACGGCCGCCTCTTCAATGCTCACGCCAAACTGTTCGGCCACCGGCGCCAGGGCCTTGCGGGCGAGCGACACATCCAAGTGCATGTCGCCGCCCGCGATCTCTTCGGGCAGACGCCCGAGCACCAGGTTGGCATCGGTCACCGTGGGCAAGGTGCCGCCCTTGCCGTAACAGGCCGCACCGGGATCTGCGCCGGCACTCAACGGGCCCACCTGCATCAGGCCGTCAGGGCCCACACCGATCAAGGACCCGCCGCCCGCGCCAACCGCGTTCACATCAACCGACGGCAGGCGAATGGGAAAGCCCGCCACGTGGCGGGCGAACGACAGGGGCACCGTGCCGCCGCGGGCCAGGCAGACATCGGTGGAGGTGCCGCCCACATCAAGCGTGATGATGGTGTCGATATCTGAGCGCTTGGCCGCTTCAATGGCGCCCACCACCCCGGCGGCGGGTCCCGACAGTGCGGTGCGAACCGGGAACCGGGCGGCCTGATCAACGGTCATCAAACCGCCGGAGGATTGGTTGATGCCGATATCGGCCTTTGGCGCATGGCTGGCAATGATGCCGTCGACGGCATGAATGTAGCGGCTCATCACCGGCTGCAGATAGGTGTTCAGAACGGTAGTGGAAAAGCGCTCATATTCCCGGAAGACCGGTTGCACCTCGTGGCTGGTGGAAAGGTCCGCGTCTGGCAACCGCGCTTCAAGCGCGGCGCGCAGACGCTGTTCGTGCGCCGGGTTGAGAAAGGCGAACAACAGACAGATCGCCACCCCGTCAGGCTGAAGCGCAGCCACTTCGCCTGCCACCCGATCAATCTCATCATCGCTCAGCTCGCTCAACACCTCGCCCTTGGACCCGATGCGCTCGTGCACCTCCACCCGGTCTTCGGCCGGGATCAGCGGGTCCGGGTAATCGGCCTGCAGGTCATAGATCAGCGGGCGCACCTGGCGGCCGATGGTGAGAAGGTCTTTGAAGCCCGCCGTGGTAACAAGGGCAATCTTGCCGCCTTTGCGCTGAATGAGAGCGTTGGTCGCGACGGTGGTGCCGTGGCAGAACTGGTCGATAGCGCCAACATCGACCGCGAAACGGGATTTCAGGAGCTCAAGTGCATTGGCGATGGCAACGGAAGGGTCATGAGGTGTGGAGGGCACCTTGTGGGAGACCAGGCGCTGCGTGCCCGTCTCGCAGGCGAACACATCGGTGAAGGTTCCGCCCACATCAACGCCGACCTGCCACATTGGGGGCGCTAGCCGGCAGCGGCGCCGGGAAGGGCCGCTCCGAGTTCGGCCATTTCCTCCTCAACCCCGTGTTCCATGCTGATCTGCAGGGCGTCATTGAAACGGTTGAAGAAGCCGCACAGGGCGATGCGCAAGGTTAGCTCCACGATCTGCTCTTCGCTGAAATGCTTCTTCAGCTCATCGAAGATGCCGTCACGCATATATTGGAAATTGTTGGTGACCTCGACCGCATAATTGCGCACCAGCATGTCCACTTCATCGAAGCCGGGAACCTGGTCTTCCAGGATCTTGTCGGTGGCATCGGGGTCAAAGCCCTGGGCCGCCAGGCGCGGCGCGTGGTGGGCCACGCAATACTTGCACTCGTTCAGTTTGGAGACCACCACAAGGGCAATCTCCAGATAGCGCTTGGGCAACACAGCCTCGTCAGCCAGCTCCAAAAGCAGCCCCATGATGTGGCGCAAGGCCGGCGGGCGATGGGCGAAAATCTTGGCCTGGTTTTCAAACGGACCATACTCTGTGGTGTAGCGCCGGAAGATTTCAGCCGCCTCTTCACCCAAGCTTTCAGGACCAACTTCGCTGACACGGGGCATTGTCTAACTCTCCGAAATTTGAGGGCTATTTCTTTGCTTCACCTTGACCCGCCCTCAGCCGATACGCCATACTCAAGACGATGGGAGACTGGGGTTGAGGGACCCAAGCAAAAACTCGAAACACTTAAGAAAACTGTCTGGCTGCCAAGCGCGGTCATGACCGAACTCAACCAACCAATCCAACCGATCAAAACATAATAGGGAGAGATCGTATGCACAAGGGACGCAAACTGCTTGCGGGGGCAGTGGCTGTCGGCTTGTTGGCCATGGGCTCCATGGCCGCCAAGGCAGACGTACAAGAATACAAGTTCGACGTGGTCGGCACTTGGGGCTTTCTGGAAAACTACAAAGAGTTTGAGAGCAAATTCTGGAACGAGACTCTGCCGAAGGCCTCCGGCGGCAAGCTGACCGCCAATGCCAAGCCCTACACCGAGCTTGGCCTGAAGGGCTATGAGGTGATGTCCGGCCTGAAAAAGGGCGCCTATGACGCCGTGCATGCTCTGACATCCTACAGCGCCAAGGCCAGCCCGGCGCTTGAAGGCATCGACCTTGCCGGTGTGATCCAGGACTTTGAGACCTACAAGAAGGCCGTTGATGCCTACCGCCCGATCATCGAGCGCGAGGTGGCTGAGAAGTATAACGGCAAGGTGATCAACATCTACACCTTCCCCAGCCAGCAGCTGTGGTGCAACCTGCAGGACAAGTCCATCACCAACGTGTCGCTCAAAGATCTGTCCGGCAAGAAAATCCGCACCTACAGCCGCACCCTGGGCGATTTCATTGAAGGCCTGAACGCCAGCGCCGTCACCATTGCGTTCGCCGAAGTGGTTCCGGCCCTGCAAAAGGGCGTGGCCGACTGCGGCATCACCGGCACCATGCCGGCCTATAACGCCAAGTGGTGGCAGGTGGTGACCCACAACATTCGGGTCCGTGTGGGCTATGCCGCCACGTTCACCGCAATCAACATGGACACCTGGAACGGCCTCAGCAAGGAAACCCAGGACCTGATCATGGCGGAAGCCAAGAAGAAGGAAGAAGCAATCTGGGCCTTTGAAAAGAGCCTCGACCAGAAGGGCATGGACTGCAACGCGGCCGGTCCGTGCGATAAGGGCGAGCCGGGCGGCATGGTGGCGATCACCCCATCTGCCGAAGACCAGAAGATGCTGGCAGACATTGCCCAGAACGTGGTTCTTAAGCGCTGGGCCAAGCGTTGCGGCAAGAAGTGTGCTGATGAGTGGAACGCCACCATCGGCAAGGTTGTCGGAATGACGGCGTCCGAATAGGGCTATCCGTTAGGGCGGATGCTTGGAGCGCCCGCGAGAAGACTTGAAGAGTATGAGTCCTGATCTTCGCGCGGGCGCGCCCGAGCCTTCCTCCGGCGAGGCGACACCCCAGTCATGTTCGACAAAATCCACGATGGCCTGTTCAGCATCTCGCGCGTTGCCACCTGGTGCGGCGGCTTTGCGCTATTGCTCTCGGCGATCATGGTGACGCTGGATGTGACCGCCCGCAAACTGTTCTCCATCACCATCTCAGGCTCCGACGAAATTTCCGGCTATGTGTTTGCCGCCGGCACCACCTGGGCCTACTCGTTCTGCCTGTTGTCGCGCGCCAACATCCGCATTGATGCGCTCTACAATCTGTTGAGCCTCCGGGCCCGCGCCCTGCTCGACATGCTGGGCCTGGTGCTTCTGCTTTACTACATCTTCCTGCTCACCCGGAACGCGTGGTCCATGTTTGCGGAGAACTGGGAGTACAACTCCACCGCCCAGACCACCCTGGCGACCCCTCTTTGGATCCCTCAGATCTTCTGGATTTCCGGGCTTGCGTTTTTCCTCCTCTGCCTCAGCTTCCTCACCGTCTACGGGATGGTCAGCATGCTCAAGCGCGACTGGGCGACGATCAACCGGATCGCAGGCGTGAAGTCGGTTGAAGAAGAGATCGTTGAGGAAACCCATGTGTGATCCGGCCAGCCAGCTTGTCTACGGAGGCCACATATGCCTCTCCTGATTGTTGTTGTTCTGCTGGGGCTTGTGGCCGCCGCCGTACCGGTTGGGGCTGTTTTGGGCATTCTCAGCCTGTCTCTGGACGAAGTCTTCATGCGCGGCCGGCGCTCACTCATGCTCGGCGATTTTGTTTGGGAGCAGAGCATCGAGTATATCCTGGTGGCCATCCCCATGTTCATCCTGCTTGGGGAGATCATGCTGAGGGCGGGCATCGCACTGCGCATGTACAACGCCGTGATCCAATGGATCTCCTGGCTGCCGGGCGGCCTGATGCACGCCAATATCGGCTCGTCGGCCATCTTTGCGGCCACATCCGGCTCGTCGGTGGCCACGGCGGCAACCGTAGGCACCGTGGCCTATCCGGAGATTGAGAAGCGGAGCTACAATGAAAGCCTTTTCCTGGGCTCGCTGGCGGCCGGCGGCACGCTGGGCATTCTCATTCCGCCCTCCATCAACCTGATCATCTATGGCCTGTTGACGGACTCATCGGTTCCCGAGCTCTATCTGGCGGGCATCATTCCCGGCATCCTGCTGGCGCTTTTGTTCATGGGCATGATCGCCATCGCCTGCCTGCGCAACCGGGAATGGGGCGGCGACGGGGTGGAAACCAGCTGGGAGCAGCGCTTCAAAGTGCTGCCCGATCTATTGCCGCCGGTGCTTTTGTTCATGGCCGTCGTGGGCTCGATCTATGCCGGCATTACCACCCCCACCGAGGCGGCGTCCATCGGCGTGGTGTTCTCGCTCGGCATCGCGGCCTGGAACAAGGCGCTGAGTGTGGAGATGCTGAAACAGGCGTTTGAGGGCACCATGCGCTCCAGCGCCACCATCATGTTGATCATTCTGGCCGCCGTTTTCCTCAACTTCGTTCTGGGCTTCATGGGCATCACCCAGGCCATTCTGGCGGCGATTGAGGCCTTGGGCCTAACGCCCATGCAGACCATGCTGGTGATTGTGGCGTTCTACCTTATGCTGGGCATGTTCATGGAGACCCTCTCCATGATGCTCACGACCATTCCGGTGGTCTTCCCGATCGTCATGCACATGGGGTTTGATCCGATCTGGTTCGGCATCATGATCATCGTGCTGATGGAAGCAGCATTGATCACGCCGCCCATCGGCATCAACCTTTACGTGGTGCATGGCATCCGTCAGCGCGGGGGCAATTTCAACGATGTGAGTGTGGGCGCCATCCCGTTCGTGATCGCCATGCTGGTGATGATCGCGCTGCTGCTGATCTTCCCAGGGCTCGCGACCTGGTTGCCGGGATTGTTCTATTGAACCAAAGGCCAACTGATGCAGTTTCTTTGCAGTATTCAAAAAATTTGCTTACTCAGTTTAGTTGTATCTGTTTGGATTTGTGCATCAGCGAAGGCTGACGAGGGCGACCCGCGAACGATCACGACAGAACTTGGCAATAAGGTAAAATTGATTGTGCTCAGCAAGGGGCGAATGACTATCGCTGGCACCGAGTCCAACCAAACAGTCGGTACGGACA
>CAJHYS010000142.1_pt1 | contig 14641 bp, 14 predicted proteins | sample 9198801 | NCBI WGS metagenome assembly CAJHYS01 (sample SAMEA7708368, study PRJEB35096) | sediment metagenome | biome: marine neritic benthic zone biome [ENVO:01000025]; feature: sediment [ENVO:00002007]; material: shallow marine sediment [ENVO:03000034] sea grass bed [ENVO_01000059] ...
CAGAGATGCGGATTTCAAAAATTGACATCACCGTTCACGTTCCAAAATCTTTCACCGAAGAAGAACAGGCGCGTCTGGAGAAGGCGGCGGATGCTTGTCCGATCAAACACAGCTTCGGTTCTGAGACGGAACTTTTGACACGCTTCGAGTTCGGCGGCACGTCAGAGGTCGCCGCGTGATAACGCATAGCCATCGGACACGACTAACGGCTGGTGCCTTCAGTATTAGAGTTCACTCGAACACGCCATGACGAGATACAAGGATGGGGTGCAAACGACGCGGATCCCAATGACTACAGCCCAAACGGATCAACAAACCGCCGATAAGAATTGATGCAAGTTTCACCCGAAATCAGCTTTCAGGGCATGGAGCCGTCCGCGGCTGTGCAGGCCCGGGTGATGGACCGGATCGCGAAGCTCGAGGAATTCCACAACCGAATCACGTCTTGCCGGGTCGTCATCTCCGCGCCCCACCGGCATGGCCGGAAGGGGAGGATATATACTGTCCATATTGACGTGGGCGTGCCGAGCCGCGAACTTGTGGTGAACCGCGAACCAGGCAAGGATCACGCACACGAGGACGTCTTCGTTGCCATTCGTGATGCCTTTAACGCAATGCAGCGACAACTGGAGGACCATGTCCGCAAGCGCAGCGGCTTCCGCGTCAAGGAACATGCGGCCAAGGCCCACGGAAAGGTGGTGCGGTTGTTTGCCGACCAAGGATATGGCTTCATTGCGACGTCAGATGGCCGGGAGTTCTTTTTTGAGCGCGACAACGTGACGGGTGACGGCTGGGTCGGGCTGGATATCGGTGCTGAGGTGCGCTTCTCGGAGATGGAAGGCGAAAAGGGGCCTCACGCTTCGGCGGTGACCGTGGCCGCTCAGTAGTCTTCTTGCAATGCGAGCCACACCATGACTGAGATGACGTCACCTTCTCACCTTGATGCTGCGCTTGAGCATCTCGCTCGCGGCTGGGCCGTCATTCCGGCAGCGGAGCGCACAAAGCGTCCTATCGTTCGCTGGCAAACCTATCAAAAGCAAATGCCGAGCGTGGCTCAGCTCCGCAACTGGTTTGCAAGATGGCCGGAGGCCAACCTCACTGTCATCACGGGTAAAGTTTCTGGCCTCGTGGTGTTGGATGTGGATCCGCGCCATGGTGGAAGCTTGTCCCTTGCAGAATTGGAACGCCGCCATGGTCCCCTGCCTCAAACCGTTGAGGCCGTTACGGGCGGTGGCGGGCGGCACATCTATTTTGCCTATCCGGACAGGGAGATCCGCAATCGCGCTGGCTTCGCGCCTGGTCTCGATCTGCGAGGCGAAGGCGGCGTGATTGTCGTACCGCCCTCCGTGCATCCATCAGGCAAGCGCTACCGCTGGCGGCAGAAACATGGGCCGGATGAGATTGCGCTTGCACCGATGCCAGCATGGCTCTTTGAGGGTCGCTTCCGTGCGGGCGAGAGAGCCAGGCATACAACTGCCTATTGGCGATCTCTTGCCCGTGGCGAGGTGGAAGAAGGCAGACGAAACACAACGATCGCCTCCTTCACAGGGCATCTCTTGTGGCACGGCATCGAACCGGACGTCGTCCTAGAACTCATGCTGGCTTGGAACCAGATGCGCTGCCACCCGCCATTGCAGCGTAGTGAGGTGGTGCGAACGGTGCGATCGATCGAGCACACCCACCGAGCCGGTAAGCAAGAAGCCGAGGCCTAGCTGCGGCCTTGATCGCAGGGAGAACAGTCACATCGAACACCCATTCGTCATTTCGGACTTGCGACAAGCAGCCGTACCTGTGGAGATTGCCGAACGGAAAGGCACGGGCCATCCGGACACGATTTGCGACTGCTTGGCAGAGAACCTTTCGCGCTCGCTCTGCCGTCATTACATGGAACATTTCGGCACCGTTCTGCATCACAATGTGGACAAGGCTCTACTGTGCGGTGGCCAGGCGGAGGCGTCGTTCGGACGGGGCCGTGTTATTGAGCCGATTGATATCTACTTAAGCGGCCGAGCAACGACGGATGTCCACGGGCATATCGTGCCAATTGAGACTATTGCCAGCGAAGTTTCACGCGCGTGGTTTTCGGAAAACTTGCATGCCCTAGACGCTTCCAGCCATGTCCGCGTCCATTGCCTGGTTCGGCAGGGTTCGAGCGAACTCGTCGATCTGTTCCGGCGCAGAAGCACCGCCCAAATTGCTCGTGCGAACGACACATCCATAGGAGTGGGCTACGCGCCGTTGAGCACTCTTGAAACGATTGTTCTCAGGATCGAGCGAGATCTGAACCGTCGCATACGATCTGGCGAAGCGGCGGCCTGGGGAGAGGACATCAAGGTCATGGGAGCGAGAACGCCAAACGGAGTTCAGCTCACCGTTGCCTGTGCACTCATCGCAGGCCATATCACGGATCTCGATGCTTATGAGGCGGAGAAACATGCCTTGAAACAAGCTGCTTTCGAAGTGGCACGACAGCACACTGACGACGAGATTCAAGTCGCGGTCAATGCAGCCGACGCTCCTTTGGAGGGTTCGGTATATCTCACGGTGACCGGCACATCTGCGGAAGCCGGCGATGATGGACAAGTTGGGCGGGGCAACCGCGCCAACGGTCTGATCACGCCGCACCGCCCGATGAGCCTGGAGGCCTTAGCGGGCAAGAATCCGGTGAGCCATGTGGGCAAGCTGTACAACGCCGCAGCGCAAGACATCGCTGAGACCCTTGTCGATGAGTTGTCTGAGGTGGCTAGGTCAGAATGCTATCTTCTGAGCCAGATTGGCGCGCCGGTCACTGAGCCTGCGGTCGTGGACATCCGGCTCAGAACCCAGGACGGTCAGCCTGCATCCGCCATATCGGAAGGCGTGGAGGGGATTGCACGAGACAAGATTGCGCGCATTCCCGACATGATCCAAGATTTTATCGACGGGCGAATAAATATCGTGTGAGCAGAGCCGTTCCCTTCTGGATGGCATTTGAATCTCGAAAGGCGTTGTCCGCAGTTTGTCATCGGCGTCCAATCTGAAGACGTCGGCGTCGCCCATGACCTGCAGATCTGCTTAATGGATTGCATCTGATGCTGTACGGCAGACACTCGGTTGAATCTCGTCAAACTCGGTCCTGGATCAATTTCGATACGACGCTTGGATCGGCCAATGTGGATGTATCTCCCAATTCTGAGTAATCATTTGCCGCAATTTTCCGGAGTATGCGGCGCATGATTTTGCCCGAGCGTGTCTTGGGGAGACCCGGAGCAAACTGGATCAAGTCGGGCGATGCAATCGGACCGATCTGCTGACGAACCGACTGCACAAGTTCTGCCCTCAAATCCTCTGATGCAGTGGCACCCGTCATTAGCGTGACGAACGCATATATACCTTGTCCCTTGATGTCGTGACCGTACCCAACAACGGCGGCTTCAGAGACTTTCGGATGAGCAACCAAGGCGCTTTCGATCTCGGCCGTTCCTAGGCGGTGACCCGAAACATTGATCACATCATCCAACCGCCCGGTTATCCAGTAGTATCCGTCCTCATCGCGCCGGCAGCCATCTTCACTGAAGTACTTGCCTGGGTAGGCCGCAAAGTATGTCTTCTCGAAGCGTTCTGGGTCGCCGTAGATGGTTCTCATCTGGCCAGGCCAAGAATCTGCAATGCACAAACCGCCTTCACAGGTGCCTTCAAGAACGTGTCCGTCAGTGTCAACGATCTCCAACTGGATGCCGAAAAATGGCCACGCCGCCGATCCCGGTTTCAGGTCCGTTGCACCGGGCAACGGGGAAATGATGATCCCACCCGTTTCAGTTTGCCACCAGGTGTCCACAATGGGGCAACTCGCGTTGCCCACAACTCTATAATACCACTCCCACGCCTCTGGGTTGATGGGTTCTCCGACGGTCCCGAGGACTCTCAGTGACGCACGGCTTGTGAGCGTAACCGGCTGATCGCCCTTCTGCATAAGGGCGCGAATTGCAGTTGGCGCAGTATAGAAGATATTTACCTGGTGCTTATCGACGATCTGCCAGAGCCTGGATTCGTCAGGATGGTTGGGCACACCTTCGTACATCAGCGTTGTCGCGCCATTGGCGAGCGGCCCGTATACGACATAACTATGACCTGTTACCCATCCAACGTCCGCCGTGCACCAGTAAATGTCGCCGTCGTGGTAATCAAAGATGTATTTGTGGGTGATCGTTGAGAAAACCAGATAGCCGCCCGTGGTGTGCAACACCCCTTTGGGTTTGCCGGTCGAGCCGGACGTGTAGAGAATGAACAGCGGGTCCTCAGCGCCCATCTCTTCATAGGGACAATCTGCCGGAACATCTTTGGCGGCTTCATGATACCAGACGTCCCGTTTCGCAAGCATCGAAACGTCATTCCCAGTCCGCCTGACGACGATAACACGCGAAACCTCAACGTCCGTGACCTTGTCGATAGCAGCATCAACATTGGCTTTCAGCGGGACCGTTTTTCCTCCACGCAAGCCTTCATCGGCGGTGATGACCACCTTTGATCTTGCGTCACTTATCCTGCCGGCAAGCGCATCCGACGAAAAGCCCCCGAACACGACTGAGTGAACGGCGCCGATACGAGCACAGGCGAGCATTGCATAGGCAGCCTCCGGAATCATCGGCAAGTAAAGGGAAACGGTGTCTCCCTTCTTTACGCCTGATGCCTTGAGCACATTTGCAAAACGGCAGACCTCGTCATGCAATTCTTTGTAGCTGATATTCTTCGAATGCGCGGGATCATCAGCTTCCCAGATTATTGCAGTTTGCTCCGAGCGTGTCGGAAGATGTCGGTCGATGCAGTTCAATGCGACATTCGTGGTGCCATCCTCGAACCACTTGATCGAAATGTCAGGCGGCCCGAAAGTGGTGTTCTTGACTTTGGTGAACGGCTTAATCCAGTCAATACAATTGCCATGCTCGGCCCAGAATCCGTCTGGATCAGTTATGGATTTTCGATACATCTCATCATATTTGACTTTGTCGAGATGGGCGCGAGCCTTCCATTGGTCAGTTACCTTGTAGACCTGTTGTTCCATAACGAACCTCATACTCTTATGCGAAGATGATTGAGCTGCTGACGGAAACGTGGCCGCCCATACAAATCGATTGCAAAGGTTCATAAGCGCAGAGCAAGGTCGATACCGCATTGAGCTGTATCAAGGTCCCGACCGTTGGCGAGCAAGACTCGCGTGCGAGGTCGTATGCTGCCAACTGGTGCGCTAGTCACTCCTGATGGGCTGCCGGCAGCGATTTCAGATATTCGCGGAAGACATGTGGCTCGTGTTTAGGGTGCATATTCTGGCCGTGCCGAAATCAGAACACTGCAGAATAAGCACTTGTACGAACACAGCCGAAACTGAGATTGCGCCTCAATGCAAGTTAGGGAGCGTGAGTCTTTGTATTGCTGGGTAGCTGCAGGGTCCAATGGATAGCTCCGAAGGTTGGACTAGCGGGGTTTGCATCAACCGCGGCGTGATAGTCACCGCCGATTCTTTTGATGGCTCGCTCAATTCTCTGAAAGGTATCTTGACCAATCATCGACCTTATTGACTGGAAGTCGTCTACTGGTTCCCAGATTGGCTTCCGGTCTATCATGTTCTCCTCCTTTCATGCACTGCTGCTCAGACGTTTGACCGGCAAGAACGCTTTATCAATGATTTGGATCAACTTTGATTTAAGTGCTCATCCAGGCCATTGTTCTCCAAGACCGGTTCCAAGAACGATCCTTCTCGTCAAGACTTAACCGAGGCAGCTGGCATCAATGGCTCGTCTATATCGGTCTGGTGACCTTTCGCGAGCGCGCAGTTGATTTGACTGCCCGCGGGTAGCGCATTCGCGAAGGTTGATCGAGGTCAATGCAGACGGACAGAGCTACGCCCAGACTATCACAAGGTGAATTATTGGCTCGTCAAAGCGTGCCGCAAGACTCACGGTTCGATCACAGCCGGCCAATTGGCGGTTTCGGCCGCAGATGTCACACCTCAACAAGCTGCACTTAGGCCTAGGCGCGCGAAAGGACCATTGATGGGTTGCCGCCCTTCGAGATGGACAATTCAGACGGTCGTGGCAGCGATCGCTTTGCTGTCTGGGTTATTCGCGCTGTTAGCTGCCGACTATGGCCGCGCGCAGGATAGCAAGTCGGCGTTGCTTGCAGATATTGAGGGGGCCATTGGACCGGCAACGAGTGACTTCGTGGTGCGGGCGATTGAGACCGCGCGGCGACAGAAGGCAGAACTCATCATATTCCGGCTGAATACGCCAGGCGGGCTCGACACATCCATGCGGATCATTAACCGTGAGATCCTTGCATCTCCGGTGCCGGTTGTCGGCTACGTTGCACCGAGCGGTGCGCGGGCGGCTAGCGCGGGGACGTATATTCTTTACGCCGCTCACGTCGCCGCCATGGCCCCAGGCACGAACATTGGTGCGGCGACTCCTGTGCAAATTGGAGGCGGCTTTCCCAAGTTGCCAAAGCCGAACAAGACCGAAGACTCCACGCAGCCGGCGCATCCGACAACCGCCGACAAGGCCGTCAGCGATGCAGTTGCTTACATGAGGGGCCTTGCCCAGTTGCGCGGCCGCAATGTCGTATGGGCAGAGAAAGCGGTACGCGAAGCAGCCAGTCTGAGTGCGGAAGATGCCCGTGCCGAACAGGTGATCGATTTTGTCGCCGAGGACGTACCGGAGCTCCTGAAGAGAATGGATAAACTCCAAGTGGCAACCCAATTCGGGCTAAAGACGCTCGACACGTCGGGCTTGACAGTGATGCCATACGAACCCGACTGGCGATCCCAGATCCTTGGCGTCATAACCAATCCAAATATCGCCTATATGCTGTTGCTTATCGGCATGTACGGGCTGTTGTTCGAGTTCTACAGTCCAGGCGCGATCGTCCCTGGCGTAGCCGGAGCGGTGTGCTTGTTACTTGCGCTCTATGCGTTTCACATACTTCCAATCAATTACACCGGGTTGGCGTTGGTCTTACTTGGCGTTGCCCTAATGGTGGGTGAGGCGTTTGCACCCAGCTTCGGCGCACTTGGCCTTGGTGGCGGCGCGGCCTTTGTTGCCGGCTCCATCATGTTGATGGATGTCGATGCGCCCGGCTTCGATGTCTCGCCGATGCTGATCGGCTCAGTGGCCACAGTCAGTGCCGGCCTCTTTCTTGTCGTGATGATGATGCTGTTGCGCGCCCGAAAGCGCGCTGTGGTGACTGGCAGAGAAGAACTGCTCAAAAGCCGTGCCGAGGTCATCGAGTGGAAAGGAAATCGCGGCCGGGTGCGGGTGCACGGGGAGATCTGGAACGCGCGCGGCGAAGACGAGCTCGAACCGGGTCACAAGGTGAGCGTCACCGCCATTGACGGGCTCACCGTCGTGGTTGCGTCAAACAACAAGGAAACCCTGTCATGACGGAAATCATCGAACAGTCATGGATCATCATCGTCCTGATCCCGCTGTTTATCATTATCTATTCGCTCAGAGTTTTAAGGGAATACGAGCGCGGTGTCGTGTTCCAGCTCGGGCGCTTCTGGAAGGTCAAGGGACCGGGACTTGTCATTGTCATCCCCATCTTGCAGCAAATGGTGAGGGTAGATCTGAGGACCCGAGTTCTCGATGTGCCGGAACAGGACGTAATCTCACGCGACAACGTTTCTGTGAAGGTCAACGCCGTCGTCTATTTTCGGGCCATTGACGCAGAAAAGGCGATTATACAGGTCGAAGATTTTTTGGACGCTACCAGCCAATTGGCGCAAACGACATTGCGGTCGGTCCTCGGCCAGCATGAGTTGGATGAGATGCTGTCCGAGCGCGAACGCCTGAATGCCGATATACAGAAATCTCTCGATGAACAAACCGATGCTTGGGGCATCAAGGTTTCCAACGTGGAGCTAAAGCACGTCGATCTGGATGAAAGGATGATCCGGGCGATTGCTAAGCAGGCCGAGGCCGAGCGGCTTCGACGCGCCAAAGTAATTGACGCGGAAGGTGAGTTCCAGGCGGCGGAAAAGTTCTTTCAGGCGGCTGAGATACTTGCAAAACAGAACCAGGCGCTGCAGCTGCGCTACCTTACTACGCTACAGGCGATCGCCAGCGACAAGAGCAATACGATCGTATTCCCGTTGCCTCTGGAGATGATGCGTGATCTGACCGGCAAGGCCCAGTGAACTGTGTCACCATGACGACCACAAACAAATGCCGTGGCGAAATTTGACGTCGTCAGTTGAGTTGTCCTGATACAGCGATAAAGAAACGGTCCGGCCCCTCAAAGCCAAATCTGATGACATTAACCAGGACAATAATCACGGTCTTTCCCCCCGATTGGTCGAACAGGATGACATCCGAGATTGAATAATCGGTCGGACATCCGCGACTGGCGGGTATGCCAGTGTCTTCCTGAAGGGTGCTCGTGGCTTGCGTATTCAGGTTCTTGATGGTGAGTTTGAGTTGTTTTTCTGTACCCTGGGTGAGATCAGCACAGCGCGCCTCAGGCGATACCGTCTCTGTTAAGACGACCTCGTATCTCGGAGCATCACCCGTCGGCAAATAAAACCGTCCAAAAATAGCTGTATCGCCTGGCGGCGGCACCTCGGTAATGGCGTTATTCGCAGCCAATCGGCCTGGACTGGTGAAGCCAGCTGGATCGATCCCCAACCGTTTGGCGGCCCTTCGCGTTTTTTTGCGGGCGGCCTTAATCGATTTCCTCTCATTGTCGATCCGTCGTTTCACCGGAAGGAATGCATAAGAGTTCGTTGCCGTGCTGATATAGAACAGCTCGGAGAACGGAAATCCAGAACCGTCCTGTCGACCAAACTGCTCAAATACAAACACGGTTCCCGTTGAGTTGAAGCCAATGATGTCGCGCTCGGCGGCAAAAGCTGCTCTTGCATCATCATAGGATGCCGACGCGAAAAGGGACGCCAATAGAATCAATCCGATCCTACACAACTGGGGAAAACCTGTCGGGCGCCTCTGATTTTGCTCACACGGCTCGGCGCAGGTTGTGAGCCGGCAGCGCAATCGAGATAGAGATAAGCTGCGAAAATTGTAGGTCATTTCAGAACTCCGGTGGTGCTGCCCCCCACACCAGGCATGCCCCGGTGGGCCCCTAATTCAATTTCTATGGCCCCTCGCACGTAATTCCGACTGCAACATCACCCTCCAGTTGCACGTATCCGATTTGAAACGGCCCAGCTTTTTCGTCGGCTCTGATAATTCGTATCGCAGCAACTTTGTTCTGCGCCTGTGCGTCGACCAGATCAACCCGGACCACTTCGCCGTCATCATAAGCTTGGGCGATTGCAACTTGTTCGCCGGGCTGCCCGGGCACCGTCGTAAGGCGCTTGTCGCCAAGCAATATTGTCACGGACAGAAAATTGGGAACGGGACCTGCGCCCAGAAGAATTTCCACGCTCGAGTCAGATTTCATATCAGTGCATCCGATCGCTTGCGTGGCATGAGCAGGCTTACCCATTGTAAGTCCGCAGGCCAAGGAGGCCAATAATGCAAACATCGCAATTCTTCCGGTCATGTCTTATCCCCTTTTTGGTTCGGCAATCTTTAAGTCTGATTACGTTGACCCTGCCGATTGGCTCGCTTCAGTCACGACCACTAACGGTTGGCCGCATAGTGCTTGAGGAAATCGATATAGCTGATCATACCAACCAGGTTTCCATCGTCCACAACCGGCATGGCCCCAAACTTATTCAGCGTCAAAAGGTCAGCCACCTCATAGAGCGGAGTGTCTGAAGAGACACACTGAGGATCGGGGGTCATACAGTTTTCAACTCGAATACCGTCAAGGACCTCCTCGCGGTTGAGATCAGCGTCCTCCTTTATGACCGGTGAATTGACCGCCAGTCGAATATCACGATCGGTGATGATGCCAACAAGAATGTCGTTCTTGACGACTGGCAGGTGTCGGCATCCTGCTTGATTCATCATGCTCAATACCTCGTGGAGGTGGGAGTCCGGGGAGGCAACATTGAGCGCATCGTTCATGAGATCTTTAACTCGCAACATTGGCGTTCTCGCTCCCTGTTGATCACCTTTGAATTGTAAGGAAAAGCGCGGATGACGAGTTGACCAGGATCAATCCAAGCGTTGAATCGAAAATGTCCAAACAACGCCGTACCCTAGGAATTAATTGGCAATGAGGTATTTTATAATAACGTACGCGCCATGAGCGTGCGTACTGACTGCGGATCCAGTGATGATCAGGCGCGAAGAATTGTGTGCTCTCAGCGGCTGCTCACTCCCACCGTCAGTTAATCCATGTCGTCAATGACGATGCGTTCGTCACCATCCCGATATATTGAACCCACGGGCTTTCCTGTCGGCCCAGGTAATCCACGCGCCTTCAGCGCGCCGACGCTCGGATTTGTAATTCGGCTGTACTGTGCGTGAAGTACCGTCAAGGCTCGTGAGTTGCCATCTGGCGGATAGACGCCGAACTTGACGTAGGGGCCAAGGCCGCGCTGATCAATGAAATTGTTTTGCCCTTCATAACGCAGCACGTGGCGGCCATTGAACGCAATGTCGAGATGTCCGTCCTCACCTGAGGACCAGACGGCGAAGAAACTAAGCGTATGCCAACGACCGCGGCGCAGATTTCGGATCCGTAGCGGCTTCTTTTGCAAAGAGCGCGGTGTACTTCCAGGTTCCTTTGGCAGCAGATGGTTGAGCGTGATATCGAGCGCGCCCCACCCGCGATATCGAACAGCGATGGGCGGCTTATGGTTGCTGTCCTCGGTGTGGAACTGCGCGATGGTGAGAGAACGTTCGGCATCCAGCGCCATGTCCTCAGGAATCTGGAAAGACAAGGAATACAACATCGGCTCGTGCTCAACTGGCAGACAGAGGTCCGTCAGTTCCGCCCGTGTAGCCCGAACGGCAACGTCGCCAACGCGCCAGGTGATGCGGACGGCGGCGGCGCCTAGGTTTTGATCATGGTAGACATGAGCGCGGTCGACAGAGACAAGACGCCGGATGTTGAAGCTTGTTTGCGCGAGGCCCTTGGAGAGATCAAAGTTTTCCTTAACGTCCCGACAGAGGGGGATTGTCTCTTGGGCTTCAGCGATGTGCATCCATTGAATCTCCCTGGCAAGCGTTAGAAGGCAGGTCAAAAAACAAGCCAGTATCCGAATTCCAGTCGTCGAGCGTTGTGTCATTCGCTTGCCAGGATAACTGAAAGACTGAGCGACTGATCTGACCCAGGTCAATTCAGTCGACACTTGAGTTGTTCGAAGGTGGACGGCGCCCCAAAACCAGTCACCTCGCAATTAGCAGAAAAGCACCATGTGGCGATCCCAGCCAGTGGCCGTTGATTTTCATTTGGTGTCCCTCCCTCGCGCATAATCAACAAAGGATCCGGCAACCAAACGGAAGTTGATTGAACTGGCTTTGTGCTGCAATCTGTGCAGCAATGCTTTTGGGATCATGAGCGCAGAATATGCCTCAAATTATAAGATGACAACTTCACCCAAGATCAATGCCGTAATTGATCGGCGCTGCGAGACTTGTCCCGTACGCCACCATGCCATTTGCTCTGTGCTAAATACCGAGCACTGCCACGCTCTTAGCGACATAATGGTTCAAAAGCACTTTGAGCATGGGCAAACACTTTGGGGCGACGAGGACGACGCGCATGTCATCGCTATTGTAGTCGCCGGAACGGTTAAATTGTTCAAAATGCTGGGAGACGGCCGCCAGCAAATTGTAGGACTTTTGTTTCCTTCAGATTGTTTGGGACGGGCGTTTTCCGAAACTCAGCATTGCTATGCCGAAGCCGCGACTGACGTTGAGATTTGCTGCTTCCCGCGCAAAAAAATTCGAACACGTCCTAGAAGAACACCCAGAACTCGAACACGCATTGCTCGAAAAGACGCTCAACGATCTCGATAACGCCCGCGACTGGATGGTTGCCTTGGGTCGAAAGAGCGCGAGTGAAAAGGTTGCAAGCTTTCTCTTGGAAATGACGCGCAAATCAGAATTCACGAAATGCACTCAAGATCGCCCGTCCCCTGAACATCCGACGTTTGTGCTTCCTCTGTCGCGTAGAGAAATTGGAGACTGTTTGGGGCTGACCGTAGAGACGGTTAGCCGGACACTTACAAAGTTCCGTGTGAACCGAACAATTCGGCTTGTTGACACCCACACCATTGAAGTTTGCGATCCCGATGAGTTGGCCGAATTGGCAGGAGCTGCTTAGTGGAGTGGTCCACTAGCAACGATCCGGTTGACGCTGGATGAAATGTTTTTAGCCGCCTAGCTCCAAGTAACTGGCGCTGAGTTGATCTCCATCAACGACTTCGCCTGTTCAATAGTTCAGAATCAAAATTGTATTCACGGTGCCGACCGCTCGGTCGGATAATCCGTTGAGGATCAGAGAATTGACTGGAAAGGACAAATCTGAAAATCGGAACGTCACCGAGGACTGGACTAAGGCTTCGCCAGAGCTTTCCACGGCACTGGATATTATTCAGTTTGAGCGAAACGATCAGCTAGAAATTTGCGATGGCTTAGAACTCATTGCGGACCAGCTCCCCGATGAAGTGAATGTTCTTCTGTACGAGAGTATTTACGATAAGCTTCATCGAAATCTACCCACATATCATAGGAATGAAGAGGCGTTGTTTGAACTCATTAGCGAACGCAATTCCTCGTGGGGCGATATTGGCGTTATACTGGAACGCGTTCGTCGTGAACATACAATTCACAACTGCTATGCGCATGAACTCTATGAAAATCTGGAAGTTATGCGGGCAGGGCCGGGTATTCGAAATTCTTCGATGATCGGATACATGCTTCGATTCTGTTTTGATTCAATTCGACGGCACATCGCTTGGGAAGACCTGACCCTAGTCCCTTTGGCCCCGAAGGTGTTGACGAGAAGTGACCTCGTTAAGCTCTGCGAGACGGTGCAGAGGAACCGCAAAGCCATTGGCCTCTCCGCAATGTGAGACATTGGTCAAAAGCCATTATCGGCGTTTGCGAAGCGGACCAGTAGGGTCAAAATGTACCGTAGCTTACTGTCAAGGCTAGACGATAACCACAGGGGCAGGTCTCAGCAGCAGAGCTGAGACTATCGCTCCGGATCTGCCAGTCTTGAGTCCTCTTATCGCCAATGACAGTGCAGACCGCTCTTATTGAAGTGCGCGGGTCAGTTCACTATATGTTCCTTATTCCAACGTTGGAAAGAGCGCGTTATCGCGCCGGAAAGGGCCGGCGTCTTCCCCTTTTCGTCGGCCCTTTCTTTTTCCGCTCTCTGTATAGATTTCCTAACTCCGAACCAGTCCGGGATGGTGCTTGTGTTGTGCGAGAGGTCCCGTCAAGGCTCTCGAGTTTCCATCTGGCGGACAGAAGCTGAATATCGAGCAGAGACCAAGGCCGCGTTCGGAAGCTGAAGTAATGGAATGCACTTGGTGCAGGCGCTTCAGTTCACTCTTGCGTCGGCTTCATCTGCGAGATTTCGCAAGGCCTGAGACAGACAGACCTTATAGGCTGGCGTGGCTTCTAGACAGAGAAGATGCTCGGGCAGGCTGGCGAGTTCGGCTGCGGCGCGATCGCGCGCGTCATCGAGTGTCGGAAGCGGGTTCACAAGGTGTCCAGACTCTATGACGGTAACCAGCAGGGGCGTGCCATCATGCAGTTCCTGCTCTAGGCACAACACATCGCCCGCCATTGTGATTTCGCTGTCATATGTTCGATAGACCTGTTTGCGCCCAGGCCATGTCGCCTTGCCTTCCGAGCGTTTGCGTTTCGGAATGCCATCATATTCCTGAAGCTTGTAAGCACAGTCGAGCGCCGGTGCGTCTTGGGAGGTCGTCAGACTGGTGCCAATGCCGAAGCTGTCTATCGGCACGCCAGGCTGGCAAAGCTGTTGCAGTTTGAACTCGTCAATGCCGCCACTCGCGATGATCTGCACCTCTCTCAGACCCCCGTTATCGAGTATCCGGCGCACCTTCCTTGCGTGATCCGCAAGGTCTCCGCTGTCCAGGCGCACGGCACGCAGGGGAATTCCAAGCTCCTTAAGCTCCGACATCAGCGACACTGTCTTCCTGGCCGCCTCTTCAGTATCGTAGGTGTCGATCAGGAAGACGACGCCCTCCGGACGTGCCTTGGCAAAGTTCAGAAACGCCTCCTCTTCGGACCGATGAGCCTGCACGAATGAATGCGCCATGGTCCCGAATATGGGGACGTTGAAGTGCTCACAAGCAGGCACTGTTGCGGTGCCGGCAAATCCCGCAAGATAGCTTGCCCTAGCCGCAAGCAGACCAGCCTCCGCGCCATGAGCTCGGCGCAGGCCGAAATCCACAAGCGGTCGTCCCTTCGCCGCCAACACCATGCGTGCGGCCTTTGACGCTATCACCGTCTGAAAATGCAGGAGGTTGATAATCCGGGTTTCCACCAATTGAGCTTCGCCAATTGGCGCACAAACCCGCAGTATTGGTTCGTCAGGAAAAAACACGGTGCCTTCGGGCATCGCCTGAACGTCTCCACTGAAGCGGAAGCTGGAGGCTCTTTCCAACGCGGCATCACTCAGCCCGGCGTGAGACCGCAGGACCTCAAGATCGCGCTCACCGATCCTGGCGGTCGTAAGAAATTCGACGACCTGCTGCAGGCCGGCGGCGATCAGGAAG
>CAJHYS010000070.1_pt1 | contig 14598 bp, 9 predicted proteins | sample 9198801 | NCBI WGS metagenome assembly CAJHYS01 (sample SAMEA7708368, study PRJEB35096) | sediment metagenome | biome: marine neritic benthic zone biome [ENVO:01000025]; feature: sediment [ENVO:00002007]; material: shallow marine sediment [ENVO:03000034] sea grass bed [ENVO_01000059] ...
ACGGCCAGGGATGCGGGGCAAGGGGCGCAGGATAGACCGCCAGGGTCTGGTCCTCATGGCGAAGGTCGAGATCCCTCTGCAATCCGCGCCGGTTCACCGGCTGGGCGGCAGCTCCATAGGCCCCGCTGTCGCGCAGCTCAATGTCCCACCACCATTTCTTCACATCGTTCAGCTCGCCATTCCCCACGGCATCATCCAGTTTCGCCAGCAGCGGCGCAGCGCGGGGAAGGTTCGAGGCGGCCCAACGAAACGGCGCTTCGGCAAACAGGCCTTCCAGGTTCCACGGGCAGGTCTTCATGCAGCGCCCGCACATGGCGCCTCCTGAGGTGGTGATGCGGTAGGTGGCACACTTCTGGCTGTCGGACTTCCAGATCTCGTAGCCGTTGAACATCAGCTTCGGCCCGGCCGTAATGGCGCCGGACGGACATTCGCGGGCACACTTGTTGCAGCTCTCACAGAAGTTCTGCAGCCCGAAATCGATCGGCTTGTCGTGGGCCAGCGGCAGGGTTGTGGTCACCACACCCGATTTCAGGCGCGGGCCCAGATAGGGGTTGAGGATCACTTCGCCAATGCGGCTGACCTCGCCCAAACCGGACAGCAGCAGCAGCGGCGGCTGCAGCACTTCGCCATCCAACACCGAGTGGGCCTTTGCCGGATAGCCCAGGTTGCGGATCTGTTTGGCAATGACCCCACCCAGCAGCGAAAAGCGCAAATAGGCCCGCATGGATTGGGCAACGGAGATCCAATCATCGCCCGAGGCCCCCTCCATGGTCTCATAGCCCTGGTCGATGATCATGCTGATGGCCTGGTCGTGGGGCGGATCAAGCTCATCGCCAACCGCATCATGGGAGTACCAGGTCCAATCAGGACAGCGCGAAATGCCAACGGCATCCACGCCGAGGAAATAGGAGGCCGCCTTGATCAGTTCGGCATTGCGCTCGGCATCATCGGTCTGAGGCGATCGCTCCGCCGCAGGCTCTCCATCCTGCAGCAGCACGAAGGCCCCGAGCGCACGGCGTTGCGCCATGGAGGGCGCGGATTTGCGGGCATAGTGGCCATTCTTCGCCCCCTCCTGAACATGCTGGCCCATGTCGCCGAACTGGGCGCGGGCAAACATGTCCGTGCGCTTGGGCACCCGGGCAACGCGGTCTTCATCGATGAAGGTGGTGGGCTCATCCACCCGCTTCAGGGTCTCAAACGGATGTGGCCCGTCCACATAGCGGCGCTTTGAAAAGGGCTCGCGGTTGAACGCGCTCTTGGCAAAACCCTTGCCCAGCCACCAGGCGGGTCCATGGGTTTTCAGCCGGGGCTGCCCGGCAAGCGGCGCGAGCGGCAGATCGGGGGCGAGGGCAAAATCTGTCGTGACAGCCGCGACGCCAAACCCGGAGCCCACATAGGGATTGGAGAGGCGGCCCTCATGCACCACGGCAAGCCCGGCCGCAATTGTGAGCTTGCCCAGATCCACATCCGAAGAGGCCCCGGTGTGTGCCCGCGCGTCATGGCCCAGAAGGCGCAGATAGTTGGCGATCACCACCGCCGTCTCAGACGCCCTGAGGCAGGCGCGCGCGTCCTGAGCCTCCAAGATCCAGTCCGCCCCCGGCTCGTCGGGCCGCGGCTCGCGCGGAAACTCGTAGAGGAAGACAATGGCATGGCTATGCTGACCGATCGGCGTGGGCGGCGCTTCAACGCTCTCCTTCAAATCGGCCATGATGAGATCGATGCCCGACGCGAGGGTCTTGGTTTGGCGGGTGCGCAGATCCTCCGCCAGCCGGTCCAGATCGGGGTTGCGGAACGGCTCAGGCAAGATCGCCCCTGCCGGCAGCAGACAGGTGCCCACCATGGAGGCATCTGAGAAATATCCGAAGGCCTTCAGATGCCTCGCCCGTTCTTCAGGGTCGTCCGGACATTCGGCACGGGCCGGATTGGCGAGCCCGCCGCGAATGGCATCCAGCATCGCCTGATATTCACCCATGGCGTTGACAATGGAGGCCGGCGCCTCGGGCCGGTGAAACGAGACCGGCTGCGGCGGAGGAACCCCGTCAAGCTCCGCAGGCGCTTGAGTGCGCTTCAGGCGTTCCAAGGGATAAGGGCCCTGATGAACCGGCCGGTTCTTGTCGGAAAAAAGCCGGGCCACGGTGGCTACAGACCCTGGTCGGGATCATCGGTGTGCCTTTGCGCCTTGCCGGCGTAGCCGGCCATAATCTCCGGCTCCACCTCCGACCCATCATAGACCCCGATCAGCACACCGGTCCGTTTGGATTTCCCGCGCATGTTCAAGATGTCCTGCTCAGACTTGGTGGTGCGCTGCGAGAGCCGGCGGCCCCATTCACCAAGCCTTTGATACATCAGGTCAATCACCGCACCATGGTCGGCACTTGCGCCGAGATCGTTGAACTCCTCAGGATCGTTTTCCAAATCAAACAGCATGGGCCGGATGCCGCCCTCTGCGTGCATGAACTTCCAGCGCTTGTCGGCGATCATGAAGAGCCTTGCATCCCGCGGCCCCAGTCCAAGGCGCTCGGCCATGGGCGTGGCGGAATAGTCATACTCGCTCACCGCATAGTCGCGCCATGCCTGAGGCGCCGCGCCGTGCAGGAACGGCATCAGGGAGCGGCCTTCCACAATATGATCCGGCACGTCCCCGCCGGCCGCCTCGATGAAGGTGGCCGCCAGATCGACGCTTTCCACCAGCTCATCGCACACCGTGCCCCGAACCCCATCGGCAGCCTTGGACGGGTCGTAGACGATCAGCGGCACCTTGACCGACTGCTCGTGAAACAGGTCCTTCTCCCCCAACCAGTGATCGCCCAGATAGTCGCCATGATCAGAGGTCACCACAATCAGCGTGTCCTCCATCCGGCCGCTGGCGTCCAGATGGGCGAACAGGCGGCCCATCTGATCATCGCATTGTTTGATCAGGCCCATATAGGCGGGGATGGCGGCCTGGCGCACCTCGTCGCGCTGGAACGCCTGGCCGATCGGATTTCCCATGAACTCAGCATAGACGGGATGGGGATCCTCGCGCTCTTTGGGATGGCGCACCGGCGGCAGAACCTGGTTGGGCCCATACATGGAATGGTAGGGTGCCGGCACAATGTAGGGCCAGTGGGGCTTGATGTAGGAGAGATGGCAAAGCCAGGGCTCTTTGCCGTCCATCTCGTCGATAAAGTTGATCGCCTCCGACGTGAGCCAGGGGGTTTCGGAATCCTCTTCGTGAATGTTGGCCGCCAGCCCGGCATTCTTCATCAGCCAGCCTGAGGCGATCTGACCGTCGGCCTCAATGCCCGCATTGGCATAGTCCGCCCACGGGTTGTCGCCCTCATAGCCTTTGGCCTTAAGGTAGGCGTTGTAAGGCGAAGGCCGGTCGTCATAGGCGCCGTCGGGCCCTTCAGCCCACAGCCCGTCGTCGCGCAGATAGATGTCGAAGCCACATTCGGCCACCCGGGCGCCGATCACGCTGTCCGGCGCGATGCCGAGGCGGGCCATGCCCTCCTCATCGGCCCGCATATGGGTTTTGCCCACAAGCCACGTGCTCATGCCCACCGCGCGCAGATGATCCCCCAGCGTCAGCTCACCCACCTTCAGCGGAAAGTTGTTCCACGCCGCACCGTGACTGTGCACATAGCGCCCGGTGTAAAAGCACATGCGCGAGGCGCCGCAGATGGGCGATTGGACATAAGCGCGCGAGAAGCGCACGCCGCGTTCCGCCAGCCGGTCCAGATGCGGGGTTTCCAGGAACGGGTGACCGGCGCAGCTCAGATAATCAAAGCGCAGCTGGTCGAACATGATGAAGAGGATGTTGCGGATGCCGGTCATGGAGGGCGCAAGATCACACGGATTGGGGGCCACCTCAAGACGGCTTGGCCCGCCAAGGCATTGCCCAATCATGAGCCACCAGACGTGAGGTTGAAATGCTGCGCCGCACAATAAAACTATTGCGCAAAATCAGTACTTTACAACAAAATGGCTTCGTTTCGCAGTTTTTGGTTCTCGCCCTACAACCTGATGCCCGTCATGCGGGAAATCGCCGAGGACCTAGTCAATCTCCTGCCAGTGGTGGCAGGCCACGTCATGCTCATGGCCGGAATGCTCCAGCTTGGGCTCCGTGGTCTTGCAGATCTCCGTGGCGAACGGGCAGCGGGTGTGGAACTTGCATCCCGGCGGCGGGTTGGTGGGAGAGGGAATTTCGCCCTCAAGCTTCTGTGCCTTGGAGACGTGATCTGGATCGAGTGAGGGAATGGCCGACAGAAGCGCCTTGGTATAGGGATGGCGCGGAGCGTCGAACAGATCGCGTGTCGGCGCGGTCTCCACCAGGCGGCCCAGATACATCACCGCCACATGGTCGCACGTGTGCGCCACCACCGACAAATCATGGCTGATGAAGAGGAAGGTCAGGCCCAGTTCGTCCTGCAACGATTTCAGCAGGTTGAGAATATCGGCCTGGATGGAGACATCAAGCGCCGCCACGCTTTCATCGGCCACAATGAAGCGCGGGCTTGAGACAAGCGCCCGGGCAATGGAAATGCGCTGGCGCTGGCCGCCGGAAAAGGCATGGGGAAAGCGCCTGAGATGCTCCAGATTGAGCCGGCACTTGGCCGCGATTGCGCGCACCCGTTCATCGGTCTCCTCGCGCGATGAGGTGAGCTTCATCACCTCCAGCGGCTCGGCGATGATATCACGCACGGTCATGCGCGGGCTCAAAGCCGCATAGGGGTCCTGGAAGATCAGCTGGGCGCGCTTGCGGTATTCGGCCAGCTCCGGCTTGGACATGGCCTGAAGGTCATACTCCACCTCGCCGTCCGCATAGTGCACCTGGCCGCGGGATATGGGCACCGCCTTCAGGAACGAGCGGCCAAGGGTGGTCTTGCCGGAGCCGCTTTCGCCCACCAGGCCGAAGAACGAGCCCTTGGGGATGTCGACCGTGATGCCCTCAACGGCTTTCAGATACTGGTTCTTGGTGAAGGGCCCGCCACGCAGCTTGAAGTGCACCGACAGGTCGCGGGCGGAGATCAGCGGATCGGCACTCATGAGGCCCCCCGCTGCTCGGCGGTCACAAAGCAGGCCCCCACATGGTTCTCCACATATTGCATCTGCTGGGGCACGGCCTCGCTGCAGCGCGGTTCTGCCCGGTCGCAGCGGGTGTGGAACACACAGCCGTCGGGCCGCTCCAGGGGGCTTGGAATGTCGCCAGGAACCGGCGTCAGCGGCGCATCCAGATCCTCCAGCTTGGGCAGCGCGTTGAGCAGGCCTTGGGTGTAGGGGTGCACCGGATCGCGGATCACATCGCGCACCGGCCCCTGCTCCACAAGCTTGCCCAGATACATCACCGCCACCCGGTCCGCGGTCTGCGCAATGACGCCGAGATCGTGGGTGATGAAGATGATGCCCATGCCGAAATCGGCCACCAGATCCTTCATAAGCTCGATGACCTGGGCCTGAATGGTCACGTCCAGCGCCGTGGTCGGCTCATCGGCGATCAGCAATTTGGGCCGGGTGGAAAGCGCCATGGCGATCATCGCGCGCTGGCGCATGCCGCCTGAGAGCTCAAAGGAAAATTGCCCGAAGCGCGTGCCAGCATCGGAAATGCCCACGCGCTCCAGCATCTCAACGGAGATCTCCTTGGCTTCCTTTTCTGTGATGTTCTTGTGCAGCACCAATTGCTCAACCATCTGGTCGCCAATGGTGATGGCCGGGGCAAAGCTTGCCATGGGCTCCTGGAAGATCATGGAGATGGCGCCGCCACGGATCACCTTCATCTCGTCGGCTGTCTTCAAGCCGAAGACGTCGACATATTCATCATCCACCGTGAGGGTGATCCTGCTGGCATCGCTGTAGACCGCGTTGGAGGCATTGAGCTTCATCAGCGACTTGGCGGTGACGGATTTGCCCGAGCCCGATTCGCCCACCAGGCCCAGAACCTCACCCGGCGCCACATGGAACGACACATCGTCGACCGCGGTCACCAGACCTTCATCGGTCTTGAACTGCAAGGTGAGGTTTTCGACGTTGATCAGCTTTTCGGTCATTTCTTGCTGTCCGAATAAGGATCTGCGGCGTCGCGCAATCCGTCACCCACAAACACGAAAGCCATGACCAGGGCGATGAAGAAGATCACCGGAATGAAGTACCACTGATAGTTCAGCAACACATCGGCGCTGGTCACGTTCTGCAGCATCACGCCAAGCGAGTTCACCGGATCCTTCAGGCCAAGCCCGATGAACGACAAGGCGGTCTCCGACAGCACCATGTAGGGAAACGAGATCACCAGATCCACGATGATGTAGGAGGTGAACGACGGCAGCAGATGGCGCCGGATCACATGGCCCGAGCTCGCCCCGCACAGTTGCGCCGCCAGCACATAGTCCTGGTTGCGCTCCACCAGCAGGTGCGTGCGCACCCGCCGCGCCAGGGTGGGCCAGCCGATGCAGCCCAGAATGATCGATATGAAGAAGAATCGCATCTCCGCCGACCAGTCGTCCGGCAGAAACGCGGCCAGCGCCATGAAAAGCGGAATGGCCGGAACCGTTCGAATGGCGTCGGTCACCATCTGGATGGCGCCATCCAGCCAGCCGCCGAAATAGCCCGACGCCCCACCGATGATCAGCGCCAGAACGAAGCTGATCAAAACCCCCAATGTGCCCACCGCAAGGGATGTGTTGATGGCATGCAGGGTTCGCGAGAATATGTCCTTGCCCGACTTGTCGGTGCCGAACAGATGGATGCCGCCCTTCTCGACCCCGAACAGGTGGGTCTTGAACTTCAACCCGGTCCAGCCAAGGCCGAACAGGCTGTACTCCCATCCCTCCACAAACAGCTTCAGGTGACGGCGGTCGTCCGTGTCGACGGTGGTCACCCAACGGAAATTGGTCTTGATGGAGCGTTCACGCTTGGTGCCGTAAATGAACGGGACCAAAGAGCAGCCCTTGTCGTCGCAGAATTTGGGGATTTGCGGCGCGCCGTTCTGATAGTCCGGATCACGGCCCGCGATGGTGGGATCATAGGGCGACAGGAACGGCGCAAACAGGCCGATGAAGACCAGGAACACCAGGACGCAGCCTGCGGCCATGGCGCTGCGGTTGCGCTTGAAGCGGGCCCAGATGAGCTGAGACTGGGAGGCGGTGAAATAGGCCTCTTTGGATTTCTGGTCGGGTGCTGCGGTCGTCTTGGCCATGCCGCATCACCCTCCCATCACAGAGCGGCGCACGCGCGGGTCGAGCACGGCGAGGCCCACGTCGGTGAGGAAATTGAGCGCCACGATCGACGCGGTCAGAAGGAAGATGATCGCGCCGGCCAGTTGCTGGTCGTTTGAGCGGGCAAGGGATTCCAGAAGCAGGGCGCCGGACTCCGTCAGCGTCAGGATGAGCGCCACAATGGGCAGCTCGTTGAAGATCCGGTTCAAATCGAAGCCCAGCGAGTTGATGATCGGCCCGAGCGCGTGGCGCGCCGGATAGCGCCAGAGCAGCTTGCGGCCCACAATGCCGCGGGCAGATGCGGCGGTGACGTAAAGCTTGCCGATTTCATCAAGCATGAGCGCACGCACGGTCTGCAGGGCAAAGGCGGTGGCCGACCAGCCCAAGATGAACACCGGCAGCCAGGCCCGCGACAGGAAGTCGAGGACCTTGCCCATGCTCCAGTCCGCATCGCGGTATTCCTTGGAGAACAGGCCCGTGAGCGAATCCCCGAACACCACGGTGGAGAACAGCATGATCATCAGCGCCAGCAGGAAGTTCGGCATGGCCAGCCCGAGATAGGACAGGAAGCGCAGCGAACCATTGAGCCAGGCATTGTCGGACGAAGCGGCAATGATGCCCACTGGTATGGCGATCAGATAGGCCAAAAACAGCGAGGTCAGGCAGATAACCAGACTAACGATGAACTTGTCGCCCAAAAGCTGGTTGATGTTCAGGCGCAGGATGCAACTGTCGCCAAACTCGCCGCGGAACATCACGTTGGCCACCCAACTGCCCCAGCGCACCAGGAACGGCCGGTCCAGACCGAGGCGCCGCTCCTCTGCCTTGATGTCCTCGATGGTGATCTGGGCGCCCTGGGTGTTCTTGAACGCAAGATAGCGTTCCGCACAGCTGCCCGGCACAAGCTCCATCAGCGTGAACACAATCAAAGACACCGCCAGCAGTGTGAACACCGCCATGCAGGCTCTGACGATCGCAAACTGAACCAATTGCGCCATTGACGCTCCCCACCGTCCCCTATGGCTTGCCGGATTTCTAAACGCGTGTTCCGGTCAAGCAAATCGGGGGCAGGCGCAGATGCCTGCCCCCAACGATTTCAAACCGTAAACGGCTACTCGTCAAGCCACCACTGTTGCGGACGATAGGGAAACGTCCGGTAGTACTCGTAGGAGGCCGTTTTGAACTCGACAAAGTTCTTCAGCTCGTTGCGGTGGTAGATGGGCTCGGGGGTCAAAGCCGTACCGATGAACAGCAGATTGCTGACCATGTTCTCCACCATACGCTTGCCGCGCGCCTTGAACTCATCGGTTCCGGCTTCGGCAGATTGGAAGGTGTTGATGTCGTCAATCAGCTGCATCACGAACTCAGGCGGCTTCACGCCCTTGGAGCCGTTGGAATCCACATATTCCGCCCACAGCATCCCTGTGCGGTGTGCAAAATAGTTCTCGAACGGCGGCACCCAAAGTTCGTTGTTGCCGAGCACGATGCCGAGCGGCTGGCCCTTTTCCCACATGCCCACATCGAGCTGGTTGGAAGATTGCGCAGAACGGTATTCGTCCGGCGTCACTTCCTTCACCGTGGTCTTGATGCCGGCGTTCGACCAGTGCTGGCCCACCAGTTCAACCACCTGACCGGCGATGCCTTGGGTGGCGAACTGCATGTTCAGAACCAGCGGTTTACCGCTTGGAAGGTCACGGAAGCCGTCACCGTCCTTGTCCACAAGGCCAACTTCGTCGAGCAGCTTCTTGGCCCGGTCGAGATCGAACTCGATCGCGTGGCTTTCCCACTTCTTGTCAACGAAATCGGGCAGAGGCGAAAAGCCGGTATACTGCCGCGGAACGCCTTGACCGAAGTAAGCGACTTCGTTGATCTCCTGGCGGTTCATGGCGATCGACATGGCCGTGCGGAAGCGCAAGTCACCGAAGATCTTGCGTTTCTCCTCATCCGCCGACGTCACGTTGAACGAGAAGGCGTGCATGGCAACCTTCGGACGCAGATGGATTGTGTAGTTGCCCTTTTCCTGGCCGTCCAAAAGCAGGGGCGCATCGGCCAACTGCAGCGATTGGGCCTTATAGTCGGCTTCCGCGTTCACCAGCTTCAACAACCGAACCTGGTTGTCGTTGGCATAGATCTCGTCTTGCTCGTTAATGTACGGCAGCTGGTTGCCGGCCGTGTCGACCATGAAGAAGTATGGGTTGGCCACATAGTGACGCCCTTCAGTGGTGTCGGTCACGGTCAGGAAGCTTTCCAAGGTCGGCACCACTGCCTTCGGCAGGTTGGCCACTTTGTCCGGGCTGTTGAGCAGCGGCGACGGTGTGTCGGTCCAGTCGGAGTTGCCGAAATAGGCCTTGATGACCGCATAGCCGTTTTCAAAGCCGAGCTCCTTGGCTTTTTTGTCCGCATCCGGATTAATGGTCGGGTGGAACTGGCCGAGGAAATGCTTGGGCTGGAAGCCTTGCGCGAACGAAGTTGCGAAGTGCGCCAGCAAGCCCGGCTTGGGCGCCGGCAGATTGAACACAACGGTTTGCGGGTCGACCACATCAACGGTCATCCGCTTGCCGCCCACCAGCACATAGTCCTTGGGCTTTTCGATAACCTTCGGATCAAGCGCCAGATTGTCATACCAGAACTTCACATCTTCAGCCGTAAAAGGCGCACCGTCAGACCACTTGTGGCCTTTGCGCAGCTTGAAGGTGAGCTTGGTGAACTCGCCGTTCCAGGTCCAGCTCTTGGCCACGTTCGGAACGATGGTTTGCAGATCGTCCGAATAGCGCACCAGGTTCACATGACGGGTCGACAGGAAGTCCGAGGTACCGGCCTCTGTCGCGTTGGACAGGGCATCGAAGGTACCGCCATATTTGCCGATGGACTCGTAAGGAGCAACAACCAGCGGCTCCTCGGGCAGACGCTCGGCCACCGGCGGCAACTCCGGATTGCCTTGGATCTTGCCGTTAAGCTCCTTGGCGGCCGGGTTTTCGCTGAACGTCATCTTACAATTGGCGGCAGCCTCGAACTCGGCGAGGTCATATTGCTGCGGGAATGCGCCTGGCGCCACTCCCTTCATGTCCGCGACGGTCACCACCGGACAGGCCGCATGGGCCGCCGATGAAAACGCCACAAACGCAGCTGCCAAATACCATTTAAATTTCACTGTGTTGTCCTCCCACACATTTGACGCCAAAAGCTGATCTTGGGCCGAAACAGGGCAAGATTCAAGAGCTTGATTTCACAGCGCTTTGCACCGCCTCCGGCCCGCAAAACTGGAGTTTGCAGATCCCTGCCGGACGGTACGAACGGTCTATGAAAGATTGATGACAGTGACCCGCATGACGATGGGCCGCGCTCCGGCCCCTTCAGATTTCGCCGATCAACCAGTCTGTCAGTTCGGTTGTGTTCATGGCCATGCGTCATGCTAAGGAGAGCCCAGTTAAACGTGAGCCGAATTTGGGACTTGCCGGATGAGCGTTCAGGCGGCAAATCTATTTTCAAAAGACATGACCGATAAACCCAGAACATTCACCGGCACCGAAGCCCGCCATCTCATGCGCGCGCGGCCGAAGGCAGCACTGGCCTCTCTCAACCGCGCGAACGGCACGCCCTATGCCTCGCTACCAACGTGGCCACAACGGCTGAGGGCTCACCCATCATCCTGATCTCGACTTTGGCCTGGCACACCCGGAACCTTTTGCAGGATGCGCGCGGCTCCTTAATGTTCGACGACACGGATGGGCTGGCAGACCCCCTCACCGGGCCCCGCGTCACCGTTCTGGGACGCTTTGAGAAGACCGAGGATCCGGGCATCCGGAAACGCTATCTCGCGCGGCACCCGGGCGCAGAGCTTTACGTGGACTTTGGGGATTTCGCGTTCTGGACCTTAGCCGTCGAGGAGGCACACGCGGTCGCCGGTTTCGGCCGGATTGAAACGCTCAAGGCGGAGGAGATTCTGCTGGAGGCCAGCCAGTGTGCCGAGTTGAACGACGCAGAGGCGTCCATCGTGACGCATATGAATGACGACCATGCCGATGCAGTCGGGCTTTACGCCACCAAGCTGCTGGGGCTTGAAGAGGGCCCCTGGCAGATGACGTCCATCGATTGCGATGGTTTAGACCTTTCCAACACCGAACAGAGCTATCGCCTTGCCTTTGACACTCAGGTGTGGACGGCTGAGCACGCCCGCAACCGGCTGATCGCGCTCGCAACGCAGGCAAGGGCGTAGGTTAAGATGAGCGGCTCTACGTCAAAAGGGGTCGTGGCGGCCGGCCACAGACTAACGGCCCAGGCGGCGGTCAACGTTCTGCATGACGGGGGAACGGCCATCGATGCGGCAATCGCCGGCCTCGCCATGGCCTGTCTGTGTGAACCGGTTTTGTGTTCGCCGGGCGGCGGCGGCTTTGCCACGGTGCGCAATGGCAGCACCGGCAAGATCAGCGTAATCGACTTCTTTCCGCAAACGCCGCTGATGCGTCGCCAGGCTGATGAGCGTGGGGTCAACGAAATCCTGGTGGACTTCGGCACCGCCACCCAAGCCTTCCACATCGGCCCGGCCACCTCCGCGGCGCCGGGTTTTAGCGCCGGGCTGAGAAAACTGCACGGCATGGGCGCGCAGTTCAGCCTGAGCGGCTTGCTCCAACCCACTGCCGATGCGGCGCGGGCCGGCATCGCCATCACACCTTATCAAAATTTCCTATGCAAGATCGTGGCGCCGATTCTGACGGCCACCCCAGACGCCGCAGACCTGTTCGCTCCAGGTGGCAGCATTGTTGAACCGGGCACAACGTTCCGCAATCCCGGCCTCGCGGACGCCCTTGAAATCATCGCCAAGACGGATGGGACCGACAATCCGGTCACTCAAGCCGCCATCACGGCACAACACGCTGAGGGGCATCTCACCGAGGCGGATTTCGAGGCTTATGAGGCCGTTGACCGCGAACCGGTTTCCATTGAACTTGCAGGGTCAACGGTGCACATGAACCCGCTGCCGGCGGCCAGCGGCACATTGATCGCCCACAGCCTGGCCCATCTTGAAAGCGAGAATCCGGTCGATATCGCCCGGGCGCTGATCGCCACCAGCCAGGCGCGCCGGGCAGCCAAGGGCGACCTGGCAAACCTTCAGAAGGTGCCTCTGCGTCAGCGGGGCACAACTCATCTGTCTATCATTGATGCGGACGGGACAGCCTGCGCGGTGACGATTTCGAACGGCGAGGGCAATGGCGAACTGGTGGGGCCGTTCGGCTTCATGCTCAACAACATCCTCGGCGAGGAAGACGTCAACAGTCATGGCCCCTGCGCCTGGCCGACCAACACCCGGCTGGCCTCCATGATGTGCCCCACATTGATCGAGCGCCCCGATGGCGCCCTCATTGCCCTCGGCTCAGGCGGCTCCAACCGCATTCGTTCGGCAATCTTCCAGGTGGTGGTCGCGCTCTGCCTGCGCGATGCTGATCTTGCCCAGGCCATCTCTACGCCCCGCCTGCACATCGAGGGCGGGCATCTTGATTTTGAGGATCATTTCACGCCAGACGTGGCGGCGGAGTTGCGCCGGCTCTGCCCCGACTACCGCGCCTGGCTGGAGCCGAACATGTTTTTCGGCGGCGTCCATGCCGCGCTGCGCGAAGCCGACGGCAGGTTCTCAGGAGCCGGTGACAGCCGGCGGGATGGAATAGCCCTTCTCGCAGATCAATGAGCTCGGCCCATGAGCAGCACCGACATATACGACACCGCCGTGATCGGGGCAGGCATTTCCGGGATTGCAACCGCGTATTTCCTGAAGCAGTTGGCGCCGGAAGCTTCCGTCCTGCTCCTCGATTGCGCCCAGCCGATGGGCTTCACGTCGGCCCAATCCGGTGAAAACTACCGCAACTGGTGGCCGCATCCCATCATCACCCGGTTCGTGGACCGCAGCATCGATTTGATGGAGGACATGGCCATGGCCGCAGCCGGCGGCCTGGTGATGACCCGGCGCGGCTATCTGCTCGCCACCCGGCAAGCAGATCCGGAACGCTTTCTCAGAGAATTGCAGCATGGCTATGAAGGCACCGAACATTCCGACATCCGCGTTCACGAAAGCGCCGGCGCCTATGCGCCTGCCGGCACTGCGCATTGGCAGCAGTCCCCGGACGGGGTCGATGTTCTGCACAACCAGGCCCTGATCCGTCAGGCGTTTCCGACCTTCGATCCGGACGTTCAGATGGTGGTCCACATCCGCCGGGGCGGCGCCATCGACAGCGCTCAATTCGGCCAGCACATGCTCTCCGGCTTCGCCCGCAGGGGCGGCGAGCGCCGGACCGCACGGGTGACGGCCATCGACAAGCAATCGGGCTTTCAGCTGCAGCTGGAGCGTGCCGAACAAATGGTGCGCGCTGAGACGTTGGTGAATGCCGCGGGGCCCTTTGCGCCCCAAATCGCAGAGATGCTCGGCGTGTCCTTGCCGGTTTCCAACATTGTGCAGCAGAAGCTGGCCTTCGACGATGCCGCCGGCGCCGTAGACCGCGCCCTGCCCTTTGCCATAGACCTTGACGGCCAAGCCCTCGATTGGACGCCTGAGGAGCGTGAGGTCTTGGCCGCGGACCCGAAGACTGCCTGGCTTGCCGGCCAGATGCCGGGCGCCATACATTGCCGGCCCGATGGGGGCGATGCCGGAACCTGGGTAAAGCTGGGATGGGCCTACAACCAGACGCCGTGCGAACCGATCGCGGCGCCGCCACTGGATGACGCGTTCCCGGAGATCGTGCTGCGGGGCGCTGCACGGCTTCAGCCACGGTTAAAACGCTACTATGGCCAACTGCCCCGCGCCCGAAGGCACTATGGGGGTTACTACACCATGACCGAGGAAAACTGGCCCCTGATCGGACCCATGGGCGTGGATGGGGCCTTCATGGTCGGTGCCCTGTCCGGCTTTGGCACCATGGCCGCCTGTGCCGCGGGCGAGCTTGCGGCCAAGTGGGTGCGCGGCCTCACCCTGCCTGATTACGCAAGTTCTCTGTCACTGGCGCGCTACGATGATGCTGAATTGATGGCGGGCCTGGCCAGCCAGGGCAGCCGGGGTGTCCTGTAGACCGCTCAAGCCACCCAGAACGCCTTTTCCAGGTCCTCAAATTCGGAGGCCACCCCATCGAACTTGTTGCGCCCCAGCTCAAGCACATAGACATAGTCTGCGATTTTGAGGGCATGGCGGATTTCCTGGTCCACCAGCAAGATCGTGATGTTGTCGCGCTCGGTCAGATGCGTCAGCATCTCGTAGACCTCTTCAGACAACATCTTGGAAAGTCCGGCGGTGGGTTCATCCAGCAGCAGCACTTTGGGGTCGGCCATCAGCGTGCGCCCAATTTCCACCATGCGCTGCTGGCCGCCGGAGAGTTCGCCGGTGATCTGTTTGCGCTTTTCCTTCAAAATGGGGAAACGTTCGAAG